>LWDU01032437.1_pt1 | contig 11498 bp, 6 predicted proteins | sample 727161 | NCBI WGS metagenome assembly LWDU01 (sample SAMN04566230, study PRJNA314399) | hydrothermal vent metagenome | isolation source: deep sea hydrothermal plume seawater | place: Mexico: Gulf of California, Guaymas Basin | collected 2004-07-11 | reverse complement strand
TCATCCATTTTATATTTTTTATCTTGAATTTTCATAAACTCAATATCTTTTTGAATGTTATTAGCATTCTTCTTATAACGAACACATTTACCAAAAGCATCCTTAGCTTCCATAAATTCAAAATTCTTTCTACCTCTTTTCTGAATATATAACCTATGATTTTTAGTACATATCATTTTTACCTTTTTGGTTTCAATATGATATAGTTCCTCATCAACACAATCAAATTCGTATTTCTTTGACGGATAAACATAATCTAAATTATTGCCGTTTTGCAATGTGGCTACTTTATGTTTTTTAATATCAATATCTTTCAATTGAATCCAACCGATATTTGTTAATATATAACAAGTCGGTTTCAAACAAAATTTATCCCCAATAGTAGGAATACGATAAGTTCTTGTTCTTATTTTCGCAAAAGTATAACCGTCGCCATTTCTATTTACATAATTTTTATCTATGTATGTTTTTTCGTGTGTTCTATAAATAATACTCTGATCTTTATATTTGATAATTTTAGTATGATCATTGCGGTTTTCTTTAATAGGAACGATTTTGCCAATAATAACATCTCTATTTTCTATTAAAGTATTTTCTGGTATAACACCATGATTATTTAATTTATCATAATTTGCGAATTTCATACCCTTTGTTTTAACTTTATCTGGCTTACATCGGATTTCTTCATCACCTTGTATTTTTTTATCTTCATCCTTTTCAGTATGATAAATAGTTGCGGAAAATAATCCCCTGTCAACACTTGCTTGATTAAATATGATACTATCTTCCTGATTAAAACCCGTATAAGCCATAATAGCGACAATCACAGTATTCCCCGATGGAATTTTATTTAAACCAATAATATTCATAATTCTTGTATCAACCAACGGTTTTTGCGTATATGTTTGGACGTATGCTGTTTTGTCCATCCGACTATTAAAATTGGAAGCAAACATTCCCATACTTTGCTTTCCCATTGCGCAATTGTGATGCTGTGTGGTGTTAGACAAAATAAATGAATGGTTTTCTGATGCAGTTGTCAAATCCGAAATCATACAAGGTTCAACCTTTTTTATAGATAAAATTGGCTCAAATAAAGTTGTATGTTGTGTTTCCAAATCATTAATAAATGGTTTTCTTTTATCAATAACAATATTTCTTTTTTCCATTAATGCTTTATATTTAAGCCAAACTACTGCTTTTGCTGAATCCATTTGTTTATGGTAATCATAACTATAACCCACTTCATCAAATAGTTTAATTAAATTCTCATGCTTTGATGAAATATTCAACATAATAACATTTTTATCAGGATATTGTTTATTTATTTGATTTGTAATTTTACCCGTTTCAATACCAACTTGGGTTAAACAATATTTCATATCTTCCATAAATTTTATTCCATTATCCATATATCTATCTATCTTATTAAACCTCAATGCTGCTGTGTGAATGCAATGATAGTGATTAGGATAATAATAAATCCTACAACCATCTCCGCCGAAGAATCCAGATAAGAAGCATTTAATTAAAGTATCATTTTTCTTAATCCATTCTGGTATAGGTTTATGTTGGTTTTCTGTTCTCTTCCCCATAGTAATATTCAACGCTATGAAGAATTTAGACAATAAACCACAATGCATGGTTTGCCATGTGTGATGTGTAGAACCATGAAAAGTTCTAACGGATGTAATTATTTTAACTCTTTTAAATCCCAATAATTCAACATCGGTCATAAATTCTTCGGCTGCTTCTGGAGACGTAAAATAACATTGGGTCATAGGACCCTTTGTAAAAATATTTGTAGAACCATCTGTCATAATAAAGCCGAACATTTTTGCGATTAATTTAATTTTATAGTTATTAAATTTAATATCAAATAATCCTAATTTTTCTAACTTATTTATGTCTCTTTTTGAAAATTCCCAATTATTTTGGTTTAACAACATATCTTTGGATATAGCGATTTCATCAATAGATATATTATCAAACGTGGGTATTTTATACATACCGATTTTAGTACCAGTAGTAAAATCTTCCGTTTTTTTCCACCCTTCACTGGTCATAAATTTATGGTCGCAAGTTGCTTTTACTTTAACTCCTGTAACAGTTTCAATTTCATACATTTGTCTATCTCCTGATTTTCTATTCATACACATAACTACATCAGTAGAACTGGTTTGTTTGGTTTTAGGATGGAAAGTTAAAACCTTATCGCCAATTTGGATATTTTTTAATTTTTTATGAGAACCATTTGCCATTATTACTGTTTCATTCCAATCAATACATTGATAAGTATTTCTGGGAGATTGATTATGCTCTGGAAACGGAATACAACTTGCCAAAATACCAAAAATAGTCGAAGGATGGATTTCACAATGAGTATGTTTTTGTAAATTATCTTTTGTTAATACGTTTGGTTTTATAGCAATTAAAGATGAATTTTGTTCATCAGGATCAATATATTCTATTAAAGTTTTTCTGTATTTATGATTTATTAAAAGATCATCCCATTTAAATTTATTAGACAAAATATCTTTCAATAATTTTTTTGTAAATAACATTTTATTATTAACTACTCTAAAAACTGGTCTGGTTAATCGACCTGCATCATTACAAATAAAAATTGCTTTAATTTTATATTTGAAAATTATACTGGTGTATATATTGATTATACCTTTATATTTTTTATCCTTCAAATCTTCGAAACATTTTTGAGGATTTTTGGCAATACCAACCCAATTTCCATTAATAAATACCTTTACTTCATCAAATATTTCTTCAGGGGTTAAATCTTTGAGGTGTATAATATATTCATTAATAATATCATATATAGGATTTACATCTGAACTGACAGTTATATGAGCCATATATGATAAATTTTTCACAACACCAACACTCTGTCCTTCTGGGCTTTCGGCGGGACAAATATACCCCCATTGTGTATTATGTAATTTTCTAGGAGGAATAAGTTTTCCACTTTTATCAATAGGAGTATTAATTCTTCTCAAATGACTTAAACTTGAAATATATGTTAATCTGCTCAATACTTGAGCCACCCCAACTTTATTTGAATTTGTATTTTTTATACCAAAATCGCCGGTAGCCAATGCTCTTTTTATACCATTTTCAATGGTAGTTGATTTAATTATTTTATAAATATTTGTTTGGTTAATAATATTTAAAAAGTCATCTGTGGATTTCCAAGAACCGTTGTTAATTTCCCTGACAGTTTGTTTTTGCATATCTTTTACTAATTTATTGAAATAATTACGAAATAAATTATTTAATAAAGCACCGGCTAAATCAATTCTTTTATTAATATAAGCATCTCTATCATCAGGATCTCTCCAACCAAAACTAGTTTGTAGAATTTGATTAGTCATATATCCAAGAAAATATAACTTTTGTATTTTTGTTTCACAGTGTGGAAACAAATCGTTGGCTAATACGTCTAATGCAAACTCTTTTTTTTTGATATAACCTTTTTCTTTATCCAATCCAATAGGAGTAAACATTACATTGTCTACAATATAATCAACTGCTTTGTCTTGAGTATTATATTTATTACCATCGATAATAGATGCTTTTAAACTATAAACCATTCGTTGAAGTTTTTTACTATCAATATTTAATATGATTATTTTACAAATTTCTTTATCAGAAATAATTCCTAGTGCACGAAATAAGATAAATAAGGGAATTGGATTTTTGATTCTTGGAATTTGAATGAATAAAGCGTGTCCGTAACCATTATTTTTTGTAGAAATTGTAATGTTAATTTGTTTTGGAGAAATACATTTTCTCAATGGCACAGATTTCATTTCACCAACCCAAGACCATTTATTATTATTTTTTACAATATTAAAACACATTACTTGATTTTCTCTTGCTCTTTCTTGTGGTAAAATTGTTTTTTCCGAACCATTTATAATAAAATAACCACCGGGGTCAGCGGAACATTCGCCTAGAATTCTAGATTTCAAATGAGAATATTGAGATAATACACATATAGAAGATCTTAACATGATAGGTAGTTTTCCAATATGTATATGTGGTAATTTTTTATATAAAGTTTCAATTGTCTGTAAATTCTCACCAGTTCTTCTTATTATTTTTAAATTTATATCAACAGTTTGAGCGGAAGCATATGTAAAATTACGCAATCTTGCCTCTTGAGGGAACATTAATTTTGTAGCTCCGTTATTTTCATGTATTTGAGGTCTATATATTTGATAATTTTCGAAAGTTGCTATTATTTCTAATCCATAAAACCCAGTTTCTTCATCTTTATCATGTTCGCTTTTAATATGGACGGGATTAAACATTTTTATAGTAGCGCTGATTTGACTATGAACGAAATTATCATATGATTCTATTTGGTGTCTTACTAATCTATCTAGATGTTTTCCCTTAAAATAACTTTCGATAATTTTCCAAGATATAACTTCAGATTTTGATTTTTGCTTTCCAGTGCTCATATTAAATTAATAACTAACCTATATTTTTAAATCAATTTTTAATATATTAAAAATATATGAGAGATAAGAACAATAACAGTAATAATAAAACTAAAAATATAAAAGATATATCGAATAATATTTTTTATTTTAAAAATAAAGAACTCCATTTTTTAAAAGATACACCTTTACTACTATGTAATGGAGAAAATAAAGAAACAGATAAAAAAAAAGCATTTAAAAGTATAGTAAATAACAGTTTTATGACAAAATATGAAAGAAATTTTCCTTATAATTTAAGGAATTCTTTGGATAAGAAAGGTTGTGCTAAAAGAACACTTCCATTAAATAACTTGACATCACTTATAGAAGAGATAAATTTAGAATATACTAACATCGATCAAAAAAAAGAGGCTACGCCTTTTTTCCTTCAATCTCTCCCTCCAAAACTTGAGTTATCATCTATTTCTCAAAAAAGGAAATCTATAAATATTAATATTACCATCAATTGTTTACAAGATTTAATGGACCTTTGTGATGCCCATCCTTTATCGTATGAATTTGAATACAACATTAATATGGAAGCTATTCATAATATAAGACACCCTATTTCAAAACTGAATAATATGATTGGTATGAAATCTTTAAAAGAATCTATCGTTGATCAAATATTATATTTCATACAATATTTTCATATTGGTTCGAATGACTTTATGCATACGGTTATTTATGGACCACCAGGAACAGGTAAAACCGAAATATCAAAATTACTAGGGGAAATTTTTTCAAATTTAGGAGTATTAAAAACTAAAAAATGGAAAAAAGTTACTCGTGCCGATCTTATTGCTGGTTATTTGGGTCAAACTGCTTTAAAAACAAAAGAGGTTATAAAAGAGTGTCTAGGTGGAGTATTATTTATTGATGAAGCATATGCTCTTGGTAATTCTGAAAAAAGAGATTCTTTCGCAAAAGAATGCATAGATACGTTATGTGAAGCATTAAGTGATCATAAAGAAAATCTAATGGTAATTATTGCTGGATATGAAAAAGAATTAAAAGAGTGTTTTTTCGAATATAATAAAGGGTTAGATTCTAGATTTACGTGGAGATTTAAAACAGATAATTATTCCTATAAAGAATTAAATCAAATTTTTAATAAAAAAGTAAATGAAATTAAATGGTCTTTTAAAAAACCAATAAAAGATTCATGGTATGAAAAAAAAATAAAATATTTCACATATTTTGGACGCGATATGGAAACTTTACTTGCAAAAGTAAAAATAGCACACAGTAAGCGAGTTTTTTGTTTAGATACAACTCAAAAAAAAATTATTACTTTAGAAGACATGAATAAAGGATTTGATATTTTTTTAAAAAATGACGAAGTAAAAAATAGAGACAATAGTAATATTTATAATAGTATGTATTGTTAATATGGCAAGTAATTCAAAAAAAGTAATTTCTATAAATCCTGATTTTTTTAAGTTTAGCAAAAAAACCAGTAAAAAAAAAAGAGAAAAAAGAGACAGCGATGTATTATCTTCTAGTGTAAATAAAGGATTAAAAAAAAATTTACTTAACAAACTTATAGAAAAGTTTAAAAAAGAAGAATTAATAGGAACAGATTCCTCTAACGTTAATGAGGAACTTGAAAAAAGCATAGATTATTTAAATACAATAGTTAAAAAAAGGAAAGAAAAACAAGAAAAAAGAAAAAACCATGCAAAAACCATGAAAAAAAGACCTGTTATTGAAAATACACCAATAATTAATATTCAACCACCTACGCTTATCAATAATATTCAACCAAGATTAACCGATAACCAACCAAAATATGGATGTTTAAAAAATGGAAACTTACCAACATTTAAACAATATAATAAAACCATAAAAAATAGAAATGATTTAATGATGTGCCTGTGTATAAAGAAACGTTCGATGAAAGACGGAAAAACTTAAACACTATAAAAATTAAATATAATCCAACAGAAGAAAACTCAGATATAATTCCTACTCCAATCGCAACAATACTTCCCCCTCTTATTCAACAAGAATCTACTTCTAATGACAACTCAGAAAATATTTCGCGTAATAAGAAAAAACGAAGAAAACATAAATTAAAAACAATCAAAAGAAAAATAATTTTGGGGAAAAAACATGGCATGGTAGGTGTATTAATCAAAAATAAAAAAACTAGAAAAAATGTAAAGAGGGAAGTTTCCAATTTAGAGAAAAAAAGTATGAATAATATAAAAAAATATCTTCGAAGGCATAATTTAATTAAAATTGGAACACCTGCTCCGGATGATATTTTAAGAAATATATATGAAAGTTCTTTCTTAGCCGGAGATATTTATAATAAAAATCCAGATATGTTACTTCATAATTTCATGAAATCATAATTATATGGATATATCAATCGATAATATTTAATTAATCTAATTATATATTATAATATGGGTTTATTCGGAACATCACTCGGAAAATCACCAATTCAAAAAATAACAGCTGCGTATAACAAACAGCGAGGAAAGCGTGACGAAACTTATACGTTTTTTAAGGATTTGAATGATATATTATCGGCAGAATCATCAAAGAAAGGAATAAACCAAGTGGAGATGAACAAGGCGATCAACAATCAGTTTAAAGCGTATAAAAGGAGTAAAGGGGGGTTGGTAGCGTGGTTCAACGATAAATCCACGGATTTATTTCACATAATTGCCATGGAAGATCTAGATAACTACAAACGGAAGATTATCTATGGAGGCACAGTTGAACAACGAGCAAGCCTTTTAATAAAAACCAAACAAGCTTTTGAAAAAGCTGCTGTTGGTGATGCTGTTGTTCAGCATAGGCCTGATTACCATGTAAATAAGCCAAGAAGCGACAATAAGCATTCGTGGATTTATTATGCGGCCCAAGATGAGCGCAATTGGGATATGTTTAGAGAAACTGCTGAAGCATACAAAGCATTAAAAACAGAAGGAATCTTTAAGGAAGCGTTCTATGCTGGGGTACCCGTTTGGAAGGACGATTTAAGAAGAGTACAACAGATTAAAATTCCAATGAAAGATTTAGGCTACATCGGCGGGGAACCTTTCAAACGCGAACAATTGTACGGGGTAAGGGGTTCCAAAGATCCAGATTCAAATCGCGGCACAACACGGAAACCGCTACGAGACGTCCATAATTATGCGACAACGTCCGACGGATACTATTTATCAAAGACACCAGTCGATTCGGTCGAGGAGGAGGGGGTGTACCCCGTCAGGGACGAATCGACGGAATTCTGGGAAGGACCTTTTAATGAAGAAGAGGTCATTGTGAAAGCCAAGGCTTTAAATGTGTCCTCCCTCCCACCCGTGAATGGCGGAAGAAGAAGAACAAAGCGTAGAAAATACCGTAAGAAAAGAACAAAGAGAAAACGAATGAAAAAAACAAAGAAAAGAAAACGTCGTAAAACTAAACGTAGAAGAAGAAGATAATTAAAAAATATTTATTTTAAAAAAAAATATATATTTTACTATTTTTACTGTTTTGGGAGAGAAAAACATCGACATTTTATTAATATTTGAAATCATATTAAAGAAAGTCTAATATGTGTTATATAGATTAATGCCAAAGAAAAGTAAAAAAGAAGATGATGAAAAAAGAGGCATTGCTAGATATTTTTCTATTAGAAAAGAAGTATTTAAAAAACATAAAAAAGCTATGTTACTTATGCAATGTGGTACATTTTTTGAAATTTATGGTTATGAAGAAGAGGGCGACCCCTTATGGGAATATTGGGATATCATGGATTGTAAAGCCCCTTTCCCAAAATCAAATATCAACGGACAACAAGTGTTTTGTTGCGGACATCAAGTAGTATCATTAGACACCACTATTAAGAGATTAATGAAGGAAGGTTGGTATGTAGAAGTATTTAATGAAATAGATACAGATTCTAAAAATAAAAAAATTCACGGACATATGAATAGTTTTTCACCTGGAACATTTGTTCTGATTGATAATGGTAAAATGTTAACTAATAACTGTATTTGTATTAGTATAGAAAAATCAATGAATTTTAAAAAAAAGCTTCCTTCGATTACTGTCGGCATATCTAGTATAAATACAATATCTGGTTCTTCAAAACTATACGAATATACTTGCACGACCTATGACCTATATACTCCTTCTACATTTGAAGAACTAGACCGTTTTATTTCTATAAATAATCCAAAAGAAATATGGTTAATTCATAATTTAAAACAAAAAAGAATTGATGAAATTATGAATTTTGCTAGTTTGGAATGTGATAGAGTAAATATATATTCAAGTAAATTACCAAGCGAAAGACTTGATTTAATAAGAAATTGTCAAAATCAAGAAATTCAAAAAGAAATTTTATTAGATCAATTTGAACCAAATGATCCAGATTTTTGGTATGAAATCCACAAATTTAATGATAATAAACACGCTACTTTTAGTTACTGTTTTTTATTAAAAGTTATGCTTTTTTATAATCCTGATTTAATTAATAAATTAATTACACCTGAAATAGAAACATTGAATAATAAATTAATTTTAAGAACACATTCTTTACGTCAATTAAATATAATTGATACAATGTTTAATAAAGGTGCCTATTCTAGTATCGAACGATTAATCAATAAATGCAAAACAAATATGGGTAAAAGAGAATTTAAAAATACAATTGTTACACCAACAAATAACCCGTACATTCTCAATAAAGAATATGATATTATAGAACATATTTTAAATAATCCTGAAAATATTGAAAAAATAAGAAGTATATTGAATACAATTTCGGATATTGAAAGATTGTATAGAAAATTTGTTTTACACGTAGCTACACCATCTGATATATCAACACTTTATTATAGTTTTGTTATTATTAAAGAAATATATACAACTTTTGTTGCTGATGATGAAAAATTAAAAGAATATCTTATTTTTAAAAATAAAAAATTATGTTATGACGATTTAAATAAACTAATAGACTTATTAGACAAAACTTTTAAAATTGATGTTTGTGCCGATTCTGATAAAATAGAACCAGAAAAAATATTTTTTAAAAGAGACGTCCATAAAGATTTGGATAAAGAAGAAGATAAATGGAACGAAATTAATGATAATTTAAATAAATGGAAAACTAAATTAGAAAGTATCATTAAAGTAGATAATTCAGTTCATTTACATAAAACAGAAAAATCAGGTGTTTATTTAAAAGCAACAGCAAATAGATGTAAAGCAATCACAAAATACCGTGATTCCGATGCCCAAACAGACCCGTATGGTGAGGGTAATATTGAATTATTATCATTGAAAGTAGAAAATACTGGTACTGGGGATAAAAATAAAAAATTTACTTGTCATGAATTAACAGAACTATATAATGGTTATTCACAATCATATGATAACTTGTCTGAATTATTAAATTGTAAATTTAAACAATTTGTCAGAAATGTTTTATTGGAGTTACATGATGAAATAAGATCTATTGTAAATTTTGTTAGTATAATAGACATTATTTATAATAAAGCATACATTTCAAAAAAATATAATTATTGTAAGCCAACTATTTCTGATAGAAAAACTGAAAATACTCATTCCTTTTTTGATGCAAAAGATTTAAGGCATCCATTAGTAGAACATATTCAAACAAATGAAACATATGTTACAAATAACATTTCTCTAGGATTAAATAATCATGGAATGTTATTATTTGGAGTAAATACATCTGGTAAATCAACAATAATTAAAGCGATTGGTATAGCAATTATTATGGCACAAGCTGGAATGTATGTTCCTGCAACAGAATTTATTTATAAGCCTTATAATACTATATTTACTAGAATATTGAGCAATGATAATTTATTTAAAGCTCTCAGTAGTTTTGCAACAGAAATGTCAGAATTTCAATATATTGAAAAACATTCAGACGGAAATAGTTTGGTATTGGGAGATGAATTATGTAATGGAACAGAAATAGACTCTGCAATCAGTATTTTTGGGGCAGGATTAAAGTTCTTGAATAAAAGAAAAACTTCACATATATTTGCTACGCATTTACATCCTATAATAGAGGTAAAAGATGTTAAAGAAATTGAAACTTTAGATGTGAAACACCTAGAAGTTAAATATAATGATGCAATGCATGAATTAATTTATAAACGAAAATTAATAGATGGAGTAGGACAACTATATTATGGTTTAGAAGTATGTAAGCAATTTGATTTTTCAAATGAATTTATGGAAGATTGCTACAACATTAGAAATGAGATCCACAATCCAAACGCATTAAACATAAAAACAAGTTCATATAGTAGTAAAAAAATAAGAAGAAACTGTGAATTTTGTGGTAAAGTGGGTGAAGAAATGCATCACTTAAATCCACAAGAATATGCTAATGATGAAAATGGATATATTGATACACATCATAAAAATCATAAAGCCAATTTAGCAAATGTATGTAAAGAGTGTCATCATAATTTTACAGTAAATAAAATTATTTATGAAAGAATAAAAACATCATCTGGTTATAAATTAATCGAGATTTAATGAAATTGTGAGAGAAAAATAATAGATTTATAATATATTATGGGTTATTTTGCAAAATTTATTTCAAAACATTGGGAAAATATTTATGTGGTTATATGGATATTATGTATGATAATATTAATACAAGCAGTATTTAATATTCGGATAAAAGATGATAAAAAAAAAGGAAAAAAAGGTGAAAAAGTTACAGCAGTTATAATAGAAAATATGAAAAGTAGTCAAAAAAAAGTGACAAAAAATATATGTAATGGAAAGGAAATACCAAAAGCTTGTGCCAAAATTGGAAAATCAGGGTTAAAAGCTTGTAATACTTTAGAATGTTGTGTTTGGACCAAAAGTAAATCAGGAAATTTCTGCGTAGAAGGTGATAAAGATGGTCCAGAATTAAATCAAGACCATAAAGGTAAAAAATTTGAAGAATATTATTATTTAAACAAGAAATATAAAATAGATTAATTTAAAAATTGATAT
>LWDU01041683.1_pt1 | contig 11499 bp, 12 predicted proteins | sample 727161 | NCBI WGS metagenome assembly LWDU01 (sample SAMN04566230, study PRJNA314399) | hydrothermal vent metagenome | isolation source: deep sea hydrothermal plume seawater | place: Mexico: Gulf of California, Guaymas Basin | collected 2004-07-11 | reverse complement strand
TTTCTTGCCTTTGGGGTGTTGGTTAAGGCGTTGAGTTTTTGGTGGGTTGGCATAGATCCTGAATCAAGTTCAGGATGACAGTGCGGCGGTTAGAGATTAGGAGGCTAGTTCTCTTCTTGGTCTTCTGGGAATTCGCCTATTGCTCCGATTAGGGGGGTGTTGGGGTAGAAGCGGCTCCATGCGAACCAGAAGCCTGTCATGCCGGTGAGCATATCGAGTCGGCTGCCTTTGAGTTCGCCTTCGCCAGAAGTTGTTGCTTCGACGCTGCGTCTGTGTGGGTTTTTGCTTTTGCCTTTGAAGTTGAGGGTTTGGCCGTTCACGGTTCGTGAATATGCGACTGCGGTTGCGGACGAGCGTTCGTGGAGCACTACGATGGGTTCACGGCCGAGGTTGTCTTCGACCAGCGGGGTGTCGATGAGGCCGGGGTAGGAATATGCCTTCACATCGCCTTTGATATCGAGACCGAGCACGACGTCTTTGCCGTGAAGGCGTTTGTCGGTGGGCATGAGGCTGTGGATACCGTTTCGATCGTTGGCGTAGTAGCGTTCGAAAATATCGGCTTCGGGTCCGCCTTCGGTCGACATCACTTCGGTATCCGGGTATGCCTGTTTCCATGCTGCCCAAGTTGTTGTGATAACCGGGACCTGTTCGAGGGTCCACCCGGCGAGTTCGCCTGTGACTGCCTGGCCGATGAACTGGACGAACGTGCTGTCGTTGTCGTCGGGCAGGGCGGGCGAGTTGAACACGGTGTGGGTGTGTCGGTTCAGGTTTACGGGGTCCTGGCCGCCGGGTTTCGCAAGGTACGCTCTGGCGGAGTAGGTGACTGGCGACCATGAGATTATGAGTGGCGTATCGCCGAATTCTTCGTTTGATATTTCGCGAACGCCGATGGCTGCGAGTGGGTATGCGGCGGCTTCTCCGTTGAAGTAGATGCCTACTATTCGATCGTCGGAGAGGAGTTCTTCGTCGGCTTCGCTGGCATCGATAAATTCGGCTGGCTCGCCGGGTCCGAGCTTTCGTTTACCGGGGTTCTTACGGTACTTCTCGTAGATGGGGGTTTCTTGATTCGGGAGGTGGATTGAGATTCGGGTGGCGAAGAATCCCCAGCGTGCGAGGAAGTAGACGACGAATCCGCCGATGTAGACGCCGAAGAGTTGGTCGACGTATGCGAGTGGTCCGCCGACCGCAAATCCGATTTGGGTTATGACGAACGCGAGTATGAAGACGATTAATGCGCGCAGTCGGGGGTTGAGCGTGTTCCAGTAAATTTTCATGTGGGTGCCAGTGGCACTATTTCTTGCCAACTGCGTGTTGGCTGGGATGTTAGGGGGTTGGTTGGTGGCTGAGCTGTGTAGCTGTTCAGGTTGTTGGGTTTAGATCCTGAAAATGAATTCAGGATGATCGGTGGCACGTTTTCTTGGGGTGTTGGTTGAGGTGATTGTTTGTAGTAATAAATTTGAACTCTGATGTTATCGGTAGGTGGGGGTGTTTGCTTTGTTCTGTGGGCGGGTTCGGGCGGTTATACTTCGCCACCGTTGAGCGGGTGGTATTTCGCCTTTGCCCAGCCGGAATGATAACGACGATCACGATATAGGAGACTGAAATTGGTTGATGCAGCCATCAGAGTATCTGATGACCTTTTAAAGAAGTACGAAACCGTTTCGAATGCGACTGTTCTTGGGGCGTTGGCGAAGCGTGGGTACATGAAGGTGTTTATGTATGGCGTACAGAGTCTGTCGCCGGGTCGTCGTTTGGTGGGTCGTGCGGTGACTCTTCGCTATCTGCCTTCGCGTCCAGATTTGCAGGAGCATGTGACTCGTGGTGGTCATGGCGAGGGGTTTAACGAGACGCCGAGGTGGGATGCGCTTGAGGCGCTGATGCCGGGTGATGTTTTGGTTGCCGATTGCATGGGCTTGAGCATGACGTCGACTGGTGGGGACGTTGTGTTTTCACGGATTCTTTCGCAGAAGGCGGCGGGGTTGGTGACGGATGGTGGTGTTCGTGATGGTCACAAGGTGGCGCAGTACGGGTATCCGGTTTACGGCGGAGGTAGTACTCCGACGATTGGCGAGCCGAATGTTTTGCCTTACGAGGTGAACGAGCCGGTGGCGTGTGGCACGGTGTTGGTTTGGCCGGGTGATGTGATTCTTGGCGATGAGGATGGTGTGGTTGTGTTGCCGTCGCAGTTGGCTGAGGAGATTTACGACGAGTGTGTACATCACGATGAGATTGAGGCTGCGATTTTGTGGCACACGCAGCGCGAGGGTATTTCGCCTAAGTTCTTTTATCCGTTCAACGAGGAGACGGAGAAGATTTACGCTGCCTGGAAGAATCGCTAGGTCGCTAGGCGACTTTTTCTGGGTGTGTGGAGGGTTGGCTGAGAAGGTTGGCGGCTGGGGTGTTGGTCGGTGATTGCCACGTCGCAGGGCCTCCTCGCAATGACAGATGGTTCGAATGGAGTGAGTGCTTATGAGTGATCGGGTTGTGCAGATTTCTGTTGATGGGTTGGTTGTTACGGCTAGTTTGAATGATTCGTCGACGGCGGATTTGTTGTGGGATGCTTTGCCGATTACGGGGGTTGCTCAGACTTGGGGCGATGAGATTTACTTTTCGATTCCGGTGAGTGCGGATGAGGTCGAGGACGCGGTCGAGACGGTTGAGATGGGGGCGGTTGCTTACTGGCCTCCGGGTAAGGCGTTGTGTTTGTTCTGGGGTCCGACTCCGATGAGCGCGCCGGGTGAGATTCGTCCTGCTTCAACTGTGAATGTTATGGGCTTGATTGATGGCGATCCGAGGGTGTTTGCGCAGGTGGCGGACGGTGCGGAGATTGTTGTTGAACGGTGAGTGGCGTGGCTAGGCCACTTTTTCTTGCCTTTCGGGTGATGTCTGAGGCGTGAGGTTGTTGGTGGGTCTGGCGTGATTGCCACCCATTCGACTGCGCTCAGGGCAGGCTAAGTGCCTCCTCGTAATGACAGATGGACGGTGCTGGTTGGGGTGTTGAGTTGTTGGCTCGTTGGCACAGATCCTGATTTTCATCAGGATGACAGTGTTGTGGTATTGACTGCTGGTTGACTTGAAATTAGGAGTTGTTTGGTTTTGGCGATGATGAAGACTGCTTATTTTTATGGTGGGGAAGACATTCGGGTTGTTGAGGAAGAGATTCCTTCGCCGGGTGCCGACGAGGTGTTGTTTAAGGTGATGTCGGCTGGTGTTTGCGGGAGTGATTTGCACAATTACCGGGGGCATCGGACTCGTGAAGACGTTCCGTGGCAGCAGGGTCATGAGCTTTCGGGTGTTATTGCCGGATTGGGTGAGGGCGTGACGGGTCTAGAGATCGGCCAGCGGGTGGGCATTGAGGCAGAGCATTTGCTTGGGTGTGGTGTGTGCCGGTTGTGCAAGGACGGTCAGTACCACATATGTCTGGAACGGGGTGTTAGGCACGGGGCGAAGCAATCGAGTCACGGCTTTTCGCAGTACGACGTTTGCGTAGCCGAGAACGTGACGGTTTTGCCTGACGATGTTTCTTTTGATGCTGCTGCGCTGGTGGATTGCTATTCGTGCGGGGTTCATGCGATGAACCGTGTTCCGGATGTTTCGGGCCAGAACGTTGCGATTATTGGGGCGGGTGCGATTGCGTTGACGTTGGGTCAGGTGTTGAAGGCTCGTGGGGCGAGCAAGGTGATTTTAATTGGGACTCGAGAGCAGCCGGTGGAGGTTGCTGTTGCGTCGGGTGCGGCTGATGTTGGCGTTGTTATTGCTTCTGGGTCGGATCCGGTGGAGGCTGTTTTGGCTGCTACTGGAGGCGAGGGTGCAGTGGTTACGTTCGAGACGGTTGGTGGGCAGAGTCAGCTGATTCAGCAGGCGGTTGAGATGACTCGGCGCGGTGGTGCTGTTTCGGTGATCGGGCTGTTCACGAAGCCCCAGACGATTGACCCCGTTTTGGCGATGGAGCGTGAGGTGACTATCGGCTGGTCGAACAGTTTTTCGAGCTGGAAGGGTGAGTCGGAGTTTGCGACTTCGCTTGGGTTGTTGGCGTCGGGTCGACTGAATCCAGATCCTATCGTCACGCATCATTTTTCGCTGGATGAGATTGGGGTGGCGTTTGCTACGGCTGACGATAAGAGGGAGTCGGGGGCGATTCGGGTGATGGTGAGGCCTAATAACTAATGTTGGATTTGGTGATTTCTGCTTCGCGGATGGTTTGTCCTGCTACCGGGTTGGATGGTGCGGGTGTGATTGGTGTGCGGGATGGATTGATTGCTTTTGTGGAGTCGGGTGATATTGGTGGCGAGGTTCCGACTGCCCGGGAGACGATTGTTGTTGATGAGGGTGTGTTGCTTCCGGGGATGGTGGATTTGCATGCTCACCCGGCGCTTTCGGGTTCGAAGTTTGGGATTGATTCGGATACGTGCCTGTTGCCTCGGGGTTCGACTACTGTGCTTTCGCAGGGTGATGCCGGGGCGCTGAATATGGATCGGTATATAGAAGAGACGATCGAGTCGGCTCGTACCCGTGTGAAGTTAGCGATTAACTTTTGTGCGGAGGGCGAATCGAACCCTGATGGTCGCTTTTTTAGTCTGGACGAAGCGAGTGTTGATGAGTGTGTTGCGGCGATCGAGCGGGGTGGTTCGCATGTGTGGGGCATTTCGCTGAATATCGCTTTGATTCGCGGCGAGGGGGTTGATCCGCTTGAGGTGATGCGAAGGGGGATTCGTGCTGCTGAGGAGTCGGGTAAGCCGGTGATTTTCGGGGCGACTAAGAATGCGGATGTTCCTCTTTCGGCTCAGCTTGAATTATTGAGGCCGGGCGATTTGATGACGTACTGCTTTTACTCGGGCGATGGGGCCATTGTTGAGGACGGCCGGGTACTCGATTTCGTGTGGGAGGCTCGTGAGCGGGGTGTGTTGTTCGATGTTGGCGATGGTGCCACGGCGTTCGGGTTCGATGTGGCTGAGGTGGCGGTTGCTGAGGGGTTTGTGCCTGACACGATTTCTACGGATTATTATCGGCATCATTTTGTGGAGGAGCCGGATCACGATATGCCGCATGTCGTTTCGAAGATGATCGCTGTTGGGATGATGGCTGACGAGTGTTGGCCGTTGGTGACTTCGGTGCCGGCGCGGGTGCTTGGTTTGGGCGATGAGATTGGGCGGTTGGAGGTGGGTGCTGCTGCTGATTTTTGTGTTGTGAGGGCTGGGGATGTTGTTGAAGAAATGGTGGATGGTCGTGGTGAAGTTCGCAGCGAGATCCGATGGCGAGCTATGGACGTGGTGAAGGGTGGTGGCATTGCCACTATTTCTGGCCTTTGAGGTGTTGGTTGGGGTGTTAGGTTGTTTGCGGGTTGGCATGGATCCTGAATCAAGTTCAGGATGACAGTTTGCGATATCGGTTCGTTGAAGAATATAAAGAAGGAATTTGAGAGTTGATTATTCGTAGGTCGGAGCAGGAGGCTGTGGATCGGTATCCGGGGTGTCCTCGGTTTGCTATTATCGGTGCTGATTTTGGGCACACTAGTTTGCACGTTGGCGATCTTTCGTATTTGCCGGGTCACGGTGTGCCGCATCACTATCACACGGGTGGTGCTGAGGAGACTCAGATCATGCTTGAGGGCGAGCTTGAGTGCTGGGTGGATGGTAAGCGTGTGACGGTGTATCCGGGCGATACGGTTACTGCTGCTCCGGGGATTGGGCATGCGTTTCAGAATCGGAGTGACAAGATCGGGCGGATGATTACTGCTTTTCCGCTCACTTCACCTGAGACCGTTCATATCGACGATCCTGAATTGGAAGATGCGGACGAGCATCCGGCGATAATTCGCGCTGAGTCGAGGCGGATGCCTTATGCGGTGGGTGTTGAGGGCGTCGACAGAATTGAGTTGTCGGGTGATTTCTCTGGTGCGAAGTCGACTTACACCTATTTTGTCGACATTCAGCCGGGTGCTGTGATGCCAGTTGAAACTCAGGATGCAGAGACTGCTTTGTTCGTGGTTTCGAGTTCGGTTGTTTCGGTTGCCGAGAACAAGTATTCGCTGGCGACGGACGATGGGGCTGGGATCCCGGCTGGCGAGGCGTATGGGTTTGCCAATCAGGGCGATGAAGTAGCCAGGTTGTGCGTGGTGCATCCGTTCTTGAATAGCTAGCGATCTTCGGCGATCGGCATTGCTGGGACTTCCCTTGTAGACTATCGCCTCTCGAATTCAATTTATTGGCTTGAATTGCTGTTGGTTTTGTTGTGGCAATTCGGGCTGTGGAAAGTAGCTGGTATGACAATTCTGCGACGGGCCGACCAGAAAGAATCCTCTGCGATGGAGGGTATGAGTTCTTTGATGATGGCGGGTGCTTCTACGGGGGCGTCGATGGCGACGGTTGGCGATTTGACGGTGCAGCCGGGTGTGAAGTCGGGCTATCACCTTCACCCGAACACGGAAGAGGCGATTTTCGTTGTTGAGGGTGAGATGGAGTTCAGGATTGGGTCTTCCCGATTCCGGGCTTCAACTGGCGATTGTGTTCTGGCTCCGAAGGGGATTGGGCATGGTTTGGAGAACGTCGGCGATTCTCCTGCTCGGTTGATTACGATTTACCCGACTGCTGATCCTGAGCGTGAGGCGTTGGACGATGTTGCGTACACGGATGGAGATCCGGGTGCGACGGTTTTTGTGCGCAGCGATAACGAGCCGTACGAGTTTATGGCGGGTGTTTCTCGGGTGCTGCTTCACTTTATTTGAGCGATTGGATTTTCGAGCCGGGTTCAATTGCTCCGAATCACTATCACCCCGGTCACGAGGAGTCGATGTTCTGTCTCGAGGGTGAGTTGAACGCTGTGTATGCGGACGAGAATAACGTTTTGCTGAGTGCTGGCGATTGCTTTACGTGCGAGGTTGGAATTCGGCACGGGATTTACAACGCTTCTTCGACGTCGGCGAGGTTGCTGGCGATTCACCCGGTGCTGAATCCGCCGCCGCGTATCGACGTCGACTAAGGTAGCAGTGGCACTTTTTCTTGCGTTTGAGGTGTTGGGTTGTTTGTGGGTTGGGATGGATCCTGAATCAAGTTCAGGATGACAGGTCACGGGTGACTTTTTCTGAGTTTGAGATGACTTGGCTGGGTCGAGGTGTTGTGGGTGCCGGGGGCGCATTTTTTGATTGCACACCGTGGGCACACGTTATTCACATGTTGTGCCAACCCCCAAAACGGGTGCGCTACCACTGCGCCACGCCCTGTAAAAAAACCTTCAAAGTCAGTTCGTTTTGAATGGTTAGGAATCACAATTCGATTTGAAGCACGATTGGTATTCCCTCTACGCGACTCAACTCCCGCGGATCACGAGACGGGCAATGGGAGATTGAGAGAGCGTCATTTGGATCGAACGGAATCGAGATTGGCAGCGTCCTTCGAGCGAAACATCATCGCCTTTGACCACGATGGTCGCAGCCGGTCGAGAACTTCGGTCAGCATCCGTCGTGGCCATGCTCGGTCTTCGAATCTCACCGTATCGCCAATCCACCAATCAGGCGGTGCTAATGGCCACAACATTGCTAACTCATCAACCTCTGGGTTATCAGAATTCGGTGGTACTCCACCTGGTATGAAGAAGTTCAAACTGCCAGTATTTATCAATGGCCGCGGGCCCATGTTTCAGATCAATCCAGCATGTTGATTATGGCTGGCAGCAGGGTTTGGCTTCTTCGAGTTCAGCGACACGATTTGGGTCGAGCGCATCAAGGCGATTTTGAAGCTCAGCTTTAGTGTCGTTCCTCTGTAGTCAGGCACCGAATGTGCACTAAATCTGACTATGCTCTGCCAGGATACGAGTGATTGTTCGGTAGGATGTTTGCGCCTCGATAGTGTTGGTTTCGGATAATCCGGTGTAGGTTATTAAGGCTTTCCATAAAGTCCAGCCGCGGGCTCGTGCCCACGTCGCATCGTCAAGGTTAAGGGCATCGCGAAACGCTTCTCTGCTTTCGCCACTGAAGGCTGTCCATGCGATTGCGAGATCGCACGCAGGATCGCCGACACAGATTCCACCAAAGTCGATTACTGCAGATAGTTCACCATTTTCTACGAGCAAGTTCCCTAGGCTGATATCACCATGGATCCAAATCGGGAAGGTTGTCCATTTTGATTCGAGGGCGGTATTCCAGACGTTCGTGATTGCTTTGGTATCAAGATCATCGCTTCGCCTACCTCGCCTAAGGAGTTCAATTGCCTGACGGGTTTCATCATCATAGAATGCAAGATCACCACCTCGTTTGCCCGGCCCCGGGACTGGAGCATTAGTCGAGTCGATTTGCTGTAGTGCCATCAGGAATTTGGCGAGTGATCGTGCGAATTGTGGAAGATGTGCGATGTGTCCGGCTGCGGCAGTTTCTCCCTCGATCCAGCCGTTGACTGACCACTGCCATGGATAGCCCGAGGCCGGTTCACCGATTGCAATTGTATTGGGTATAGGCAGTGGAAGAAATGGCGCTAATTTCCGCAGCCAATAGTGTTCTTTCACTTGGGAGTCGCACTGACATTTCATCACCGAGGCGAAATGTTCTGTTGTCCCATCCATTGGGTAGAACTTCTGTGACGGTGAGAGCCGTCCAGCAAGGGAATTGTTCAGCGATCAAGCGCTTAACAAGCTTGGACGTGATGTTCATACTGAGACTACATTCTGCAAGTTTGAAGTGGACAATTTGAGCCAAACTCCCATGAATGAATGCTGTATCAGTGTCAGATTGGGACATTCTATGTGGTTGATTCAGCTAACGATTCGAAGCGGCGAAACAACAATTCAAATGATTAGTCGTTCGGGCCTGCTCCGAGAGCTTTCAACGACGCTTGATTCCGGGTTCGCACATCGAGTTTTTTGTAGATAGAAACGAGTCGGTTTTTCACCGTGCCTACTGCCAAACCGCAACGAATGGCGATTTCGTCGTTTGTAGCGCCCCGTGTCAGATGCTTGAGAATTTCTGACTCTCTGGCTGTCAACCCAAATGAATTGGCCTGGATACCGGCGATATCTAAGTTGGCATGCTGAATCGGGAGACCGAATGTAAGTTCCGATTCCACAACGATTGCGGTGCCTAATATCACGGCACAAACGCGTACTACAGCCCGCAATTCATGGCTTGCTGATAGCCCGGCAAGTCCTGAATCGAAAGTTACTGATACATCGATAACGTATGCGTCGCCCAAACGGGAATTCACAGTTATGTGTTCCGAATCATGCGAGGCAGTGCCGTCTGGCGAAGATTTGGGTGGATTGCTGTGTCTGTAGAAAGATTTTCCGGTAATTCGATGAGTTATCTCGATGGAGTACTCAGAAGCACCGATTGCTCTCATCATTGTGTCGTCGAACACACTTAGCTTCTGATCACTGGTCAGTGCATCGCACAAATTTTCAACTGCAAATTGCAGCACTGAAGAAATATGCTGTTGTCGATCCCACTGACGGGATGTTTGATGAAGCTGGAGGAACGCACTCGCAATTGGTCCGGCCGATTCAATATCTCGAACCCGTTCCAGCATGCTTGGGTTGCAGTCGGACATCGCAAATAACAAGGCACCAACGCGGTTTGTGCCTGCCGTAAGCGGTATAAGGCACAGCTCCTTGAAACCTGACGATTGACCTACCAGTTCCATTAGGGATGTGCCCACGCTAGATACAGGGACCGACTTGTGCTTGCAGGCGAGATGCACTGACTCACCCGACAGGCGGTGCTCATTTACCAGCTGCGTGCCTAGCTCAAGCGTCGGATTTTCTGGATCACCGATACCGTCAACATTCGCTATTGGCACGTATTTATCCGAGTATCTATCGTAGGCAAACAGCGCTCCATGCACCAGTGATGCTCTTGAAGCAAACACCGAGTAGAACGTGTTGAAGAAGGTCGAAGGATCCTGGCTATTGTCGAAATGTTGGAGCAGGTATTCGAGATTGGACTGATGCTCCGTGGCCCTCAGAATTTCCTTTTGCAGAAACTGCTGGCTCAGGTACGGCCCCAAGATCCGACTGATTTTTTCTATTTCCGTTACTTGGTCGGGGCCATATAGGTCTGGCGTGTGCGAGAGGAACACTATTGCGCCGACGATTTCGCCGCCGTTGACTATACGCATGCCGAGTGTCGAGGCCCAGTACGCGTTAGGAATACCTACAAGGTCGCCGTCGGTGTGGTTCGTGTACACCGAAACAATATGGTTCGACATGACTGGCGAATTCGATTTCACCGATTCACCGATAAGGCTATCGGCCATACGGTGTAGCGGGCTGGTATCCCAATCTGGGACCGAAATTCCAGCTATTAAAAACGGAGAAAATAAGGCTCTTGGTACATCGGTAGAAGCGATGACCATTCGATCGAACTTAACATTCTCTTTAAGGATGCTCGAAATCTCATCCCACACCTGCGAGCTCGCAGAGCTGTCGAGAAGCAATTGTTCGATCTGACTGCAGAATTCGGTACTAGCCATCAAATTAACACCGTGATCCGAATATTCATCGGTCTGTCGCAAATTTTTCCGTTGTGCGTTGAGCGCAACTCCGGCATCAACCTTTCTTACCACGCTGTTGATACATAAACAACATGCACAAGCCCGGTATAACCCGTTTGGCTAGGCCATCTCAGAATTTTGTGCAGTTTCCGACGTAGTGATACTCCACTATTCTCAGCCAGTAGTAACTAAAGTCACCCTATCCATTACTTTCGTTACCTTGTGGCTCCCATCGGTCGGCGCAAAGCTGTGCAGGAATTCCGTTTTCTGGTAGTAGAATGCCGATATTGTCGCTCTTTCAGAGGAGCAACCAGCTGTCGGTACGGTTTCCAGAATTCAAACGGAAAAAACATTGTTGTGCGAGTGCACTAACAGTGGAGGAGGAAATAGATGCGGTATATGAACGTATTGCCCAAGCTAACACTACTGATGCTTGCTCTTGGAGCAATGGCGGTGGTTGCTTGTGGCGGCGGCGATGTAGCAGAACCTGAAATCGTCGTCCAGACTGTGATCGTGGAAAAGAAAAGGAAGTCAAGGGCGACACCGTCGTCGTGGAAAAGGAAGTCAAGGGTGACACCGTCATCGTGACAGCAACACCGACTTTACCGGCAACTGCTACGCCTGTTCCTGCTGACAAGCCTGCGCCACCTTCGAAGCAAGCTTCTGGCCAACTGGTTTGGTCAACCACTGCTGACGGTGGCATTGGAGGCGGATTTAACGCCGGCAACCTATGTTGTGGCGCTAAAATGATGAGTGTGGTTGAGACCCTGTTCAAGCCAACTCACGACGGAGGACCGGCAACACCGCTCCTCGCAGAATCGTGGGAACTTGACTCTGCGAACTCACCACCAACCTATGTCGATGTCACGATCGTTTCTGGAATTCAGTTCCACGGCGGTTACGGCGAATTGACAGCCGATGATTTGGTCTGGTCTATCAACGACACGAACCCGAATCTTTCGGAAACTCTTGGTACAGGAAACATCTCTATTACAGATGGATCAGGTACATGGGCTGGATTCTT
>LWDU01039440.1_pt1 | contig 11501 bp, 7 predicted proteins | sample 727161 | NCBI WGS metagenome assembly LWDU01 (sample SAMN04566230, study PRJNA314399) | hydrothermal vent metagenome | isolation source: deep sea hydrothermal plume seawater | place: Mexico: Gulf of California, Guaymas Basin | collected 2004-07-11 | reverse complement strand
AACAATTTGTCAGCGATTGTGAGTATTTGACATAAGAGTGTTTTATTGGCATTTACAAAACGCAGCTTTTACTTCCTATCCTCTGACGAGCTACAGCTCCCCGTTGGGATAGGGATTTTAACGGGGCTTTTTAGTTCCGCCGATCAGTAACCGAATGACAAATCGCTCGGAATCACGGGCGAAGGGTCCATCGCGGGCCACGCTCAGCTTCACATTTCTGCCGTCTAACGGATCGGCGCTCAGCGGCGTGCGGCGACCTGCCGATCGGCCTGTTTACGCCGGAGCTTCACGCGATTCTACCACGTCAATAGCGGCACAGCTTGAGCACGTCTGCTGCAAGCGCTTGTTAGACGGCGCCTAGGTACGGTCCAGACACATCCTTTACACATCAGTCCAGGGACATGGTTTACACATTTCGCAGCATAGGAGGCCAGGAGGTGGCTTTCGATGCCTTGGAGCGAGACGTCAACCATGGACCAGAAGCGTTTGTTCATTCAGGACTACATCAAGGGTTCGTTCACGATGGCGGAGCTGTGTCGGCGCTACGCGATCAGCCGACCAACCGGCTACAAGTGGGTGAAGCGGTTCGAAGACGAGGGGATGCCAGGCCTCGACGAACGGTCGAGACGACCCGTTGGTTGCTCACACGAGACTGCGATCGAGATCACCGAGTCGATCCTCGAACTCCGTCGCCGGCATCCGTACTGGGGTGCGAAGAAGCTGCTCGCCATTCTTGAGAAGCGACACTCCAAGGTCGACTGGCCCGCACGCACAACCGTCTGCGATCTCCTTTCTCGCCACGGCATGATCGACAAGAAGCGACGCCGCAAGTATCCAGGCCATGCTGGCAAGCCCAAGCAGTCGATGAACGCGCCCAACGACACCTGGTGCGTCGACTACAAGGGTGAGTTCAAGACGGGCGATGGCATCTACTGCTACCCGCTCACTGTCACCGACGGTTGCACGCGATACATCATCGGGTGTCATGGGTTGCGCTCCACCGCGCACAAGGGTGCCAAGCCCGTCTTCCGTGATCTGTTCAAGGAGTACGGGCTTCCCAAGATCATCCGGTCCGACAACGGTGTGCCGTTCGCAACCACGGCGATCGGAAGACTCAGCAGACTCTCGGTCTGGTGGATCCGACTCGGCATCTATCCTGAACTCATCGAGCCGGGTCACCCCGAACAGAACGGCAGACATGAACGCATGCACAAGACGCTCAAGCAAGAGACCACCCGCCCACCGGCTGCCAAGCTCCGAAGTCAACAACGTCGCTTCGACCACTTCTGTAAAGAGTTCAACGAAGAACGTCCGCACGAAGCGCTCGGGCAAGTGACTCCCGCATCGAGGTACGAGCGATCACCGAGGGAGTTCCCGTCGAAACTCCCCTCGCTCGAGTATCCTGCTCACTTCGAGAAGCGACTCATGAGTCGCAACGGAGGCTTTAGATGGGCGAGCAAGAGAGTGCCCTTGTCTCACCTACTCGAAGGACAGTACGTTGGGCTTGAAGAAGTTGGAGATGGAATCTGGGACGTTTACTTCAGCCATGTACGGCTTGGGCAAATGGACGAGCGCATCCTCAAGGTTGAAGATGCGCTTGGAAGAAGAATGAGGAATCCAATTCTGTAAACGATGTCCCCGGACTAAAGTGTTAAGGATGTGTCCGATCGTTCACGGAGAATAGGAATTATAAGGCCCATTCTCTGAAGATGTTCGTGTATCTGTACACGACGAACGCCCCGCGTTGGACCCTTCGCCCGTGATTCCGAGCGATTTGTCATTCGGCTACTGATCGGCGGAATTAAAAAGCCCCGTTAAAATCCCTATCCCCGGGTGAATTCGGGGGCAATGTCGGCGGCGTCAATCTCCGCCTGAATTTCACGACCGCGCTCACGCGCATTTACGTCGCGCAACCATTGGCGCGCTGTAGCCCGTCAGCAGGGTTCGGACTCCGGACCCGCCTAAGCGAAGAGACCCATTTCGGGGTCTGTCACCCCGTTCGCCCTTGCGGCCAGATACGCCCTCTTCCTTGACTGGGCCTTAGTGAAACTCGGTCTTCAGCCGACCGCCGCGCTCCAGTTCGCAACCAAGTGTTCAACCGACCGGGCCGACAGGGCATGGAGCGTGAAGGTGGGGTTGACCGCGGCGGACGTCGGAAAAAGGCCCGCCCCGCCGATGAATAGATTGGGCACGTCGTGGCATTGGCCGTAGCTGTTTGTCACGGAGTTGGCGGCGCTCTCGCCCATCACGGTGCCTCCCATGATATGCATCGGGGCCCGGTTGGCGTGCCAAGCTTCCTTTGCCCCCGCCGCCTCGAATACGCGCACGCCTTCGGCGGCGGCCACATCCCAGAGCGCATTCGACGCCTTGCTTGACGTGTGGGCGACGCTGGCGAGAGGCACCCCCGCGGCGTCTTTTCGCGCGCTCAGGGTGACCCGGTTTTCCGCGAGGGCCTCGTCCTCGACGACCCCCGTCATGGTGATCATGTGCCGGCTGGCGCGCTCCATAAACTCTGACAGCGCTTTGCCGCGCAAGTCGGGACGGCTCGACGCAATCCCCAATAAACCATTGGGCTTCATCGCCTGGGCGATCATCCACTGGTAGCTCCCGAAGGCGCCCTTTGCCTTGTGGGCGTTCTTGTCGTCGTAGTGCTCTTGATTGAGAAGCTGACCCCCGGAGGCCCCGAAACCCGGGTTGGTCTCTTTCTCGTGCAACCCGAATACCGGGACGGCCATGTGGCCGGTAATGAAGCGCCCGAGGGTGCCGCTCGCATTCGCAAGGCCGTCCGGATGCTGGGCCGTGGCACTCGCCAGCAGGAGTCGAGGATTCTGGATCGTGAACGCAGCGAGTACCACCACATCGGCCATAACCTTTACACGCTGGCCGTCCTTCGTGATGGCCTCAACTCCGGTGGCCCGCTTGCCACTGGCGTCGGTAAGCACACGCACCACCTCGGTGTCCGGGTGAAGGGTGGCCCCGGCGGCCTGAGCCTGGGGGAGATGAACTGTTTGCGCGTTGGCGAGCGCGCCGATAGGACAGCCCGCATCGCACCAGCCATCCCACATGCACTGCGGCCGGCCCCTAAAAGCACGCGTGGTCACCGCCAGAGGTAGGGGCGAGACCTTCATGCCCATGGCCTCGAACCCGTGCCCCACGATGCGGCCCTGCTCGAAAACGGGCACTCGCGGCATGGGATAGGGGGCGCCCGGAGGCCGGGTGCTTTCCATTCGGTGTTCGCCCGCGATGCCACACTCGTCCTGCACGCGATCGTAATAGGCCTGAAGGTCCGCGTAGCCGATGGGCCAGTCCCGGGACCGGCCATAGAGACTCTTCACACGAAAATCGTTTTCATGCATGCGCGGCCAGACCGCATAATGGTGCATGCTGGACCCGCCCACGCCGCGGCCCGCGTTGAAGCCGTAACCCACCGTGTCCTTACCGGTTTCGAGCACCGGGGCGCCGGAGCCCTTGAGCCGACGCGCCCAGAGCATGGAACTCACCAGATCTTCGTTTTCCCGGGCCGGGCCGGCTTCGAGAATCGCCACGCGTTTGCCCGCCTGGGCGAGGCGCGCGGCAAAGTGGCTGCCCGCTGCCCCAGAGCCCACGATCACCGCATCGATCTTTTCCGTAGGAAGCGCAGTCAACTCGGCTCCCCCCACGCACTCGGCGGCGTGATGTGCGCCGCATAGGGAACGCCAAGAGCCGCGAAGCCCTTCTCGGTGCCATAGGTGACATCGCACGCGTCGTTGCGCACCACAAAATAAAAGAGCGGCGGAGGCGGACCCGTCCAGCCCTCGATCTTGCCCTCGGCCAGGGCATCGACAAGCGCATCGGCGGGGGCGTCTTGGAGTTCTGCAAAGGGCAGTTTGTACAACGCCCGGGCGGCGACGTTCAGCGCGGCGAGGCCTTCGCGGTAGAAGGGCGTAAAGGGCGGGTCCACGCCTAGATACTGGAGCATCAACATGCAATCGCCCGAGCTGGCGGCGAGTTGATAATCCACGAAGGCCACCACCCCCGCCTCCCGGCTGCCGGGCACCAGCCGCTCGCCGAGCGCGGCCAGGGTGTCGGCTTCTTCTCGCGTGAGCGCAGCAAGCGGAACGCCCGCCGCCTGAGCCTCGGCGGGGGAGAGCTTCACCACGCTGCCACCCAGGGTGAAGGTGAGCAACCCGACGCCACCGGCTTTTAGGAGTTCGCGGCGCGTGGGGTGTGCGTGCATGAGGAGGACTCTAGAGGATGAGACGGGAGAATGGGAGCAGGAGAAGACCCAAGGGTCAGAAATAATCGTGGTCTCGGCCAGAGGTCACCCCGCGTTCGATCGGAATTGGCGCAAAAGTGTATTGGGAGTTTTTCGATCCCTCAGAGACCTCCGCCCTTCTGAATCCCGACGGGCTTCATGCTCTGATTGCACATAGGAAAAACAAGCCAAAACCCTAACCTTGGGACTTGATTCGTCTGGTTGAGCTTGCCACTCCCACTTCGACTCCCCAGTTGCCTGTCGGCCAGTTCCTACTCGCCGTTCTCTGCGAACCACGCGAGCACTTCTTCCGCGCAGCCCTGGAAAGCAATGGGGCGCGCCAGCCGGGTCATCGCGCGGTCGTACAACTTGTCGTAGTAGTGCCGCAGCAGGACGTCGACCCACAGGGTGTGGGCATCGAGGGAGAACCACCGTTGCTCGTGATCCGCGAAGGCCAGAGCTTCCAAGCACTCCGCCGTGTGCACGCCGCCGAGGCGCTTCGCGAGCTTGTTGAGGTTGACCTCCAGTTCTTGGCGCACCACAGCACGCGATGACAACTCGGTGGGCTCAAACACATACTCGCGAATGATGCGAGCCATTCGCTCCGCGTGGGTCGCCTCCAAAATGACGACCGGCGACTGCTTGATTTTGGAGAAGATGGTTTCCGGCACCTCGACTCGGCCGACGTAGCGGGCTTCGTCCTCGAGCAACGTCATGCGCGGCGCCGCGAGATGAACCGTCGCGGCCAAGTCGTTCTCAAACGTCTGCTGCGCAGGCTGTCCGGCCGGGAACCCACCAAACGCGCTGCCGCGATGATTGGCTAAGCCTTCGAGGTCGAGCGCCAATACGTCCTGCGACACGACCTTTTGCAACTCATGTAACAAGTCGGTCTTGCCACACCCCGTCAGCCCAGAGATCACCAGCGTCTCGGTGCGTGCAAACTGCGACTCCAAGCTCGCCATCAAGTAGCGGCGCAGCGCTTTCGTGCCCCCCTGCACGCGTGACACATTCGCATCCCCCAGCCACCCCGTGGCGATGCCACTGCGCTTGCCGCCGCGCCAGCATGCGAAGGCCGTCGGGCGTTCGCTCCCGGCCACCGCTTCGCGCCAGGTCGCGACGCGGGCTTCGCGATGCGGCGCCGTCAACTCGACACCAAGCGCCACTGCCGCGGCTTGACCGTGCTCGTGATAGCAGGTGCCGACCGCAGCACGTTCTTCGTCGTTGAGGATCGGTAACGACAACGCGCCAGGAATACCACTGCGATGCACCTCGACGGGCGCACGCACATCGAGCAACTGGAACGCCGATTGTCCGCCGCCCAGAGGGAACACGTCCGCGGGGTCGATCTGAGCTGGACCCTTTGGCACGGGCGTAGGTGTGGGGTTGGAGGTGACTGACACGACAAGAGTCTAAGAGAAAAAAGGCCTCAATTCCGCTCGATGTTTCCTTCTCACGGAACTTCCGCTTCGGGATAAAGAGGCGCCTTCCCGTAATAGGGAGCGATCTTGTTCAACGTGCGATGTGCTGCCGCCAGGTCCTTCCGTGTCGACTCGGAGATACTCAGACTCCGAGCCAGAACCTCGCTGTCCCGAAGGAGGACCCCTAACTTTCGGGCGATTCCCAGACTCTGCTCGTATCCGCCCCCATCCCGAACGCGAGACGCCAACTGCTTTGAAGCCACCTCCAACTGGCGGATGTTCTCCATGAAATTCATGGTCCGGGGCGACCCTCCCCCCTGGGCCTCCTGCAGAAGAGGCTCGCGCCGAATCGCCTGACGTGCAGCACTCATCTCGGTCACGAGTTGATCCGTGAGTGCCTGCATTTCTTCCACGTTCCAGGCCTTCCGTTCAACCGGTGCTCCCTTCACCTGCCCCCATGCAGAATTCGTCAGTAAAAAACCGACGGCAAATATCGTGAGCAGGAGTCCGTAGCGCCAAAAATAGATGAAGCGAGTGTTCATCATGTTCTCCGTGGATTGAATTCAGGAAAAGGCCGCTCGCGCAGAGCACAACCCAAGCCTCCATTTCACCAAGCGCGCTGATCACGGATGCTATGTCAAATCAGAGTCCGGGGAGAGAGAAGCCCGGGTGGCGGGGCTCGTAAATCCTCAGACCACTCACGGTCCCGCGTCGTGGAGCGGAACTTTGGTCTGCGTTTTGCAAAAGCCGCGCAGTAGGTTGACGCGTGGGTTCGGGAGTGGCTGCGTGGTGTCCCGAAAAAACACTCGCGCTGCGCGCACACGCGACACCACGGTGCAAGGAACTGCGCTGCGGTTGCCCTTTTCGGAATCGTTCTTCGATTCGTGGCCTATCTCACGCGCGCAAAAGCTGTCCTAAGTACTCAATAGAGAACGCGGAATTGAACGCCAAGCCGAAATCCGACCCTCCCTATTGCTTCTTGACATGTTGAAGGCTTACGCCGCACAATGGACCTCGGCTATCCGGCACGAGACTGTCTCGCGGGTGTGGTCGGTAGGAGACTTCTGTGATGCTTTCGCCCCGCTCGTGCTGGTTGCTCGCCTTCGTCGCTTTGGCCGTCGTGCTATTCGCGGGCGGTGCTTCGAATGCGGGCGACTTCGTAAATTACGAGTCCGCCCACGTTCATCCGATCTCGCTCTCGGATTCGGGTCGGCGCCTGTATGCGGTGAATACACCCGAGGCCAGACTTTCGATCTTCCGAGTCGCGCGAAAAGGTAAACTCACATTCTTGGGCGACGTTCCTGTTGGTCTCGAACCGGTGAGCTTGGCAGTGCGACCCGATACGGACGAAGTCTGGGTCGCGAATCATCTTTCAGATTCAGTCAGCGTGGTCGACGGATCGAGCATGACCTTGATCGCCACGCTGCAGGTAGGGGACGAGCCGACGGACATTGCGTTCGCCAGTGGGCGCGCGTTCATCAGCCTGGCGGGCAACCAGGATCGAGTCGTCGTCTACGACGCAGACTCGCGCGAGCTAATCACCAGCCTCGAAATCTTCGGCGACGACCCGCGAGCTCTGGCCGTAACCCCCGACGGAAAGCGTGTCGCTCTCGTGGTGCTCGAGTCGGGCAACGGAACCACGACGATACACCATTCCCAGTATTCCCCGCTCCGAATGCCGCCCTTGTCCGACCCGCCGCGGGCTCCCTTCTACCCACCGGGAATTCCAGAACAACCACTCCCCCGCGAGCCGTTGATCGTGCAGCACGAACCGGGTACGGGCATGTGGCTCGACGATGCTGGCGGCGACTGGAGCGACCTGATCTTTTTCGGCAGTGGCGCGACGATGCCCGATCACGACTTGTTCTGGATCGATGCCGCGGCTGACCCGCCGTTCGTCACCGACACGGTGCGTCGCGTCGGAACAAATCTATTCGACGTCGAGATTCACCCCACTACTGGGGAAGCCTGGGTTCCGAACACCGACGCCGACAACGTGATTCGCTTCGAACCGATTCTGCGCGGTCACTTGGTGGAAACACGAGTCTCGATTGTCGACCCAGACCTGGGAATGGTGGACCACGTCGACATCAATCCGCACATCGATCGCAGCGTGACGCCCGGGCCGGAGAAGGAAATCGCGTTGAGCCTTGCGATCCCCGGCGACGGCGAATTCGATCGGCGGGGGCGGCGCTATTACATGACGGCATTCGGCTCGGCCAAGGTTGCGGTGCTGGACGGTCGTAGTGGGAAGGTCTTGAAACGAATCGAGGTGGCAGGGGGGCCGAGCGGACTCGCGCTCCACCGCCGCGCCGCGCGCCTCTATGTCATGCAGCGCTTTTCGAACACCATCACGATCGTCAACACTCGGCGCGGAAAGGCGGTGGGCAGCATCGGGGTCTCGGGCCCGCACGCGTTCGATCCGAGCCCGCAGGAAATTCAGGACGGGCGGCGCTTCCTCTACGACGCACAGCTGAGTTCCGGTCACGGCGACATCTCCTGCGCGACCTGCCACGTATTCGGAAACTTCGATGGCCTCGGCTGGGATCTTGGAGATCCACAGGGTGACTTCATTCCCTTCGCCGACGCCCCATGGCTGACCAACCTCGGTCCGACGACCCAGCTCGGATTCGATCCGATGAAGGGGCCGATGACGACCCAGTCCCTGCGCGGGCTCGAGGGCACAGAGCCATTTCACTGGCGCGGCGATCGCGCAAATTTCCAGCACTTCAACGGGGCCTTCGTATCACTACTCGGACGAGACGCCCCCCTCGACGACGACGACATGGACGCGTTTACCGACTTCATCTTGACCGTTAAGTATCCGCCGAACCCCAACCGTTTGCTGGACGACCGGCTGCCCCGCTCTGTCCCTGGACACGGCAACCCCCGAGTCGGGTTCAACATCTTCAAGAACGTGCCAGTCGCGGCCGGTAATCGTGTCTGCACCAGTTGCCATCGCCTTCCACTCGGGACGGGTCTTGGGGTGCTGGTGATTGCCGATCAGGCGACCAAGATCCCGCACTTGCGCAACGTCTACGAAAAGCTCGGTCGCGATCGTTTCGGTGAGAGCGACGAGGACCCGCTGCATCGCAAGGGTGGCTTCGGGATTTTTCACCACGGCAGCCTTTCACTCGTGGATTTCCTCTCTTTGGCAGCCGGCGGACTGGAGGAAAACCAGCCGGACATGACCGCGTTCCTATCATCCTTTTCGACCGGCACGTTTCCGTGCGTCGGGCGACAAGTGACGGTTGACCGAAACGCGACTTTGGATCAGTTGTCGACCCTCGACGTTCTGATCGGACAGGCGGGACTTTCAAAATGTGACGTCGTTGCGAAGGGTCGAGCATACGGAGAACCCGCCGGTTTCCTATATGACCCGGCCAGCGCAGAGATGCAGCCCGACTCGTCTCATGCATCGAGTGTTGCACCGCGAGATCTGGTCGATGGATTCGAACCCGAGGACCTCATGACCTTTATGGGAGTTCCTCATGGCAGTGGGGAGCGGCTTGGATTGGATCGCGACCGAGACGGATGCATGGACGGCGACGAATCGCGGCAGCAGACGGATCCCGCAAACCCAGGAACGCCCATACCCGATTCCGATGGCGATGGGTTGCCGGATTCGTCGGACTCTTGCCCGGGATGGGTGCAACAAGACCACAGCCAGCCAGATCGCAATCGCAACGGCACTCCGAACGAATGCGAATGTGGTGACGTCTCCGACGACGGACGGGTCAACTGGAAAGACGTGCGCCTGCTCTGGTATCACCTTCGCGGCTATGGCAAGGGCGACGATCTTGCTCTTGAGAAGTGCAACGTCTCGGGACCGGCGGGCAACGATCCCGAACTGTGCACAGAGGCCGACCTCTACGAACTCTTCCGCCACGTCTGGAAAAAATCGAGGCGATGGCGATCCGAGCAGACGGGCCTCGAACCTCGTTGCCTGCCCGAAGTCCCAACCGAGATGCCGCCGACCATGATATGCGTCGACTAACACCGTCACGGCTGTAGCGCTCGTTCGGGTAACTGTTTCTCCAGAGTACCAGCGATCGGCGCTTGGTACGCCTGACCCGCAAAACCAGATCGCTTTTGCGAGGTTCCCCGGCGCATGGGCGAACCGCGGTAGCGAGATCCATGAGCACCCGATGGTTCGAGTTGGCTATCGTCTCGCCGATTCTTGGCGAGCCACGGTGGACCTGGACTTTGGCGACGACGCAAGGCTGCTCACCCCGAACCAGCAGTTTCGAACCTCACGATTGCAGGAGACATTCGATGTTCGTTCCCATCCGGGTGATCGCCCGATCCTTCGTCGTATTCCAGCTCCTCTTGTGCGTATTCATCGGCTCGAACGTCGCCATCGCCGAACCCAAGGTGGATTACGGAATCGACGCGAATAAGCTCTACCAGGAATTCCTGGCGATGCCCGAGGCGAAGAAGAAGAAGATCACGCAAGACTTCAGCCGCTTGCTCAATTCGAGTGGCACGGTGATGCGAAGCAATCATTTTCACGGGATTCAGACCTGGCAGAACCCGTTCGACGTCTGGGTCACGCAAGAGATCATTTCCGAGGTCAAGCCGGACCTGATCCTCGAGACAGGTACTTTTCGGGGTGGCAGTTCGCTCATGTGGGCGATGTATCTGGAGCAAGTTTCGCCAGACGGGCGAGTCATTACGATCGATATCGAAGACAAGCGCGTCCCAAGATCGAAGACGCATCCTCTCGCAGCGAAGGTCGACTTCCTGCTCGGTAGCTCCACGGCTTCGGATGTCGTGGCCGATGTAAAGCGTCGTGCGAAGGGAAAGCGTGTCCTGATTATCCTCGATTCGCTTCATACGAAAGATCATGTTGCCGACGAATTGGCGAACTACGCGGATCTCGTCCCGGTTGGTGGCTACATCATCATCCAGGACACGCCGGTCGGCGCAATCGAAGCGATCCACGAGTTCGTTGCCGCGAATGACGCGTTCGAGATCGACAAGTCGCGGGAGCGGCTGCTCTACACCTTCAATCTCGACGGATTTCTGAAGCGCGTCAAATAGCCGTGTTCGCCGGGGAAGTGATCCGACTTCGAGCTTGCTGAGGCTAGAAACTTCAAGCTGTGTTTCGGACTGAGGTGGCTGTCAGCGCCATATTGGGGGCAACTCCAGTGGGGCCGCATGGTTGCCCCCAGTTTGCCTCTCGCTCGCTTGGTACCTCGGTCTCCAGCACTCGCTCCGATCCAATCGCACGAATCGAACGCGTGACGGTGACGCGGGCTCGATTCATGCGCGGGGCCGGTGTCGATGGGGGATAGGCCTACTCAACGCAAGCGGCTCAAGAAGTCGCCTTCGATGTCGATGTCGAGCTGATCGATAATCCTGCGAATCCGACGAGGGATGCGCGGTCGATCGACGTCGGGGTTGCCGGGAGGTTCCGCGCACACGGGCGGCGTCACGCGGACGAACTCGGGCGGTAGATAGCAGTCTCCTGGATTGCGTGGTTCGCGTGGGCCGCGTGGGTCGCGGCGTGGTCCGCAATCCGAGAAGCGAGTCATGTCCGGTGCGTAGATCCGCAAGATCACTTCGAAATCTCCCTTGGGGACGGGGAGCCAGTATTTCCGCTCCTCCGCCAGCGAGGGGCTTTCCTGTTGGAAGTAGAAGGTCACGTCCTCGGAAGGTACGAATTCGCCCCGGAGGTTCTCGACCTGAATCGAGCCGAGTGAATAGACCGGGGCGCCGTAGAACGACTCGGGGTCGACCTCCTGGTCTATCACGATCCGCCCTTCGGGAAGTTTGTAGACGGTGAGCGACCAAAAGCCGAGTGGGGAGGAAGAACCGTCTTCGTTGTCCTCGATGTTCACGGGCGG
>LWDU01000530.1_pt1 | contig 11502 bp, 5 predicted proteins | sample 727161 | NCBI WGS metagenome assembly LWDU01 (sample SAMN04566230, study PRJNA314399) | hydrothermal vent metagenome | isolation source: deep sea hydrothermal plume seawater | place: Mexico: Gulf of California, Guaymas Basin | collected 2004-07-11 | reverse complement strand
ATAATTTTAGCTTTGCTATTTTTGAGGCTACTGGCGTAAACACTTATGCTTTAGCCGCTGATCTTAATGGCCTTTTCCCGGATAATGATCCCGGTTCATTTAATAGCACTGGTTTTGCATTTAGAGATGTAGACGGTGATGATGACATCGATGCATGGTTTCCAATGACAAATGGTAAACTTTATTATTTTGATAATCCTGCGCTTGATAGTATTTCGCCAAATGTAATTGCAAATGGTGGAGTTGAGAGTGGCCTTACTAGCTGGGAATTCTATCCTAACGCAGACAATGCAAGTGTTGTAGGAACTGGTGATACACTGCTTTATGAAACGAGCATTTCAGTAGTTACTGGCTCTGATGGAGCTGACTCTACTGTATATGATACGACTTTAATAGCTTTTGCGGCTTCTACTGGTGACTCTGCTCTTATTCTTACGGGAGGTGGGGCTGCAACTGAGAACAATGCATTTTTCTCATATAGTGGAACTGCTTGCCCTGTAGCTGGTTCTCAGTTTTACGCGTCTGTAGAAGTGCTTACGGGACATCCAGATTATACGAGTGCGACAGACAATGGTGCGCATGCAGTACTTTTTGCTAAATATTTTGATGGCTCTTGGGGTATGATCAGTATGGACTCAGACAGTGCTGCGGTTACATCAGATGGTGGCACACTAGGCAGTTGGGATGAACTAGGAATATTCTGCACTGTACCTGCAGGCGTTGCAGTTGTACAGGTTGGTGTAATGTATGTTATGCCGACCGCAGCTGATACCGGATCCTTCTATGTGGATAACCTTACAATGACCCCAGTCGTTGGTAATGGTGTTGCTGATATTACAGCTGCTGATTTTTCAGAGGTATTAACCTTTGGAGGAAACTCCTGTAGAGGTGCTGACATGGGTGATATTGATGGTGACAGTAAACCTGATATCATTGTTGGTACGGGTACAAATGAGACTGTAGTCTGGATTGAGTACGTAGGTAATGACCCAACAGATCCTGCCGACTATATGATTGCTACAATTTTATCAAGCCAGGGAGGAGCACTACAGATTTAGATGGAGATGGAAACAACGAAGTAGTGATTACTAACTTGTTCTCAACTGAACCTTCTCAGCCTCAGATTATTGTTCTAGAGCATACTTCTTTTTCTTGGGACTGGGAAGGTGGTAATGAAGATTATCACTTAGCACCAAACTGGTCGATTGCTGCGATTGGTGAGAAATCAATTAATGACTCATTATTTCAGTCTGATCCTACAGGTAATAGTAGAACTGTTATTGGTGGTATGGATATGGATATGGATGGTAAGCACGAAGTGATTGCAACCGATTATGCTGGTGGTCGTGTGGTTGTTTACGAGATGGATATGGCTAACAACGCGTTTGACGTTGTCTGGTCTTCTCCAGTTGTAGAAGCACGTAACCATGTATATAACCCAAGAACTGTTAACGTTGGTGATCTTGATGGTGATGGTAAGCAAGAGATTGTATTCCCTTCAAGTAATGTTGACGCAGAAGGATACCATATCTATGAGTGGGATGGTGTAGAAGGCAGTGACAACTATGGAGAGCAGCCTTCTGCTATCTGTGCTGTTGAAGTAGCTATATGTTGTGGTGACGATGGTTCTGGTTTTAGAGGTGATCATGAGCGTCTTACTATCTTTGATATAGATGGTGATGGTAGGCAAGAGCTTATCACAGCCATTAGACGTGGTAGCCCTAGAGGGGCACTTGTTGTGTCACTATCACCAAACGATGACCTAGTACATAATTCTGGTGGAGGTTTAGAAACTTGGGTTACTGAGTTTCAAACAAATAGTAACACTTACGGTGGCGGAAGCCCGTATCATGCGCTTCCTGCTGACTTGAATGGTGACGGTAATTATGAGGTTGTTAATCACCACTGGAATTATTTTAACCTTTACAATTTCAGTGCAACTGGACCTGACACTTATGTAATCGCTGATTCTGGTGCCGCGGGTAGCTATTATCAGCCCACTTATCCAAGCGATGAGTTTTCACTTTTTGGTGGTTATGCTTCTGACGTAGATGGTGATGGAAACGATGAGGTATATTATGCGGATTATGGCGGTTCATGGAGCGTTAACGCTGGTGACATTTATGTTGTAGACTATGATGCTGGTGAGGACGTTACAACAATAGGTCCAGACCAGGTCCACAGGATTGGTAACGCTGGTAGCTTCTCAGGTGATATTGGCAGCGGCTATGATGGTCATGATAATCCATATATATTCTCAAGCCGAAGCAGACCAAATGTTTCCGCTTTGGAATATATTGGTCCTGACCCATCTCTTGGTTCAAGCTACCTTGAGAAAGTCATCTACTGGGGTGAGCTCGATGTTACTGAGAATAAAACTACAACAGATGAAACTGGCGCCGTTACTGAAATCCGCTCATATAGATGGGGTTACCCTTCTAAGATCCAGACACGCTGGGGTGATGATCAACTTGATTTTGATGGAGATAATAAAAATGAAATTTTATTGTCCTTTCAAAACAATAGAGATTCTCTTACGCATACGTCATACACATGGAACGCAACAAATGCCCAATATGACACTGTGTACACAACAGTAGCGAACTCTAAGGCTTGGACTTTTGTTCTTTTAGAGAATGGATCAGAAGTACTTGGTACAGATCCGATTACATTTATTGCTCCTGAAGATTATCGTTTGGAGCAGAATTATCCGAATCCGTTTAACCCAAATACGATGATACAATACACAGTACCAATTAGTCGTAAAGTATCTGTAAAGATCTACAACGTTAATGGTCAGTTGGTAAATACACTGATCAATAACAAACTTGTATCTGCAGGTACGCATGAGGTGATGTGGCACGGTAATAACAAAAATGGCCTAAAAGTTTCAACTGGAATGTATTTTTACAGTCTAGAATGGGCTGGTATGAAAAAGGTCAAGAGAATGACCCTGCTCAAGTAGTTGAGCGTCCTTTAGTAAAAACTATGATTATAAGGGGGGGACAAATCCTGTCCCCCCCCCAATAGTTTTAACTCCATGAAAATATTAATTACTTCTTTATTATGCTCTGGGCTTTTGCTTGGTTCAAACGGGAAAATAACGGGTGTTGTTAGCCAAAAAGAAAATGGTGAGCCTGGGGTAGGAGTCAATATCATAATTGTTGATAGTTACCTGGGTGCTGCAACAGATGCTAATGGTCGTTTTTCAATCCTCAATGTTCCTCCTGGAACGTATACGCTTCGTGCGGATGCGATTGGTTTTATGCCAATAATAATGAAAAGTGTCAGAGTTACAACAGCTCAGACTACTGAAATAAATTTCCAGCTTGAGGAGACTGTGGTTGAAGGGCAAGAAGTAACCGTTATCGCTGATAGACCTCTGGTTCAAAAAGATTTAACTGCCTCGCAGAGGGTGACAACGGCTAAAGAAATCGAAAACATGCCCGTGGAGTCATTTCTTGGTGTCCTTAGTACCCACGCTGGTGTAAACCAGAGCGCAGGTGGAGCCTTACACGTAAGAGGTGGAAGGAGTAATGAGGTTGGGTATTACATTGGAGGTGTTTCTGTTTCAAACCCATTTTTCACAAACTCACTAGCAGTTAATGTTAGTAACAAGGCACTGGAAGAGATGAAGTTAGTGAGTGGCGCTTTTAATGCAGAGTATGGAAACGCTATGAGTGGTGTTGTGAATGTAAAGATCAAGGATGGTGGAAAAAACTACGATGGTAGTCTCTCTTACTATACGGGTGATTACAGTTCTGACGCTACTGCTATTTTCCCCAATATATCTAATCAGACACTTTCGTCGAATAGTACGCTTGATGCGTTTATGTCTGGCCCGCTTCTTCCTTTTTTAGGTGACAGGCTAACATTTAATATTTCATTACGCAGGAGCCAGAGTGAGGGTTATCTGTATGGGGTGAGAGAGCACAGCCCTAGTGATTTTGCTTATTTCCATCCTAGCGGTAATTGGTATATCCAGATGTCTGGCGATAGCAGTTATGTTCCAATGAATCCTAGTGAAAGTAGCAATTTTTTATCAAAAATAACTTGGAGAGTTTCTCCAAGACTGAAAATTTCTACACAGTCTATTCTTTCAAGCTCACAGAGTAAGAGCTATTCGCATGTCTATAAGTATAACCCTGATGGTGTTTCAACGGGGTATTCAGAAAATAATAACCATGCGTTAAAGATAAACCACTCCTTGTCACCAAAAAGCTATTATGAGGCGAACGTTTTTCTCAGTGACACAGATTATAAAAATTATTTATACAAAGATACCCTTGATCAGAAATATGTTAATACAGATTATATTAACACAGAGCCTACATCCGCAACCTTCCTATTTGGAGGTACCCAGATGGGGCACACTTACAGAGTATCAACATCTGTTGGTGGCAAGTTTGATTTTACTAGCCAGATCAATAACAATCACGAGATCAAAACTGGTCTAAGTTTTCGTTCTGATAATTTGAATGAGCGTAATCTGCAAGTATTATACAATCAGAACTATGATGAGCCAACGGTGCTGCCTGAGAATAAATCTCCGTATCATGTATACTATGATAAGGACGCTCTTCAGTACTCAGGCTACATTCAGGATAAGATGGAATACAGCTCAATGATTATGAACTTAGGTATTCGTTATGATGCCTTTGTTCCAAATGATTCAACCATCTCAAGTCTTCTTTATCCAGAGGCAGATCAAAAAGCAGCAAAGACAAAGACGATGATATCTCCCAGGGTTGGTGTGTCACTTCCAATCACTGATAAAGGCATATTCCATTTTTCTTATGGTCATTTTTATCAGATGCCTACACTTAGAAATTTATACAGAGAAAGTTATTTTGGTGCCGGACTAGCGCCAACGGTTGGGAATCCTGATCTTAAACCTGAAAAAACTGTATTATATGAGTTTGGTTTTCAGCAGCAGTTTGGTAATCTAATTGGGATGGACATTAATTTGTTTTACAAGGATATTCGAGAACTCTTAGCACTTCAAAGTATTCGCTATAACAGTCCTAACTTTGGTCCGTCTAACTATTCTATATATCTAAATAAAGATTATGGTAATACACGCGGACTTACCCTTTCACTTACCAAGAGATATGATCCAGTTTCGAAGAGCAGCCTGTGGCTTGATTATACCTACCAAAAATCAGAGGGTAACTCTGTTAACTCTGGAGCTTTTTATTTTAGTGCTCTCAGCGGTATTGAAGAAGAAAAATTAATTGTTCCCCTTTCATGGGATCAGTCTCATCTTTTAAATGCAACGGTAATCATTGGTCAACCATCCGGCACGACGCTGGGTATTATTGGGAAGATTTCCACAGGATGGCCTTACACACCATCAATCCCGAATGCTAACTTTGTTCCAAAACCAAATAGTGGTCGTAAGCCAGTTCAGAAAAATGTAGACGCAAAGCTTGAAACGAGAAAAGATGTTGGTGGCTATAGAGTTGCATTGTTTATAAGAGTCTATAATTTGTTTGACATTATAAATGAGAGATATGTTTTCAATGACACGGGATCTGCTAAATACACATATGAGTCTCGAAGTAATCAGGAGTCGGAACAGTTAATCGCTAACTATGGTATGCCTGGTATACATACCTGGGAAGACTATACCACTCGACCTAATTATTATTCTCCACCGCGGTCTTTTAAGATAGGACTCTCACTGGATATTTAAGGTATGAGAAAATTTATTTTAATAACATTTATTTTATTTTTATTGTCAAGTATTAATGCTCAGTGGCCTTTCGGAAAAGATGTTCAGTGGTACATTGATGGCCCCAAAAAAGAGTGGACCGAGCGTGACCATGATCGCTACTATAGGTGGAGAGACAGGCTTTATGCCAGCAGAAAAGCTGAGTCAATGGATGAACAGATTTTGCAGAGACAAAAGGCTATCTTGAATGGAAATAAGATTACAGCAGAAATATGGAACTATGGATCAATATCAAGCCCTGGTAACAGAGTTACCGATATTGTGTGGGAAAATCTGGGGTATGGTTATGAGTTTGGTCCATTTATTTGTGCTAGGGTGCCCTTAGAATCTGGTCATCATCAGGATGCCTTTTTTGAAATCTCTGGAGGTGATACATCTTGGTACGCAAGAGTGATTAGTGATGGACTTACTTCCTTGGGTGGTGAGGTTTCTCCAGATGGGCTACAATTTTATGGTTGGGAGCCGCTAGCCTGGAACGATGATTTTACTGTTCCATATGGTGATCCTATCAGTGAAAATATTCCCACAAGTAATGACCTCGATCGTGATGGAGACGGGAAGCCTGATAGTTGGCCTTTTGGTTGGTATAATGAAGACTTCAGAGACTATGAATGGCCTGGAGCATTAAGACAGGGCGCCTCGAACTCTGATCTAGAATCATTTTTTGTTGTTGATGATCGAACAAATAAAGAGTTTGAATACTATCCATTTTCTACTGATTCTTCTAGGCAAGGTCTTGGAATAGAGATTGAGTCCCGTTACTATCAGTGGGCTAATCCTCTGGCTGAGGATATTATATTTCTCATTTATAAGGTAACGAATAAGAGCGATAAAGATCTTGAAGATGTTACTTTTGGTATGTGGGGTGATCCACATATTGGCGGTCCATCAAACTGGCAGGATGACCTTTCGTATTTTGATAAAGATCTAAATATGGTTTACTGTTGGGACGCTGATGGTATTTCAGATGTGACAGGAAAAGTCCCAGGTTATTTTGGCTACAAGTTTTTAGAGAGTCCAGGTCAGCCCTACGATGGTATTGATAATGACAATGATGGGCTAATTGATGAGCGCCAGGATAATGGTATAGATGAAGATGGCGATTGGAATGTAGAAAAACACGATATTGGTATTGACGGCGTTCCAAACACTGGTGATACCGGTGAAGATGATGGCCTCCCTACTCCAGGTGACCAGTTTGACATTCGTCTTCCTGGTGAGCCAAATATAGACTGGACTGATCTTGATGAGTCAGACATGATAGGCCTAACAGGATTTGCTTCACCTCCTTTTACTAGCCAAAATAGAATATCAAATGATCAGTATATTTATGAAAATTATTTGACTCCTGGTGTTTTTGATTCTGCAAACTCTGTTCAGGCTGGAGACTATATTTTTATTTATAGTTCTGGGCCAATCAATCTTCCTGCTAATGAGGCAAGACGATTTAGCATAGCCTTGTTGGTTGGTCAAGATTATGATGACCTTACTCTTAACGCGGTTACTGCTCAGGACATTTACGAGAAAAATTATCAGTTTGCTAAGCCTCCAGAAAAGCCAAATGTAACCGCTGTGCCGGGTAATCAGAAGGTTACTTTATACTGGGATAATATTGCTGAGTCTTCATTTGATCCAATTACCGAGACGTATGATTTTGAAGGTTATGTAATCTACAGGTCAACAGATCCTTCATTTCTTGATCAGCAAACTATAACTGATGCGAATGGCTCTAAATTTTTGTTTGAACCTTTGAAAACAGTTGATGGTGCGTCAGCAAAGTTTGATGTTGTTAATGATTACTCAGGCCTTAGTTCAATCCCATACACAGGAAGAGGTATTAGTTATAATCTTGGTGACAATACAGGTATTCGCCATGTTTTTGTAGACTCAAATAATGTTGTTAATGGTCAGACATATTACTACGCTGTTGTTTCTTATGATCATGGTGATGCTGAGCTAATGGTTGCACCAGCCGAGTGCTCAAAAACAGTTACAGTGAATCCAGAAACTGGTGAGGTTCTTCTGGATGTGAATACATTATCAATTGTGCCCAGGCCAGTTACTGCAGGTTATGTTTCCTCTGTCATTGATGGTGATGGATTGGTGCAGGTTCAGGGAAATGGTACAGGCCTAGGTAGCCTTGAGATTATTGATCCTACTGCGGTTCAGGATGAGAATAATTTTAAAATCATATTTAATGAAGATGATGGACTTAACTATAGTGTTTTAGATGAGAAAAATGTGTCTGACACCATTACAGTCAGACTTGGTCAATACCACAAACTATCGCATAAGAATGTTGATACAACCAGTTTTTCATTAACATCTTCAGATGGTAGTCAGTTTACTGATGGGATTGATTTTGACCTCCTAGACAGCGATGGCCAGATATTGATTCCTACTGATGGTTTGATAACAGAAGGTCAAGTAGTGATGGCGCTTTATCAACATTATCCCATTCGTAATAGTAAAAAATTAGCGTCTGAAGAAGGTAATCCTATTTTCGATGGTATGACACTAACGGTGCAAAATGAAGAGCTAGAGCTAGATGAAAGTAAAATCGGATGGAATACAACCAGTCTAAATAATTGGACAGCTGATGTAAAACCTTTCAATAATCTTCCTGTGAACAAATATCCTGCTGACTATGAGATTCGTTGGTTTGATACACTAGTTAGCTCTAACTACAGACCTGGATATGAATATGTTAAAACAAACTTTGAAGTTTGGGAAACAACAAGAGGATTTCTTGAAAAGCAAATTCCTTTTCTAATTGTTGAAAACATTTCTACTGACAGTTTGTGGAACCCTGGCGAGCGAATAATCTTATTGAGGGATTCAACCACGTCTTCTTATGCGTGGGAGCTTACTTTTTATGAACCAGCTGATGGCGATACTGTTTCTCCTATAGAAGGAGACGTTTTTTCTATCTTCACAAATAGAACATTTGTAGATGATATATTCACTTTTTCAACTACTTCAGCCAAAGAGCAGAGTACAGTAGAAAAAGCAAATATGAAAGAAATCTATGTGGTGCCAAATCCCTATGTAGTTTCAAGCAGTATTGAGCCTTTGGATCTTCAGAACCCACAGGATAGAGGTCCAAGGAGAGTGTATTTTGCTAATCTACCTGCAAATTGTACTATTAATATTTATACAATGATAGGTGATCTTGTCACCTCGCTAAATCATAATAGCTCTATCGATGATGGTATTGAGTATTGGGATCTTACTACATCTGATAATTTCCCTGTATCTTTTGGGATATATATTTTTCATGTCAAAAGTGATAGCGGAAACGAATCTATTGGCAGGTTTGCAATAATTAAATAATGAAAAATATTAAGCATATTACTTCCTTTTGTTTGATCTTGATTGGGTCCATGGTCCATGCTCAGCTTGAGGGTGATCAGGATATATCGAAAGTAGGAACTACTGCTGCACAGTTTCTAAAAATAAGTTCTGGCGGAAGAGGATTGGCTATGGGTAGTGCAAATGTTGCTCTTTGTGCTGACCTTAGTAGTAGTTTTTGGAACCCGGCTGGCCTTGCTCATTTAAAGGGAATCGAGGTATATTTTGAAAATAATGGTTGGCTCGCTGGCACTGACTATAGTTACGGATCTTTTGGATTCTTATGGCCACGTGTAGGTGTTTTTTCATTGTCACTCACAATGCTCACTACTCCAGATGATATAGTTCGGACTGTGGAGAATCCAACGGGAACGGGTGAAAAGTTTAATGCTCAAGATCTGTCTATCGGAATCAGCATAGGAAAGAGTCTAACGGACCAGTTATCTCTGGGGGCTGGGATTAAAAACGTGAGACAGCGTATTTGGCATTCATCTGGCCAGACAGTGGCCGTTGATATTGGTGTACAATATAAGACACCCATAAAAGATTTGATATTAGGTGCAAGTATTTCCAATTTTGGAAATGATATTTCCTTAGCGGGTAGAGACATGAATCTAAGTGTTGATCCCGATCTAAATAATCAGGGTAATATTGAGTTTGTTAATGCGCAGTATGAGACAGATGCTTTCCCATTACCGCTACTTTTCAGGGTTGGTGTTGGAGGATATTTAATCAATAAAGAAAAACTAAACATATTGTTTGCGTTAGATGCGGTGCACCCTAATGATAATTATGAATATTTAAATGTTGGTATAGAGACAAACATTAACAATATGTTATCAGTCCGTACTGGTATCCCTGGCATAGGAAAAAAAGATGCTATAGAAGGAATTACTCTTGGGTTTGGATTGGAGTACCCTGTATTGAAAACATCTGGCAACCTCTGTAGAGCGACTATCAATAGGGTTTAATTTTTAAGCTATAAATATATTATTGAATTGAAACGAATTTTCTCATTTCAATTTTTATTATTATTTTCTCTTATATTTTCCCAAGTTGGAGATTTGGGTCCATTAATTGACGAATATCCTGCTCTTGAAGTCCATGACAGTTTATCTTTCTTCATACATGAAGGAAAATCTTCTCAAATAGATTATTTATTTGAAGGTGGTGCGCTTGAGATTGTAAGTGAATCTGTTATTAGTGTTACATTTTCTATTATTAATAAGAGAGGACAATCTATATCTTATTCGGGGAATTTATTCCAAAGCGAAAACTCGGGTACAACCTTTGCAACATTTACCAATGAATCAAAGGAAAAATTAAGTCAATTTACCTATACCATTATTGCTACAGAATTATTACGAGTTAAATCAGTGATCGGATTTATTCCCGATTTAGAGATGATTCAGATTACTTCACGCCCCATGAATATAATGGATGGTGATGTTCCAAAACCCATCATTGTTACAAGAGAAGAATGGGGGGCAGAACCTCCAAAATATTCCTATAGCAACCATCCCTATATTGATAAGTTGACGCTACATCATGCAGCCTGCTGTAGTGCGGAAAATTTAGCTGAAGGTAAAAGTCAAGTTAGATGGATTCAGGATTTTCATCAGAATGGGCGAGGATGGAATGATATTGCTTATCATTTCCTTGTTGATCGNNNNCAGTCATTGGGTCACATGTAGGTGGTGCAAATACAGGGAATATAGGTGTCTGCCTATTGGGATGTTACCATCCACCTGAAGAAAATTGTTTGCAGACAATGACATCTGAAAGTCGAGAATCTATTATGCAATTATTTGGTTGGGTTTCAGATGCTTACCAGCAAAATCCGGCATCACTTCTTGGGCATAGGGATTATTTTGGTAATACTGCATGTCCTGGTGATAACGTTTGGTATGAATTGCCGAATATTCGAATAGATATTGTTGATTATATGGAATCTATGGAGATTCCACCAATTTCATTTTTTCAACCGGCCTTTCCAAACCCGTTTTCTACCCAAGTTACATTTAGTGTCGAATTAACTGAAGGTACTGACTTATATATAGATATTTTTGATCTTCTTGGGAGAAAGGTAAAAACTTTATACGGCACCAACTTGATGCCTGGAATTAAGCATTTAAATTGGGATGGGAAAAATGATCTTGGCCAAAAATTAGGTAATGGTTTATACTTTGCCCATCCTGAAAATGAATCTGGTTTAGAAACTGTGAAACTTGTTTTAATAAAATAGTGTTTTTTTTAGTAGGATTGAATGAAATCCAAGGGCCAAGTACCTTTCTTTATTTCCTTTAATAATTGGTCACTACCCCACAGTCGGTTTAAATGTTTTTCTTTAAATGTAATATTTTCGGAATACATGGAGTAAAGAGTAAATAAAGTAACTATACCTGTATTTACGCTGT
>LWDU01041095.1_pt1 | contig 11503 bp, 9 predicted proteins | sample 727161 | NCBI WGS metagenome assembly LWDU01 (sample SAMN04566230, study PRJNA314399) | hydrothermal vent metagenome | isolation source: deep sea hydrothermal plume seawater | place: Mexico: Gulf of California, Guaymas Basin | collected 2004-07-11 | reverse complement strand
AGCCATCATTTGAGTAGTTGTCAACAACCACTATTTTAGCCTTGATACTGTTTAATTCAGGAAGTAATGATGCAAGGCAGTCAATAGTTAACTGAGGCGTTTTATAATTGATAATAACAACAGCCAATGTCAGCATTTATTCCTCCTCAACTAAAACTTTACACTGTTCAATACGTCGATGAAATGTTTGCTCAAAAGTATGCTTAGCAGAAAATAATCTAGCATTAATTGATTTGTTTCTTATCTCTGCTCTATTTCGACTTAGATTAGCAATCATCATATCGAAATTAATGCTTCTTCAAACATAGCAACAGTATCTTCCCATCTATATTTAGTTGAAGTTAAGTAAGCTGATAATGAATATTCCTGCCAAGCCTCATCACTCATGTTAGAAACAACACACATTGCATGCGACATTGCTTCTGAATCATTAATATCTACTAAAAATCCATTTGTATTATTGATTAACATTTCTGCTGCACCGCATCGAGTTCCAATGACAGGAGTTCGACATGCCATTGCTTCAAGAATAGGCAGACCAAAACCTTCGGTAGAGCTGGAAAACAACCATGCATCACACATCCCATAAATACTCGCTAATTCAGTCTGCTTAGGTAAACAATAGTATTTTGTCCCCTCTGGTAAAGGAAGTTCCTCATTAGGTTCTTCCGAACCAAATGCCACAAGAGCAATATTAGGGTTTACTAACTTAGCTTTTTCAAATGCCTTAAATGCAATATGACAGCCTTTATATGACCGCAGGGAATACATAATACCAAAAGTTGTTTTTAGTTGCTTCCCTCGCTTATCCGCATAAAATTGTTGTGAATCAACACCATTAGAAACCACCTTCACCTGATTCGAACCATGCATAGCAAGCAATGTATCAGCTATCCATTGAGAAACGACAATTTTTTCATATGGGAGATTAAGAGTAGCTTTAACCCTTTCCACAGGTAACCATGGATGCACTTCATAATGCTGAATAAAATAAACCTTTTTACCTTTTGATTCGGGAAAATTTACTATCCACTCTGCGGTATTCCAGAATGTAGCGATAATAATATCAGCAGGAGGGACATCCTCACTTACTACCGGCCGATGTTTATCTAAAATATTAACTTTATAATTGGCGTTCAAAAAAAACGTTTGATTAAATCCTGATTCAAATTTATAGCCCTTCCACTTTAAAGCCGATTTTATTTTTTCTTTAAGCGTGGGCAAGCGCTGATCAGGTGAAACAACTGTCACCGTATGCCCTTTTTTTGCTAACAACTCTGCATAAATAGATACAACGCGAATTCCACCGGTTAAATTTAACCCAGGGATCACAAATGTTATTTTCATCTTATTATTTTATTGAATCCAATATAATATTTTTCCATCCTCACCAATGCATAAGTATTGTCATGCACATTATTTTAGCTAATCTACTACTCATTTTCCATCAACTCTTCATCAAGAGCTATCATTCACACAGAATATATTCTACTTAATTGATTTAAATATCACTTGTTTAAAGTATAAGTTTTATAAAAATTCATACTAATATGTAACTTTAATAATTAATAATATTTGATAACATAAAATGCTTAAATTGTTCACCTGTTAAATAACCTATTGCTACCAGTGGTAATAACATAAGCTCCCGCTTGAAGTAAACAATATTTTAATTATTGGGTTAATTGCAATCGCCCATACCGCGCCCAATAACCCATAATAAAAGAAACACAGAGGTACAAAAACATATAAACTAATCACTTGAACCAAAATCATTAAACTCGCATATTTAGGCTTTCCATAGGATAACAATAATTGGTCAGCTAACATAAAGCCAATTGATGCAATCGTAATCGATAATATCTCTAACATCCAGCCTGCATTTTCATAACGAGAATCATATAATAAATCGATGATGTCACTACCTATAGAAAATAATAAACCCGCAACAAACAGGGTAATCATATCTATTTTAAAACGTATTTTATAATAAACCGATTCAATTTTATCAGGTTCATTTCTAATTACATCACTTAAAAAAGGAAAGAAAACCGATATTAACAACTTTGAAATGACACCTTTTAATGCATTTGCTAGAAAAAATGCAATAGTATAAATTCCTAGCTCTTCAGGGCTAACAAGCCCACCCAAAATAACCCTATCACCTTGATTCAACATAAAACCCAATATAGAAGACAGAAATATCCACTTACCAAAATGAAAAACCTCATGTACTGCTGCTTTATCCCAACAAAAATGACATCTCTCTCCTAGGTTTAGACTATTTGATAAAATCATCTTTACCGAGGCACTGACAATACCTCCATATACCAATGCCCATATATCTCGCTGATACCACGCCCATGACAGCATAAAAACAATTCCCATTACCTGACTGACTAACTCAATAACAATCAGCTTACCCAGCATAAGTTGTCTATTCAGTAACAAAATATTAATAGAATTAAATCCGGAAATAATACTTGTTATCGAAACCACAGCCAAAATTAAAGGTAATTCGGTATTGCCATAGACCGTTTCCGACGATAAACACCCTGTTTTACCCAAATAATATAAACCAGCACTTACCGTTATTGCTATTAAAAATATTATAAAACCCCTTATAACCTGAATCGTCCATGCTGTATGCAAATAATCAGGTTCTTCGCCTCGTTTACTTTGTACAATATTTTGCAATAACCCTACATCTGAAAACATAGCCAACCCTGACATGATAACTGTAACAATCGCCATCACCCCAAACATTTCGGGCACAAGTAATCTTGTTAACACCAGATTACTGCCTAAACGCAAACCCTGAGAAAAAACATGACCCAATACAACCCAACTACCTGAGCGTACAGCACGTTGTTTTAGTGTTTTTGTCATTACTGTGTTGATAAATTTGATACCTGTTTAACTTTATTTTTAGCGATGATTGTTTCAGATCGTCCCAGTAAGATGCCAGTTAAAAGCCAAAGCCAGGGTGCTAAGGATGAATTAGGCAATTGATCTATCATAACTATACCCACTAGCAATGCATGTGCAGCCAGTATTGTTTGTTCTGATTTTCTCTTGACTAATCTTACGGCCTTATTCGCTCTAAATACGGTTATAGCCAATAAACCAAATTCAGCCATAAATCCAAATAGTCCAAATTGCCCAAACGTAATAATCCAGCGCCCATCTGTAACCGTTATATCCCTTCCTGTAACTTCACTATACACCCGGTTTCGACCCCATCCTCCCCAACCAAACAACAAGCGTTCTCGGGCATGACTTAACAACACGTTTTCATTATCGAAACGAAATTTTAAAGATTGTGCGCGTTGTTCACCCATAACATCGGTCGCTAGCTGGGTGATGCTTTCGTGCGGGAATACTTTAATAATGGATAAGCTGGGGTAAGATAAAGCAATTATCACCATGAGCACGGCAATACGCATTTGTGTTTTATATGCAGTTTTTTTAATCATAAAAAAAGCTAACAAACCATATAGTAATGCCGCCTTACTTTTACATAATACTAAAACAATGAGTACGTAATAACTCACTCTTGATGGTGAAAACTGACGAATCTTTATCTTAATTTCCCACAAAGCAACAACCGATAACAGGACAATAAACGTAAAAAAACCGACTAATAAACCATGCCCCATAAACACTACAGGACGAAATCCACCAGCGCGTACTTGTTGAGCAAAACTATGCGGGAAATAACCATAAAATATCGTATGCAATTGAGGGCTCAGGCGTATTTCATACAGCATTGGTACGGTATAAATTAATCCTGCTATCACCAGAAACCTAAACATTAATAGGTGGTCATCATAGGTTTTAAAAAACTGTCTACCTATAAAAAAGGGCACGATTATTAAAAACTGATTAATCGTGGCAGATAAACCATCATAATAATTAAAACTGCGGATAAAACGGTCCCCGACAATAATCGCATCGCCATTAAAAGTAGCTGTTATAAAGGGCGTAACAATAAACAATATGAGCAGATACTTTATTCCCCCCTGCCCTTTAAGGTATGAGATACGCCTTTTTTTTATTAATATACAGCCCATTAATGCCGAAACAACAGGCATGCTATGTTTCCCTATCGCAGGAATCATCGGCAAATCTACTTCTGTTTTGACCGCTAAACACATAAAACCACCAATAATTGTCCACAGGGTAGCTTCTTGTATGGATTTGGTCTTATAGAGTTTTATTGCGATTAATGGCCATATTGCTAATACCGCGTAGGCTAATCCATTACCCATGTATGTTTTTATACATCTATTTGATAATCCCTATTATTGTTACTGTTCCCAAAGTATCTCCAGAAAACAAGCTGTGAGTCTAACACACAGCATAAGTTTCTAACAGCTATTCTTATGCGCAAATTCTTTTTTTCATTCCCTCTTTTATAATTCAAGAATATTACAGCTCCTTGCTAGTGATACAAACCGCAAAACTTAACCCTGATCATCATGAATAAGACTCTATTGCTTTCTTTTATTTTATTTTTTCTGCACTTGCCTACTTTAAGCTTAGCCATGGATATGTCGAAGTTTAATGAAAACAAAATCAAAGCGTTTTTATTTTCCGCCATTACTACAAAGCCAGTCTACGATCCCCCCGCTACTGATATCTGGCATCAAAATGTTTTACCGGCTTTATCCTCGCCCGTTGATTTATCCTTTTTAAATGCTAATGATATACCGGCGGGCAGGCATGGTTTTATTAAACGAGACAAGGATCAACTCACCTTTGCTGATGCTAAGCCGGTCAAGTTTTGGGGCGCTAATATTCAAGCTTATACCTTATTCAAGGCCAGCGACTTTGACATTCAACGCCATGCTAAACGTATAGCTCAATTGGGTTTTAATTTAATCAGGATTCATCATCATGATTCTGCCTGGGTTAAGCCGAATATTTTTAAAAACCCATCAGACAATACTCTAGAACTATCTGCTTCTGCCTTAAAAAAACTGGACTGGTGGATTAAATGCCTTAAAGATGAAGGCGTTTACTTATGGCTGGATCTGCATGTGGGTCGTACTTTTACTAAAAATGATAATCTAACGCATTTTAATGACTTTGCTAAAGGCAAGGAAACGGCTGAAGCTAAAGGCTTTAATTATTACAACGACAGCATTAAGGCTGCTATGCAAGCTTTTAATGCTGCGTATTTAAGCCATGTGAATCAATTTACCCATTTAGCTTATAAAGATGACCCGGCCGTTATTGCTCTGCTACTTACCAATGAGAATGATTTACCTCAGCATTTTGGTAATGCCTTACTAGGCGACAAAGGCGTGCCTCTTCATCATGAAATATTTAATGCCGACCTTAGACAATTTGCCGACACTTATGCCTTAGCTTATAAGCAAACGAGGCGTACCTGGGAGATGGGTGAGTCTAAAATTTATTTGAATGATGCCCAACATCGTTTTAATACCGACATGTTAAAACACCTTGCTAATTTAGGCACCCACTCCCTTGTTGCCACCACCAATAGTTGGGGAGGCATGGGGATTTTTGGTCTTCCTGCTTTAACGGATGGTAGTATTATTGATGCCCATGCTTATGGGCGTGCCGAAGAATTCAATTACAACCCACGCTACACTCCTGGGTTCTTAACCTGGATAGCGGGCTCACAGGTTACAGGCTTTCCTTTATCTGTAACTGAATGGAATATTGAGCCTTTTCCTGCACCTGATCGCTTTACTGCATCACTTTTTACTGCCAGTATTGCCAGCTTACAAGGCTGGGATGCCTTGATGCTTTATGGCTATAGCCAGTCAACCTTAGTCAATCGCTGGGCAAAAGGCAGCAATTATTCGTCTTATAATGATCCTGCCATAATGGGGTTAATGCCTGCAGCCGCTTTACTTTATAGGCAAGATCATGTGTCCCCTGCTCATTATTCTTACGAATTAAAGCTCGATAGCAATGATTTTTTCTTTACCCGGTATGACCCAACTTCATCAAAAACTATTCGTACTTTACTTGAGACCAGTCGTTTAACGATAGCTATGCCAGAAACACCCGAGCTACCCTGGCTTAGAAAAAATATCCATTCTAATAACAACGCTATTATTGTCCGTGAGCCTAATAAGGATTTTATTCCTGCTGATCAGAATTTTGTAGAATCCGATACCGGTGAATTAAAACGGGACTGGGTTGCGGGTATTCACACTATTAACACCGCCAAGTCTCAGGTTGCCTCTGGCTGGATTGGCGATAAAAAAATTCAATTAACTGATGTTGAATTTAAAATTCAAACCAAAAAAGCGGTGGTGGCCGTACAGAGTTTAGTTAATTTACCTATTGCTGAGTCTGATAAAATTTTTATTACCCTAATGGCCAGATCAAAACCTGCAAAGGGTAATAATTTACCGTTTTTATCTGAACCTGTTTTGGGTGATGTTTATATTACTGCACCAATGGGCCTGCGTTTTTATCCTGTTAATAAGTTAGGTGGGTTTGATGCGCCGATGACATTACCTTATAAAAAGGGACGGTATGTATTGTCTTTAGATACTGATAGTGTTTTTCATTGGGGTGTTTTACAACCGTAAGTTTAACTGATAAGTACTCAACATAGTGACTGGCTGAAACCTGCATCATTTTTAACAGGGAAATAGCCGCTGTTGATGCGCTTTTAGCTCAGTCCTCTATGAAATTCAGTGTCACATTAATCAAACTCAGCCAGATCAATGCCTTCTTGCGCCATGATTAATTGTTTTATCTGCTCAGTTTCTTCAGTTGCTATCACTTGCAAGGCAACAATACCCCCCATTTTCTTTTCTTTAATCACCTCCAGCACCGTCTTAAAAGTCACCAGCTCTTCATCTTCCGCAAAGGCAAAAACCAAGGCTAAATCACAAATATTATTAATGACTCTGGGTACACCTGCAGTAAAATAATAAACTGCAGCACACGCAGTTTTGGTAAACAATTCCAGACTGCCGCCTGCCACGCCGAGTCGATGATAAATGTATTTCTCTGTTTGTTCGTAATTGAGTGAGGTCAAATGGAATGCTACCGAAACCCTTTGCGCAAACTGTAGCAATTCAGGGCTTTTTAGTTTATTAATCAATTCGGGCTGACCGACCAGCACCATTTGTAACATGATATCGCTACCGCTATTTATATTAGACAACAAACGTAATTCTTCTAATGTCTGTAAATCCATATTTTGCGCTTCGTCAACGATTAATATGACTCTTTTTTGGTGATTAAACTGTTCCTTAAAAAAATCAACCAGAACCTGATAACGTTGGGCCTTGTCACTGGCCGTGGTTTTAATATTAAATGCGGCTAAAACCCAGGTTAACAAATCACCAACCGTAATAGTGTTCTGTACATAATTAATTAATGTGGTTTTTCCTGATCCAATTTGACCTGACACTACGGTAAACCCGGCCTGGCTCATTAAACCATATTGCAAAACGGTTAAGGCTTTTTTATGTTTCGGACTTAAATACAAAAACTCAGGGTCTGGCGTTAATGCAAATGGTTTTTTTTTGAAGTCAAAGAAACGAATATACATAATTAGGAATGTGTTTTTACTTTATAATTATTTTTCGTCACCCCGGTCATATATTTTAAAAAAAGAGGGGGATTAAAAAGACCACTAACGATCAATCGTAGGCCTGAACTTTAGCGGGCAAATTTGCACATTTATTGAGTACAGTCCCCAATAAATTCTTACCTGATAATACTTGTAGCGCTTTTTTTATCTCATCAGGCTGACTGCCACCCTCTTCCAATACTAATAATAAGCCATCATAATAATCCAAAGTGGCTAACACATCGTCTGAGGATAAAATGGAAGGCAAATCAAAAATGATTATTCTGGATTGATATCGATTTTTAATTTCTTCTATCATCTGTTGCACTTTTGGCCCCGTTAACAATTCAGATGAGCTCTCACTGGTTTCCCCTCGTCCCGGTAACACCACCAAGCGCTCAAATTCCGGGTTTACCAATATATCAGTTAGTGGCAGGTCAGCCAAAATAAAGTCACGTAATCCTTTTTTAACGTGCAAATCAAAATACCAATGTACTTTTGGAGATTTCAGGTCCATATCAACCAACAATACCGTTTGATTCACATCCATGGCCATGGCTATCGCCAGATTAACAGCGACCATACTTTTACCGGCCCCTGGCATAGGTGAAGTAATGGCGACGTTATTCCAGCTATTTTTACGCAGTTTTTTTAAAATTTTGGTACGTAACATTTTAAAAACATCCGCTTCAGCAGAATACTGCTGGTGTGCCACAATACGTCTTTGCACCAACATTTCCTCATTGATTCTATGTTGCCGAGTTTGAGTATAAATGATGCCCGCTGTTTGCTCTGCTTTACTTTCTATGCTGTCCGGTATGTTATTACCCTCGCTCACTGCATTGCCCAACAGGGCTTTTTTCATTGCTTTTTCTATTTTATCCATACTAAAAACCCTATCTTTCTCCACTATCAAGCAACCTTAAACCCCGACTTTACTGCGAAATTTTAGACTCAGCTACTTTCAATACCTTGTACCACAACATATCCAGCGGCATATAAAGGACATGCGTTAATGTCAGCAAACACACAAAATAAAAAACCCCAATCAGTATAAAAACCCGTTGGTTTTTTCTCGTTCTGGCCACATCTTCATCATTCACAATATAAGGAATAACCACCAACGGTTCTTCGCCCACAAGCTGAACTACAGGTTCATACCCTCGAATACTTCCATCCATCAACTCAACCAGATAGGCAATTCCAAGCCCTGCAATGATCGATATGATCAAGCCCTTAAAGATTAATTTTTTTCGATTTGGCTTTTCGGGTCGGGCCGGTAACCGGGCGGGTTCTTGCACAGAAAACGTCTCTGCTTTTTGCTCTTCTTCCATGGTTTGCGCCAGTTTTGCATCCAGATACTTGGTTTTTAATTCACTGTATTGCGCTTTAACATTGTCTAAATCTCTCAATAAATCATAATAGCCACGTTCCACCTGATGAGTTTCAGCGACATTGAGTTCCAGTGTTTTTAATTGTTCAGATAAGCTGGCTCTCAAATCCACAACATTATTCAATTCAGTTTCCACCATTTTTATTTCACTACTGAGCTGTAGATAAACAGGGTTAGTGATTATTTCAGGGGTTTCTTCAGCATCGTTATCAATCTCACGTTCAGTGTGAAAACCTTCTATTTTGCGTTTGATTGCTTTTACATCAGGGTGTGATGCTGAATAGTTAATTAATAATGTGGCATACGCAGCCTCTAACATAGGCAAACTATCGGGTATTACCCCCTGAGCTGTCATGGCAACAGGGTTAGACATCGCTAATTGCATACGTAAACTGGTTTCACGTTGATTTAATATTTTTTCTTGTAAAACCAGTTGTTGCAATTGCACTTGAACCCGATCAATCAAAGAGACATTGGTAGGCAGCAAGGCGGGCAAACTATTACTATTTTTTTGCTTGTATTCAGCAATGGTATTTTCTATGGTTTGTATTTCCTGTTTTAACTTAGCAGACTCTAGTTGCAGAAATAACGTGGTTTCTTCCGCTCGTTCGGTGCGTGACCGCAAATTCTCAACTAAAAATCTAGTCAGTAATTCATTAGCCACTTGTTGTGCCAAAGCGGCTTGTTTATGCTCAAAAATCAGCTTAAAAGCCAAGATGATCTTAGATTTCTTCCCTTTTTCTATCACATCCGCACTAATCAACTCTAACTTTGCACTCTGTCTAAACAGCAGTGCTAATTCCCTGGCTGTTAATTTATTTTTTTCTTTGGGATATAAATCAAATTGATTGATCATTTTATTGATGCTCTCAATCGTCATTATTTTCTGTTGAATCTGCTGAATACGTTCATCCGCAAAGCTAACAACGGTCGATTTAACCACGTCAGTAGGAATATGCTGTTGCTCGATAAGAATGATGGCTTCCGAACGATAAACAGGAGGTAAGATAAATGCTATCAAAACACTGATTATAAAACCAAGCATCATCGGAATAACGATAAAATATTTTCGACGCCTGGCCATCTGCAAATAGTCTTTTACACTTTTACCCTCTTCCTCCATTTCCATTGCTTATCTCGCTAAATTCAGTGCGGACCAATTATGCTGAATCGAGAGCATAACCCTATTTGAATTGACCCTGGTTTCATCACTTCCTGTGGTTTCTTGTTGCTGATGCCGATAATGCATCGATACTCTCCAGTCAGGTGCTAATTTCCAGCTTAAAGAGGACTGATAAGTCAGATTGATTCGCTCAGCTGAACCCTCATTACTGGCCGATTCAGTGCCTTGATAGCTTGTTTGCAATGCGACTGACAACCTTTCCGTCATGTTATAGTTTAAATTCAAATGCACCTGCCGCTGCTCATTTAACTGACCTTGAGATGAAGGACTTAAGTTTTGGTTAAAGCTTAACTGCCCATTTAACAGCTCACCGCTATAAGCAATAGCAGTTTCTGAAGTAAACCCTGCTGAACTGAATTTAGTCGTCTCTGCGCCCAGTGCTGAAATGCTAGTTGTTTCTGAAGCCGTCAACCTAATCCCCTCCCTACCGACTAACGACCAGTTTTCACTGAACATATAGGTTGAAGAACAATTAATCCCCACACTGTTACTCGTCTGCAAGGAGTTAAGACCTGTTGATTCATAATTTGCATAAGAAATACTAAGTCCGGTGGAATAACGCTCTGGTCCACTGCGCGACCAGGACACTTGCACCATTCTATTAGTATTCGCATTGAATGCACTGTCTGACTCTGTAGTATCCGAATAAGCAACAGACACACTCAGGTTATCAATCTCTGTTAACTGATACGAAAGAGCAGGAGAAACCGACCGTGATATTCTTTCAGAACTGGTCGCAAAGTCGCCTGAATTCTGTTCCGCAGTATCTCTGGAAGCAGCAATATTGTAGGCCATGTTTAGCCTCCAGACCGTCCTTGGCATTTGATATTGCCCTGAAAGGCTATAGTGTTGATTATCCCGGTCCAATTCAGGAATGGCCATAAAACGCTCAAGCTCATAAACTGCATTTGCCGATAGCTGTAAAACCGCTGTCTTGTGTGAAAAATGGATATCAGGTACCAGTTTATAAATTAATGACGCATCAGACTGGTCTGCTAACATTCTGACATTGTCATCATACGAGAACTCTTGCTCTACTGTGCCATCAACAGACCAGTTAGCGGCATTCACAGGCATTACAGCAAAGAGATAAAAAATGATTAATCTGGCAACCGCTACAACCATTGCTTTTATAGCAATCACAAAAAAACGATTATAGGCTAAAGCGAAATGATACCTCTGCCTTGCAAGAACAAAATCACTTGATCAACACATTCGTCCAGTGCATGATGCCCCGTGTTTATTTTTAGCTCAGGATTTTTGGGCTCTTCGTAAGGCGAAGAAATGCCGGTGAAATGTTCTATTTCACCGGCTCGTGCTTTTTTATACAGTCCCTTCACATCTCTTTGTTCACAAA
>LWDU01038996.1_pt1 | contig 11503 bp, 9 predicted proteins | sample 727161 | NCBI WGS metagenome assembly LWDU01 (sample SAMN04566230, study PRJNA314399) | hydrothermal vent metagenome | isolation source: deep sea hydrothermal plume seawater | place: Mexico: Gulf of California, Guaymas Basin | collected 2004-07-11 | reverse complement strand
CTCGTCGCCCCGGTAACCTGCAGGCTCTTGCCCAACCTCGGAGCCGAGGAGGGCGCCAAGTGGGTCCACCACATTGCACTACCGAGGGTGGCGGCCACTCTGCGCCTATGGCGTCACCTTTTCGGCGCCCCCCAGCAGTGGGTGGGTGCAGCCGAGTCCGAGGGGGGCTGGTCCAAGGAGGGTTGGTCCGAGGAAGGCTGGCCCGAGACCCTTGGCCCCCGGCCCGAGGAAGCGGCCTTCGATTGGCTCTCCGGAGTGTCGGGCGCCTGCTGGCTCGGGGACCGCGCAGCGCGCAGCGCCCTGGCCGCGGCGGGCGATGCTGGAGCGAGCCCCTCCCCTGCGGTGGTGGAGCGGGTTCACGACAAGGACTTTGCCGTCCAAGTCGCCGAGGCGGAGGGCTACCTCCCCGCTTGCCTTCAGGGACTCTCCGCCACGTACTCGCCCGAGGATCTCGCCGATCCGGACTCTTGGTTGGAGGGTCTGGCCCGCCGCCTGGCGCAATGGCCCGCCTGGGTCGACGGCGCCTTCACCCTCAAGCCGCGTCTGGGGAGCAGCGGTCGGGGCCGGGTGAGCGGACGCGCCCATGCGCTGGAGACCGCTAAGATCCGCGCCGCTCTCCCCCGTCTGGCCCGCCAGGGCGGCGCGGTGCTCGAACCCTGGCTCCAGCGCGAGACCGACCTGTCGGTGATGCTGCACATCGCACCGCCGGCGAGCACGGCCGATGGCGCGATCACCCTGCTGGGCGCTTCGGAACAACTGCTAGCGCCCAGTGGCGTCTACCTCGGTCACCTGGGAGAAATCGACTCCCGGGGTCGCGTCTTCAGCGGAAGCCCGTGGGAGGAACCCATGCGCGAAGCCGCCGCAGCCGCCGCTTCGCGCGCCCGGGCCGCTGGCTATTGGGGCCCATGCGGGGTCGATGGATTCGCGTTTCTCGGACCGGAGACCGCCGCTCCCCATGGACCCAGCCGGTTGCGCCCCCTCGTCGAATTCAACGCGCGTTTCACCGTGGGCATCGTAGCGGCCGGGTTGATCCGCCGGGCCCTGAGCCAGGTCAAGGCCCGACTGGGTCTCGAACCCGGAGAACGCCGAGGGTTTCTCTTCGCTCTGGATCCGCCCCCGGGCTGGTCGCAGTGGGGAGATCTGAACGAAGCGGCGGGACCCGGCAGTCTTCTACTGCCGCTGGCGCCCGACTCCACCGAGTCGCGCGAGAAAGGCAAACAGGCGCGCCCCGCGCTGCTCTTCGCTCGGGATGCTGCCACGCTCCGGGCTGCCGTTTCCGCCGGCGCCAACGCCGCGCGCTAGACCCGGCCGAATGCGGGTGCGCGCTTTTCCAGGAACGAGCGCACGCCTTCCTCGAAATCGGGCCGGTCGAAACTCTCGCGCATCAGCCGCAAGGAATCGTCGTTGGCATGGGCGAGGCTCTCGGTCATGTCCTGGTAGATCTGCCGCTTCATCACCGCCATCGAAGCGGGCGAACACCGGGTGGCCATTTCCCTCGCGTACGCGTAGACGGCGGGCATCAACTCATCGTGGGGGTAGACCTTGTTGACCAGGCCGATGCGCTCGGCCTCCATCGCGTCCACCCGCCGGGCGGAAAGAATCAGGTCCATCGCGTGGGCGGGTCCCACCAGCCGGGACAGGGTCCAACTGATCCCCCATTCGGCGATCAAGCCGCGCTGCGCGAACGCGGTGGTAAAGATCGCCCGGTCCGAGGCAAAGCGCATGTCGCAGCAGAGCGAAATGGGCATGGCCATCCCCGCGCAGGGGCCATTGATGGCGGCAATGACCGGCTTGCGAAGCGACATCAAATAAGAGTAGTGCCCCCGAAAGGATTCATGCATCTCGGCGTTGCCCGGGCTTGCCTTGAGGCCATTGCTTTTGCGGCCCCGGTCGGCTTTGCCCGTGCTCAGGTCCTGTAGCCCCTTCAAGTCGGCGCCTGCGCAAAAGCCGCGGCCCTCCCCGGTAAGCACGATGACCACCACACTCTCGTCCTGCTCGGCCGCCGCCATGGCGTGCTTGACCTCGGCCGCCATCTGATCCGTCCACGCATTGAGTTGCTTGGGGCGGTTGAGCTTGATGGTCGCGATGGGGTCGGCGACCTCGTAGGAAATTTGTTCGTACATCGCGGGGGCTCCTCGGGCTACGGCTCGGATGAAGAACGCCAGTCTAACCCCCCAGCCCGACTCGGCGCTCGTGCCCACGGGGCTGCTACGGTAGGCCGCCATGCGACTGCGCGTCCTGACCCTGAATGTCTGGGGCCTTCCCTTCGGCCTCACCCGGCACCACGATGCGCGTATGCGCGCGATCGGGGAGGCCTTCGCGGGATCCGGAGCCCACGTGATCGCCCTGCAGGAAGTTTGGACCCAAGGCGCGCGGACCCTCCTGGGGGCGGCCGGACGGCGGGCGGGGTACACGGCGATCTGGCACCGGGAAGCGGCCTTCGGGGGCAGCGGGCTGATGGTTCTGAGCCGGCTTCCGATCTCCCGGCCCCGCTTCACCGCCTACCGATTGGCAGGGCTTCCCCAACGCCCTCGGCAAGCCGACTTCTATGGGGGCAAGGGGTTTGTGAGCCTTGAACTCGCGACCGATCCTGGGCCGGTGACTCTCATCGACACCCATCTTCAGGCGGGCTACAGCGGGCCCACCGGGAGCGACGAAAATTCGGGCATTCGAGCGGGCCAGGCCGTCCAACTCGCCTGTTACATCCGCGACCTGCAGACCCCGGTGCTGGCCACCGGCGATTTCAACACGGGCGAAGGTGCCGATGCCTACAAAATCCTGGGCGGCATCGGTGGCCTGGGTGATCTGGCCGTCGAGCTAAACCGGCGTGAGCCCACCTGCCTTAGCCCGCACCCCTATCGGCCGGTGCAAGCTCCGGAATCTCGGATCGATCTGATCTTTGCCCGAAGCGGCCGGGACACCCGGGTTCGCGCGACCGCCCTCGAACGGACCTACGACCGGGCCCTCGAGTTCGCCGGCGAACCCGGGGCCTACTCGGATCACGCTGGACTGCTCGGCGAGATCGAACTCATCCCGCGCCCGGCGGGCGAGCCACCCTTCGCGTGGCCGGCCCCCAGTGCGGCCGCACTGGAGCACGCCGAATTTCAACTGCACCTGGGCGAAGAAGCGGCCCGGCGGCGACGGCGGCGCGAGATGGGGCAGGCTGGGGGACTTTTGGGCGCAGGACTGCTCGTGGGCGGCAGCGCCTGGAAGGCCGTGGAGAGGCGCCGGGGGTTCCTGGCCCGACTCGCTCTCGGCGTTGGGGGGCTCGGCTTTGTGGCTGGCCTCGCCGGCGGCGCGGGCTCCCAGTGGGTGACCGGGAACGAACTCGCCGGCTTCGCCGAAGTGCGCGAAATTCTGGCTCGACCTCGCCCAGCCCGAGGAGAGCCTGTTAGGCTCCGCACCCCATGAAAATTCGAGCAGTCATCTTCGATCTCGGCGGCGTCGTTCTCGGTTCGCCGCTCCATGCCATTGCGCAGTACGAACGAGAACTCGGAATCCCCGAAAATTTCGTCAATCGAGTGGTGGCCGACACCGCACCGAACGGCGCGTGGTCGCGCCTTGAGCGCGGCGAAATTTCCATGGAAACCTTCTACGACGCCTTCGAAGTCGAGTGCCGGAAGGCGGGACAAACTCTGTCGGCCCGGACCATGTTCGAACGCATGGGAGCGGCCAGCCTGCCCCGGCCCATCATGCTCGAAGCCATTCGCCGCATCCGTGCCGAGGGTTTCTTGACCGCAGCCCTCACCAACAACTGGGCGGCAAACGAGCAAGAGAATTCCCAAGAGAACGGGGTCGACGAGGGGAAAAAACAGGGCCTCGCCCGCGACGACACCCGGGCTCTCAGCGATCGCTTCGATGTATTCATCGAATCCAGCGTCGAGGGACTGCGCAAACCCGACCCGCGCATCTACACCCTGACCTGTGAACGCCTGGGGGTGCAGCCTTCCGAGGCGGCCTTTCTCGACGATATCGGGAGCAACCTCAAGGCGGCCCGAGCCCTGGGAATGACGACCATTAAGGTCGCTGCTCCGGAACAGGCTCTGGAGGAACTCGCCGCCACGATTGGGCTGAACCTCATCGACTGAGGGCTCCGCCTCGACCCCAGGCCTGGAATTCAGCCGAGCGAGGAGCCCGCGCTGATCGGACTAATCGGCGTCGGGATACTCGATCTTTACGCCCGCCGAGCGCAGCCGGGTCTGACAAGTAAGCACCCAGCCCTCCGCCACCTGATCGTCATCCAAGCCGCCATCGTTTAGAAGCATCTCCACCTTGCCGGACTTGACCCGAGCCATGCAGGCGCCGCAATAGCCCTCGGTGCAAGCGCACGGGGCGTCGAACCCCGCTCGGTGGCAAGCCGCCAAGAGGGTCTCGTCCGGCTGCACCGAGACAACATGGTTCTCGCCGTCGAGATAAACCTGAACCGTATCCATGGTCCCGCTCGAATCGGGCGTGACTTCCGGACGGGGCGCATCGAGTTCGGGCGAAACAAAGCGTTCGATGAAGATCCGCTCCTCCGGCACTGACTCGGCGCCAAGGGCGCCTTCCACCACGTCCATGAAGGGACCGGGACCGCAGACATAAAAATCGGCGTCCGAGGCTGCGGCCACCACGGCCCGGGCGGCCGGCAGATCGAGAAACCCTTCGCTCGCGTCCAACCGATGCGTCACCGTGAGGCGCCCGGGGTGCTCCTCCATCAGCGCGCTCAACTCGGCGCGGAAGATAATCGAATTGGCATCGCGGTTGGCATAGAGCAGGTGCATCGAGCGCCGGGTAGTGGCCAGAGCGCTCTTGATGATCGAGATCACCGGCGTAATGCCGCTGCCTCCGCTGCAGAAAACCAGGGGGGTTTCCCGGGCCTGAAGGCAGAAACGGCCCGCGGGTTTCATGACGTGCAGAGTTTGTCCGAGTTCCACACGATCGTTGAACCAGTTCGAAATTCGCCCTTCGTCCACCCGCTTGACGGTCACTTTGTGCTCGGACTCGGTATCGGGACAACTCGCGAGGGAGTAGCAACGAACCCATTGGTGGCCATCCAGGGAAACACCAAACGTCAGGAATTGCCCGGCCTTGTAGGCAAAGGTCGACTTCAGCTCGTCGGGAACACTCAGAATGATCGAGCGAGAGTCGTGAGTCTCCTCGACGATGCGTGCCACTGGGAGATCGTAATACGGACCGCCGGCGCTGCTCACTGTTTGACCTCTTCGTCTTCTAGTTCTTCTTTTAACTCTTCTTCCTGTTCTTCGGTTTCAATGCTTTCGACAGATTGAAGTTGAACATCGATTTTACGACCGCGCATTTCAATCGGCTGAAGTCGCACGAGAACTCGCTCGGGGTGCAGCTCGGGTCCAGCCGGACCCGCTACGCTCTCCACGACCACCTGCTGGGCGCGATAGCCCTCGCGCTCGAAATGCAAGATGTGGCTCCGATTGGCGCGCAAGCGAAGACCCGCCGCCGGGATCTCGGCCACCGATTCGCCATCGACGAAAATGTGGAGGGGCCTTGGCCCGGCGTCGACGCCCACCGCCTGCCACGGCGCGCAGCCACCGAGCGCCCCACTCGCCAAGACCAAAAACCCGAGCCCGAAAAATGCCGAGCGAAAAAAAGGCTGAGAAACAGGCGGCGGCTTCGTGCGCCCTCTTCTGCAGATTTTCATGGCAAGGCCCTCTCTGGGATTTTCGGGTTTATCCAAGCCGGGTAGCGGCTCTACGCGGAATTTGATTCTCGAATTCGGCGGCGCCTTCCGGGCGACGGCGGAATCTACCCCGGCTGGCCCGCGCCCGCCCGCTTGATAGACTCCGCGCCCTGCGCAGTTTTCCGAGCCCCCAACCCTTCGTCTACCCGACGATCGAAGGATCGAGATGAAACCGAAACTCCGACCCTCCCGGCCCCAATTCTCCTCCGGCCCCTGCGCGAAGCGGCCCGGATGGTCGCTGTCGGCGCTGGAGAAAGCGCTATTGGGCCGATCCCACCGATCGGGCCCAGCGAAGGGGCGCCTTCATGCGGTCATCGAAAACTCCCGGGCCCTGCTCGGCATCCCGGACGACTACCGACTTGCCATTGTTCCCGCCTCGGATACGGGCGCCGTCGAGATGGCGCTCTGGTCTTTGCTCGGCGAACGGGGCGTCGACATCCTGGCCTGGGAAAGCTTCGGCCGTGGCTGGCTCACCGATGCCCAAGAGCAGCTCGATCTTGACGACGTGCGCGGCCTCACTGCCGATTACGGAAAGTTGCCCGAACTCTCGGAAGTCGATTTCGACCGCGATGTCGTCTTCACTTGGAATGGAACGACCTCGGGCGTCCGTGTCCCGGACGACCGATGGATCCCGGAGTCGCGCGAGGGTCTGACGATCTGCGACGCCACGTCGGCGGTTTTCGCCATGGAGGTGCCCTTTGCGAAACTCGACGTCGTCACGTGGTCGTGGCAGAAGGTTCTCGGGGGTGAGGCCGGCCACGGAATGCTTGCGCTCTCGCCCCGTGCGGTGGAACGCCTCGAAACCTTCGAACCCTCGCGGCCTCTGCCCAAAATTTTCCGCATGACCAAAAAGGGCAAGCTGATCGAGGCGCTGTTTCAGGGCGCCACAATCAACACACCTTCGATGCTCGCCGTCGAGGACGCCCTCGATGCCCTGCAATGGGCGGAGGAAATTGGCGGGCTGCCCGCCCTGATCGGCCGCTCCGAGGAGAACCTTGCCTGCGTGACGGAATGGGTGGAGCGCACCGCCTGGGTGGACTTCCTCGCCCAAGATCCTCAAGCTCGGTCCTGCACTTCGATCTGCCTGCAGATCGTCGACCCCTGGTTCCTCGACCAGTCCCAGGAAGAACGCGCCTCCGCGGCCAAGAAGATCGGCAGTCTCCTCGACAGCGAGGGCGTTGCCTTCGACATCAACGCCTACAAGGAGGCCCCGCCCGGATTGCGGATCTGGGGTGGCGCCACGGTGGAGATCAACGACATCCGGGCGCTGCTTCCCTGGCTCGACTGGGCGTTCGCCAAGATCAAGGCCGACTGACCTCGCCCCGCCTAGGCGGATGAGCCGGAAGCGCCTTCAGATCCGGGGGCGGATTCGGGTTCTTGAGCAGGCTCGGTGACAGGGGCTTCGGTGACAGGGGCTTCGGTGACAGGGGCTTCGGAAACAGGGGCTTCGGAAACCGGGGCTGGGGCAGGTTCGGAAACAGGGGCAGGTTCGGAGACAGGAGCGGGTTCCGAGGCGGAGGCGGTTTCAGGCTCGGGTTCCGGGGCAGGACTGACTTCGCGCTCGGATTCCGGAGCCGAATCGGCTTCGAGTTCGCTGAAATCACTCCCGCTGCCCTCCAGCCGAGTGCTCCCGCCACCCAAGCTCACCTCAAGGGCCTGCAGTCGCTCGATCAGTTCTTGCTGGCCGCGCAAGCGATCCTTCTTGGCTTCGAGTTCGGTGCGCAAAGAGACATAGAGGAGTTCCTGGGTGTCGACCTTTTTTTTCAGCCGGGCCTTGGCCACGCGGAGTTCTTCCTGGGCCTTGATGGATTCGGCCAGATCCTCCGCCGCCTTTGCGCTGGCCTGACGAAGCGCTTCCAACTCGGCGCTCTCCGAAGGGGGCTCTTCCGCGGACTTGGCGGCGATCTCGGCCCGCAAGCGCCTCACCTCGGTGCTCAGACCCTGGACTTCCGATCGCGCGGCATCGCGCACCTGGCGGGCCTCTTCGAGTTCTGCCTCGCGCTCCAGCAGGGTCGCCGACACGCCTTCTCCGCCTCCTCCTCCTCCTCCGCCGCCGCCGCCGCCGCCGCCGCTCGCAGCCCGGCGTTTGGTCTTGTCGAGGCGCTTGCGCAGGCCGGCCACTTCGTCGTCGTGCCCGGCCAACTTGGCAGATTGTTTGCCGAGTTGGTCGCGAACGGACTTCAGGTCATCGCTGAGCTTTTCGTTCTCCCCCCAGGCCTTGGAGGCTTCCCCGGCCGCGGTACGCGCGCGCAGATTGAAATAGAGCGCGGCCAACGCACCCAGACCTGCGAAAATCAAAGCAACGGTTTGAGTCATAACAGCCTCCGTTGTACCACATTTCTTCGGGGTCAGGCCTCAACGCGGTAGAAAGCGTTGAAAGGGTTCGGAACTTCCAGTCGCACAAAGCCCGTAAAGCCCGCGTCTCGACAGTACTGTTCGGCCCGCTGAGGCCCCCACGCCGCCCCCAAACCCACCCCACCGTGGGCCAGCGATTGAGTCATGCAGTGCAGAGTACTCATCGCGTAGGTGAGCGCCCCAGCGGAGTGAAGATTTTCGGCCAGGCTATCCCCCGCAACGGGCTCGACCATCAGGTAGCAACCCCCCTTGCGCAGAGCGCTGCGGATCTGGCCGAGAACTGCCAGGGGATCCACCACATCGTGGATCACATCGAACGTGGTAATCAGGTCGAAACCCGGATCCGAGGGAATTGCTTTTCCGTCGATGCGCTCGAACGATGCGTTGGTCGCCCCCGCTTCGTCGGCGGCCGACCGGGCACGCTCCAGCGATGAGGCATCGACGTCATAGCCAAGAATCTCCGAGTTCGGGTACGCGCGCGCCATGGTGAGGGCGGCGGCGCCGGCCCCACAGCCCACATCCGCGACCCGAATGCCGGACTCCAGTCGGCTGACCATATCGGGCATGAGGGGAAGCCATTTGCGGGTCAAAAGCAGGCGAGTCCCCGGACCGTTGGAGCGCGCGATGCCCTCGATCATGTCTTCGCCGAATTCGCTGAAGGGAACGCCTCCGCCTTCGCGGCACGCCTTGGCCACACCGGGAATCGCCCCGTAGAGCGCGGGCACCATTTGACTCCAGCCCGCCAGGAAATAGGGACTCGACTCGTCGGCCAAGCAGGCGGCGTGCTCTTCGGGCAGGGCGTAGGTATCCGCTTCGGCGTCGTAGACCACAATCCGCGCGGCGCTGAGCGTCGCCAGGATCTCCTCGAGGTAGCGGGGTTGGAAACCGCTTCGCTGGGCGATTTCATCCATGCTGAGAGGACCTTGGCCCTGGAGTTCGCGAAAGAGCCCGGTTCGATCGGCTACGGCCACCACGCCCAGAACGGCCGCTCCCGTAGTCATCTCCATGAAGCGCCCCATGAACTCGCGCATCGCTTCCTTGTTCACTGCATCCGCCTCCCCGCACGCGCCCCGGCCCATGCGATTACTTCAATTTCGAAATCCCGCTAAACGTCGCCATCGCGGCCACGAGCACCAGCATGATACTCGACGAGATCATAATCGTGGTGTGCATCCCCACGGCATCCGCACCGAAACCCGAGAGCAGCGCTCCAATGGGCGCACCCCCCGTGAAGCCCAGCTGGTAGATCGCCAGGACCCGGCCGCGGCCGCGCTCGGGGGCGGCCTGCTGAAAGAGGGTCCGGCTGCAATTGATGAAGACCGAACCGCCAAGACCCCAGATCAGCGCCAGCCCCAACATCGCGAAGAAGGGAACACCCGTGGAGATCACGAGTTGGCAGCACGATCCCACGAGCAACGCGAAGAGTGCAGCCCGGCCCTTGCGGCGCAGACCCCGGTAGCGCAGAACCAGGGAACCCAAGATCGTGCCTAGCGGGAACAACATCAGGACCACCGAAAGCGCGCCCACCCCCATCGCGTAATAGTCGCGGACCAGGAGAGGAAAAATCACCCAGTAGGGACCGACGAAGAGAACCCCCACCGCCACCACCAAGAGGAATGGGCTCCGCAAGGCCGGGGTTCGCGCCACCTCCACCAAGCCTCCGCCGATTTCGCGGAGATGCAGCCGGCCCCGGATCAGGCTCTCGGGGCGAGCCCGGGGCAATTTCATCGCCGCTCCGGCGCCCAAGAGAAAGACCCCCGCCTGAACGAGCAACATCACGGGGCTCCCGACAATCCGGGCCAGGCCCGCCGCCAGAGTCCCCAAGGCTTGAGCGCCAAATTGGGCGGCGGTCATCGTCGTGACCGCGCGCATCAAGTCGTCTCCAGCGACCCGCGTGAGCAAGGTATCGCGCGCCGGCATCGCCAACGCGCCGATCGTGCCGACCGTCAGGCCGAATCCCACCAGCAAGGGCAGATCGACCCTCCCCAGGCCGCTCAACACCGCCAAAAGCGCCACGGGAATCGCGCCCATCACGTGTAAGGCAACAAGCAGACGTCGGGGATCCCAACGATCCGCCAAGGCCCCGGCCACCATCCAGAGCACCATTCCGGGCAGGAGCGTCGAAGTCTGAGCGATTCCCACCCACTCCCCCGTCGCCCCCAATTCGCCCACGACGATCCAGCTGAAGAGCACCTGCTGCATCCCCATGCCGCCGAACCAGCTGCCGACGTTGGCCATGTAGGGGACGAACGCCGTGCGCCCCGCTTGGGCATTTGGCGGCGAAGAACGGCCATCGGGCGGGGATGAGTGCGCAGAGGCCAAGCCAAAAACTCCGAGGGGGACAAAGTACGAAGCCGCCAGAATACACGACCGTGGGAATTTTCGGCTGGGGCTGACGGGGGATCCTCGCCCGCGTACTCTCAATCGCGGCCCGGATCCCCAGTCGGACGTTCCCTCGCGAATCGCCGCCCAAGAAAGTGTGCCCCTTGCCCACCGCCGAACGCCTTATCGCAGCCACCCGTCGACTGCGCCGCGATGTGGCCCCGATGACCTTCGGCTCGCCCATCACCCATGTCTACAACCCCATCGAGTATGCGATGCGGCCCCACCATGCTTATCTGCGCCGCTACGCGACCGGGCCCCGACGCGTGATTTTTCTGGGTATGAACCCCGGACCGTTTGGCATGGCCCAGACCGGCGTACCCTTTGGCGAGGTGAATCGCGTGCGAGACTGGCTGGGAATCGAGGAACCCGTGGGCCAGCCACCGCGTCCCAACGCCCGACGGCCCATTCAGGGCTTCGCGTGCACGCGGAGCGAAGTCAGCGGAGCTCGGCTTTGGGGTGCCGTGGCTGGACATTTTGAGCGCCCCGAGCATTTCTTCGCCGATCATTTTGTCGCCAACTACTGCCCCCTGGTCTTTATGGAAGCGAGCGGCCGCAACAACACCCCGGATAAATTGCCGACCGCCGAACGCGAACCCCTCTTTGAAGTTTGCGATCGCTTCCTGCTCGACCTCACTCGCATCCTCGAACCCGAATGGGTGATCGGCGTGGGCGCCTTCGCGGCGCGGCGCGCCGGTCGGCCAGATCCTCCATCCGAGTCCCGCAAACCCCCGGGCCAACCGGGATTGGGAGGGAGAAGTCCGGGGTCAGCTTTCCGCTCTCGGACTCTGCCCCGGCGCATCCGGCTGAAATCGGGCGGTTGCGGGGACCGAAAACACGTCTTGAACCTCTGGCCAAGCCACTCTTCCACGTTACCCTTGGCTGCCAAATCCACCCACGGAGGCGCCCAGATGGTCGGTCGGCACGCGCAAAAAATTATCCTAGTCGGAATCGCGCTCGGGGGACTCGGGCTTGCGGGTTGTTCGGACAGCAACGCCGACCCATCGAAGACCCCCGCGGCCGCGGCCGAAGCGAAACCTGACCCCTCCAAGTCCTCCCCCTCTGACCCCT
>LWDU01000440.1_pt1 | contig 11503 bp, 10 predicted proteins | sample 727161 | NCBI WGS metagenome assembly LWDU01 (sample SAMN04566230, study PRJNA314399) | hydrothermal vent metagenome | isolation source: deep sea hydrothermal plume seawater | place: Mexico: Gulf of California, Guaymas Basin | collected 2004-07-11 | reverse complement strand
TTTTGAGAAAGGTGCCTCCATTGAAGCGGAGGGCTTTGCCTCCGGCGAGCCACAGAAAGCCATGCAAGCGTTCTTCGATGCAAGAAACCCTAAGAACTGATGCTCTGACCCCAACAAGGCCAGAAAGAACGAGTTCTTTAACCGTCTCGTAAAGATGACCGTAACTTTCGGGTCGCCTCGAGGTCGAGTTCCGATGAATCCGTGTCAATGACAACGGCATAGACATCCATAACCGCTCGGCTATTCACCTTGCCATCCAGCCAGTCTGAGAACACGAGTTCAGGGTCACGGTCTCTGGCCCGGCCATAGCCCCCCCCACCAGGCTGTGCCATCTCGATTCGGTCACCGGATCGGATTGTCAGGTTCGTTATCTTTGACGGTAACGGCTCCAGTTCACCTCCAGCCCGTATCAGGCGTTGGCTGGAGGGCGTACCGGCTTCACCACCTAGTACGCCCGGCGGCGGAAAGCGACTGGTTTCCGAGCGGTTGGTGTAGCGCCCTTGCTCAGCGAGGTAACGCGTATTGCGGTAAAACCCGAGACCGCCGCGGTACTTTCCAGCACCGCCACTGTCGGCTATTAAGTTGTAATTCTCAACACGCAGCGGATACTCCATTTCCACCGCCTCGATGGGTGTGTCATAGCAATTCGCCATCAAACCAAACGATGCATCAAGGCCATCTCCCTTCTCTGTTGCGCCCCAGCCACCCCCGAAAATCTCGAAGCACACGAATGGCCGACCCGATTGGTTGTCCACCCCGTCAACAGCAAACGAGCAGACACATGCCACACCACTCGCCACCTGGTCATCTCCACGAATGCTGTTAAAGGCCAGAACGATCGTGTCGGCAATTCTCTCCAGGGTTGTAAAACGCCCGCTGATCGGAGCGGGCCGGCGTGGGTTCACGATCGTGCCCTCCGGCCTGACCACCTGGATCGGCCGGTAACAGCCTTCGTTTTGCATGATCGAGGGGCTCACCATATAGCGCACACCCGCATAAACAGCGGAGTACACGGAACTCTGCGAGCAGTTGAACGGACCCTCGACCTGTGGGCTTGATCCTGAGAAGTCGACGATAACGTCGGAACCTTTCTTCGTGATGTTGACCGTCACCGGTACTGGTGTCTCGGATATGCCGTCGCTGTCTAGGTGTCCCGTGGCTGAAAAAGAACCATCCGGCAGCCGCGCAAGATCCTCTCGCATGAGCTGCTCCGAGTTATCCAGACAGGCCTCGATCGTGGCCTGGAGCTCCAGCTGTCCGTATTTCCGTGCAAGCTCGACATAACGACTCTCTCCAATGGTGACAGCTGCGATTTCCGCCCGGATGTCGCCCATCGTTTTCTCGGGAACCCGGATATTGGCAGTGATCATCTGCAGGATCTCGGGTATAAGCTCGCCTTTTCGGTAGAGTTTCAGCGCAGGGATGATCAGGCCCTCTTCAAAGACATCCCGCGCATCAGTGGAAATACTGCCTGGTGACCGGCCGCCCACGTCAATGTGGTGGCCAAGCGCGGCAGACAATGCGCATAAGACCCCATCGACAAAAATCGGTTTGAAAATAAGTATGTCGGGATGATGGGTACCGCCTTCGTAGGGATGGTTAAGAATGACAACGTCTTCCGGATCCAGAGTCATCGTCTCAGCGATCCGGCGTGCAGCAAATGCGAGGCTACCCTGATGTGACGGCACGTGATCAGCCTGGGCGATGAGTTGGCCTTTGGCGTCAAACAAAGCTGCAGAGCAGTCCATGCTTTCCCGGATAATGGTCGAATAGGCCGTGCGCCTCAGCGTGGCGCCCATCTCCCGAACCGCCGAGACCAGGTAGTTGCTGACAACCTCAAGAGTGACAGGGTCAGTCTTCTTCACAGTCACCACCATCGAGGGTCGTCACAAGCAGGTTGCCGAACGCATCGCAGGTCGCAAAGTGGCGGGGGTAAATCATTGCGGTGGCCGTCTTCTCCTCTACCACCGCCGGGCCGTCGAGTCTCTGTCCCGATACCAGCCGGTGCCGCGCATACACGGGAACTTTCAGGTGCCTACCGTCCAGAAAAATGGAGCGATGCCGGTCGGGGTCGTTAGGCAAGGCCGGGTTGCCTTTAAGGGGAAGAAGGCTGAAACGGCTGTCAGGCCCGATCGCTACAACATGAAAGGTCACAAACTCGATCGACTCAGCCGGATCCGAATGCCCATAGGTGAGACGATGCTGATGATGAAAATCTTGAATGATGCGGGAGGTATCGAAAGGCGGGCCACATTCGACCGGGATCTCGTAAGCCTGGCCCCGGTATCGCACATCACAACGCATGGTCAACAAGACCCCTTCCGGCGCAAGCCCCTCATCTCTCATCAGACCATGCACTTTCGCTGTGAGTTCATCGAACACTGTCTTGAAAAGATCCGGCCGCGCATCACTTTCGACAGTCAACAAGGTCCTGGATGACGCGTATTTGAGCCCGGTCAGCAGCATTCCCACAGCGGACAGCACGCTTGCGTGCGCCGGTAACAGAATCTGACCTATACCCATCTCTGCGGCCACCAACCCTGCGTACAACCCCCCGGCACCACCAAACGGAATCAACGTGAAACCCCGGGCATCCAGACCGCGCTCGACCGATACGGCGCGGATCCCGTTGACCATATTTGCGACCTGAACACGGACGACTGCTGCTGCGGCCTCGACCACCGAGAGACCCAGCGGGACGGCAATATGGCGCTCCATCGCCGTGACCGCTAGACCTGCAGCCAGCTGTATATCGCCGCCGGCAAAATAGTCCGGATCGATCAGGCCGAGCACGACCGCCGCATCGGTGCTGGTCGGTCGCTGGCCACCCCGCCCGTAACAGGCAGGCCCGGGCTCGGCACCAGCACTGTCTGGTCCGACTTTGAGCGCACCCCGAACGACCTCGGCAATGCTCCCACCACCGGCACCGATCGTATGAACATCGATCTGTGGCACCTGAACGGGGATGCCGGCAATGCCACCTTCAGAAGTCAGAACTAGCTCGCTGTCCTGGCACAAGCTAATGTCAAGACTGGTACCACCCATGTCCATTGCTATCAGGTTGGCGAGCCCCGAAGATCGGGCGATTTCCACTGCACCCACCACACCGCCGGCCGGGCCGGAGAGCAGGGTCCTGACAGGAAACCGGCGGGCTTCGACGGTGCTCATCAGACCGCCGTTCGACTGCATCACCTGCAGGGATGCCCGAAAGGCCTGCCTGGCGATACCATTCTCCAGCTGGTCGATCAGACCCCGGATGGCAGGCATAACATAGGCGTTGACGACCGTGGTGGAACTTCTTTCGTATTCCCTGAACTGAGGTGAGACCTCAGAGGAAATCGACACCGCGATGCCAGGGAACCGTTTCTCCAGAAGCCTCTCGAGTGTCTTCTCGTGGTCGGGATGCAGAAACGCAAAGAGCAGACAAACAGCCACTGCATCGAAGTTCTCCGCCTCCAACCTTTCCAAAAGATCTGACGTCGAGCTGTGATCCAGCGCCTCGACAATCTCTGCACGGGCACCGACCCTCTCATCTACTTCATAGCGCCAGCGTCGAGGCACCAGCGGCGGTATCTTTTGAATATAAAGGTCAAACAGCCGTGGTCGCCAGAGTCGCTGGATCTCCAGCACGTCTCGTGTACCGCGGGTCGTCAGCAGGGCCGTGCGGGCACCCTTTCGTTCGATAACGGCGTTGGTGGCTATGGTCGTCCCGAACAGGATGCCGTCAAAACTGGTGGCAGAAAAGCCGTACTCGTCGCGGAGGCGCTGAAGCCCCGTGAGAACGGCAGAGGCGGGCGCATCAGGAGTCGAGGGCACCTTGAAGGTCAAAAGATCTTCACCTTTCCCTGACACAACAAAGTCAGTGAACGTGCCCCCTGTATCAATCGCGATATGCATGGCGATTCAGATATCGTCCCACTGACACACGACACGAGGTATTTTCGAGCTTCGCTTCACTACCGAACCTTTACACCGCGCGGTGAATGTGGATCGGCTGGCAGGTCGGGATCAGGAAGCGCCTCGCTAAAGAGATCGCCGATACGGATCGGTCGAGCCGGTGGACGGGTTCGGGGCAGTGCGATGGTTTCACTGGGTTGTCCTGTCGTCGATGATAGGAGTCGAACCAGAGATGGAATGCAATTGCGCCCTCCACAGCGCCCCATCCCGGCACGGGTTTCACTTTTGATACGGGCTAGGCTGGGTACGGATTCTTTGTCAGTCAGCATCGGCCTGATCTCGGAAAGAAGGACGTTCTCACATCGACAGATGACAGTGTCAGACGTCACAAGTGCTGAATAATCCAGAGGCGTATGATAACAGCTGGACAGGGCCTGCGAGAATCTCTGCCGGCGGCGCCGTTGCCGAATAGCAACCTTGAGAGCGGTGCTCACGCGAGACGACGGTTCTTCCCTGTTCAGAATCGCCAGCGCCGCAATGCGTCCCTCGACCATCGCATTCTGGTAACCTGCGACACCGGCCCCGTCTCCCACCACATAGACACCCGGGACACTGGTTTCAAGATCAGTAGATCGCTCAGGAACCCATGTGTCGCCCGGAGAGTGAAAGGAATGGCGGCAGCCGGCTAGACGAGTGAGTTCCAGCGATGGCATCAGCCCGTAGCCAGTGACCAGTGCATCCACATCGAACTCGACGCACCTTTCTCGACAGATCTTTCCGTTGTCGTCCAGCGGGTGAACCTCGATTTTTTCGATCCAGTGATCACCCCGAGCACGGGTGACGACCTGCTGCTCCAGGACAGGCACTGACCGGTACCACAATCCGTATCTGTAACCCATACCTTTTCGCAGGAGACCCGGTTGTGTCATTAAACCAGGGAGCTGCGGGATGATCTGAGTCGCAAAAGGAGCGGCCTCGACGAGCGCAAGCACTTCAGCACCTGCCTGTAACAGGCACTGAGCGGCTGTAAGTAGCAGTGGCCCGTTCCCCGCCACAACAACTCTGGACCCTGCTACAACGCGCTGACTTTTGTACAGATTTACGAGCCCCCCCGCAGAGATCACACCAGGCAGTGTCCATCCTTCAAAGGGAGCCGGTCTGTCGTAGGCGCCGGTCGCAAGAATCAGCGTCCGGGTGTTCAGTCTTCCGTTCCCAGTGCTGGAAACCCAAGCCAACGTTCGCGGGGCCGGAAAGTCCCAGACAGTCGTTTCGCAACGGAACTCGACCAGCCGGTGACCACAGACATCCAGCAGCCGCGGGTTCTCTTGAGTGCTTTGAATTTCGGGAGAAAGCTGCCTGAAGTACTGACCACCCGGTCGCTTCTGATCGTCCAGTATGGTGCAGGGGGTACCGAAACGAACCAGCTCTGCCGCCGCTGCCAGTCCCGACGGTCCGGCCCCCACGATAACGACGTTCCTGTCAGAGATCGCCGACATCAAGACAGGTCTCAACCTTTAGGTTTCTTACGGCGGGTTCCATACAGGCCCTGACGACCGATCGGCCATTAATTCTGACAGCACATTCCCAGCATACACCCATGCCACAGTAGTAGCCACGGGTTATCGGATGCGCCTCAACCGTGCGGGCGAGTGCGATCCTGTTGACAATCAGGATTGTAGCGACGGTCTCTCCGGGGTAGGCCTGGATTGGCTCGCCATCGATTTCGATGACAAACGGCTCGCCACGGTCCACCTCGCGTTTCACTCGCAACGACATGGCCTAGAAGGTCCTGCCCGGGTCGAACACCGCAGTACCTTCAAGGGACAACGCCTTGCCCAGGACCATCTCGGAAATAAGTTTCCCCTGGGCGGGCCCCAGGGAATAGCCGCCCCGTGCGCCGGTCGCAATCCAGATGTTCGGGTGCCCAGGCAGGCAACCGAGGCACGGTAAGGTGTCCGGCATGACCGGCTCGAAACCAGCCCACGACCGAACTAAATTCACATCCCTAAGGCCCGGGACGACAGATGCAGCAAGCCGGATATTGTGAATAAGATTCTGGTAATCGAGTTCTTTAGTATTACTGTCGAATCCGCCTTGACCCTGCCAGCCACCCCCGATCATGCAGGTCCCATTGGGATACTGTTTAAGCGACAGGATTCCCGAAACATGGGTAACCACCCGGTCCATTAGAAGGCCCACAGGTTCGGTGATCGACAGCATATTGACATCGACAGAGACGGGGAGATCGATACCGAGGGAACAGACAAGACCCTTTGTCCAGGGGCCTGCAGCCACCACCAAGTGACGGCATCTGATACGACCCGGCGGATCGGTCGTCACCAGAACACTGTCGCCAGAAGGCTCGATATCAATCACGGTCGTTCCGGACTGGACAAAGCCACCCTGCTGTTCGACCGCCTTTCGCAGCGCGGGACCTGCCTTGAGTGGGATGGACTGACTGTCTGCCGGGCAATAGACGGCCGCATTCACATCTGGACCCAACCACGACGCAAAATTTTTGAGTTCACCTTGTTCAAGCCAACGCAGTGACAGTTCCTGCTCTGCCTGGGCCGACCAGCCCTGCTGCAACTCGCGAACCTGGTCTTCTCCAATCGCAACCCGTAAGCCGCCGATCTGGCGGAACCCCAGATCAAGCTGCTCATCGCTTTGCATCTGTCGCCAGAGATCGACCGACATCAGGGCGAGGGGCTGAAGCCCAGAGATCTTGTTCTGTACGGCTACCGTTCCCGCGTTGGCGCCGGAAGAATCAGACCAGATCTCGTTTTGTTCCACAACAAACACTCGAGTCCGCTCTTTGAGCAGGAAATAAGCACTGCACAATCCGATGATTCCACCACCGATTACCAGGACATCAGCTTCACTGGTGACACTCATCTGCACATCATTGCGGCGGTGATTTCATTCGACGAAGCTGAGTTCCGACATCAGGTGAGACAACCTTTTCCACCCCTAGTTATCTACTGGCAAATGGGGTGGTCTTGGGAACCCCACGGGTCTCCCAAGAATATCCATGCATTCCTTGATCACAACATAAACCCCTTTCCAGTCTTCTCAATTCTTTATCATTCTGCATCGCTCCAGCTCCTTGGAATTTGTGTCGTGTTTTCAGCTATCTACCGGTATATGCGGGGAAAGGCCTCGCAACCTGTAAGTTCGTTGACATGTATATCGCCATTGGCCTACCCTTCAGTCTTCTGCTTACGACTTTAATAATAAAGTATAGACAGAAATGCACTTTAGCTTACACATGGAATGACAGTCGCTTCCCAACCATAACGGAGGAGAATATGATTAAGTTTAGACCAACAGTATCGACACCACCGAGTGATGGCCGTCGAACTTTCCTAAAAGGCACCGCAGCCGGTGCGGCTGCAATGACTTTCCCTGCCATCGTTCGTTCAGCGTCAGATCGTAAAATTGTCTGCCGAGATCCGGGTGGTCCATTTACCCCAGGATTTGCTGCAGCCTATTACGATGACTTCGAAAAAGTCTCTGGCATCACCGCCGTAGGTATCCAGGGCGATCACGAACCAACTGGCCTGATTAAAGCGATGGTCGACACCGGGACCTATACCTGGGATTGTGCACTGTTAAGTAAATCTTCCCACAAGGTCGTTGCGAATGGAGGCTATCTTGCTCCAATCTATGGTTCAGGCGGGCCAGGTCCGAACATGAGTCAGATACCTGAGAGCATGCGCGGCGAATTTATTTCAGGTAACGACGTCTATGCCACGCTGATGTGTTATCGCACCGATACCCCTCTTGGGAAAAATCCTCCCAAGAGTTGGGCTGATTTCTGGGACGTCGAGAATTTCCCCGGAGTCAGAGCGATGCGTAAACACCCATACGATACGCTCGAATTTGCATTGATGGCTGACGGTGTTGCTTCGGAGGATGTATACCCGATAGATGCGGATCGTGCTTTCAAGAGCCTTGATCGAATCAAGCCACACGTTGACATCTGGTGGACGGGTGGAGCACAAACCTCACAGTTGCTTAAGACAGGCGAGGTTGACCTCACATTCACCTGGAATGGTCGCTCGCAGGTCGCAATAGATGACGGTGCTCCGGTCGAGATGGTGTGGAAGGGCGCGATGTGGGCCTTTGAAGGATGGAGCATTCTCAATGGCGGTCCAAATGTTGATTTGTGCCGTGTATTTGCCGAGTACTGCGCTGATGGCGAACGCCAGGCGAAATTCACTCCACACGTAGCGTATGGGCCGTGTAACCCCAACGCTTATGACCACATTGATCCGGAAAGGGCGAAAGTACTGCCCACCAATCCAAAGTATCTGCCAAATATGCTGGCGGCAGATGATGTTTACTGGGGTGAGCACAAGGATTCATTGATGGAGCGGTTTAATTCCTGGCTTCTGACCTAATCCCACGCTAACCAGAACGATAAATGAGTATCTAAGGACGGGGTGCGCACCATTGCAGGTGCGCACCCTTTTTTTTCACTGGAATTTTTATGGAAAGACAAGTCAAGCTACAAGCCAAAAATGTTCGGAAAACATATGGCTCAGTGGTCGCTCTAGAGGGAACCTCGATAGAGTTGCTTGAGGGAGAATTTCTGACGCTACTCGGGCCTTCTGGCTCGGGTAAGACTACATTGCTTATGGCAATAGCGGGATTGAATGATCCAGATTCAGGAGAAATCTGGATTGACGGAGAGTTGATGACGTACACGCCCTCTCATCAACGCGGATTAGGTATGGTTTTTCAGAATTACGCACTTTTCCCACACCTCACGATTTACGAGAACATAGCATTTCCGTTAAAAATGAGAAAGATGAAAAAAGCTGCTATTGATGAGCAGGTTGCGCGCGTACTCAATACCGTCCAGTTACCAGACGTGCAAGAGCGATTTGCGTCTGAGTTATCAGGAGGACAACAACAAAGAATAGCTCTTGCTCGCTGCTTTGTTTATGAGCCTTCTATCATATTGATGGATGAGCCACTAGGGGCGCTTGATAAGAAGTTGCGTGACTCTTTGCAACGAGAGATTAAACATCTGCATGACAATCTTGGCATTACAGTGATCTACGTTACCCATGATCAAGAAGAGGCCATGGTCATGTCAGATAGGATCTGCCTAATGAACGAGGGAAGAATTGAACAGATTGGAAGTCCAGCAGATCTCTACTTTCAGCCTAATTCAATATTCGCAGCGGATTTTTTAGGAGAGTCGAATTTATTCGCAGGCAAGGTCATTGGTCAAACCGAGACTGGTATCTCTATACAACGAGTGGATGATATCGTTGTTAGTGGAGTTTGTGACGCAGAGGTACGTAACGGCGAGACCACTCATTATATGATCAGGCCAGAGAATATTCGGGTTCACTCCGATGAAACCAATGAGGATAACCTTGTCCAAGGGAAGCTAAAAGAGACAATTATGATGGGGCAACTCACAAAATACTTCCTTGAGCTCGCAGATGGATCCGAAATGGTTGCTACGACGCTTACGGGAAGTGGGAATGACCCATTGCAACTGGGTGATCAGATTTATTTCGGTTGGTCTACACGCAACGCAAGAATAATGTTGAGCAGTTGAGCAGTTGAGCAGTTGAGCAGCTGTGACAGTCTGATCAGGATTTGCTGATGACAATTTCTAAAAAGTGGCTAGGTTTTGCCCGGGTATGGCCGATTTACCCGGCAGTGCTTTTCCTGTTGGTATTGTTTGTTTATCCAACTTCGCTGCTGGTAGGGCTTAGCGCAGTTGACGTCGATGGGAATATAACGGTCTCCCATTATGCACGGTTATTTGACCAGGGGCTGTATACAAAGGTCCTTCTCATTACTCTTAAGGTTGCAGCATGGACGACTATTTTCGCCATTATTGCCGGCTATCCTGTAGCGTATTTACTAGCAAACGTCAGATCCTCTCTGAGAAATACTCTGATCATCTGGGTATTGCTTCCATTTTGGACCAGCTTTCTGGTGCGAACGTTCGCATGGCTTGTTTTGCTCGGACGAAAAGGAGCGATCAATGACCTACTAATTGCAGTCGGCATCCTAGATTACCCAATTAAGATCATCTACAACTTTACTGGGGTAATGATTGGAATGGTTCACGCTCTCATGCCGCTGTGTGTTCTTACGATGTTAGCGGTCATGGAGAATATCGATACCAATCTGACAAAAGCAGCGGGAACTATGGGTGCTCGCCGTGGTCAGTCATTTTGGAGAAGCGGGTGGCCTCCTTATCTTTGTTACGTCGTTAGGATTCTTTATCACCCCAGCACTACTCGGGGGTGCCAGGGATACGATGATTGTTCAACTAATTATGTTCCAGATTGATTCGATGCTGAATTGGGGGTTTGCTGGTGCGATTTCGATGCTGTTGCTAGGGACAGTCTTATTGATCTTCTTTTTTTACGATCGCTGGCTCGGGTTATCGACCCTGTCAGGTGGCGCCCAGGGCAAAGCCACCAGTAGTGATACGAAGCGCAGAGTCGGACTTGGTGCTCGTTTTGGGAACGGCATCCTTAATGGTCTTGGAGAGATTTGTGCAGGACTCGGAGCCTTTTATGACAAGCTTGTAAAACGAGACCCTGCTCGTAGCCGGGCGGATTATTCACGGCGGTCACTTTGGGTTGTTGCGGGAATTGTTATTTTCTTTCTTGCTGCGCCAACATTTTTTATCATCCCAGTGTCTTTTACAGAGGAAGGATTCCTGACGTGGCCTCCTAAAGGCTTTTCGCTGCAATGGTATGAGACAGTCTTCGCGGATAGTTCTCCTTATCCCGCTGCGTTTTTGCGGTCAGTTCTTGTCGCTCTATTTGCTGGTTTTTTCGCAATGTTAATTGGAGTTCCTGCTGCATTTATGCTGGTGCGGAAACAGTTTTTTGGGAAAAGCGTAATTTTTGCTTTCCTGGTTTCCCCGATCATTACGCCTCATATTATTCTGGCAGTTTCGCTTTTTTATCTGTTTGCACGCTTGCACCTGATCGGTACGTATCTCGGACTCATACTGGGCCATACGGTGATCACAATGCCCTATGTCATTGTTACAGTCATGGCTGTGATAAAAAATTACGACTTGCGTCTGGATCAGGCCGCATGGACCCTTGGTGCGGGGAAACTTAAAACTTTATGGTTTATTACTTTTCCCATCATCAAGGGAGGGCTAATTGCCGCGTTCATGTTCGCGTTCATTATCTCATTCGACGAACTCACGATGGCGATTTATCTCACTGGAGGCGAATTCGCCACCTTACCAAAACACATGTGGGTTGATGCCATAATGCGAGTTAATCCTACTCTGGCGGCAGTTGCGACTCTGATGTTGTTGTTTATGACGGCAATCATCCTTGTCTCGGAATTCTTGAGACGCCGCAGTGTAAGGAAAATCAGTTAAAGACCTAATGAGTTCTTTCTTAGAAGAACGGAAAGATTTAGCAGCAGCATATCGGTGGTGCGAGCGTTGCGGATTTCACGAAGGTGTTGACAATCACCTTAGCGTAATGATTTCGTCATCTCCCCCTAGGTTTTTGATTAATCCTCGTGGCCGACACTGGGCAAGAATGACATCCGATTCATTGATTGTGATTGATGAAGATGGAAGCACGGTCGAAGGTGA
>LWDU01031979.1_pt1 | contig 11505 bp, 10 predicted proteins | sample 727161 | NCBI WGS metagenome assembly LWDU01 (sample SAMN04566230, study PRJNA314399) | hydrothermal vent metagenome | isolation source: deep sea hydrothermal plume seawater | place: Mexico: Gulf of California, Guaymas Basin | collected 2004-07-11 | reverse complement strand
AAGGGTAATGGTGAAATGGGACGGGCTACACCTGCTTATTGATGGGCGAGATGAAGATGGCAAGCGGACTGCTCTTAGCAGTGCTATTTTTGATGGCGATTCCTGCTACAATGGCTGATGTTGGGGATGCTACAATTATGCAGCAAACCGGTGAGCAACCTAGTCATGAGAATAACACATTCTACCTATGGGGACAAAGTTCTGGAACACCATGCTGGGGTCATTTCAACAACTCAGATGGTGGAAGTGCAAATGACGGCTATGCTGAGTCTACCCAAGCAAACGGCAAGATGGAAGTTGAGTGGACCTGTAGAATGGACCCACAACTGAAGGAAGATTTCGCTCTAGAAGTTGATGCTCAAATCCAAGTTCATCTAATGATTGATGTTGCTGGAAATTGGGAAAATGGTCAAAATAATTGTAATAGCGATTGTGAAAACCTCAATATCTCACTGATGAAAGGTGGCTTAGAAGTTGCCAAATATGAGTACACTGCAATGAGCCAAGGAGAAAATGAAATCGCTATCACATTCCCAGTAAATGAGACACTGGAAGTTTGGGATGACGCTACCGACAACCCTGCCCTTCGAGTTAGGATGGTAATCTATGCTTCATCCGGCCTTGAGTGTATCTTTTTCAACTGTGACGCATCATTCAGAATGTACTTCTCCGGCCAAGAAGAGGCTCAATACAATGGAACTGTAGTATTCCCAATTCTCAATGAAACTGCTGCCGAAGATATCCTTGGCACAGGAGGCGATGGTGGCTCAGAGGAAGATAAAGGAATGCCAGGGTTCGGAATCTTTGCTGCTGCTAGCGCAATTGGAATCGCTGCCTTCGCTGGCCGCAAACAAGAATGATTTCACATCGATGAAATCGTTTGACTGATGGCTTCTGCACTGATTGCACACTTTGCTTCTGCACCATCTGAAAGACGCTTGATTGTGACATCACCTGACTCCAAATCCCTTGGACCTACCACCATCACATAAGTCGCTCCAGAAGCATCAGCCCACGCTAGTGACCTACCTGTCTTTCGAGAGCGTAACTCTAGGGCAACCGGTTGTCCTGCAGCGCGTAACTCTCCAACTAAGGGAAGAACCGAAGAATTATCAACTTTGAAAGGAATGACTGCTAATACCCCTGGTCCTGAATTTTCACCGGGAACTACTTCGGAAGAGCCTTCGTTTTGAGCCTGGATTTCTAACGCTAAGAGAACCCTGTCAAAGCCCATTCCAAAACCACAACACGGGTCAAGTTCATCCAAATTAAAGAGGTGGAAGAGGCGATACGAACCGCCTCCACACACTTGTCCTTCCCCACCTAAAGATTCGACTAGTACCTCGAAAACCATGCCGGTGTAGTAGTCCAAACCACGTGCAACTGTTAGATCCACAACTAATGATGGGGGATTCGCACCAAGTGCGCTTAAAGCGCTCAACATTTCCTCTAACTGGTCCAATGCCTCCGATTCTACACCCATGCTTGAAATGATTTCACGAGCATTGGCCAAAGTTTCAGCCCCGCCGTTAAGTTGAGAAAGTGCCTGTAAATTTTGTACTGCATCTCCATTTATTCCAGATGCTTCAAGTCCTTCAAAATCGCCTTTGTCAAGTAGGCGCATTGCTGCTGATTTTGCATCACCACTCAAACCAAGGTTGTTGAGAATATCATTTAGGATTCCAACATGTCCGATTTTCAGTTGCCAATCTTTGAGACCAGATGCAGTCAGAATTGCACAGGCAAAAGCAACCACTTCTGCCTCTGTAAGTGGGCCAGGAGCACCAATTACTTCACAGCCATACTGCCAAAACTCTCGGTATCTGCCTCGCTTTGATTCCTCATATCGAAAACACGAGCCGAAATACGAGTATCTAGCTGGTTTTGGAATCTGGCCACGTTTCTCAGCAATCATTCGCATTACTGGGGCAGTCAATTCTGGCCTAAGTGTCAAATCCCTGTCACTTCTATCTTTGAATGCGTATAATTGCTCAATAATTCCATCTCCAGACTTTGCAGTAAACAATTCTAGACGCTCAAAAGTAGGTGTTGCAACACGTTGGAAACCATAGCATGAGGCTACTTCTTCACATATTTTTTCGAACGCTAAGCGTCGTCCCATTTCCGCAGGACCGAAATCGCGCGTGCCACGCGCTCGCTCGAACATAATGCGAGCCGCACGCCCATTATTCTTCAATTACGCCCTCGTTATGAGCAATGAAAGAGTCATTCTTCCTCAAGAACACTAAGTAGCGATTTGTCTAATTCCGGAGGAAATGCCAGCCAGCGTAGGAAAGCGAAGTTGACAAAACCAAACAAAACGGTGTTAATAGCCCAAGCATAACGATGGTAGATCAATAATTCTTCAATTAAAATATGGAAAGAAATTGTAGATAGCACTAGAATTGTTGAGTATATCGTGGCTGCCCATTTAAGACTCTGCAGATAATTTGCTGCTGAACCAAATGTGAATCGATAATGAGCGTAGTGACACTCAACCTGGCCAATGAGTATACACGCAGCCCAAGCGGCTTGAGGACGATATGTATCAGAGAGATTTATCCAGTAAAATAATTCGTAAATAATGAAGGCAAAAATAGAATTGAATATACCAACAATATTGAATTTTATATATTCATTGATCATCTTCTTAGGTGTCCACTTAACTGCCATCATTCTATCATTTAAGGTGGTCATTTTGAGTTTCATTTTACGGCCTGGGGCACCGGCAATCTTTACTGCACCAGCTCCTGCTTTCTTAGCACCAGCGCCTGTTTTTTTGACTATTCGCTTGGCATTTTCACGAGTCATGCGGCGCTTTTTCTCCACAAAATTCACTCCCACTCAGGCCACTCTATGTAGTCGGCAATTTCCTCAGGAGTGGCTTTGGGCTTGACTTCTTCGGGAAGAGAAATTGAGACTTTTAACGATATTGGCCCCTCATCCTCAAGAATATCTGCTACAGATTCATCTGCTTCAATGTCTGGGACTTCAACTGATTCTGGAATCTTCTCAAGTAGAGCAATCTCTTCATCACTGCGTTGAACCTCATTGACCCCACGAATTGGACCTTCAGAAGTTATCTCACTTCCACTAGGTTTAGTCCCATCAAGGCTGGAAAGAGCGAATTCCATTGCTGCACTACTTGGCGACATTGCTTCAATTGTCTTTCTCTCCTGTAATTGTACCATGGCTTGTTGGTGCTCGTGCTCGCGGACTTTTGCCTCTTCACGAGCAAATGCTTCCTTTGTTTCGCGCTCATGTAATCTGCGTTCTTGCTCCGCTTTGGCCTCTCTAGTCGGTCGGTCCCACCGGCGCCAAAAATAGTAGCAAAGAGGAATTGCGACTAGGGCACCTAAAATGGCCCACATTGTCACCTCATCCAACTGCATAGCCTGTCGAATCAAGTCATGCTCTTCAATCAGCCGACCACTTGGCTAGCACTCTCGCGATATGTGGTGGTACATCTGTAGCAAGAAGTCCGGGCCCAAACTCAAGAGCAGTTTGTGCTCCTGCCTCGCGCATTACAGCACAGGCTAACCGAGCAGCCGGCCATGGATTCATCCCTTGAGCGAGTAAGCCTGCAATCATTCCAGCAAGTAGGTCACCAGTTCCTCCTGTAGCCATTCGTGGGTGACCTCCTGAACATTCGCAATATCGGCCATCAACACCAGTTAATTGGTCAACCGAGCCTGTCCGCACAATAACTCGGCTCTCTCCCGAAACACCCACTTCAGATAGAACATCATCCGGTTTTGTATCCCACAACCACATTCTCAATTCACGTGCATGGGGTGTTGCAACGCCAAACAAATTTTTTGGCCACGTACCTTCATCTAATGCATAAATCGCGTCAGCATCAATTACAGTAGGAATTTCTAATTCAGCCAATTTTTCCAAAAGTTCCCTAGTTGTATCTATGGTTTCTTGCTTACGCCCAAGCCCTGGTCCAATCAATACCGCATCAAATGATTTTTCTGACAGTATTTCGAACAAATCTTCAGTTCCTCTCTCACCAATAATATTCTCGTCAAGAATTTGTTCTGAAATCAGATGGTCTGGCCATGTTGCCCGACTGACTGCAAATCTTGGCATTGCAACATGGACTAAGTCACATCCAGATCTTGCCGCAGCCCTACCTGCAAGAATTGGCGCACCATGATATGGTCCGCCACCAATTATCAGTAATTTACCACGCTGACCTTTGTGGGCGCTAGCAACCAACGGAGGATAGCGCAAAGCATCACCCGGCCCACAATCTGTAGTCCGTGCGGGAAAGGGCAATGGTGCGATAGTGACCTCACCAACATCTTTAAGGGTTTCATCAGCCGCTAGGAAAATATCTGAGCCCAAACCAGATGGGATGTCACAGGCAAGAATTAGTGCTGGATTGTTGGGCTTCACCCATTCCATTATTTCACTAATTACTCCACGTGGGGCGCCCTCAAGGCCAACCCCTAGAAGACAATCAACTAGTAATTCAGGAGAGCCGAATTCAGTTTTTTTTGACCACGTCTCAACTTTTACTCCGGCACCCTTACATGATTTCCGGAATGAGTCAGCAGCAGCACTTTTTTGTGAATCATGACTAGCAATTACCCGAACTTGCCCATCCATCTCAGCGAGTTGTACCGCCGCGGCAAACCCATCACCACCATTGTTTCCTGGGCCACATAATATCAGAATCTCACCCTTAGGAACCATTTCAGCTGCCTTGCGAGCCAGTGCTTTTCCAGCAGCACCCATCAAAGTTGAAACTTTAGCACCGAGTGCTTCGGCGTTGGCGTCAAAGACCGCAACTTCGCGCCAGTTGAGAAGCCAACTCACAAGTTCACCGAATTTCACTCAAACAGTGTTGTGTCTTGAATGCACCCACTCAAACGAGTTCGGCATCCATGGATTCACCATAGACATCTTCCCAACCCTCAGGCACCTCACCAACCTCAACAATTTGTGGGTCATCCCCGCCAGGTAAGGTATCAATTGATGCTTCAGCACCTTCAGGAACATTACGGAATAGTGGAGCGTCTCGCATTTCCCAATTGCTTCTATCAAACAATCCTGTAATCCAATGCCCTTCACCGAGATAAACCGGTCTACGGGTCAATACATAGTCATTGAAACCGATGAATAGCGCTGCTACCACCCCCCAGAAGAGAAGGATGATTCCTGCCCCATGTGGGTTAGAAGGATTGAATGCAGAATACCACGGGTCAAACGAGGAAATTAGGTCTCCAAAGTATGACACGATGAGAACCGTAAAGAGAATAGGGAATGCAAAATACATGATGAAATCCCAAATTCTCGGGACCCACAAATCATTGTCACCTGTGTTGATGAAATCATCTCTAAATCCTGACATACCATACTTGAAGAATGATGCCAACCCACCCTCGATTTCTCCGTCTTCTATCATACCACGCCACTTGATATAGCCGTATTTCCAAATACTGAAAGCAATAAATAATCCACTAAACATCAAACCATAACCCCAAATGTGGTCTTGTACTTCAAGGAATTCGGGGAATGCTACTCCTTCTGAATCCATCTTTATCCAGACAAATGTGCTTGGAAGTCCAAGCAGGAAAATTGCTACTGCGGTAAATCCTACTGCCTTGTTGCGCTCAATTCCATGGTCAACGAAGTTACGTACACAAAGTTCGACTGTTGAAATCATTGAGGTAAGTGCCGCAAAAGATAGTCCAAGGAAAAATGCTGTCATCATTACCCATCTGCCACCAGGCCCACCTGGGGCTTGTGCGAAAACTTCTGGTAAAGCCAAGAAGGTGATTGCACTACTGCCACCAGTCACTACTGCAAGTGGGTCAGGGGATGCCGCGAAAATCGCTGAAAGCACTGCCAAGCCAGCAATGATTGAGATGCTGTTGTTAGCCAATCCCATGGTTGCAGCATTAAGGACAGTATCCTCATCTTTACGCATGTAAACTGCGTAAGTAATCGCCATTCCCATTCCTGCAGAACAAGACCATGCAGATTGAGAAAGACCGTTTATCCATGTCTCTGGTTCAGCTAGAAGGTCCCACTGTACACTAAACATGAAGGTAGCCCCATCAAGAGTACCGTCTGAGAAATCCATCCACAAAGCCAATGCAAGAGTTGTGAAAAGCATCACGAAAAGCGAGCACATCATCCAGATGTTTACTGACTCAATAGCCTTCGCACCTTTCCAAATTGCCATGATGGTTATTGCAATGACAATGAATTGAAACATTATCACTTGCCATGGGTCATTTAGGAAAGCATTCCAAACATCAACGGTGTCAACATTTGCCAATCCGTTGGATGCTCCAAGGGTGAAATATTTGACACACCAACCGGCCACTACTGCATAGTAAAATCCAATAGCGGTTGAAATCCATGCCGTCCATAATCCCATCCAAGCAAACTTTCGGCCGACAAAAATTCGGAAAGCACCAACCGTTCCAGTCCTAGCACGCTTGCCTATTGCGAATTCAGCAATTACTAGTGGAATAGACCAAACAAATAGGAAAAACAGCCAAGGAATCAAGAAAGTCCCGCCACCATTAGCCCCCACCATTCGTGGGAAACGCCAAATGTTTCCAGTGCCAATTGCCGCGCCTATGGCGGCAAAAATCAAGCCTACGCGGCTGCCAAACTGATCACTACCTTCGGCCACTTAAATCACCTCAGTTTTGTGCCTCTTTCTTACCAAGTTGAGGCTCTTCTTTACCACTATCCATCATGATTTTTAAGGCGACACCAAGTCCACCCCAAACAGCAGTAACTACTATGAAAAAGAGAAGGAAAGCCATGAAAGTATTTCCAAATGGCGCACGGTAAGCAATGCTGATTTCTTCATATGTGCCTGCAGGTGTAGGGTATGAAAATGGGAACGTCCCAGAACGTGTACCGAGCATAGATTTGTAGTGTAATTTCCCACTAAAATCATCAGGCACTGGTAGATTTGCAACGATAGTAGTGCCCGTAGTATTATCTTTTAATGTACAGTTGGTTTGAGTTTCCTCAAAACCAGTCATCATCCAATCCGCTTCAATCCACTCCTTGGGGCCGAAATCACTCTGTTGACGAGTTGGCTTGACTGTCCTCCACATTACATGAGTATGATTTTGGTCGTTGGTGAAAGGGAAATTCGGAGAAATACACATGGTGATTGGAATCCATCCATCCGATGGGATTGTCAAATTTTCTGAACTAATCATCCATTGGCTTTTATCAATTTCTTGGATACCAATTTGAGCACGTTCCCTTGGGTTGTCTGAAATTTTAAGCATGTAGAATGGGATACCAAGATTACGTACGGCAATGTGATCAATCTCTTCGGGTCGCTGATGGAATGCAGTACCAATTTCAATTGTGTAACAGTAGGAGTCGTGGACACCATAATGCCAGTCGCAATAATCACCTGTAGTGGGATATAAATCACTGCTTTGCATGTTTTCATAGGTTGTCATTTCAGCCATCTTATTACCGTGATAGATAAGTTCAGCATGGTCTGGTGTTTCACAACCAGTACAATGGCCCCATGGATACAGAACCAGTTCAGAGTAGGAATGCCATGTTAGTGTGGCTTTGTAATCAGAAGCGCCATCACCATCATCATCATTCATCTCGGTAAGGTCTTGGATGAAACGAGTTTCTGGCTCTGAGTTTCCACCAGCCCAATCTTCATCCACCTTACCATCATTATCATCATCTTCTCCATCAACGTTATCTTCGTTAATCAAGCCATCCCCATCATTATCACTCGTGTCAAATGGGCCAGTATAAACATCATTATTTGAAATCCCTGCTCGTTCATCTTCCGCTGGCGTACATGTTCCAGGGATTAAGGGGATTGTGGCACCCAAAGGCCACCCCCACTCAAACTGATAATTTCGATTCAAATCAACACCATCACAATCTTCATCCACACCTTGTGTTAAATCAGGAAGAGGCTCTGGCCCATTATTTCGGAGATTCTTTCTCCATCCACCAGATGGGCATGATTCCCATGCTGGTTCGGGACAGAACACTTCACGGTCGTAACGATTGCCATCTACATTTAACATTGGAATGAGATAAATTTCACGAGTGTTGACTAAATCTGTAATCTGCTGTTCAGGGAAATCTTCGTCAACACCAAGATCGCCTGGCCCACATAATTCACCATCGCCATTTGAATCTTGGAAACTCGGGTCAAGTGAAAGGCAATCACCATCGTCATCAAGTTGACCGTCTCCATCAGAATCCCCCCATGTATCTTCATCAATCAGGCCGTCACCGTCGTTATCGATTCCAGCTGTCCCGTAGTAATGAGCAATTGTTTCAAGGAAGTACATTGGAACTTCGTATGACATCCATTCACGAGCATGGTGGTTGCCAACAAGTTGGATATCTGGTATGTTTGCATAATTCCCACAATCACCCACGAAGTCATTACATTCGCCACCATAAACGCCTTCAAGTTCCTCACCACCTCCTGTGATTTTCATCCATGGAGAGGGGTGTGAATAGTACCATCCCTTGTATGTGTCAGCCGTAGTTTCTTCACCACGAGCGTTGATTCCACCATTCAAACCTTCATGGAATGACATGATGTTATCATTTTGCTCAGCCAATTGCATCATACGGTCACGCATTGTAAAATAATCATGGAATTCTTTGAATTGGACTTTTTCGTTGCCACCCCAAGGGTAGTAGTGGTTAACGTAATCTAGGCTCCAAATATCCTCTGGTGCCAACCCCTCAGGAGGGTCATCTTGAGTAGCCATGCCAATGCTACCGGTGAGGGCTAATGAGTTGAGAAGAAGAAGCGTGATGAGTATTGCCTTAGCGTTGCGCATCGTTAACACCATAGGTGTCCAACCTGCTTCTACTCTTGAAGCAACCGCCACGATATGATGGCAACAATAGGTGATTCTTGTGGTATTCAAAAGATGAAATTAGAGAAAAATTCCATCGTTGACTTTTCAAATGATGGACGCCCGGCCAATTTCATGGATGCCTTTATCCAATTAGTGCCCGGCTGGGATAATCTTGTATTTGGTGTACAAACGGGAGTATTTGCTGCTCTATTGGGAATTTTTATCGTAGGTATGGTTGTTCGCCAGTTGACGATGTATATTCTCCCACATATACTGACAAGATGGACTAAGAATATGGACAATATCAACGAGTTTGAACTTAGTGCTCGAGCACCGTTCGGAGCGTCTGCCGCTGGTTTTGTTTGGTGGAAGTTAGTTGAATACTTAGCATCCGAAGCGGCTGAACCTGGTTCTATTATCTCGTTCCCATCTACCTACGAGTATTGGCTAACTGCGATTGGCGAGACGACCTTCATGGTTGGTGCAATGCTCGGCCTGATGCATATGGTTGAATTAATTCAATTACTTGTCCTTTGGTGGGATGATGATGGTGTTCTTGATGGAACTGAGAAAACTCTCATCTCTGCGGTTGAAAGCATATTGCGCTTTGTCATCCTAATGCTGGGTGTTCTTGCAATTGCAAGTGCCTTCAATTTCAATTTAACCACAATTGTAGCCGGTCTTGGTGTCGGTGGATTAGCCGTTGCTTTTGCCGCGAAGGATACTATTGGTAACCTGTTTGGGGCAGTTACCCTTCTACTCGACCGACCATTCAAAATGGGCGACTGGATCAAAGTTGGAAATATTGAAGGAGAAGTAATTGAGGTTGGAATTCGCACGACCCTCATCCGTACTAGCGCTGATACAGTAGTTACCCTACCAAACGCATCCCTAGTTCACAAGAACATTGAGAACTTCGGCAAGCGAAGGTGGCGTAGATACCAACCAACCCTGTACCTTGACCTAGCAAGTGACTCAAAGGCTGTTGAATCATTCTGCCGTGGTATTGAAGATTTGATTCGTAAGAATCCAAAAACCCAAAAGGAAGATGATTCCTACGCACACGTATCTGCAATCTCTAAGGATTCAATTGAAATTGCAATCAATCTTTACTGGGATGTTAGCGGTGGGATTGAAGAAAAACAAGAGCGAGAGAAAACCCTGCTCAATATCATCGGCTTAGCTGAAGAACTTAACTTGACTTTCTTTGAACCACGTATCCGTCGCACCGGAGAGTGAAAGATTGCCAAAAATGGTCTTACTACGTCACGGACAATCGGTTTGGAACGCGGCCAACAAATTCACTGGTTGGACTGATGTTGACCTCTCAGAAATCGGAGAGGAAGAAGCAAAGAATGCCGGCAAAGAACTCGCCGATATTGCCTTTGATATCGTCTACACCAGCGACCTAAAGCGGGCCCAGCGAACCGCTAAAATCGCCATGAGTCACAACACTGCATCAGGAGAAACCCCTACCATTTGTGACTGGCGCCTCAACGAGCGCCACTACGGAGATTTGCAAGGTCTTGACAAAGACGAAACCAGAGCCAAGTTTGGAGCTGAACAGGTGCACATTTGGAGAAGGTCATACGATATCCCTCCACCAGGTGGAGAGAGTTTGGAAACCTGTGCTGAGCGAACTATTCCCGTGTTGGAAGAGTTGATTATCCCCTATTTAGAAGCGGGTAAGACGATTCGTTCAATCGTAATGCACATTGAAGGCTTATCTAGAGAGGAAGTTCTCTCATTGGAAATAGCGACTGGTGTACCCCGCTCATATGAATATGCTAACGGAAATTTTACACGTATCTAATCATAGATACACTTGAGTTCCATCTGCAATCCGGAACTCAAAAGTAAATTCACCCGGATGAGTAAACTCATACATTTCTCGTATAGCATTAAACAGATTACTTCGTGTTGCTTGCATTAAGGAATTAATCGAAAAACCTACAATGATGAAATGACGTGTTATCCCACCACACGAACGAAGATGCCTACGAATTATTGCACCCAAAGAAGCTGATGTTAAATCAACATGAATTGCACACACTGGATGGCAAGCACCACCAGGGACTCCGGGATAGCAATTCATCCCACCACCATTTATTCCAGCCCCTTCAAAAAAGCCAGATGCAATTTCAGGATTATCCAACATATCGGGGTCAGGTGCCCATGCATCTACTAATTCACCACATTCATGACAAACAATATTGCTATTGTGAATTATATGAAATGGTGGCCTTACTCCCCCTTGGCGTTCAATCGTAATGCACATTGAAGGCTTATCTAGAGAGGAAGTTCTCTCATTGGAAATAGCGACTGGTGTACCCCGCTCATATGAATATGACAACGGAAATTTTACTCGCACTTGAATCAGTAAGGAGGCGGAGCGCGGCGGCGATATAGCCAGCGTAATCCGATGGTTGCGCCAGCCAAAGCCGCCGCTAACAACAAACGATCAGACAAGGAAGCCATCCACTGTTCCATTAGAGGGGCAAATAATGCCCCAACTGCACAGATTAAGGCGGCTGCTGATAGAGATTTAGAGCGATACATCTCTGCTTGAATTCTGCTTACATGACCAAGCCACCACTTGGTACGTTGCTCTACAGGCCTATCCCAGGCCTGAGAAATTGCTGCTTCTTCCAAGACTTGC
>LWDU01042433.1_pt2 | contig 11509 bp, 10 predicted proteins | sample 727161 | NCBI WGS metagenome assembly LWDU01 (sample SAMN04566230, study PRJNA314399) | hydrothermal vent metagenome | isolation source: deep sea hydrothermal plume seawater | place: Mexico: Gulf of California, Guaymas Basin | collected 2004-07-11 | reverse complement strand
ACATGAGTTTGCAAACTGACAATAGAGGATACCAAAGTGGCTTTGGCAATCACTTCGAGACTGAAGCGTTAGCTGGAGCACTGCCTGTTGGGCGCAACTCACCGCAAAAATGTGCGCACGGTCTTTATGCTGAGCAGTTTTCTGGCAGTGCTTTTACCGCGCCGAGGGAGAATAATAGACGCTCCTGGTTGTATCGGATTCGTCCTAGTGCCATAACGGCGGATTTCGAACCTGCACTTCATGAGGGTTTATCGCTCTCGGTAGAGGACGTGATTAGTAGTCCCAATCAAATGCGCTGGGATGCTCAAAGCGCACCAACGGCTAAAACGGATTTTATCGATGGTCTTTTTGCGGTGTGCGGCAACGGTTCTGTAGGAACTCAACTGGGAGTTGGTGTCTTTTCATACGCTGCCAATAGCGATATGGACGGCTATTTCTACAACTCCGATGGCGAGATGTTAATTGTGCCGCAACAAGGCGCGCTTTGTATTTCCACAGAGATGGGCGTGATCGATGTTGCACCCAAAGAGATTTGTGTAATCCCTCGAGGATTGATATTTCAAGTGATGTTGGAAGAATCAGAGACCTTTGCCAGAGGTTATGTTTGTGAGAACTACGGCGCTCCTTTTGAGCTCCCAAATCTTGGCCCTATTGGCGCTAACGGACTTGCTAGCTCTAGAGATTTTTTAACTCCGGTTGCTGGATATGAGGACATTGTTGCAGAGTTCACATTATTGAACAAATTTGGCGGGCAGCTGTGGCAATCAACTTTGGATCACTCGCCACTGAATGTGGTGGCCTGGCATGGTAATTACGCACCCTATAAATACGATCTTAGTCGCTTTAATGTCATTAACAGTGTCAGTTTTGATCACTGCGACCCCTCTATCTTTACTGTACTTACTTCACCTTCTTCGAGAGCCGGTGTGGCTAATTGCGATTTTGTTATTTTCCCACCACGTTGGATGGTGGCTGAAGACACCTTTCGTCCGCCTTGGTTCCATCGAAATATTATGAGTGAGTTTATGGGTTTGATTGAAGGCGCCTACGATGCTAAGGCTGAGGGTTTTGTGCCGGGTGGTGCTAGTCTACACAACACCATGAGCTTGCACGGCCCCGATGTTAAGACTTTTGAGAAGGCCAGTCATAAAGATTTAGAGCCAGAGTATCTTGATAAGACGATGGCTTTTATGTTTGAGAGTAATTTGGCGTATTCAGTCAGCAAAAAAGCCCTTAGTAGCCCTCTTAGACAAACGAACTATCATCAAGTATGGCGTGGCTTTAAAAGCCACTTCGATGCGAAAAAACCCTAAACAATAAAAAAATTATGATGCAAAATACAAATTTAAACTCCACCCACGACCTAAACCGCCAAAGCTGGGTTGGATCGGCTAACGACCATGAGCATTTCCCTATTCAAAACTTGCCTTTTGCTGTGTTTAAGCGCAAAGAAAGTAAAGAGACTTTTCGCGTTGGCGTTGCTATTGGTGATGAAATTGTTGATTTGGTGAAGCTAGAGAGGTGCAAGCTGTTTAATACATCAATTCAAAAAAGCCTTAAGGTTTGCGCTCAAAATAGTTTAAACAAATTCATGTCCATGGGTGTTGATGCCTGGTCTAAGCTTAGGTTGGTTCTCTCAGACGGTTTGACAAAAGGCAGTCCGCTGGAAAAGACAATCTCAAGCTGTTTAATTCCACAGTCAGCTGCTGAGTATAAGCTTCCAGCTCAAATTGGTGACTACACCGATTTTTACACTTCGATCCATCATGCCACCAATATTGGTAAATTGTTTCGTCCAGACAATCCGCTGTTGCCTAATTACCAATGGCTGCCAATTGGCTACCATGGTAGAAGTTCATCCATCGATGTCTCTGGTCAAACATTTGCCAGACCGACGGGTCAAACAAAGGCGCCAGATGCTGCTGAACCAAGTTTTGGCCCGGCTAAGAGATTGGATTACGAATTAGAGGTTGGTATTTTTGTTGGCAAGGGTAATGAAATTGGCGAGCGCATCTCAATCGATGACACTGATAATCATATTTTTGGCCTTTGTCTGCTTAACGATTGGTCGGCACGAGATATCCAAGCTTGGGAGTATCAACCGCTGGGGCCGTTTCTATCAAAAAACTTCGCCACAACCATCTCCCCTTGGATTGTCACCACCGAGGCTTTGGCGCCTTATCGAACGCCTTGGCATCGAGAGGAGGGTCACCCACAACCCGTGTCGTACTTGGAGTCGGATAAAAATAGAGCGCAGGGCGGTTTTGATGTAGAGCTTGAAGTACTCATTGAGACGCAACAAATGCGCGATAATAACCAGGCACCACAGAGATTGTCGAGAAGTAACTTCAAACACTCGTACTGGACAGTAGCACAAATGCTTGCTCATCACAGCGTGGGTGGTTGCAATATGCAAGCGGGTGATTTACTTGGCAGCGGCACGCAGTCGGGCCCCGATATCAGCGAAGCTGGCGCCCTCATAGAGCTGACGAGTGGTGGTAAGAATCCAATCACACTTAACAACGGTGAAGTCCGTACGTTCTTGGAAGACGGCGATACAATAATAATGAAGGGCTGGTGTGAAGCTGTAGACAATCAACGACCGCGTATTGGTTTTGGTGAGGTGGTCGGAACTTTATTATCGGCTAGAATCTAATGAGAAACACCGAACAAATCTCACTTACTTTATACGATTACCCCCGATCGTCAGCGGCTTATCGCGTTCGTATTGCGCTTAATCTGAAGGGGCTTCAATACCAAAGCAAGCGGGTTAATTTATTGGAATCAGAAGAAGCTTCTGATGAGTATAAATTGCTCAATCCACAAGGTTTGGTGCCAGCATTACTCGTTAGAGAGGCGGGGAGGGGTGATGTTGTCTTAACACAATCTTTGGCAATTTGCGAATACTTAGATGAATTAAAGCCCACACCAACAATTTTGCACCAAGACGCCTTAGCAAAGGCGCGTATTCGATCGTTCGTGCAACTGATTTGCAGTGATATCCATCCACTGAATAATTTGCGTGTGCTTAATTATTTAGAAGACGAGTTGTCAGTAAATAAAGAAGCAAAAATGACGTGGTATAGGCATTGGATAACGGAAGGATTTGACGCTCTAGAAAAGCATTTAAACGAGGATGAAACGGGTGATTTTTGCCATCAAAACCAGCCCACTCTTGCTGATATTTGCATGGTGCCACAAGTTTATAATGCCAAACGATTTGACTGTGATTTGTCGACCTATCCGAAGATTGTGGCAATTGCACAGAGGTGTAATCAGTTCCCTGCTTTTATTAAGGCGCAGCCTGAAAGTATGTAAATTTTCTTTGCAATTACACTTTCATATTATGATTGTTGATTCCTTATGGTGACGTATTACATCTAGCGATGGCGCAGATTGTGAGATAATCAAAGGCTGTGTGAAATATAAAGAAATAATTAATGGGCAAGGTAACAGGTTTTATAGAGTTTGAGCGGAAAGTGGAATCGTATCGTGATGTAGAAATCCGTATCAACGACTTCGATGAAATTTTCTCCGGCACCCATGATATTGACCACCTTCAACAACAGGGTGCACGATGCATGGATTGCGGAGTGCCTTTTTGCCAATCTGCAGATGGCTGCCCAATTGACAACCTCATTCCAGAATGGAACCACCTAATTTATACCGACCAATGGCGTGAAGCGCTTGAGTGTTTGCACAAAACAAATAATTTTCCAGAATTTACTGGTCGAGTTTGCCCAGCACCTTGTGAAGGCTCGTGTGTTTTGGGTATTACTAATCCTGCGGTAACGATTAAAAACATCGAGCAATCAATCGTTGATAAGGGCTTTGAAGAGGGCTGGATTGTCCCTAGAGAGGTGGTCAATCGCTCAGGTAAAGCCGTTGCGGTTGTTGGCTCAGGTCCTGCAGGGCTTGCAGCAGCTGATGAACTAAACCAGATGGGTCATTCAGTAACGGTTTATGAGCGCAGTGATCGAATTGGCGGCTTGCTGATGTATGGCATCCCTAATATGAAATTAGGAAAAGACGTGGTTAACCGTCGTGTCGACTTACTTAGATATGAAGGAATTGAATTTATCACTAGTAGAGATATTGGCAAAGATATTAGCGTCTCCGAGCTACAAGGGATATTTGACGCCGTTGTATTTACGACAGGCGCAACCAAAGCGCGTGATTTGCCGGCGGACAACCGTGATGCAAAGGGTATTTACCCTGCAATGAGTTACTTAACGGCAAATTATAAGAGCCTGCTTGATCATGGACATACCGATGAGGATGAGTTCTCTGCAAAGGGTAAAGATGTAATTGTGATTGGCGGTGGCGATACCGGCACAGACTGTATTGGTACATCACTTAGACAGGGCGCAAAATCGATTGTTAATTTTGAATTAATGAGTCAACCGCCGGCTGACAGGGTGGACCGCAATCCATGGCCGGAATGGCCGGTGATTTATCGTGTGGATTATGGACACGAAGAAGCGACTGCTGTTTTCGGAAAAGATCCAAGAAACTATCAGTTACTGACTAAATCGTTCGTTAAAGATAGCAATGGTAATGTCAGCGGCATTAACACCATTAATGTGACTTTTGAAAATGGACAACTAAATGAAATTGCTGGCACTGAAAAAAGGTGGGAGACGCAATTAGTGTTATTGTCGATGGGCTTTGTTTCGCCTGAGCGCTACCTTAGTGATGACGCTGAAATTGAGCTCGATGAGCGTGGTAACTATAAAGCTGAGCACGGTGAATTTACCACTTCAAAAGAAGGCATCTTCACTGCAGGCGACTGTCGCCGAGGTCAATCGCTGGTTGTTTGGGCGATTAACGAGGGCCGTGGCGTTGCTAAAAGTGTTGATGCTTATCTAGAAAACTAGCCCAATACCTTACTATTAGGGTGTAATTTAGTTCCCCTGCAAGCCCCACATCAGTAAAATTAATCGTTATGGACGACGACGCTTTTGCGCGTGTCTCACGCATTATATTTATTAATCAACAAAGAGAAACAGAAGACAATGGCTGCAATACTTGGCGCTGAAGTGGATGAAGAGGGCTATCTATTAAACATAGGTGACTGGAGCAAGGAGATTGCTCTAGCTATGGCGGCAGAGGATGAAATTGAACTCACTCCAGAACATTGGGAGGTTATTAATTTTCTTAAAGAGTACTTCGAAGAGTACGATTTCGCCCCGGCTGTGCGCGTTTTAACCAAGGCAATAGCTAAGAAATTGGGCAACGATAAGGGTAATTCTCGCTATTTGTATTCGTTATTTCCTTATGGTCCTGCAAAGCAAGGTTGTCGATTTGCAGGTCTACCAAAGCCAACGGGTTGTGTTTAATGGCCTTGGCACGCTAATTTGGCAAACGTCGTAATGTTGTCCTTTGCCTAGGGTTACACTTTATGTCATTAACGAGCATTTTATTCACTGTCTTTTTCTACCTAGCAGTATCGCTATGTCTGGTGGGCGTTACACTAAAGGTGATTCAATACGCAAGCACGCCAGTGCCACTAAAAATCCCCACTGCACCCGCACCGCTCACTAAGTTTGGCGTCATTCTTAGAATGATGCGAGAGGTTTTTTTGTTCTCCAGTTTGTTTAAGGCCAGTAAATGGACCTGGCTGTTTGGTTGGTTGTTTCACTGGGCTTTGGTGCTGCTGTTTATTCGCCATTTGCCTTATTTTTGGCCGGGCGAAACACCCGAGATATTGCGTCAAACTGAATCTTTGAGGTACGCGGCTTTTCCACTCATATTTGGTCTTTCGGGTTTATTGGCAAGGCGTTTTTTCGTGGATCGTGTTCGTTATATTTCTGCGCCATCCGATTATTTATTATTGATATTGTTGATTCTTATTGCCCTAACAGGCGCGCTAATGACATTTGCTCAGTTTTATCCCGATATGGGTAAGGTCTACGCTTTTGCAGAGGGCTTGATTACCTTTGATTGGTCTGAATTGCCGAGTGGGGGTATTTTTCTGGCGCATATCTTTATGGTGTTTGTCTTAATTGCAATTTTCCCTATTTCAAAAATACTGCATGCACCTGGAGTGTTTTTCTCTCCAACTCTCAATCAGGTTGACGACGCAAGGAAAAAACGTCATATTTCGGATTGGGCTTTTGATAAAGAGAAAAATAGCAAAGGTGGGTAATCATGGAAAAATTTGATACACCAAAATTAGAAACTTACCTAAAAACACCCGCACTCAAAAGTGACGTTATGACTGGTAGTGGTCCGTTTAAAGCCAATGCCGACATGCAAAAGTCTCTTGGATTTCCTGGGAAAAAAGTTGACAATTGGCAGCAGGTGGCCATTGAAAAAATGGGTGAGACGATCAGTAAATATCGTTCCCTTCCTGTGTTTTTGGATGCTTGTGTGAAGTGTGGCGCTTGTGCCGACAAGTGTCATTATTTCCTTGGCACGGGGGATCCAAAAAATATGCCAGTGGCGAGGCAGGACCTGTTTCGCAGCGTTTATCGACGCCACTTTACTTTTGCAGGCAAGTATTTTCCTAAATTGGTGGGCGCCAAAGAATTCGATGAGTCCATGCTCGATGATTGGTACAACTATTTTCATCAGTGTTCAGAGTGTCGACGTTGCTCGGTGTACTGTCCTTATGGTATTGATACTGCAGAGATAACAATGGCTGCTCGAGAGGTGATGAATGCGATTGGCGTGGGTCAAAAATATTGCAATCAAATTTTGGGCAAGGTCAAAAAAATTGGCAACAATCTCGGCATGCCCGAACCCGCTTTGCGAGACACTTTGCTTGATCTTGAGGAAGAAATTGAAGAAGACACCGGTGTGGCGGTGAAACTGCCGCTTGACCATCAAGGCGCCGAAATTTTGCTAATAACACCATCGGCTGATTTTTTTGCCGAGCCACATATTGACGGCCTGATCGGCTATGCCAAAGTTTTTCATCAGTCTGGTGACTCGTGGACATTGAGTTCTTATGCCTCCGAAGGGGCGAACTTCGGTATGTTTATTGGCAATTACGACATTATGCGTGAAGGTGCGTTACGAATTCGAAAAGCGGCGCTTGATTTAGGCGTGAAGCGCATTATTGTCGGTGAGTGCGGCCATGCATGGCGGGTTGCTTACAGTTTTTGGAATACATTGACCGGTATTGGCGACGGCGCGACGGATGAATACGCTCTCCAACTGCAGAACCAGTTGAATCAAAACTACCCACAGCCGCAACATATTATTGAATATACGTACGATTTAATCCAAAAAGGTCGGTTAACATTCGACAAATCAAAGAACGATCATCGAACTGTTACTTTCCACGATTCGTGTAATGTGGCTCGAGGCAGCAATATGGGTGGCATTGAGAATGGGCAATTTATACTGCCAAGAGAGGTGATTAAAGCGGCTTGTAACCACTTTGTTGATATGTCGGAAGGCACGATCAAGGCATCCACATTTTGTTGCGGTGGCGGTGGCGGTTTATTGACCGATGATTTACTAGAGTTGCGAGTTAAGGGTGCGCTGCCTAGAATGCAAGCATTAAAGCAAAGTGAAGAGAAGGGTGGCGTTAATACGTTGGCGGCGCTGTGCGCAATTTGCAAATCGCAATTTTCAAAAGTCTTGCCGTATTACGATTTTGATCCTTTTATGGTGGTCAGCGTGCACCAACTTGTCAGTGAAGCGCTGGTACTTGATGGTGAAAATTCTCAGCAAGAATCAAAAGCCTTATAGTTGAGACGCAACTGCTGAGTAGTAATCTTTAATGCCCTGAAAAATAGCGTCGGCAATTTTTTGCTGCTCTACAGAATCATTGAGTCGTGCTTCTTGTCCGGGGTTAGAAATGAAAGCGGTTTCCACCAATACAGAGGGGATGGCAGGTGACTTTAGTACAACGAAATTGGCTTTTTGCGGGGTCTTCTTGTGAACCGGACCAATGGTACTGATTTGCTTTAAAATAGTTGCTGCCAGTTGTTGTGATTGGATGTCTCGGTCTTTCCTAGAAAAATCGGTGAGCATGGTTTTGAGGAACTGGTCGCTATCAATTACCGTTTCTACGCCGCCAAACTGATCGACTGAGTTCTCGGATTGCTCCAGTTGTTTGGCCAGTTCACTAACCTCACCTTTCTCAGACAGGCTATAAATGGATGCCCCTTTGGCGCTTGTACTCTCAACCGCATCGGCATGTATTGAGATAAACATTGTTGCCCTTTTACCCAAGCCAATAGTGATGCGCTCGGTAAGGGGTATGTAGTAATCACCGCTTCGAGTGAGTATGGCTGTTATGTCGTCGCTTTGATTAATGGTGTCGACCAGCTTTTGTGCGATGGCTAGATTAACGTCTTTTTCACGTGAGCCATTCTTGCCTGAGGCGCCCGGATCTTCGCCGCCGTGACCAGCGTCCACCAATACAACTTTGCGCTCAGGTTCATCGTCCTGCTCTATTGCGCTATCTGCAACGGCTGTTTTTGATTGAAGATCAATCAAGTCAATGACCAATCGATGATATTTGTATTTTTCGTTAGGCGCAAGAGTGTAGTGCTTAACTTCAAACACTTCGTTGGTGTAAAAAATGAGCCTGATGTCATCACCACTGCGCTTAATTTGAATTCGCTCGATGCGCTCGTCTTCGAAAAATAAGTGAGAAAATGTTTGTGATAGTACTTTGGCATTTTTAACGCTTAGCAAAACATAATTATCTTTTGCGCTGACTTTAAAAGCAGTGTCTGCTTCCGTGTCAATGACAATTCGAGTGTGGTTTGGGGCTGTCCAATAGCGAAAATCAAAAAGCGTTGTTTTTTCCTCAGCGAAGGCTGACGTCATAACCACTGATAAAACAAGACCTATGAAATAGCGCACTGAATAACCTTTTTTCCGAGATCGCTATGGCTCTGGATGTTAATTTGTCTTTCGTCGTGATCGCCCTTGAGACTGATCGAGATATCTGCCTTGGCAATCGCACCTTTGCCGAGCTCTGGCCACTCGATGAGCTGAATACTGCCTGGGCTGAGATATTCACGAATACCAATATAGTCGAGCTCCTCAGGGTCGCTGAGTCGGTAACAGTCAAAATGGTGAATGTTTGCTGATTCGTTTTGGTAGCTCTCTACCAATGAGTAAGTAGGGCTTTTAACGCGATCAAAGCCAAAAAATTGAATAAAACTTTGAGCAAGCGTGGTTTTCCCTGTGCCCAGATCGCCTATTAAATAAATCACAAGTACGTCTTGTAAAGACGAGCAGCATTTGGCCAGATTTGTGGCTATCGCTTGTGTTTCGCTTAAGTTTTTAACAACTAAGTCCAAAGCAATAAGTATAGGTAGACGGCAAGAACAACAAGCAGTAACACACCCTCTAGGCGCCTAATAACGCCTTCTTTCTTGAATCTATAAGAAACAATAAACAGCAGAGCCGTCAGAGCGACCATAAATGGATAGTCTCGATTGATGACGTCTACTGGAACATCAAAAGGCAGAATAAGGCTCGGAATTGCGAGGACACCCACTGTGTTAAATAAGTTGGAGCCAATGATATTACCGACAACCATTTCGTGTTGTTTTTTCAATGCACTGCTAATAGAGACTGCCAATTCTGGCAGACTTGTGCCGAGCGCTACCACCGTCAAACCGATGAGCAAGTCAGAGACGCCGAACGAGGCTGCAAGTTCGGAGCCTCCCCATACTACAAGCTTGGCGCTAAGGAGTAGTATTACAAAAGAGATAATAAGCATCAACCACACTTTTTTTGTTTGACCTTGTTTGACTTCAATAGCAAGATTGTCAAACTCTTGGTGGTCGCCCTTTTTAGAGGCGACAAAAGTGTAAATTAAAAACACAGCCAGCAAGCCCAATAGAATTAAACCATCCGCAAAACTTAAATAACCATCCAAAATCAGGATGCCTGCAACGAGCGTGGATGCCATTAAGTAAAGCCATTCTTTTTTTAGAATGTCTTGCTTTACTTTGATAGGGAGAATGATCGCTGTAATGCCCAACACTAAAGCGATGTTAAAAATATTAGAACCAAAGGCGTTGCCAATGCTCAGCTCTGGGTGGCCCTCGTAAGCCGCCAATCCTGAGACCAGCATTTCTGGCGCAGAAGTGCCAAAGCCAAAAATGAGTAGGCCAATAATAAGGGGTGAGATCTTGAAAATATTGGCAATTTTAGCGCCATTATTGGTGAATTCATCAGCGCTCCAAATAAGCAATATAAAGCCTGATACAAGGGATATAATCGACTCGAACATCTTTGCTGCTTGGCGCCAAGGTGAATTGTAATGAGGCTTATTATAAAGGCATACAACATAGAATGACTAAAACAGAGTATTTAATTGGCAAAGTGGGTCTTGAATTTGAAGATGATTTTTATCCAGACGACTTACCTGAAGATTGGTGTTTTGATCATTATTCCAGCCTGTTTAAGGCGCTTGCACTTCCTGTTGATACTGATGAAGACCTAGACCATATCTGCGAAACCATTCACGATGACCTGAGTGATTACTTTGAACTTGTATTGGTTGTTGAGGAAAGTGTATTAAATGATGTGAATCAGCTTAAACAGCTGCTTGTCAGTTTACAGGAATACCAAGAAAACTACACCCTGTGGTGTCGTGTGACGGGTCAACCCAAACCAGCCTGTCTAAAGTTGATCGAAAATAATAAGGTTTGTTTGCAATCTTCAGTGACACTGAAAAGCGCCCTTAATCAGCGCAAAGTATTGGGCCAAACTTTGTACTATTCAGACACGCCAGTACTGCTTTTATCCAATTTAATTGACTTAGAATCTATCTCGCGAGAAGCGCTTACGGCAATGAAGGGCTTGCCAAGAGCAACAATTATCTGCGCCTCTACTGTGGGAGATAGTTTGAATTATATGCAAAGTATTTCTGTGCTAGTCAATAGCAAGTGATTTTAGTCACGCGCCCTTTGGCACAAGTCGATAAATTACAAATACTGTTTAAAAAAGCGAATCTTGATTATGTCCTTTTCCCTGCTTTTGAGGTTCGAAAGCTGACGCCTAAGATACCTAGTGAGGGCTATGACATCATCATCTTTATTAGTGTTAATGCTGTTATTTATGCCCACGAGTACTTACCTCAGTTGCTGGCAAAATATCAAAAAATATTTGCCGTAGGACCCACAACGGCCAATAAATTATTGAGTGTTGGTGTTATGGTGGACGCCTATCCAAAAAAAAATGCCTCAAGTAAAGCATTGTTGGCCTTAGATCCATGTCAATCTATTAATCAGAAAAATATATTGATAATCAGGGGGCGGGGTGGTGCTGAAACATTGAAAAACGAATTAGAGGCTTCCAATCAAGTGGATTACCTAGAAGTGTATGAGCGAAGAATGCTGGACGCAAGCCCCCTTCATCGAAAATCCATTGAGCGTTTTATGAAAAGCGACGATGGCGTTGTTTTAGGCAACAGCAACCAAACTTTATCAAACACACTTTCTCTTGTTGAGTTTATTAATCCAGATTATGTACCTCGCTTCAAAAAGTACCCAATACTTGTGCTCAGTGAGCGGATAAAAGCCTTTGC
>LWDU01042868.1_pt1 | contig 11511 bp, 11 predicted proteins | sample 727161 | NCBI WGS metagenome assembly LWDU01 (sample SAMN04566230, study PRJNA314399) | hydrothermal vent metagenome | isolation source: deep sea hydrothermal plume seawater | place: Mexico: Gulf of California, Guaymas Basin | collected 2004-07-11 | reverse complement strand
TCATTGACAATTTTTTTCGAAAGTTTAACTCCATCGTTTCTATCATTGAGGGTGTCCTAGAGTGAGTCAATGACTGAAAATAATCTGTGAGATTTTGATTATTATCGCTAACAATAATACTGGTAATTAGCTCTTTTAATTTTAACAGCAATATTGACTCATGAAGCTTATCCTCGGTGGCTAAATAAGCTACCATTGATTGAAAATAAGAGGCGAGTCCATTATCAATATTGAGTTTTATTTCTGATTCTTGGGGAATGTTGCTAATCGTCTGATTTTTTCTATATTCGACTAGCACATTTACAACATCCCTAACAAAATCATCTGTAATAAAAAAAACCATGGCGGAATAATTTTCATCACAAAACTTTTCAACTGTTCTCACACCCTTTTTAATAAATACTGCTTGCCCTTGTTCGGCAGTAACGGTGCCAGATGATGAACGCCAAGATTTTTTACCACTGACAACATAGACAATATGGTCGGTAGGCCTCCATGGTTCAGTAATCTTCACGTTTTCTTTGCGGTAGAACTTTGCAAAAAGCAGATCATTAATTACAAACTTGTTAGCACGAACTCTTTCGAGGAAGTTATTATTAAGGTTATCCATTAGTCTTGGTGTTTGTTTGAGATTCTAAATTAATCACTTAGGCCAACTTAAACTCAAGAAAAAACATATGAATGATAGGGTTGTTCTGTTTGAACTTGATGCAACTGTGATTCCATTATTTTCTTCCACACTTTTTTGTTACGGTGGTCGTTAAGATCCCCCACCTAATGTTGCTTTTTAAACCGCAACCCCTTGGAGCTATTTCTCTAATCTATAAAGGTCGCTCCACACCTGAGTTGAAAAACAAATTGGATAATATCATATAATTTACATTATTTTTAAATAAGTTTAATTAAAATCAATTAATATTGAATTAGTTTCAACTGACTTCAATAAAAATATCTTTTTGCCTCATTGATTTCCTAAAGAAAAAGTAGTATATATATCCAAACTCCTTCGCATATATATACTGACTTTAAAGCCATAGGGGGAGCCTACTTTCACTCGGCTATATATTAATAAACTCTCCCTCACACATCAAACGAAATTTGGAAGGTACAGCAAAATTATTGACCCGCTGAACAAAGCGGTTTTTTTATCGCTCCCCTATAATTAATCTACAGTTGTATATCTCCGAGGCTGGGTTTTTAACAACTTTGACCCCCTATAGGAGGAATCCCCTGATCCTCTGCCTACAAAATCAGGGGCAACTGAGTTTAGTAAGCCTTTTGAAGAGGCTGCTAGGATAGCGAGGAGGAGGTGAACCATGTTCGGATTTTCCAAAAATGAACATTATGAAAAAATCAACACCATTAATGAAGAGACTTCAGAACTTGAAGATAAGCTAGAAGACAATCCAGATGATAAAAAAATACAAACAGCAATTGATAAATTAGAAGCTAGAAAAGAAAAACCATATATATGGTGGTTATGGGTGGATTTGAAAACAAAGAAATGAAATATCTTGACCGAGCAGAAAAATGGCAAGAGAAGTGGGATAACAAATTGTGCTCTCGGAGATATATGTTTACCCTCCCTCACACATCAAACGAAATTTGGATTTTAGTTCAAGTTGACTTATAATCGTAGTATGAACTATCTTCTTAAGATGATAGTTCTAACCTTTGTCTTTGTAATGGTTAGCATTTATATGGGTTGGGTAGTGATATGAAAATTGACCAGGCTACTTTAGCCGATATACCACAACTTTGTATTCTACTAGACGAATTGTTTAGCCAAGAAGCAGAATTCACGCCTGACTATGAATTACAAGGAAGAGGATTAAGTAAGATTCTAAACAATGAAGATATTGGAGTAATTTTAGTTGTCCGAGAATCTGATAAAGTAATAGGAATGGTGAATATTCTTTATACAATCTCTACCGCACTGGGTGGAAGAGTAGGAAATCTTGAAGATTTTGTAGTTTTGCCTGAATACAGAAATAGCGGAATAGGTTCAAAACTCCTATCATATGCACTTAATTTTGCGAAAAAGAGAGGTTGCCAACGAATTACCTTACTTACTGACGATGATAATCAAGATGCCCATCGCTTTTATCTTAAAAATGGGTTTTCTCGTTCTTCAATGGTTCCATTTAGGCGAAACACAAGAAATACTTAAAAGGATAATATGAAAAAACTACTCCTAATCTTATTCATCTCTCTTGGCCCAATTGTCCGATGACAGCGGTATCAACAACTCCCAAAATTGGTATCGTTGCATTAGATAGTACAATTGGAATAGCAATACTTAATACTCTCTTATGGCTTAGCTTTTGTTGCATTATTGCCAGAATATTTTAAGTATTGGGGGCAAAATCAAGTAGTCGTTTTCTAAGTAATTTTAAAAATTCTTCTGCAAGAAATGAGCGCGGATGTTCAGCTGGGTAAAGGATGCCAATTTTAAAATCAATGTCTGGTAAAAATGGTCGAGTTTTGAGCCCGAGAAGATGGCTAACATACTTCATAGTAAAAGGATCCAGAATAGCGACTCCAGTACCTTTCTGAGTCAGTCTTGCTGCCGAGAGAAATAGCTGAGTTTCAACTCGAACTTTCCACCTTGCTCCTGCATTTTCAAATGCTTGGCGGGTTTGCTGGTGAGTCATATGATCGCTACTAAGTGAGATAAAGGGTTCATTGTCAAGCTCTTTTGGTGTTAAGGTTTCGTGTTTAAGAAGTGAGTGACCCTCAGGAAGAACGCAAACGCATTTAAAGTTAAATTCTTCACACTCGATGCCTGAATGTATCAAGGGTAATTCGGCAATCCCAATATCGTACAAATCTGACGAAATCCACCTTTGAATCTTTAACGACGGTTGTACCTGTAGGTTAACTGAAATATCATCTTTATCAGCTAAAAATTCAGAAACAACATCGGGCATAAATGTAACACCGTAAACACCAGGCATACAAGCTATCCGTAAACTGCCCGATTTGTGATCGCGGATATTATGAGCTGACTGTGAAACTTTTTCAAATCCCGACAATGCCTTGGAAACATTTTCATAGATTTGATGTGCATCAGGAGTAGGAATCAATCGCCCTTTGCGACGCTCAAATAACTTAAATCCAAAATGTTGTTCAAGACTTGATATTAAGTTGCTGACTGCAGGTTGAGAGACATGAATTCGCTCGGCTGCCTGGGATACGCTTCCAGTTATCATTACCATGCGAAATGCAAGCATTTGTTTGTATTTCATAGTATTAATAGATCATAATAATTGAGCTTCTTAAAAAACTGATTTCATTGATTAAAACCGATAGGAAAATATGTTTTACAAGCCAAGGTTTATTTTTTATAGTATAACAAATGGTTATACAGTGATATGATTTTAGTATTGTACATTATGATCTAATTGTAAGATAATCTAATTGTAAGATAATCAAACTTGAGTTTGGGTATTTACAAATGTATTACTTTCCAAACTCAATTACTATGAAAATTTCACAGGAGAGTAAGAATGAATAAGAACGAAAAGAAAATTGACAAATTAGATAAATCTGTCAGTCGTCGTACCTTTTTAAAGACAGCCGCGGCCGGAGCAGCGGTTGCTGCGGTTGGTTTTCCAGCAATAGTACGCTCTGCACAAGACTTGAAAATTGTTATGCGTGATCCAGGTGGTCCATTTGCTCCAGGTTTTGCAGAGGCGTTTTACAAACCATTTTTTGAAGCAACCGGAATTGAAGCGGTTGGCGTTCAAGGTCAGCACGAACCGACTGGTTTGATACGTGCAATGGTTGAAACAGGTAATTACACTTGGAATATGTCACATCTTAGTAAGGCATCACACCAGTCTCTTGTCAATATTGGCTACCTTGAGCCAATAGCACCAAATGGAGCGGGTAAATATCTTAGCCAAATCCCTGAAAGTTTACGTGGTGAGTACATTATGGGTACTGATGTATATGCTTCACTAATTGCCTATCGCACAGATACGATGGGTAAGAATCCACCAAAGAACTGGAAAGACCTCTGGGATGTTAATGGCGTACCAGGATTACGAGCATTGCGCAAACATCCTTTTGATACTATGGAAGCTGCACTAATGGCAGACGGAGTTGATCCTAAAGATCTCTATCCGTTGGACTTCGACCGCGCTTTCAGAAGCCTTGATCGTATCAAGGATGACGTGACACTCTGGTGGACTGGTGGTGCTCAAACATCCCAGCTGCTGAAATCTGGCGAAGTCGATTGTCTGTTTACTTGGAACGGCCGTGCGCAGGTTGCAATTGATGATGGTGCACCAGTTGAATTGGTTTGGGATCAGGCGCTCTACACATTTGAGGGATGGACAATACTCAAAGGCGCTCCAAATGCCGACGTGTGCCGCGAATTCATAGAATTCTGTGCACAAGGAGAACAACAGGCTAAATTCACAAAGCATATTGCTTATGGGCCAACAAATCCAAGTGCTTTTGCTGATATTCCTGCTTCTCGAGCCAAAGTGTTGCCAACAAATCCAGAATATCTACCGAATATGGTTTCTGTGGATAGTGACTTCTGGGGAGAGCACAAAGAAGAGGTCGCTGAGCGTTTTAACGCTTGGTTGCTTGGTTAGTTGTATCAATACTAAGTGATATCTCCTTAACGCTTGGTTGATTGATTAGTTGTACTATCACGGGTCAGGCTAGCCTGACCCGTTTTATAGTGTCTTGTATTATCAGTATAATATTTGCTAAAGGCAAATACTTTTCTTAACTTCTTACTCCAAATATAGATGACAGAATATAAATTAAGAACTCGCAATGTTCGTAAAACATACGGTTCCGTTGTTGCACTTGAGGCAGCAAGTATAGAAATGCAAGAAGGTGAATTTCTCACATTGCTTGGCCCTTCTGGCTCAGGCAAAACTACTCTACTTATGGCAATCGCTGGTCTTAATAATCCCGACAGTGGTGATATTTGGATTGATGGGAAATTAGCCAACTTTTTGCCACCGTTTAAGCGTGACTTGGGAATGGTTTTCCAAAATTATGCACTGTTTCCGCACATGAATATATTTGATAATATTGCCTTTCCACTAAGAATGCGTAAGATGCCTATGGCCCTTATTCGTAAAGAGGTAGCACGTGTTTTAGAAATCGTTGAGCTTGACCATGTTGCAAAACGATTTCCTCGTGAACTTTCTGGCGGCCAGCAACAACGCATCGCATTGGCGAGATGTTTTGTGTATAAACCATCAATTATTCTTATGGACGAACCTCTGGGTGCGCTGGATAAAAAACTCCGAGAAACGCTACAACGCGAAATAAAACAATTACATGAAAATCTTGGAATTACCGTACTTTATGTAACTCATGACCAAGAAGAGGCGATGGTTATGTCTGATCGTATTTGTGTTATGAATGATGGGAGTATAGATCAAATTGGTACACCAAATGAATTGTATTTTCAACCTTCCACCATGTTTTCTGCAGATTTTCTGGGTGAATCGAATTTGTTTGATGCACAAGTGTTGGAAGTAGGGAAAGACAGCGTGTTGATGCGTGGCCCTGCTGGAATGAATGTGCTTGGAGAGTTAAAAGAACCTGTGAAAATTGGTGAGCAGGTAAAATTTATGATACGACCAGAAACCGTAGATACTGACAATGATGTTACACGCGATAATGCCGTTGAGGGGATCCTGAAAGAGGTGATTGTTTTTGGTCAGATTACTAAGTATTTTATTGAACTTTCCGATGGCACCGAAATGGTGTCCACTCAATTAACATGCCGTGGTTCAAGCACAATTGAAATTGGACAGCGAATTATTCTAAACTGGGCTAAAACCAGCACAGTGATACTCACCAACGACGCTGGAAGTTGAAATGAGCTCTAAATCAGAACAATTACCTAGCGTAACTTATACACCTATAGTCAGACCAGGTAATTGGAGTCGTTTTTTATCGATTTCACCAGCTATTTTATTTCTAGGATTCTTTTTCATTTATCCTGTAGTGTTGTTACTGGGATTGAGTTTTGTGGATAGTAGCGGCACTCTGACCTTGGAGCATTACACTCGTCTCTACGAGAAAACGGTGTATGTGAAGGTATTGTTAATTACCCTAAAAATAGCCGGATGGACTACAATATTTTCAATTCTTGCAGGTTACCCAATTGCTTATTTACTCAGTACAGTAAAGAGTAGTACTCGAAACTCACTGGTGATATGGGTGCTAATGCCTTTTTGGACCAGTTTTCTGGTGCGTACATTTGCTTGGATTGTATTACTAGGGCGTCATGGAGCTCTCAACGAACTGTTACTGGCACTCGGTATAGTTGACGCCCCCGTGCGCCTAATATTCAACTTTACTGGTGTCATGATTGGCATGGTACATGCCTTAATGCCATTATGTGTGTTAACGATGATGTCAGTAATGGAGAATATCGACCGAAATCTAGTGAGTGCTGCTTCGACCCTTGGTGCTCGTGGTGGACAGGCTTTTTGGCGTGTCTATTTCCCGCTTTCTGCACCAGGCGTTGCAGCTGGTGGTATGTTGGTATTTATCACCGCTCTCGGGTTTTTTATCACACCGGCGTTGCTCGGTGGTGCGCGCGATACGATGATTGTGCAAGTGATTATTTTCCAAATCCATGAAGTACTGAACTGGGGTTTCGCGGGTGCTATCGCAATGTTATTGCTGGCTTCGGTATTAGTGATCTTTTTCTTTTACGATCAGCTACTTGGTTTATCTACATTATCTGGAGAGTCTACGCATGAGCATAAGAAAGGCATAATTGGACGAATCGGTCGCTGGTTAGGAGGTGGTGTGATTAATATATTAGGTTATTTATGTGAGCAAGGCGGTATATTAATTGATAAGCTGACACCCCAGCGAACCGATCGAAAACGTCGCCAAGGAAGTAGGACCACTCTTTGGATAACTGCAATGACAGTTATTGCTTTCCTATGTATTCCTGCATTATTTGTTATCCCTGTTTCTTTTACCGAGGATGGCTTCCTTGGTTGGCCTCCAAAAGGTTTCTCTCTACAATGGTATGAACAAGTGTTGAACTCACCTGTATGGGCTGCAGCCGCTTCACGCTCCTTTGTAGTGGCCATTTCATCGGCGCTCTTGGGGATGTCAATCGGTGTCCCAGCGGCCTTTTTTTTGGCGAGGAGGCAATTTTTTGGTAAGGCAGCGCTGTTTGCTTTCCTAGTTTCTCCAATTATTATGCCGAATATTATTATCGCCGTCGCGTTGTTTTACCTGTACGCTAAATTAGGCCTAGTAGGAACAAATATGGGTCTTATTTTAGGCCATACTATATTAGCAATCCCTTACGTTGTTATTACAGTTATGGCAATTCTAAAAAACTATGATCATCGGCTCGATCAAGCCGCTTGGACATTGGGAGCCAATAAGTGGCAAACGCTAACTCGCATTACCCTACCCCTGCTTAGTGCTGGGTTAATTGCAGCTTTCATGTTCTCGTTTGTTATTTCTTTCGATGAATTAACAATTGCATTATTTGTTACTGGTGGTGAGGTAACCACTCTACCCAAGCAGATGTGGGACGATGCCTTGATGCGTGTTAGTCCAGCCCTTGCTGCAGTGGCTACATTGCTGCTCGCTTTTATGAGTTGCATTATTTTTTCTACGGAGTATGTTCGCCGTAGAAGGTTACGTAAATAGAGCTTTTAGGTATGAATAGAAAACAAAAAGAAATCACCGTCTTGGGTGCTGGTATAGTAGGAATATCTTGCGCCATCAACCTACAACGTTTAGGATTTATTGTTACTGTTGTTGATCAGCAAGAGCCTGGCGAAGGATGTTCATTTGGTAATGCCGGAATGATAGCTCCCAGTGCTATGGTTCCATTGAACTCACCAGGGCTTATAACAAAACTGCCTGCTATGCTTCTGGATTCATTGGGACCGATTGCTATACGATGGCGTTATTTACCTCAGATGCTTTCATGGCAATTTAAATTTTTGCAGAATTGCAAAGCTTTGAAAGTCGAACAAACTACAGATGGACTTTCAGAACTTACAAGTGGGGGATTGGAGGAACACCAACGTCTTGCGGCTAATGGAGCTGGAGCAACTTGGATTCGACCTTCACCTTATCTTTATATTTACGAATCGGCTGCCGCATTGGCTTCAGAAGAGTTTCATTGGCGACTACGCCGTGACCGAGGGATTACCACACGTGTTCTACACGGAAACGAAGTACAGGAATTTGAACCTGCAATCGATTCTCGTTATCAATGTGCTGTTGTGATGGAGGATGGTCACGGATTTTCACCTGACCCTAGTCAACTAGTAAAGGCTCTGACCTCCCAGTTTCAAGCTGATGGCGGTAAGTTTATTCGGGCTGACGTACAACAAGTGGAAATTGTCAATCAAAAGCCTAACTCATTAATAACTAGTGAAGGCAGTCTAGCACTGCAACGCTTAGTAATAGCAGCGGGTGCTTTTTCTGGAAAATTTGCAACACAACTTGGAGAGTCGGTGCCTCTAGAGTCTGAACGTGGCTATCATATAACCTTGCAAAATCCTGGCATTACACCGCGCTATCCTATAATGAACAGTGCCGGAAAATTTGTTACAACACCAATGGATCCTGGGCTTCGTTTTGCTGGTCTTGTAGAATTTAGCGGTTTGACAGAGAGGCCGAATTATCGTTTCGGTTCCCAAAAATCAATTTGGATGATTATACCGAGTGGATGGGACACAGGCCTTCTTTACCGGATAGTCTGCCAGTGATTGGACAATCGAGTAATTTTGAACAGATTTTCTACGCGTTTGGACATAATCATTTTGGCTTACTCTCTGGGCCTAAAACAGGTCGAGTACTGGCTGAATTGATTGCGGGTCAAACACCAAGCATCGATTTGTCGCCGTATTCTATTCGACGCTTTATCAAAAAGTAGACTGTAAGGATAATTCAGAGTTGCTTTCTAACCTTACAGAGATTGGTCTGAAATGAGCTGTTGCCAAGAGAGGCTCCTCCATAGTTGCATCAAATAAAGTAAATAATTTTTCCATCGCTCGCATATATATTCAGACTTTGAAGCCATAGGGGGAGCCCCTCTCGTACTCGGCTAAGTATTAATATAACCTCCCTCACACATCAAACGAAATTTGGACTTTTATTAACTATGGCGCATATACCTTTGCTGGCAACCAAGTAACTAGGTCTGGGAAAATGAAAACCAAACTAAGTGCGATTAATTGCAGAATAATGAAGGGAACGACGCCTTTGTATATATCTGTTAACTTGATACCCGGCGGGCAGACACCTTTCAAATAAAAAATTGCAAAACCGACTGGCGGTGTAAGGAAAGAGGTTTGCAGAGTTACTGCAACTAATAAAGCAAACCAAACCAAATTTGGATTATTAACAACACCAAAACCATCCACAGCAAGATCGAGTCCCATAACCACTGGTCCCAGCAAAGGCAAGATAATTAAACTGATTTCAATCCAGTCAAGGAAAAAACCTAGAAGAAATATGATACACAGTACTGCAATAATCAAACCATAAGGACCCAGCCCAAGACTATTCAATCCATCCTCAATAAACTGGTCACCACCACATTCTCTTAAAACAAGGGCGAAAATTGTTGCACCAACAAAGATTCCAAAAATATAGGCAGCAGTGTTCATTGTATTGAGTACTACATCCTTCAAGACCGCAAAGTTGAACCGCTTATATGCAATAGTCAAAATCATTGATCCAAGCGCGCCAATACCGGAAGCTTCAGTTACAGTGGCAATACCCATAAAGATAGAACCTAGAACTGCAAGAATAAGAAATGCCGGAGGTAGTATATCAACCATTACTCTCAATACATCCTTCAAGCCTATCGGTTCATGGTCGGCAGCCAATGGAACTTTTTCTGGATTAAAGATTCCAAAAATAAAAATATATACTATGTAAAGAGTGCCAAGAATGAGACCAGGAAAAACAGCACCCATAAATAGGTCAACAACAGAAACAGCGAGCTGGTCGCCCATAATAACAAGCATAATCGAGGGTGGTATTAGGATACCCAGTGTGCCAGATGCAGCAATCGTTCCCAACGCAATCGGTTTGTCGTAGTTCTGCTTTAGCATAATCGGCAAAGACATCAAACCTAGCAAAACAACAGAAGCACCAATAATTCCTGTCGATGCGGCAAGAATAATTCCGATTAGAGTAACCGTCACAGCAAGGCCGCCCTTAACATTTCCAAACAATCTTTGCATAGAGCGCATCATTTGTTCCGCTACGCCAGATTTTTCCAGCATTAGCCCCATAAAGATGAACATAGGCAGAGCAACCAGTACCCAGTTATACATAATGGCAAATATTCTGCCGTGCAACATTCCAAGAACATTGTAATTAAGACCCGTAAAAGTCCAGTCCAGCATATCTGTGATATAACCAACACCGGCAAAAAGTATGCCAACACCCGCTAATACCCAAGCGACAGGGAAGCCCGTAAAGATTAGCGCAATAAAGGTTACAAACATTGCAACAACTAGCCAATATTCTGGTTCAAAAAACATAATTAGACTTCCTTGTGATTAGTGATAGTTGGAGTAAAAAGACGACCAATGGCTGAACCACCGTCACTTGAACGGTTATCTGTCACATTTTCACCATGAATCAAAAGGACAATATTTTTAATTAATTCTGACAAAGAGGCTATAAAAATCAGCACCAGTGAGATAGGCAAAAGAGACTTAACAACCCAACGATAAGGCAGGCCTGTTGTATTTTCTGAGAACTCATTAGCCATAAAAGAATGATGTACCCAGCCAACGCTATGATCAAAAATAATAATCGTAAATGGCATAATCAGAAAAACAATACCTAGCACTTCGATAATACGTTGTTTCTTTTTCGTAAATTTCATATGCACTATATCAACTCTGATATGGGAGTCAGTTGTTATGGCGTATGAAAGCCCAAACATAAAGAAAGCATAAAGATGCCAGATAAATTCATCAACCCATGCCTCACCAGCATGAAAGCCATAACGGAGTGTAACCTGAATCAAAATAGTAAACATTACAAGCATATTAATCCAGGCAGTTTTGGTTGTAATTGCTGTAACAATTGACGTCAAAAATGACACAATTGGTATATGAACATTATCTTTTTGGTGGTCGGGAAAAAGCTCTTCAGGATTATATGACATAGATTGTATCTAATGTAATATGAAATTGTTAAACATTGATTATAGCTCAAAAAAAACAGCAGGACCGAAGTCCTGCTGTTCCTAAGGGAAGAAAAATATTACTACTAATTACCCTGCTTAGAAGGACGTGGTAAATAAATCCATTCTTGCCAGATCTTGTAGTTTGCACGGAACTCATTTAGAGCGCCATAAATTACACCAAACTCAGGATCCTCTGCGATTAATTCATCCACAACTTCAAGCCACTTTTCTTCAAAGGTGGCAAGCATTTCATCAGACCAGTAATGGTTTGTTACTCCTGATTCAGTGTTGGCTTTCATGTAGTCGAATTGAATCGCCTCACCCAAAGC
>LWDU01036533.1_pt1 | contig 11513 bp, 8 predicted proteins | sample 727161 | NCBI WGS metagenome assembly LWDU01 (sample SAMN04566230, study PRJNA314399) | hydrothermal vent metagenome | isolation source: deep sea hydrothermal plume seawater | place: Mexico: Gulf of California, Guaymas Basin | collected 2004-07-11 | reverse complement strand
CACTCGTTGTCGACATGTTTTCCGATCTTTTCCTTTTTGGTGACGGACTTCGCTGGCAACCGCCGTTCAACAGCAGCGGCATATCCGGAACCATAGCCCCGAAGTCTCCGTGATTCGACGCTCCCGCGGTCATGGAGCTTACAAAGAGCAGAGCTTTTCCAGAACTGCCCCCCCTTATGGACTGCCCACGCCACAAACGCGCCAAAACGAATCCTTAGCCAGGGGCGGCGATATCGCGTGACCCGATATCGAAAACCGTCCGCGTGACCTGATCAGAGACGCGGGTCGACATATGTTCCCCGGTGTTTTCAGGTTACGAAAGCTGGATCAGGAATTCGGCTGCCGGGGACCTATCCGACTGCGTTCGAGAACGGTCGGAATCTGTGGATTTCGACAAAGAAGTGCTCGCAGTTCGCCAAAAAGCGTGTAAAGTCATGGGGAACAAATCACTGGGTTCTGCCCCGCCAACTCACCCAACCAACTCACCTACCTTTCCGAGCCTCCTAACTTCTCAGCGCTCCACGTACTCAGGTGCGTAAGACATCAAACCCAGCCTGCTTTGACCAGTCAGACACACGGTGCTGGTTGACAGGTTGTGTCTTGAACGGAGTTCGTTAATCAAGTGGTTGGTGGGAAGGGTGGCAACAGCGCCCATTTTCTTAAGCGAAACTTTTGGAGTCTACAGCCAATGATCACGGCCGATGCGGAGCGTCCACGTCTACTTCCGTCCATCCCTGTTCCCGAATACGCATTTTATCCGGCGTCCGGTCTGCCACACCCCATTCGTGACCCGAAAGGTCACAGCTATGGCCGCAAGCATGCTCCGGGACAGGGCCCCAAAGCCCTAAGTCCCGAATCATGGAAAGATAACCGCAACTACCTTCTTGCTATCGACTTCTTCAACATGGGCTACTACTGGGAAGCTCACGAAGAATGGGAGCGTCTGTGGCGCGTCTCAGGTGCAGACACGACGTCCGGCCGTTTTCTGAAGGGTCTCATCAAACTCTCAGCTGCCGGCGTGAAGGTCCGCGAACGAAGCATCCACGGCGTTCGTCGCCACGCTGCGTCTTCCGGCGAAATGTTTGCCGATGTGGCCGCCGAAGCCGACACCGACAGCTACTGCGGTCTGGACTTCACACGATTGCAGTTTGCTGCCGACCGAGCTGCTCAATTGGCCTACAAAAAAGAACACCCTCCAGGTGAAGCCGTTCGAGTCTTCCCGTTTCTCCTGAAACCGGAAATGGCGGCCCCGGCAGATCCATAATCGGCAGTTGCACAACTCAGACGACAGGAACGGTTCGAGCTTTGTTCGAACCGTTCTTTTCTTGCGCTGACTTGATTTGAATCACAGCCTCGTGTGGCCCGCCGGCAGCCGGCACACAGGTAGAGACGAAATCGTGCGGATCAGGCCAGTGCCGTACGTTTGAGCGGCGTGTCCATGGCAGGCTCAACGACTCCCATGGCATCAAAGATGTCGCCAACACAAGGCTTGAACACGTCGCCCACAAGAATGTCGACCATGTTCGACTTGTACTCAGGATGCTCCTTCAGAAACATTCCAAAGCTGAAGTCCTCGGCATAGAAGGCATAAACAAGTTTGCGGAAGTTTTCGATGCCCTGTTTGTACAACGGCTGCCATTGGCCCAGTCGTGGCCCCGTCAGGTCGCCACGTTCCAGAGCATCATGAATTGCGTCTGCCGCAAACTCGCCGCCCTTCAATGCAAGGAAGACTCCGCTCGAATATACCGGGTCAATGAATCCGAATGCGTCTCCGACTAATAACCAGCCGTGCCCCGCACCCTCGCGTGAATAGTACGAGAAGTCTTTCGTTGTGAAGAAGTCTGTGTACCGAGTGGCATTTGCGAGCCGCTTCTGCATGGCAGGACATCGCGACAGTTCCCGATCGTAGACGGATTCCACGCTCCCGGCTTCTTTACCAAACATGTAATTCATGCTGCCGGTGCAGCCGATGCTGACGACGTCATCCTGCAGTGGGATGTACCAGAACCACGATTTTTTACCGGGCGTCTGCATGATGAGCGTAGCGCCTTCGTCCTTGCCGGAATCGCGGAGTGCGCCCTTCCAGTAAGTCCAGATGGTTCCTTTTTTCAGCATCGGATCTGCGTCTCGCTGTCCCCGACGACTGCTGATAAATGCGGATTGCCCTGTCGCATCCACCACGATTTTGCAACGAATCTCGCGTTCTGTGCGTCCGCCGTCCTCGTTCAACAGCCGACACTTGACCCCCACAGCCTGATCATCCTCATAGATAACGTCTGTCACATGGGCGGAAGTGTGAGCGACGGTGCCTAGTTCTTTGGCCCGGTCCATCAGCATTTGATCGAATTCGCCGCGATCGACCTGCCACGTCACGCTGCTTTCGTGCAGGTTATAAAGTTCAAAGTAAAACGGAGCAGACTCCTTCACACCGTCGCTCACGAACTGAACACTGTACTTGCGTGGAAATGCTGACTGCTTCAATCGCTCAATAAGCCCAAGTCGCTTGAGCGGCCAGTAGGTCTCCGGAATCAGGGACTCACCGACGTGAAATCGCGGCAATTGAGCTCGTTCCAGCAAAAGCACGCTGTGCCCGTATTCTGCCACCAGCGCTGCGGTCGTCGATCCGGCCGGACCACCACCGACGACGATCACGTCGTACTGATCCTGAAGCGGCGGCAGGTAGTTGATGGGTGATTCAGGATTGGGCTGGATCATACGGAACGAGCTTACACGGATGATTCAAAGGGTGGCAACAATGCTAAGAAACCTCGCCGCCGGAAGATGTGGCCAGCATCTACTGCATCGACGTCATCAGTCTGGCGATTACTTGATTCAAGGCAAGGGTGCGGGGGATCCATTGCAGAAGATCGTCGCCATGCGTCCAAACGTACTCTGGCCATCGTTCAGTGGCAGATACCGACTCAACGCCGGCCCCGCCTCAAATTTGACAATCGCACCCAGATCAATATGTCTGAGAATATTATGCTGAATCAGCACGCGTCCCAGAGGAATCGATTCCGATTCGATCTCACGGCGAACAGCGTCTGTAACGAAGTTGAAATTGAATCGAACGATTCCAAACTGCACAACGTCGCTGGTCCCCTGTTTTTTCAACAGTATTTTGCGGCAGTACAAATCGTCTTCAAAGCGAGAATCCACGACTTCCACGTCGACCGAGCAATCGTGATAACTCTCCATCTCAATGGTCATGTGATGTTCATGCACCAGCATCCGATGGTACGGTTCCGGCGGGGCCTCACGGGCAATATGTTCGGCCGACAGGTACAGCGGCTGTCCTACGGGCTCGGGAAACAGCGCACAAAGCTGATCCAGTTCAATTAACGGGTTCACAGGCAGGAGGCTCCATCGATCATCTGAGTTTAGGTATAGCGAACAGCGCGGTGCTCTTTTTCAAAATATTCGGGCAGAAGACTGTCGACCTGCAACAGCCCCTTCCGGGTCAGTTTCACATTGTCGCCATCCACGGTCAGATATCCAGCGGCCTGCTGATTTGCAAAGGCTTCCGGAAACTCAGCAAAAATGTCGACTCCGAACTTGCTGCGAAACGTGTCGCCGCTGATGTGTCCTTCTTTCATCTGCAGGACGACTTCGCGAATCAACATCTGATGTTCAGTCGGCCGCAGCGCTCGATTTACCGGCAGTTCGCCCTGATTCACGGTTTCAATATAGCCTTCAATGCGATCCAGATTCTGATAATGAACACCCTGGAAGTGCCCGAATGAAGAAACCCCGGTAGCAATCAGGTCACAACCCCGCCACACGTTGTCTCGGTAGACAAAGTGATCTGTCTCGGGATTCCGGACCAGCTCGTTACCGCTGGAAATGCTGTAGCCCGCCGCCATCATCCGGTCCATCGCTTCGCTGACCCAGCGACGTTTGGTGGGCCAGTCTGCGACAGGTGATTCAACGCCTTGTTCCTTCATCTCCTTCGAATACACGGTGTTGAACGGCAGCTCCATCTGGTAGACCGTAATATTGTCCGGCTGCATCGCGATGGCCTTGTCGATGCACCGCTGCCAGTTATCGTCGGTCTCGCCCACCATGCCGGCGATCAGGTCAATGTTGACCTGAGGAAATCCGACCTCCTGAATCCAGTCGTATGCCTTCATCACTTCCGGCGATAAATGTGCGCGGCCGTTTTCTTCCAGAATGCGATCATCAAAGTTTTCCACGCCCAGCGACAATCGTGTAATTCCAATCTCCTTCAGCGTCTTAAGTTTGTCCAGACTCAGCGTGCCCGGTTCGCACTCGAAGGTCACTTCCTTTGCCTTCTCCCACGTGACATGCTGACTCATACGTTCTCGCAGCGAACGCAGTTGTTTTGAGCTTAGATACGATGGCGTGCCACCGCCAAAGTAGACGAACTCCAGTCCACGTCCCTGCACTCCCGGCTTGCGACTGATTAGTTCAATCTCACGTATCAAGGCCTGAACATATTCTTCGATCGCTGCCGCGTTCTGGTTCGTGTAGACGCGGAAGTAACAGAACTTACAGCGTTTCCGACAGAATGGAATGTGAATGTACAACCCCGCCGTCGTGTCCTTCGTTTGCTCGACGGGCCGGTCAAAGGCTTCCAGAATCTCCGGCGTATTTTCTTCGGTCCACAGCGAAAACGGTGGATAGTTGGAAATAAAGTAGCTGCCCACTTCGGTTGCGGTTGAGACGTCAGTTGTTTTCATAATTTTCGATTATGTTGTTGCGCACCGCCGTGCATCGGCGTGACGACGGAAGAATTCAATAAGTCTCGTCTATGCAAAACACCGTAGTTTACCGTTGTGGTCGTCTTCTCCAACAACCATACATTCTTCCCCGATTGCAATACCAGCCGTGATCGCCTTGCCCGCATTAAACTTCCAGACTTCACGGCCTTCTGCGATGGAAAGCCCATAAATATTGCCATCGCGAGAACCGAAGAAGACCCGGCTATCCACGACGGCGGAAGAACATTCAATTCGGGCTTTGGTCGAGAAGGTCCAGCGTCCTTTTCCCGTATGTCGATCGATGGCATAAAATTTACTGTCGTGGCTGCCGACCAGCACCAGATCGTCCGTCACAGACGCGGACGCATGGTATGGCATGCTTCGTTCGCCCTCGTAACGCCACTCGATCTCTCCCGTCTTCCAGTTAACGCCAGCAACGATCCCCGCCTGCGAACCCACATACAACATATCGTCAACAATGGCCGGCGATGCGATCAGATAGGATTCCATGGCGACATCGCGAACTTCGTCTCCGCTATTCAGGTCGATGACTCGCAGGTGTTCATCACAGCCGGACACGAAGGTAAAATGATCGGCGATCCCCGGTGAACAGTTGATACGGTCGTTCGTTTCAAACTTCCACTGTTCCTTGCCTTGCTTTGACAGGCAGTACAGGAACGCATCGTGTGACGCCAGCAGCAACCTGTCCTGATATACGGCAACGCCTCCGGCGATTTCAGCATCGGTGCTGTACTTCCACAACAGCTTGCCTGAGACACGGTCTACGGCGTGCAGAATTCCGTCCTCGTCGCCGACATAAACAGCTTCTTCGGTCACCAGAGGAGCCGCCTTAAAGCCGGGGGCAAACTTCTTTTCGTCGGCACTGTCAATCGTGCGGTACCGCCACAGTTCTGCGCCGGTGTCTTTGTCGAAGCAGTGCAGATATCCCTGCAACGCAGGCGCGTAGACGTGATTGCCGACAATCGCGCAGGTCGCCAGCCAGCCATCACGCGAGACGACCTCCCATCTGAGTTCCGGTTTCTCAGCCAGCTGGGTTTTCGAGATTCCTCGTTGAGCCGACCCGTTGCGAAACGATGCCCAGCTGGAGTCCGTGTCGGCGGCAAAGCACTGGCCAGGTGTTGACCAACGAAAAATGCGGCCGCACCACCGGAAAGGGCGGAAAGTGCTTCGCGTCGAGTAAATCGTGGTCGCATAATTGAACTCCTGATACAGCCAGCGTGCAACGCTACTGATCTGCCATCACGTCGCGTTTCTGTAAAGCTGCCGAAACCCATCCGCGTCCATTGTTCGCGGGTTGAACGTTCCCGTCCATTGTTGAGTCGCTTCTTCGACCAGAGTATCCCGCATTTTGTCATTCAGCTGTAGTTCAAGAGCATCCGTCAGCGTTTGAGGCATCGAGGCGACCGCAACCAGTTCTGCAAAACCCTTCGCCAGCGTTTCAGCAGCCTGCTCAGCTGTATCACCGCGGCCAGCCCAACCCGCAGATATGGCAAGGTCACGATAAAGATGACCAACCTCCGGAATGTTCCACCGGATCACATGTGGCAACATGACACCAACCGCAATCCCATGCACCATGTCGAAGTGTGCCGACAATGGATTGGCCGTCGCGTGTGCTGCGCCCAGCATGCTCGTTTCAATGGCTGCTCCGGCCAGGTGAGCCCCCAGCTGCATGTTGCCGCGTGCCTCAAGATCATCGGGAGCTTTCATGACCACAGCGAACGATTTCGACAGCAGTGCCCACGCCTGACGGGCAAACATCTGAGACATCGGATTACGCTTCTTCGTCACATAGCTTTCGATGGCATGCGTCATGGCGTCGATGCCAGTAGCTGCCGCCACAACCCGAGGCATCGTGACGGTCAGTTCCGGATCGAGGATGGCCACGCGACAGGCCGCCTTGGGATCCCCACAGGGCATCTTCATGTGCGTTTTGGCGTCCGCAATCACAGCAAAGGACTGAGCTTCGCTGCCCGTGCCGGATGTTGTGGGGACGGCAATCATGGGCAACATCTCATGCGTCGCCTTGCCGATGCCCTTGTAGTCCTGCATGCGACCGCCGTTCGTCAGCAGAAAATTGGCGCCCTTCGCACAATCCATACTGCTGCCGCCGCCGAGTCCGACGATCAATTGAATGCTCTTCCCCCTGGCAAACTCGACACAACGGTCCACGTCGTCTGTTGTTGGATTCGTGGCGACGTCATCAAAAACGGCAACCTTCAGCCCCTGGGACTCCAGAGACGCGATCGCTGACTCCTCGTGGCCCGCCTGCTTCAGTCCCGGATCAGTCACCAGCAGCACGGGTCCGTTACCAAACTCGCTGGCAATCTCACCGAGTCTGGCGAAACTGCCGACTCCGAAAACCACGCGGGTCCGTGGCTGATAGTCAAACGCTGTGGCTGAACCCAATTGCAGACTCGGATTGAAGGTGGTTTCGGTAACGGGAATCATTTTTCACGAGCGTCACTCAAGACGAGTGTGGATGGCGTTGCGGTGGGACTGTGTGAGCAGAAAGGTGACGGGGCATGGTTGAAGAGACCGGAAATGCGGCAATGCTGAGCGAGCCCGGTATCTGTACCCGTCGTCACACCAGCACACAACAGTTTACCCGTTGATGCAGCTGCCAACAACGATACCAGACCAGCAAATTCCCTGGCAGGTCCGGCATTGTACCGTTCCCGACCATAAAACGTTGCCACGCGGGCATGTCCGACCCTGCTCAGAATGTGAGCGAAAACACCAATGGAGCCAAAAATTGACGGAACCGGTTCTGGCTCGTGGGGGCGGCCGTTTTGTTATTGAAACACGTCAACCGCGGCCATGAGTCAGCGAAATTCGCTGTAGTCGCTATTCACGGCGAAAAACTTCGACCAGTGTTCGCACGCAGCTGGCGGTGCCCCCGGCGTCCTGCCACGCCGTCGCCGAATCGGCCCACGATGGTCCGGCAATATCCAGGTGAACCCACGGAGTATCGCCGACAAACTTTTCCAGGAACTTTGCGGCTGTGACGGCTCCGCCCCATCGGGGACCTACGTTTTTACAGTCCGCGACGTCACTCTTCAAAAGTGGCTCAAAATGCTCGTGCATCGGCATCGGCCAGAAGAACTCACCTGTCGAAGTCGCAGCCCCGGAAATGCGATCACTCAGTTCAGCACTGTTGGCGAATATTCCTGTGATTTCCTCTCCCAGGGCAACAACACAGGCTCCGGTCAGCGTCGCCAGATCAATGACCGCGTCGGCACCGTCGTCAATCGCGTAACTCAGCACGTCCGCCAGCACCAGCCGCCCCTCGGCGTCCGTGTTATGAATTTCGATGGTGGTGCCGTTTCGAGCGGTCACAACATCACCCAGACGATAGGCGCTGCCACTGATCATGTTCTCCACGAGGCCCAGGTACACAGAAAGATTCACCGGCAGCTTCAGAGTTGCGACCGCGCTGATCACTCCCAGCGCCGTCGCCGCGCCGGCCATGTCGGCCTTCATCGAGATCATGCCGTCACTTGGCTTGATCGAGTAGCCACCGCTGTCGAACGTAACGCCTTTACCGACAAGCGCCACTGTCTCAGCGTCGCTGTCAGCGCCTCGGTAGGTCAGCTTCACGATTCGCGGCGGCTTCTCGCTGCCTCGAGCCACCGCCAGCAGCGCGCCCATTTTCTCCGCCGCCAGGTGCGTTTCATCCAGAATGACACACTCCAGATCGCAGTCTTCCGCGATCTCAGCGGCGCACGCGGCAAAGGTCTGCGGAAAGATGTCATTGGCTGACCTGTTGACAAGGTCCTTGACAACATTGCACGCGCTGCCGACGATTGCGCCCGCATTGAGTGCGTGGTCGATGTCAGCGATGTCCGTCAGACACAAGGTAGCCTCGACGAAGGGATGCCGTTTGACTTCTGCCTTGTACACGTCGGAATCGACTGGCCCGGAAACCACGCTGTCGCTGAACGTCTCGGCCAGCTGTGAGATCGAAAGCCTTTCACTGACTGTGTCGTCCACAATCATTGCCACCGACTGATCACTATTCATGCAGCAGACCCGCAGACCGGTCAACATGCTCTGCCGCAGATTACGGACATCATTGGCCGCTGTCGGTCCCATTCCAACAACAACGACATTGGTCGCCGCCACTCCTGCCGTCTGATAGAGCGGAAGCACTTCCTGCCTCTTTGCCTCAAAATCGCCTCGTTCCATCGCGGTCCGGATCATTCCGCCAAGCGCATCGTCCACCTGACGTGTGTTGCCCTGAAACTCCGGTGTGTCTGAAACGAGTACAACCAGCCAATCCGCTGCGACTTCGTGAGCGGGTGTGAGGGAAGCCGTCATGGCCATTGAGAAACTTCTTTCCGTCGTTGTTGTTCTGAGGTTGAATAAGATGAACGCCAATTGTGTCAGGGAAGACTATATCCGGACAGCCTCCCGGAGGGCAGGCATGGACAGGCGGCGGATTTTTTTTGTGCCATGTTACCTGCGCCATGCTCTTCCAGCCCCCCGCCGTGATCCGTGCCACTGCTTGCTTGCAGGCAGTGAAATTGCGGGCGCCTCACCTGACACAGGAAACCTGCTTATCGCTCTACCGTGGTTGGCCGATCTCAACAACCTACGCCTTTTGCAATGGCTCACTGCTTCTCCGAAGCAGTAACACGACACACCAGGTGTAAACTATGGTCGGTCTGACGCGTGCCCTTCACAGTGTTGACAGTCGTGTCAGAACCGTCTGCGAAATGCCTTATTTTCAGCGGCCGTGGTCACCCACAGAAATAGATGGCCGGCCTCATCAGTGCGAAGACTCAGGCCCAGATTGTGCTTCTTTCCAATAATGTCCATCAGCCTGAAGAGCGACAGCCTGTCTGGTTTGCGTGAGTACTTAAGGGCGGAAACATCTGTGCCGTTCGAAAGCAGCTCGAAGTGTGAGTAAAAGTAGGGCACCTTCAGACGCTCGGCGATCACCTGAATCAGGTCGTCCAGGTCCGCCCCTTCAAGGTCGACAGAAACAGACTTGGCCAACCCGGGGGCCACGGTCGTAATGGGCGCAGTGTTCTTCCAGCCGACCGGAAACATATTATCAGACTCGGTGCCGACATCGACCTCAATCAGGAAGCCTCCGGCCGGGCTGGACTTGGGTCGAAAGCCCAGGCCGAACTGTGCCAGGGCGGCGGCCAGGACACTGCCCTTGCTGAGCCCTTTGTAGGCATCAGTTGTTCGGCGAATCGTTGTTTTCGGAAACGCACGCTGGCGTCCCGCATTTGTAAACGTCACTTGAAAGCCCGCCGGAAGATTCAGGCTGTCAATCAGTTCCATCGGAGTACGCACGTTCAGCGGAGTCTTCACGGATTCGCTCAGCTGTTTCAGAACGGCCGCGTATTGTTTTGCGGTAAGTCCCCATGTGGGACTCTCATTCGGAGGTCCGGCAGCTCCAAACGTTTCCAGACGCTGCAGCCAATCCTCAACAGGCTTGAGATTTGTCGTCACGAATTTACGATCCAGGAACATGAGGGAACCATCACCCTTCAGAATGCCAACCGCCTTGACCACCCTCCGGCCCGCGACACCGGAATCCTCGAGCCGACTTTTCTCACCGTTTCTTCCGGCACGAAACCTTGCTCGCCGCCCCATATCCAGAAAGACTTCTGCCCACTGCTGTGTATGGCGCCCGACTCCCGGCAACGGCTGCGTCAAAACTTCAAGCTGCAGCGAGTATTCCTGCTGTGCCACGACTGGCGTCGGGAACAGACAGCCCGCGGCGCTTAGAAACAAAACAGATAGTTGCGACAAATGGATCACGTCATCCCCCGATACATCAGGACCGCCAAGGAAACAATTCTCAGTCGTGCCGGCATTCAGCCGCCATAAGTGTTGAAGTAGTGATTCTCAACCTCCGACGGGGCTGACGTATCCCGGCATCGTTCTCACCAAACCCGTCCCATTGTGAACCGACAACGCCGTCTTTGCCAGCCGACTTTTTCCTCATAGAAATGCTCACGGAACTCACGCTTTATCAACAGTCGATCAAGAGGCCAGCGGACAGCGTTTCCAACGTGTCGAACACCTCAAAATGCTGCAAATAGAAAACCGGGCGAAACATCACGACGGCCATTTTCGAAACGCGGGGACGGCCGTCACACGTTTCTCAGCCTGTCAAACGGTGCTCTATAGCACAGCGCAATCGGACTCATTTGCATGATTGCTACAACACCATTCCCTTACCTGAAGGACGCCGCCGACGCACTGGACTTCATGTCTGAGCAACATGGGCTTCAGCATCTGGACATCAAGCCAGACAACCTGCTGCTGCAGGGGAACCACGCAAAAGTCGGCGACTTCGGCCTGGCAAAGGACCTGAACTCTGCCAACGTGTCTCTGGTAAACGGTTTCACGCCTTTGTACGCCGCTCCCGAAATCTTCGAGGGCCGTACCGGACGCGGCAGTGACCAATACAGTCTGGCGATCGTCTATCAGATGATGCTGACCGGGCAACCTCCGTTCAACGGACGAACGGCCGCACAACTGACGGCACAACATCTGCGCAGTCAGCCGGACCTGATTCACCTTCAACCCATTGACCGTCCGGTCGTCGCACGAGCGCTATCAAAGAATCAGAATTCCCGGTACGAGAACTGCCGACAATTCGTGGAAGAACTGCAGCGTCGCAGGACGTCGCGATTACACAGAAGCGTCGTTCCTCCGAACGACCCGTATTCCAACGGCGAACTCAATCGCACTGATCCTCTGCAGACGCCGGATGGAGACGATGGCAAGACGGTGGGACATGTCGCA
>LWDU01031964.1_pt1 | contig 11516 bp, 11 predicted proteins | sample 727161 | NCBI WGS metagenome assembly LWDU01 (sample SAMN04566230, study PRJNA314399) | hydrothermal vent metagenome | isolation source: deep sea hydrothermal plume seawater | place: Mexico: Gulf of California, Guaymas Basin | collected 2004-07-11 | reverse complement strand
AGCAATAATTGTCGATGGGGCCAAGATTGACCGGGGTCCTGGGACCTTGTTATTCATGATGATGATAGAGAATAGAGTTGAATCTCCAGCTCTGAGATTCCTCAATCTTTTCCACCAATTTGAAGGCACTGGCCATAACAATGCTAACAACAACGAAAAACTTAGTCGAGATGTTCTCAGGGATGGTCGGTTCAATCCTTATGGAGCGTCCGACTCACCACGAACAAAATCAAGAAAAAAGAAGAATGCCCCACCACCCTTGGAATTGAATTAGGAGTTAAGGGCAGACATGTCATACCACTTCCAACTCAGCCATCACTTTTAGAGCGCTTTCTAACTGTCTGGGGAGGGCGTCCTTCAACCCTCGTTTCAGACCGATTACGAGCCGCTACAAGATACCTCACAAAGATTGTGGGTATCCATTCAGAAAATGCCAGAATAACCCCTCTTGAGAGGTCATTTTCGCTGTACCGCTCAGTAATTGATGGTGACCCTAATGTCGAAGTAATAGATTATGGATTAGTGGTAAAAGGTGGCTTGGACATACTATGGAGAATAACTCCTGGTAGAGGGGCTCACAATGCCCCTTACCTTATCCAAACGATGGCAAAAAATAGAATAGGGTTGGGTCAACCAATCTGCATGTTTGACAATGCTGAACTCCCATTAGGAGATAGGTTATCTTCAGTTGTTCTTGGACTTCTAAATGACGACAAATTAATTCATCAATTTGAACAAATTAAGTATGCAGTTCATCAATACAAACTTGTAAATGAAAGAGGGTTTGACGCTACCCCACATTGTGATTTGTTCCCTTAAACAATAAAATATCAACTTCTCAAATTTGGTATTACCTCCGAAGCGCACTTGAATAACGGCTCTCAGGGCTAGGTAATGGAAGAAGAGTGGCCCGAGGGCTGGCCGGGTGAATTGGTGTTGGAGGGGCGTACCCATTTCCATCTACCAACTAACCTTTCAGATGGTGAAGCAAATCGCGCTGGACCTGGTGTTAAGGGAGAGCGGATGATATTCCATAACCACGCAATGTCGGGTAATCGCACGAGGTCCGTTCTGTTGATGGCTCACGAGATGACTGAGGGCATTCTTAGTGGAGACAAACCTGTTCGCATGCTTGATTCATTGGCTGCGAGTGGAATTCGCAGTCACCGTATATGCCACGAGTTGCCATCTGAAATGGTATCGCGGTTACAACTTTGGATGTGTGATATGGATGAGAATGCAATTTCTTGGCTGAAAGCAAATTACAAGAAAAATCCAGTTGCTGAAATTGGTGAATTCAATCCTGTTTGCGGTGACGCAAGACAGGTGGCACTTTCACGAGGTTGGCAGTGGGTGGATATTGACCCATTTGGCTCGCCTGTCCCATTCCTTGATTCGGTGATGCAATCACTTGCAAGGCGAGCGGTTTTGGAAGTTACAGCCACAGATGTTGCTGCATTAACTGGATCTTCGCCAGCACCTCTGATGCGACGATACGGGGCGCGGGCTAGATTAGATGAAATCGCACATGATACTGGATTGAGAATTCTTCTCGCTTCTGTTGCAAGGTGCGCTGCTCGCCATGACAAAGTCATCGAGCCGCTGATTTCAACTTGGGATAGTCACCACTTAAGAGTAAGTGTTAGAGTCAGAAAATCACTAAATTCAGCCAGCATAGTTGAACAGAATTTAGGTTGGAGAATTGCCAACCCAAGTGATTTGGAAGCCGGTGAAAACGCTGGACATGGCCATATTTTAGTACCACTTGAAACCGTTGTCGATAAAACTGACAAGAGGATTTCAGGACCACTTTGGACTGGACAAATTGGAGATGCTGGTGTGATGGCTTCAATGACTGAGGAAAGGGCTCTTGAGTTGTGTGGACCTACTGAAGAAATATGTGATGATGAAGGTGAGTTGCGCCTCCGTAGACGGGCTATTACTCGCTCCATACGCCATTTGGCAGGGGAGTCTTTAGCAATTCATTCTGGAAATCTTGTAGTGGTAGATTCATTGGCAAGCCGACTACAACTACCTGCACCCCCGTCTCCAACTAAGTTAGCAGAAGCATTGGTTGCAATGGGTCATTGCGCAGCAGTTGCGGCTTATGGTAAGCCAGCTATTCGTACCGATGCACCATGGGATTCTATTCTAAGTGCGCTAAAGTCAGTGTGAATCAACCGCCAATGTGAGACATCTCAACCGGTAACCGGATTCGCCCCTCAATCTCTGGCTCACTACGTAATTCTGAATACCGGTCACTTCGCTTTTCCCACACTGAACGCACTAGTTCTTGTATCTCGCTTGAAGTGGCTCTAGAACGTAAATATGGTTTGAGATCAAACCCATTTTCAGCAAATAGACAATTGTAAAATTTTCCTTCTGAGGAAATACGGCCCCGACTACAATCGCCACAAAAAGGCTCAGAAATTGATGTGATAAAGCCTATTTTATCACCATCGGCAGTCTGCCATAACTTTGCAACATGACTTGCATCCTGTGGTGGAATCTCCATCAAATCAAACTTTTCAAGTAATACCTCACGGATTTCTTGGGCTGTGATAACCTCCTCAATTCGCCATGAATTTGATGAACCTACATCCATGTATTCGATAAAACGAACTATCACATCAGTGCCGCTGAAATATTCCACCATCTCTTGAATTGCGTGCTCATTGACTCCACGCCGTACTACGGTGTTCACTTTTACTGGCGTTAACCCAGCAGCGATGGCAGCATCAATACCTGCCAAGACTACACTTACATCCACATCACTATCTGTCATCTTTTGGAATGTCTCGTTATCCAAAGCATCCAAACTAACGGTGACACGGTCTAAGCCAGCATCAGCGAGAGATTTCGCCTGGCTCCCCAACAACACGCCGTTAGTTGTAACAGCCACTTCAACATCATGGGCAGAAATTTTCTCAACTAATTTCACGAAATCGCGGCGGAGAAGGGGTTCTCCTCCGGTCAAACGTACTTTCTCTATTCCTAATGGAATGAGGGATGACACTAGGTGGTCTAACTCCTCAAACGAGAGTATCTCCTCGCGCGCAAGGTATGGATAATCTTCACTGAACACTTCACGGGGCATACAATAAGGACAACGGAAATTACAACGGTCGGTTACCGAAATACGCAAGTCTCGCAAAGGTCGAGCAAGCGCGTCCCTTACCATGAAACTCTGTTGTAGGTTAACGATTGAAAAGTTTGTCCCGAATGTTTAGTGTGTTTGGTATACAAAGGTAAACATCGGCATAAGTTCGGGGTGGGCCCTTAATCTGGTTATATGTGATGCAAGCAAATAGATATGATATGGGACAAAAACCCAACTTAAACGGAAAGTACGGCAGAAAGGGCTTGCGCGCTTTGTCTACCGCCGGTGCAGCTACTGCAGAATCATCATATGACGCACAAACCCTGGAGAATGAATTAATGACTTTGGAGGCTGCTCAAGAGATTGAACAAAACTACCTAATAAGTGACCCATTGTTAATAGATGGAGATGTTGATGATAACCTCTCCGCTGACGACCTTGACCACATCGCTGATGGTGGCACTGTCGTGGTCTATGTTTGGACCAATGGTGAACAAGCAATTGTAGTTGTAGTCATCTTCCAAGATGATGGTAGCTACGAAGTCGCACACATAGCACGCATGAGTGTTGAAGAAGCAAGAGAAAGGCTTGCTAACTTTGATGGACGAATTATTGTCCGTCACTTTGGTAACTCAGATGCAGATCCTATCTGCGCACATGGCTACTTGGCTGCACGATGGTCTGTTGACCAGAATGCTGACTCAACTGCAATTGGTCAGTTCAACGGTGTATGGATGACTGATGAAAGCGTTGTTGGTGGAAACATCACAGGACAGTTTACTAACGGTTTGTTCCGTGGAATGGCTACCAACCTTGATGGTGAAGTAATCGGAACCCTACAAGGTGGATACGCAAACGGCCTATACCGTGGCGTCTGGGAATTATCTGACGGTACTTCTAGCGGTGTTCTTGCTGGAAAGTACAGAGCAACTGATGCTGGCCAGGGTGTTATGAAAGGCAAGTGGAAGCAGAACTGCAACGATGCTGGCATTGAGCCAGTACCAGTAGATCCAACCCACATCAAGTGCAAGAGAATGGCTGCAGATGCTGCAAGCACTGACAAATCTACTGATGTAGTGATGTCTCGCTGCAAAGTCAAGCCGTTGCCTATCGATGTTGATGTCAAGCCAATGAAGAAACCTCTACAGATTGACCCTACAGGTGTCAAAGAGGATAACTCTGGTATGGACTCAGTGAAGAAAGGTGCTCAAGACTTGTTAGAGACCGAACTTGTCGAAACAGATGGTGGACTAACCATTGATGTCGGCGATGCTGCAGCTGGTGGAGCAATCTCATCATTACCAATGATTGGGCTTGGCCTACTACGCCGCCGATTCCTACTCTGAGTAGGATGATTGCCAATCTGCATTAAGCGCAGATTAAAACGATGCGGCGGGGGACCCTGTACTCAGGAGGGTCCCCCGTTGCTCACATTTTCTGAACTGGCTAGAGATAAGCTCGCTGAATTTGCAGCTAACTCTGAAGAAGAAACTCTAGCCCTTAAAATTGCCATTACCGGTAGAACGGGGGATGGCTTCCAATATGACCTACAACTAATTCCACTAAAAGAACAAGAAGAATCTGATCATATTTTCGAAGTTGATGGCTGGACTGTCATCATTGCAGAGAGTAGTGTCCCATACATGGAAGGTGTGACTCTTGAATTCAAAGAAACACTCATGGGTGGAGGATTTCATTTTGAAAATCCCAACCCTCTCTGGATTGACGACATTGCTCAACAAGTCCAGGTAGTTATTGACGAGAAGGTCAATCCTGCAATCGCATCCCATGGCGGGAAAATATCACTTGTAGATGTCAACGATGGTGTAGTAGTTGTCTCATTTGGCGGGGGTTGTCAAGGATGTTCTGCCGTTGATTCCACTCTCAAACATGGAGTAGAGAAGATGATTTGTGAAACAATTCCTGAAATCACATCTATCAGTGATGTAACTGACCATGCAGCTGGAGAGAATCCTTTCTATTAGGCTAGCATCAAACTCAATTTATCATAGGGTCTGCGTCATCGTTAACTTCAAACTCTGCATTAGGAGCAGGTAACAGATTCTTTGACAGTTCAAACATTTGGCGTACATTGTCCTCAATTCTGCGGGCATCTGCCATCAAATCATCAAGTGGGATATCGAGTTCTATCAAATCACTAAGCGCTTCAGTAGCGATTGCTGCTGCCCGCGCATCGGGATACATTGGATTACATTCAGCTAACAGAGCTGTAACATCAAAACCTCGCCTATCACCTTCAGCAAGTAACCAACCAGAAATCCCTGCGACGATTCCTTGCTTCACCGGTTCAACGTGAGCATTGCGCAATCTCACTCGCCCGGATTCTGTGGAGGATACCCCAAATAATTCACCTTCTTCTTTGTCACCTAATTCCCCAGTAACTATTCCATCAATAACAAAAAGGCGGTCAAAACCACCTTCGGTGAACCACTCAAGAACCGTCTCAGCAAATTTGACATCAGTATGACCTGGGAATTGTAAATCCGAGGTGAAAACACCAACGCCACTACCTTGGTAAACTCTTACTGGGTGCTGGGGAACCTCATTTTGAATCAATGCAACTGGTGGGAAATCCCGGTCAATAACCGTACCTAATTGTTGCAATCCTAATGCCTTGACTACATGGCTTGTAGCAATGCTCCCCACCATACCAACATTTGAGAATCCACAAATTGCTACGCCTCCTGTTGAGCCGGGGTCGGCGTCTTTATGCAAAACTAAGGGGAAGCCATGGTTGTCGTTTTCATCACCCATGTCATTTCACCTATCCTGCACTCCCTCAAAAACCTGAGCGGTCACTCAATGAACTCAGACCACTCCTCTTCATCTGGATAACGATACCACCAAACGTTGACTTCATCCTTCCACCATTCTACTCCCTCTTCGTCAACTTTGTAGTCTTCTGATTGAGTGTAGTCATCCTCTTCTTGATGTTCATCGTAATACTCTTCGTATTCCTCTTCAGATTCTCTACTTTCATTTGATGGTGTTTGAATCGGTTTCGGTTTTTGTTTGTGAGATGAGGGGCGAGTACCTGCTTTGTTACCGGTGTAGGGCAAGCCACTTTCATCCATTGCCCACTCCTGTGGCTTTTCTCTCATTTTTGCTGGAGCGTGCAATACCTTAGGCTTACTTCGCTTCTTTGATGAGGGTTCGTCGTCTTCATCATCAGCGTAACCTCCATATTCATCATATTCGTCAAACAAGTCTTCATCATCTTCATCCTCACCAGTGAGTTTGCGAAGTACAATAAATCCAACCAACATGAGTGCAATGATGACTGCAACTATTCCACCTATCATCCCAGATGACATACCTGAACCACTTGGATTATTATCATCTGAATTACTTTGTGAATCACCATCCCCACCAACTATGACTTGCTCTGCTTGTACTGCAACAATAAGTGATTCAATGAGTGTGCTATCATTAAAACCAGCAGCACTCATTACAATCTCAACATCAATTGAATAATTATCAGCAGAGGTCCCAAGTGGGGCTCTCAATGTAATTTGGATATCTTTGCTTGAATTCGAAAACATCGATGCTGATGTAGGAATAGCACTAATTTCTAACCCTGAAAGGCTTGTAATCAATACTTCCACATGAACTAAAACTGAGTTTGGATTTTCTATCGCGCATGTATTGGTTACACTGGAGGCGTTCACAGTAATCTCCCATCCACTATCATCACAAGACCAACTTAGGGCTAACTCAGTTATTTCCCCTGTCTCGTTGTCATCAGGTACATCAGCTTCAGGGGGTGGTAATAGTGTGGCCCTCAGATCGCCATTCGCAAGCACCAACCAAGTGTGCTGTGTTAGCAGATTAACATCTATTTCACCACCAATTGGGTAACTAATTGAAACATCAGTTAGACCATTATTATTGATTGGAACATATCCTGAATCACCAGTTGCTTGATTCGATTCATTACCAATATGGTATTCTATTGGAATCCCAGTTAGTAGCGGTTGCTCAATGGCATTGTCTGCTATTAGGCTAACACTAACAACTCCTTGACCTTCACTATCTAATTGCAAAATTGTGGGGGTCAACGAAAGGGTTGCCGCTGTTTTTGCTGTGAATGAATCGCTTGCAGTAGAGCCAGTTAGTTCCTGTGAATCAACTCCCCATGCACCTCCATTGTATGTGATTTCAACTGTAATGTCACCCCGGAGTGCAGTATATTCTGATTCAAAGGCAAGCCAATCATTCCATTGATGGCTGAAATTACCATTTGTATCAGTTACTCCTTCAATTGTAATTGTTGAAAATTGAGTAATTGGTGTGAGTTCTATTGAGTAGTCCGCAGCAGCAACAGCCTCACCCATACTGGTAAGTTGGCCTGAAATCATGAGTGGGGTTCCAGCAGTCGCCTCTACTGGGCTACCAGCCCCATCAGTCTCAACTAGAAGAGATACTGCTGATGTTCGCACTGAATTATTCTGTGAAAATGCTGGTGCAGAAGCGGCCACTGCCCAATTTACATTACCTGCTAAATCACCGACAACCACGCCGAAATAATGGTCCACACCATCAGCAGTGGTGTTGTAAATATGCGAAGTTAAATTATCATAAACGGTGAAATTAGTAATTTCATTTTGCCCACTAATAATTGAGAACGGAGACGTATCTTCGTACAATGCATACCAACCGATATCGCTTGAATTACTAATTGGCCACTCAACAATAATCGCTCCACCCTCATCACTACCAACATCACTAGCATTGACAAAAGCAACCGCTTCGGGAGCCGTCAAATCTGCTGATTGTGCAGGGGGTACAATCACATTCTCAACATTAGAATAATTAGAATATACACCATTCTGATATACTGTACGAACAACAAAATCCCAAGATTTACCTGAAACACTTGCATTATCAAATGTCATGTTCGTAGGAATTCCACTTTCATGGGGGGTATTGAGGTTAGGTGCTATACTGCTCTCCCATCTAAATAATTGGTAAGAGAGGAAATCCATCTCATTAATCGCTGAGTCATCCCAGAATAGTACTACGATGTGCTCACTTTCTGCATTATCCCAGTGCACAATTTGGTTTTGAATAATTGGCGCATCACGATAGACCTGATTGGCCATTCCTGCAACCCATTCAATTGCTACACTCTCTAGAGTCAAGGCACCTGAAGAGGCTGAATTTATCGGCAATGTGACATTGAATATCCCACTACCCGGGACCATCATTGAGTTCAGTAAATTTGACAGATTGCCAGTACTCGGATTGATGTCAACTGTGAATGTTGCATCATAAGTGATGTTCATTTGGCTGAGGCTAACTATTCCATCCCCGATTGAAACACCCATCGGTCTGACTGATAGGGCATATTGGAAAATGTTTGAGATAATGAAAATGAAATATTACCCACGTCAGTCCAATTTAGTTTGTCAACCCCACTTTGGCCATCACCAGCATAACCGATTAAATCACACTCAGCATTATTATCCATATCAAAGTCTAGAGAAACCGTATGCCAACCAGCAATGAATAGTCCCTTCGATGACTCTCCCGCAGCAACCAAATGTTCTGACAGCCCATCACCGTCCATATCAGCAAGTAACACGTGTTTAGGTGCTGTGTGGGGGAAAATTGTTCGTGATGTGCTACCAATAGTACCGTTCACCCCAAATGGTCGAACCTGCAAATAGCCTGTGGGAGTTGCATCGTTTCCATCAGTGCTTCCTTCCAATGGTTGGAGAATGTCAATGCTTCCATTCCCACTCCAATCACCTATTGAATAGTTAACCAACTGAACTGCATTTGTTTGATTGGTTGACCAGCCTGTACCATTGAAAGTGGCTGTACAAACCCCCATATCGGTATTTCCAAGCACATCAAGTAGCCCGTCACCATTCCAATCAAGAGTAGTCATTCCACTTTTGATACAATCAAAGGATGAACCAGGAATCCCAACAACCCAATTCCCTTGAGAGACATTCCACATAGTCACATGGCCGTCCATAGAATCTGCGACTACCACTGTGTCGTTTCCAGAGCCCCAAAATTTCCCAACTGCTAAGGCCCCAAGGGTTGCTTGCATTGCGGACCCATTAGCTGACACAGTAGATTCTGCCCCTAAACCAAATGAACCGTTTTGAGTGTTGAATACAAATTCCCTCAAATAACCATCACTATGTATTGATATGAGTTCATAATCACCATCTCCATCCATATCACCACTGTCAATACCACTAGCACCCATTCCTAGTGACTGATTGGTATTGGCTCCCCAACTTCCATTTGGTTGGGTAAAAAGCATGCACGCACTAGCATTTGTGTTGTCAAATGATGCAACATCATCCAAACCATCATCGTTGAAATCGGCTACAACTAATTCTCCAGCACCATCGCAAATTGAAGACCAAGATATCGCTGAAAATCCATTTCCTGATGACCAATCAAATGTGCCAACTGCAGGACTTACTGTCCCATTTGTCCAACTGTGAGTTCGCTGAAGGAATACTGGTTCTGGAAGTCCATCGCCATCGGTATCACCAACTGCAAGAGAATCTATCACACCAGTTGCTACGAACCCACCCCCATAATCAGGAGCAAATTCGGCATACATCTCTGCATATTGAATCTGACCTTGTGAAGGAAGAAGAATATCTCCGATCATATTTCCTGTTGAATTTATGCTTCCACTGGTGGTGGTTGACCCGTTTGAAAATTCTGTCTGAGCCCCTAGGTTCCCATACCCTAGTGTATTCCACGCCCACTCATATTGTGAATCATTTCCAATATCCAAGGTGACATCGCCGGGACTTGATGACGTTGTACTGTAACTTATTTCAAAAACTGCGTCATTAACCGTTGAATTTTGCTCTAATGCTAAGATTGAATCACTATTCGTTGAGCCACCGTTGAGCATTAAAGACATTGAATTATTGCCATCAGCAAAGGTAGTGATGATTCCTTGTCCTGCTCCAGCAGAAGTGAAGCCGGAAATCGGGGATAATACCGATAAAAACATCAAAGAGATGACGAAAAATGGGGTAATATCCGATTTCTCAATTGACATGGAACACCCTCCTGCATACTTTCGACTTTCTTTCACCATCAAGTCATTTTCCCCTTCCTCATAGAGGAAGGTGAAATCTTTTAGCAAATTTATTGTCGCTCATTCGTTTCTAGTTCTCGGCCATTTTTTGTTAAGCGCCCTTGACAATGAATCATCCATACGAGCATTCCACCAATCTGCCCGCCTCCAAATCGCATATCGACCTCGGATACCTCGCATGTCAGCACCCTCTAATTTCGCATCTTGCATATTAGAAAGTGAGAGTTTGGCTTTCAGAAATTTTGCCTTGCGCAAATCTGCACCATCTAAAGCCGCTTTCATCAAATTGGCTCCAACAAAGGAGGCTTTTCGTAAATCTGCACCGGAGAAATTTGCACCTTCAAGATTAGCACCGTCAAAAATCGCACGGCGTAAATTTGCACCTTCAAAATCTGCATCAGCCAATTCCGCTCCAATGAAGGATTGGAAAGAGAAGTCCTTTTGGACTTCGTCAGTCAAATTTGTCACTCCCTTGAACGGTTATCAAGATGTGACCGGCCTTCAGTAGTGAGGACAGCATATCGATTCTTGCGGTTTCCTTCACTACCTGGATATTCTATGAAATGGCGTTCTCTAAGACGATTTAAGTAAAGGCTGAGGTTCCCTGGTGGTGCCATACCTGCATCAATAAAAAGATCCTCCAAAACCCTAGGAGGTGAATCGTGCACACCTTCTACCTCACGTAGATACTGAATAGCAGCTAAGACTTGGTCGGGCTTGCGTGTAAGGTTGTTATTACCACACAAAGTCTGGAAGGCTGCACCACGCTCAGGTAGTCCCGATTCTTCGGCTGCTCTGCGAGCAGCAGCGATCGCAATTTCACGGGCTGAGCGAATTGAGGACAAGGCTGTTGACCAACTTTCTTCGCGAATCTTTTTCTGCATTATTGAATCTATATCTTTTGCACTACCAGTCAAGTCAATGTCAACATCGCCTACTCTAATCATAATTCGGTTCTGTACTTCAACTGCTACCTCTTCATCAGACATGGAAACCCGCTCTACAAACGAACGGGGAGGTTATTTTAATCGTTCCGTCTATATCTATTGGCAAAGTCGTTAAAAAATAAAACAGAGGTGCTGATTTGAAGTTAGCGATTTTATTCTAAATATTCAGATAATATCCAAATGCAAGTGGAAAACATGCTTAATGGCAATGCATATTCTGACAAATTGATGATGAATTCACTTCATTCCAATGCGGCCCGCCCAGAGGCGACAAGCAATGGGATGAATGGCAGGGCCAAGCAGAATAATCCACAACCAATAAAGAACGCTGACACAAATTTCATGCTAAGGCTGAGTAAAGGGTCGG
>LWDU01039173.1_pt1 | contig 11518 bp, 9 predicted proteins | sample 727161 | NCBI WGS metagenome assembly LWDU01 (sample SAMN04566230, study PRJNA314399) | hydrothermal vent metagenome | isolation source: deep sea hydrothermal plume seawater | place: Mexico: Gulf of California, Guaymas Basin | collected 2004-07-11 | reverse complement strand
CGCTCCCGGCCTCAGTCGGTCAACGTGTAGTCCGCGAAATCACACGCACGTGTCCAGTTCCAGTAGTCGACCAGAAGCCACGGGGAGGTCGTTGTTACGCGACCTCTGCTGTTCTTGTACCAGCTCTCCACCCCTGGATGGGCCCATACGGTTCGAGCGAAAGCTTCATTTAAATTTTCGGCGAACTGATCGTGGACTTCTTGTCGGCAGTCCATCGCTGAGTAATCGCTTTCAAGAAGCCCCCGCAGACTGTCCATGATGTATCGGACCTGGCATTCTGAGTTGAAGATGATGCTTCCTGCATGGGCAAGATTTGTGGCGGGTCCGTAGAGGCAGAAGAGGTTCGGAAAGTCCGGCACCGTGATGCCCAAATAGGCCCTGGGCTCATCGCCCCAGGTCTCCGCGAGATTTTTGTTCTGCCTGCCGGTGATTTCCATGGGCCACAAGAATTTGTTCGTATGGAACCCTGTGGCAAAAACGATGACGTCCACCTCGCGTTCACGACCATCTCCTCCGATAACGCCGGTGGCGGTGATTTTCCTTGCCTCTGAGTCCACAAGCTCGACGTCTTCGCGAACAAGTGTCGCCAGCCAGCTGCCATTATCCTGGAGCATACGTTTCCCAAACGGGGGATATTGGGGAACGACTTTCTCCAGAAGGTCGGTGCTTCCGGCGAGTTGCGACTCCATGTATTCCGTAAAGGCGATCCGCGTCTCCTCATTGAGTGCATTGACGGACCGGTCCGGGTGGGGCCACTCGGGGTCTACGATCAAGGATGGCATGAGACCATCCGATCCAGGCCAGAATAAGAGAAACCGATACCAGCGAGAGTAATAGGGCACGTGGGCGAGCAGCCATTTCTTGCCTTCGCTGACTTCCGCATGGTAGTTCGGGTTCGGAAACATCCAGGCGGGCGAGCGTTGAAAGACATGAAGCTGGCTCGTCTGCTTCGCAACTTCGGGAACCAACTGAAGCGCGCTGGCACCGGTGCCGATGACCGCGACTCGCTTTCCGTTCAAGTCGACGTCATGGTCCCACCGAGCGGAATGAAATACTGGGCCTTGGAAGAGTTCCATCCCTTCGATCGAAGGGATTTTGGGTCGGTTCAGCTGACCCACAGCGCTCACAATGGCATTGAATTTCTTGTTTATTTCCAGACCCTGGGAATCGCGGAGTTGAACCGACCACTGAGAGTTCGACTCTTCCCATCGGGCAGAGACCACTTCGGTTTCAAAGCAAATATTATCCAGCACCCCATATTTCTGGGCGCAGTGCTCAAAGTAATCTCGGAGCTCGTCACGCCGCGCAAAAAATTCAGACCAGTTGGAATTGGGCTCAAAAGAGTAACAGTAGAAATGATTGGGGATATCCACCCGGGCTCCTGGGTAGGTGTTCTCGAACCAAGTTCCACCGATGCCTGAATTCTTTTCGACGACTGTGTAGTCGATGCCCGCCTGCTCGAGCCTAATTCCTGTGAGCACCCCCGACATGCCCGATCCGATCACGAGCACGTGGAAGTCGCTTTCCCGCGTCGACGAATCCTTTTTCTTCCAGGCTGTCGCTCTCGAGTCTTCGTTATCGAGGTCCATCTCCTCGAGCATCATTGGGACGTACGTATCCGGAACGTCCTCGCCCACGAAAAAGCGCATCATCCGGAGAATAGTCTCTCGTGAGGGGGGGGCGGGAAGCTGGCCATCACCGTCGCGGTACGCGGTCAGCACATCGAGTGCCTGCCTCCGAATCTCCGCTTGGTCCTCGAGGGTGAGGAGTCCCTGGGTGTCGCCCATTACTGCCTTTTGGGGACGAATGGTTCCCTCGAGGAGACTGAGGTCTCCGGTGATGTGGAGCATCGCCATCATGAGCGTCGGAATGCTGGCGCTCTCCAGCGCTTCGGCGATAAATCCGTCGTCCTCGGTGATCGGCAGAGCGGCGGCTTGAGTTTGGGATTTCACGGAAGGGGTCCTCGCGCGGGGTTGCTCGCGCTCTGTTTCTTGCACTCAGTTTCTTGCACTTCTTTTCCACGCGCTTCGCCGCTCGCGCTTGGCGGCGAGCTGATGAAGAGGGGTTGCCAATTCTAGCAGTGAACTTTCTTGCGGCGAAGGGCCGGTGGAGCCATGGATCCGCCGAATTAGAGGGACCAATCGGAAAAGGAAACTCGGGATATGAGGTTGGCAGACGCCGGGTGAGGGCTATGCAATTCAGTTCAGTGTGGCGATGACGGGGGCATGATCCGAAGCGGTCAAGCCCTCCTTTTTCTTTCGCCATTCGCGATCGACCATCACGTCTTCCAGTCGATCGCGGAGGCCCGCTGTCCCAAGCAGGAAATCAATTCGGAGCCCATGCCCCCGATGGAAAGAGCCACCCCGGTAGTCCCACCAGGAAAAGGTGCGCTCTTCTGGATACTTGTGTCGAAAGAGGTCATGCAGTCCCCAATCCATCACGGCCTGCAAACGGACACGCTCCGCATCGGTGTGAAAAATCTCACCTTCTGAGGCTTCGCCCATCCAGCCATCGAGAAGCGTGGGGCAAATATTGAAGTCACCGCACACGATGGTTGCGGAAGCGGGGTCATGCTCCTGGGAAAGGTGCTCCGAGAGCGCCCGGTACCAGTCGAGCTTCCTTTTGTAATCTTCATGCTCAAGATTTTTTCCGTTTGGGCAATAGAGCGTTGTGAAATTGAGGCCCATTGCGTTCGCAGTGATGAGGCGCGCCCCGAAATCCTCTTGGCCGGGGAGGCCCCGGGCAAGGACCTCGGGTTTCTCCCGACTCAGAATGGCCACACCGTTCCATGCTTTTTGGCCGTGGCAGACGGCGTGGTAGCCGAGTTCCTCAAAAACCGCATGGGGAAACTTTTCGTCCTCGAGCTTGAGTTCCTGGAGTCCGACTACGTCGGGCTTTCTTTCCGCGAGCCAAGCTCCAACAAAGTCGAGTCGAGCACGCAGTCCATTGATATTCCATGTGGCCACTTTCATGAGTTCACTCGCTGCATGGGGTCACTCCCTGATTGGATTTCGGATTCGCAGTCAGCCCCGGATGGCCTCTTGGCGTGGATCTCCTGGAAGAGAAAAGCCCTCTCGATCACTTTTCAGAGCTTGATTCCGGCGAAGACATACCGATTGAGACTGAAAAAGTACGCTCCTGCCTGGTCGAGGCTCCTGAATTCCTCTCGCCAGGCACGGGCTTCGTCCTCGTCAACCCCGCGCCTTCCGGCGACAAAGCCCCGAATGGCTGCTGAGATTCCATAGCTGTAGCAATTTTTTTGAAAAGTCGGGTTTACCAAGGGGATCACCTCGCGAAGGTAGACGCTGAACCCCGCGGCTTCTAGGAGCGGAGCCAGGGTCGTGGGTAGGTGCGCATCGTGGAGATGATCGTCCCAGGCGTCCATGACTTTTCGCATTCGTTCAGGGTGGCGCGTGCTCCAGACAGCACTATCCCAGTCCGTATCAAGAATCTGAATGCGGCCTCCAGGCACGAGGACCCGGGCCGCTTCGGCCAGTGCGCGCGGCATGTCGGCGACATACTCGTAAACCTGAGTGGAGACGACCGCATCGAAACTGGCATCGGGGTAGGGGAGCTCGCACGCGTCGGCCATTGTGAAATCTGCGTGTTCGAGATCTGCGCACCGCTTCCGGGTCATGGCAAGCATGGCTTCACTTTGATCAATCCCGCTGAGTTTTCCGTTCTCTCCTACGGTTTCTCCGAGCTCCCGAGCCAAGAGGCCAGGCCCGACACCGATGTCGAGTACTCTGTCGCCGGGCCGTAGCCCGAGGAGTTGGTGGAACCGAGAGCGTTGACCCAGGACATCTGGCGTTTGGTATGTGCGCTCAAGCATTCGCGCGGTTTCTTCGTTGAAGTCAATTCCGTCAGCCATGGGCATCCTCTGTGGGTAAAATTTCGATGCGAGCCGAGAGAATGTCACCATTTGGTCGCCAATCCAATGGCTGCAGCCTGAATGAAAGAATTTGGTTCGGCGTCGTCCGAAGTAGGGCGTGGGGCCGATCCGTGAAAATCGGCTGCCGGGACAGTCTCAGGGCACGGGCCCGATGCACGGTCGCCTGCCTGTGGCATCATGGCTCAGTGAGCAATCAAATCCCCTCCTCAAGTAATCCCTATTCAAACCCGGAGCTTTTCCGGTATGCGGGGAGCATGGAGGGGGTACCCGATTTCCTCGATCTGGCGGAGACCCCTGCCGAGCGTGCGGCTCGGGATGGATGGCGCGCAACCGGCCACAGGTGGCTGGAGGAGATCGGGAAAATAGCACCGGGCCTTCTATTGGCTTTCGTCTTGGCGCTTTTGGGGCGCTGGGTGTCCTCTTGGCTCGGGGACGGGGCTCTGGGCTTCGAGAAATCCCCGGTTTCGCCAATCCTCATCGCCATTGTTGGTGGCTTGCTGATTCGAAATACGGTGGGCTTGCCCACGGTGTACGAGTCCGGGCTTCAACTCTGCCTGAAAAAAATATTACGCATTGGCGTGGCGCTGCTCGGAATCCGATTAAGCCTTTCGGGCGTGGGCGGAATCGGCCTAGCTGCTTTGCCCATCATTGTTGTCTGCATTGCCGCTGCCCTGATTGTTGTTGGAGCGGTGAGTCGTGCGCTTTCTCTCCCGGGCCGGCTGGGGATATTGGTTGCAGTGGGGACCGCAATTTGTGGTAACACCGCAATTGTGGCGACCGGACCAGTGATCAACGCCAGCGAGGATGAGGTCGCCTACGCGGTTGGGACGATCACGGTATTTGGCCTGCTCGCGCTTGTGATTCACCCATTTGTCGCCCACGCAATTTTCGGAGGAGACAGTTTCCAAGCAGGGCTATTTTTGGGCACCGCTATTCATGACACCGCCCAGGTGGCTGGAGCCGGCCTTCTCTATGGGCAACAATTCGCCGCGCCAGAAGTTCTCGATGTCGCGACGGTCACGAAGTTGGTGCGGAATATTTTCATGATTCTTGTGATTCCGCTGATGGCTCTCGTCTACCAGCGTGGTGAAACGAGCCAGTCAGAGCGAACCAAGATTCCCTTCCGCGAATTGATCCCAATTTTCGTTCTCGGCTTCATCGGGATGGCTTGCTTGCGGAGCCTTGGAGACATGGGCTCGGCACCATTGGGTGGATTGCTCTCGGCATCCAGCTGGCAGAGTGTGATCGAGAGTGCTTCGGGCCTCTCGGCCTGGTGTCTCACCGTGGCCATGGCTTCGGTCGGGCTGGGTACCCAAGTCTCGCGACTTCGCGGACTGGGTTTTAGGCCCCTCGCTGCTGGGCTTGTTGCTGCTCTTGTGGTGGGAATCATTAGTGCGGGCCTGATTTTGGCGCTGGGTCCTCGGCTTGAAGCGCTCGCGCACTTCAATCTTTAGGCGCAGCTAGCTCGCTAAACCCCGGCTCTGGGTTGCTTCCGAGGCGGGCAGTCTCGGGGCGGACTGACTAGAATCGGGTGACTGGCTAGTTTGTCGACGACTGTTGAGTCTGTTGTTAAACGGGGTGTTAAACGGGCTGTTGAACGGACTGTTAAACGGAGAAATTTCATGCCGGGGGCATTAGAGGGATTTCGGATTATCGATGTCACCCAAGTGATCTCTGGACCACTGGCGACTCGTATCCTGGCTGACCAAGGGGCCGATGTCATCAAGGTAGAGCCTCCGGTAGGCGATATCCTGCGTCACATGGGAGGGATCGGGGGCCTCTCTCCCACTTTTTCGACAACCAATCGAAGTAAACGTTCGATTGTGCTTGATCTGAAAAAAGAAAATGGCCTGGACACGCTTCGCCAACTTGTCAGCGAGGCGGATGTTTTTATCCAGAACAGCCGTCCCGGAATTGCAGAAAGAATGGGGATGGGTGAGTCCGCTTTGCGCGCGATCAATCCCAAGCTCATCTACGTGTCGATATGCGGCTTCGGGGAAGCAGGCCCCTACAGCCATAAGCGCGTTTATGATCCACTGATTCAAGGCATGTCGACGCTGGCTGATATCCAATCGGGTCAGGGTGACCGGCCGCGTCTGATTCGCGTGATCGTTCCCGACAAGGTAACTGCCCTGACCGCCGCCCAAAGCATCACGGCAGCGCTTCTCGCCCGTGAGCGGACAGGCCAGGGGCAACATGTTCGGCTCTCCATGTTGGACGCGGTGATCGCTTTCGTCTGGCCCGAAGCCATGGCGTATCACACATTTGTTTCACCGGAAGTGCCGAAGATCAATCCGGTCGCCCGTCGCGATATGGTGTATGACACATCTGACGGTTATATCATCGTCTCAACCGTCGCCCATAGGGAATGGCAGGCCTTCTGCCGTGCCGCCGGCCGGCGCGATTGGCTTGACGATCCGCGCTTCCAGAATACGGCTGGACTTGTCGCTCATGCAGGTGAGCGTCTAGAGATGATGGCTGAGGTGCTGAAGACTCGAGCCACCGAACATTGGTTGGAGGTTCTTGATGGGGCAGATGTCCCGTGCGCACCAGTGCTTACTCGAGACAATGTACATCTGAATTCCCAGGTTCAGGCCAATGGAATCATCGTCGAGCAGGAGCATCCTGTGGTGGGCCTTGTACGCCAGGCAAGACCTGCTGAACAAATGGATGTCACACCCTCAGCGATTTCTGGGCCCGCCCCGACTCTCGGGCAACATACGGAAGAAGTCCTCCTGGAAATGGGCCTCAGCCATGAACGAATCTCCGAACTGAGGGAGTCTGGTGTACTGGGAGAATCCTGAAAGTGAACTCTGAGGCCATCCGAGTTTGGGGAGTTGGGACTTCACGAACCATGCGAGCGCATTGGATGCTGGCCGAATTGGGAATTGAGTACGAAACCCGGGCCATCCTTCCCCGCACAGAGGGCATGAATGACCCGGTTTTCAAGGAATTGAACCAACGGGGAAAAGTCCCAGTCTTCCAGCAGGCTGATCTTGTCATTGGAGAGAGTGGTGCCATCGTTTTTTACCTCGCTGATCGATATCGCGAACGCCATTTACTGGCCCCAGAGCGGGGGACGTCCGAACGCGCAGTCTTCGACGATCTCTGCCTATTCACCTTGATGGAACTCGACGCGCCTCTCTACGTAATTCGGCGCCACGGTGGGCTCCCCGATGTGTATGGCGAATCCGAGGTGGCGGTGGAGTCCGCAGGCAAATATTTCCTGCGCCAGGTAGAAGTGATGGACCGCCGACTCGCCGATGGACGCCCCTTTCTTCTAGGCGAATCTTTCTCGGGGGCCGACCTTCTATTGGCTACCTGCCTGGCATGGGCCCAGATAGTCGAACTGACACTTACGCCTCGGCTAGAGGACTTCCAAGCGCGGATTTCGACTCGCGAGGCCTTCAAGCGGGCGATGGCCGTGAACTTTCCGCCTGGGGCAGCACGTTTGGTCCCGGGAACCGGAAGAGCGGACTCAAAAGCATAGCTCCGAGGGATTTTCGATTGGATGTGGGGAGCCCGCATCCAATCTTCTGAGCGTTCTGGTGTGGATTCGTCCAAATCGATCGGTCCCCGGCAGGATCGTGGTAGTCAACTACAGAAGCGGTAACCTGCCTTCGTACGATGGGGGAATTAGAAGTTAATTGAGGGGGAATCGGGTTGTGATGGTGCGATCTCAGAGTAAGAAGATGAGCGTTCCAAAGCAGCGCGAATAAATAATTAAAGGAGATTGCAATGGCGGCGTTTATGTCTTCCTATAGTTCTCAAACCTACGCTCTGCTTCGAATAGTCAGTGGCCTTCTTTTTGCCATTCACGGCAGTCAAAAGGTTCTCAGCTGGCCTCTCGAGGCTTCGGCGGGGATGCCCTGGTTTATCACTTATATCGCCGGACCAATTGAATTGATCGGTGGGCTTCTGATCCTGGTGGGCCTCTTTACGACCTGGGCAGCATTTCTTTCCAGTGGATTGATGGCAGTCGCCTACTGGATGGCCCATGGCACGAAGGCGCTTTTGCCTCAGGAAAACCAAGGGGAGCTCGCAATCCTCTACTGCTTTGTATTTCTTCTGATCTCAGCGAAAGGTTCGGGTATATGGAGCATCGACGACTCCAGGAAGTGAATACCTCGAAGCTTTGAAGATTGGGGGCGGGGCAGTGGGCCAGGTTTTAACGCGAGGCCCGCTGCCCTGCTAGCCCGATTCATCAAGGGCTGTCCCGTCGCCTTGAAGAGATCCGGCTCCACAAAAGGTCCGGCTCCACAAGAGACGCCTGGCCTTCCTGTCCAGCAGGTTTTCAGCCTTCCTGCTTCCGGACAAAAATTGGCGAAGACCATGCTCTTTCTTCGGTTGTCGCCAGACAGTCATCGGAGTCGGGGCGTGCTGAACACGGCTCGGGTTGTAGGCAGCGGCCATCCTTCATATCGTTGCATCCCAAGGGGTCGGCACCCACGGCAAGGCTCGGCTCCTCGATCGCACGGACGTAGTAGAGAGCGTCTCGATTCGAATGCTCGAAGCTGGGATCCGTAAATGCGATCCGGCAGCCCGCCGTATCTCGTGGGCACTCGAATACCTGCCAGGGGTCCTGGATCAACGCTTGAATATCCTGGCTCTTGTTTTCCTGGGGGAGAATTCGGATGACTTCGATGCGATCGATGGCCCGGCGCTGATCGCCGGGGTGATAGCATTCTCCCTGGCAGAGTCGTTGTAGTCGGTCTGCATCGTCCGCTTGGAGTGCCTCGAGTGAGTCGGCCGGGCAGCCGGGTTTCTGCTCGAAGGATCCAACCGCGCGAACTTGAAAAATGGGCCCAACTTCCAGTTCGACTTCGCTTCCCATTGGAGCGGAAGCTCCTTTGGGGCCGTTTAGGAGGTCAAACCAAAGCAGGATCCGCGGGCCGCTGGTTCCGTAGACCTCGCGTCTCTGAAGGGCATCCCAAATTTTCTCGCGGCTGCGCCCTTCTGAGTGCACCGCGGCCAGGCCACCGGTCAGGAAGAAAGACGCGCCTCGCTCGGTTTCGAAGGTAGAGAAAACCGCCGGAGAAAATTCAGTGCTCATCGGTTCCGAAGCCGCCAAGGGCTCGCGTTCGGGGCTATCGCCGAGTGGCGTTTCGAGGAAATTTCCGAAACGAGCCTCGGTAAATTCTGCGCGGGATACTTCCTTGTAGCCTGTTCCCGGCCGTGCGGAATGGTTGTCGCTGGAGCCAATCATGCCAAACTGAAACCGATCGGTTTCTGAATCGTGGTTCGCCTTATCCCCGGACCGACTTCGGCCCAGGGCCAGGATATATTGGGCCGTACTACGCGGGCGAAGATTGAAAGCGGGCTGGAAACAATCTCGGCACTGCCCAGCGTTCTGCCAGTCGGCCACGGTCGTACCGGGTACGGTCCAGGCGCCTCCATTGCGATCCGCATCGACAAAATACTGCCGCGCCTGGGCAGCACGCGTGGCGCACTCTTCGGCGCTCTTGTCTTCAGCGAGGCACCTTCCTTCGATGATTTCTCCAGCACGCCAACAGGAGGGGAGGTAGTTCTTTCCGGGCTCCGGGCAGCTCCGACTGCCATCCGGAGCGATGGAGACCTCAAGGAATGGTCGATATTCCTCAGAGTTGCCATGACCCGAGTAGACCTCGATAAGGCGCTGCCATTTTGGGTCGTGTTGGGTTGGCGTCAGTTGTTTGTCCCAGGATGACCCCGGTGGCGTATAGAAACCCCATGCCGTGCCATGAGGAATCACCAGAGCAGCATGGCCCCAGTCGTCGAGTTTGTCGAAGAGAGCCTCCGGGGTGGGGGCCACTTCCCGGCAGTCCGTGGGAAGTTCGCGTACAGGCACGCCCGCCGGACAGTCGTGGATGCCAGCTGTTTCTGTCAGGTACTCAATCAACTCGTCGCCGCCCTCGGATGCCGTTGCCAGGGCGTAGAGACCCATGAGGAAGGGCGAAGGTGCGACATCCGACATGTCGGGTGTGCCCAGAGGGAGCCCGGCGCTGATCGGGCGCGTTGGAATCGAGCCATCATCGAGGTCGCGAAGCACGACATTTTTGTGCCCCCAGTGGAACTCCGGGGTGGGTCCAATTTGGGTCCATTCCCAACCCAGGTAGGTGACCAGATCCGGATTGGCTCCACCGCCACTGATTGCGTTGCATTCACGAATTGCGTCCACGGTTTCAGCCCAGCGCCTGGGTCCTAGGGTGATGGCATGATCGTTGATCGACCAGAAATCGAGGGCCGAACAATGGCGGGCGTAGTCACAGGCATCCGCCACCGGGTGCGCGCCTTCGCCTCCTGCCATGGGGAGGCTCAACTGAAATGCATCGAAGGAAAAAGTGGTGTGAACGTGCAAATCTCCGAAGAGAATCCGCTTGGGTTCCGAAATGCCAATTTTCCGAGCAGCGGAATTGATCTCGTCTGCCCGCCTCTGCACGACTTCGGGTTTCACTGCGCGCAAACGAGGAGACTCGCCTTTGGGTGCGGGAACAAACCAGCCGAGTCCAGCTGCGTAGATGATCGCCAGAATCGCGATCGAAAAAATTCCACCAAGAACCACTTTTCGCATAGAGCGCACCCTCTCGTATTGCTCCCTGTTCTCGGAACACCTGTACGCCCATCGAGTTGCACCTTGGGTGACCCTCGAGGAACTCGGGACTAGACCCGATTGGCTACCGGGTTCCGTCTTCCTCGGAGTAACCTAGCTCGGCTACGCGTTTCATATGGTCGCCCCGGGTAATGGTGTACTTGGAGATCAGGTAGGTGCAGATGACGGGTAGAGTCATCCCCAAAACAAGATGAGTAGCTGCCATTTTTCGCATGGGTTCGTACATGGATTCAACGGTGGGATTGGGCACGTCGAAACCAAACGTAGAAAGCACCACGCCTGTGATGAGCACGCCCCCGGCGCTCATGGTCTTCTGGGCGAGATGTGGGCCGGCATTGAGCAGTCCCTCGCTCCTGCGTCCGGTCTGGCTTTGACTTTCTTCGACGATGTCTGCCACCATCGAACCGAGAAGAATGAATCCAGTAACGCTGAGGGTGATCATCACGCAGCTGTGGAGGAGAAGAAACCACCAGAGAAGTTCAGTTCCGTTGGCGGGAAAGGTCGAAAACGTAGTGAAGGCATGGAAGAGGCCCGAGAACCACGCTGGCAGCGAAAAGACGCACGGCCATCTTTTTCTTGTCGCGACCTCGAGAAAATATGCTGGTCGCAAAGCCGCAAGTGATTGCCACGGCGGCCTGTACGATTGGAAAGGTTCGAATATCTGCGGGGACCCATTCCCAGAAATAGATGTTGTAGTAGTTCTCGGTCCCGGCTTGCAGTCCGATGAACAGGGCAAAAACAAGCCCAGCGAGGAAGACAACCAGCCAGGACCGATTGGAAAGGGTCTCCAGGATTTCCTGCATTAATTGCTTGAAGCTTGGCCTCTCGCTTCGTTCCGGGACGTGGAGGTAGGGTATTCGGCTATGAAGCCCGACAGTTGAAAGGAGTCCGGAGACCAGAATTGCGCCGCCTGCGATGAAGGCGAGGGAACTGTACCCAGAGGGGTTCAGGAACGCGCGAGACCCCGAAAATTCGGCTGATTCGGGAAAGAGGCCCCCTAGCGCGATAGCCGCGATGCCCGCTCCCCCCAACCATCC
>LWDU01037786.1_pt1 | contig 11518 bp, 12 predicted proteins | sample 727161 | NCBI WGS metagenome assembly LWDU01 (sample SAMN04566230, study PRJNA314399) | hydrothermal vent metagenome | isolation source: deep sea hydrothermal plume seawater | place: Mexico: Gulf of California, Guaymas Basin | collected 2004-07-11 | reverse complement strand
GCGGCACCCGAATCCCGCGGCTCTCCACCAAACCTTCGCCCTGCTGGCGCGTCCCGTTCACGAGACGACCGGAGCCGACAGGCTAGCTTCGCGGTCCCGGATTCCGACCCTTTCCGTTCCCCTGATGGAGACCCCCCGCACCGCCACTGGCGACGTCCTCCAGGTCATCGGCCCCGTCGTCGACTGCGAGTTCCCCGCCGACGCCGTCCCTGAGATCCTCGACGCCCTCCACATCGAGCGCGAGGAGGGCACGCTGGTCCTCGAAGTGCAACAGCACCTCGGCGAGAACCGCGTCCGCACGATCGCCATGGACTCCACCGACGGCCTCACGCGGGGCACGACGGTGGCCAACACTGGCAGCCCGATCCAGATGCCGACCGGCGAAGCCGTCCGCGGCCGCCTCTTCAACGTCATCGGCGAGCCGATCGACGGCCTGCCCAAGCCGAAGGCCACCGGCACGCGCGCCATCCACCAGGAGCCGCCGTCCTACGACGAGCTGGCGACCTCGGTCGAGATGTTCGAGACCGGCATCAAGGTCATCGACCTCATCCAGCCCTACGCCCGAGGCGGCAAGATCGGCCTCTTCGGTGGCGCCGGTGTGGGCAAGACGGTCCTCATCCAGGAGCTCATCAACAACATCGCCAAGGCGCACGACGGCATGTCCGTGTTCGCCGGGGTGGGGGAGCGGACCCGTGAGGGCAACGACCTCCTCCGCGAGATGCTGGAGTCCGGCATCATCCAGTACGGCGAGGCCTTCATGCACGCCATGGAAGAGGGCGGCTGGGACCTCTCGAAGGTGGACATGGAGAAGCTCCAGGAGAGCCAGGCCACGTTCGTCTTCGGCCAGATGAACGAGCCCCCCGGTGCCCGCGCTCGCGTGGCCCTCGCCGGTCTCACCCTCGCGGAGTACTTCCGCAACCAGGGCGGCAAGGACGTGCTCTTCTTCGTGGACAACATCTTCCGCTTCACGCAGGCCGGCTCCGAGGTCTCCGCGCTCCTCGGCCGCATGCCGAGCGCCGTGGGCTACCAGCCGACCCTCGCCACGGAGATGGGCGTGATGCAGGAGCGCATCACCTCCACCAAGAACGGCGCCGTCACCTCGGTGCAGGCCGTCTACGTCCCGGCGGACGACCTCACGGACCCCGCCCCGGCGACGACCTTCGCCCACCTCGACGCCACGACGGTGCTCTCGCGCCAGATCGCGTCCCTCGGCATCTACCCCGCCATCGACCCGCTGGACTCCTCGTCCCGCATCCTCACGGAGGAGGTCGTCGGGGAGGAGCACTACAAGGTGGCGCAGGACACGAAGGAGCTGCTCCAGCGCAACAAGGAGCTCCAGGACATCATCGCCATCCTCGGCATGGACGAGCTCTCCGACGAGGACAAGCAGGTCGTCAACCGCGCGCGCCGCGTGCAGCGGTTCATGTCCCAGCCGTTCTTCGTGGCGGAGCAGTTCACCGGCAACTCCGGCAAGTACGTCAAGGTCGAGGACACCGTCCGCGGCTTCAAGATGATCCTCGACGGCGAGCTGGACCACCTCCCCGAGTCCGCGTTCCTCTACAAGGGCGCCATCGAGGAGGTCATCGAGGCCGGCGAGAAGATGCTGGCGGAGGCGTAGCCTCCGAGGGACTGGGGATTGGCGAACGGGGATTGCCCTTCCGCCCCCCAGTTCCGAGTCCCCAATCCCTAGTCCCATGGCTCAGAACCTCCTCGTCGAAATCGTCTCGCCGGACCGGACCGCGTATCGCGGCGAGGCCCGCTCGTTCCGCGCGCCGGGCGTGGAGGGCTCCTTCGAGGTGCTCCGCGGCCACGCGCCGATGCTCGCCGCCACCGGCGTGGGGCAGACCGTCGTGACCACTCCGAGCGGGGAGCGCGTGACGCTCGCCACCAGCGGCGGCTTCGTGGAAGTCCTCGACGACCGCGTGATCATGCTCGCGGAGACGGCCGAGCCCGCCTCCGACATCGACGTGAACCGCGCGAAGGACGCCGAAGAGCGCGCCCGCCAGCGGCTGGCGGAGGCCACGGCCGAAGAGCGCGAGGCCGCCCAGGCCGACCTCGACCGCGCCCGCAACCGGCTCCGTGCCTCAATGGGCCAGATCTAATCCGGCCCGGCCCCGATCCGAGCGCCCGGCTTCCACACGGAGGCCGGGCGCTTCTCGTTCGCGCCTGCCGCCAGCGCGCGGCAACGCCCCCTTCTTCACGAGATGCCCACCGGGCGGCCGAACGACACAGCTACATTGCGTCTGTCCGGGTCGAGCGTGCTCTGCAACCGCCGCCCTCCCGCAGAGCACACCAAGCTCCCCGGACCTCGAGCGTCCGACAGCCCCCCCTGTCGGACGCTCTTTTTTTGTATCGGCGCGGGGGTAACTCTCGCGGCCCAGGGTCCGTACGCTGCCCCACGTTCACGCCCGACCGATCCCTGCTATGGAGCCCACTGCCCGACCTTCCACCGCTCGCCCCGAGGAGTTCGACGAGTTCGACACCTACGGACTGGAGTACGGCGAGTACGACCCCTCCAGCAACGAGCGCACGATGGCCCTCCTCGCGCACCTCCTCCCCCTGCTCGGGTTCGGGTTCATCGCGCCGCTGGTGATCTACCTCGTCAAGAAGGCCGACTCCGACTTCGTGGCGGACCAGGCGCGGGAGGCGCTGAACTTCCAGATCACGCTGTTCATCGGCTTTATCGCCTCCGTGGTGCTGATGTTCGTGCTGATCGGGTTCCTGACCATCATGGCGCTCGGCATCGCGGCGCTGGTGCTCGGCATCGTCGCAGCGATCAAGTCCAACGATGGCGAGTGGTACCGCTACCCGCTGAACATCCGGTTCATCAAGTAGTGTCCTCGGCCTCCGGCCCTTCGCGCCCGGTTTCCCAGTGGGAGCCGGGCGCGTCTCGTTCGGGTAGGTTGCGTTTCCTCTCCCCCGTCCCATGCTCGTCTCCGAGATCCCCACGCCTGCGCTCCTCGTGGACCGCGCCCGCCTCCACGCCAACCTCGACGCGATGCAGGCCCGCGCCGACACGATGGAGGTCGCCCTCCGGCCCCACGCGAAGACGCACAAGTCCCCAGACCTCGCGCGGCTCCAACACGACCGGGGCGCGAAGGGCCTGACCGTCGCGACGGTAGACGAGGCGGAGGCGTTCGCCGCCGCCGGCTTCGACGACATCCGCCTCGCGACGCCCATCGTGGGGCCGGGCAAGCTGACGCGGCTCCGCGCGCTGACGGAGGCGGGGACGCGCATCTCGTTCACCGTGGACACCCGCGAGGGCGCTCGCCGGGCGGCGGAGGCGTTCGAGAGCGGCCCCACGGTGGAGGTGCTCATCGAGATCGACGCGGGCTACGGCCGTTGTGGCGTCCCGTGGACGGAGACCGACCGGATCGTCGCGCTGGCGGAGCAGGTCCGCCAGTCGAGCGGGCTCTCGCTCACGGGCCTCCTCTCGCACGGTGGCGACAGCTACGCAGGACCGCGCGAGGGCGAATCGCGAGACGACGCCCTCCGCCGCGTCATGGACGACGAGCGCGACCGCGTGCTGGGCGTCGCAGCGGTGCTCGCCGAGGGTGGGTACCTGGAGCCGCAGACGGCCGAGATCTCCGTCGGCTCCACGCCGGGCGTGACGCACTTCACCAATCGCGAGGCGGCCGGCTTCCGCGTGACCGAGATCCGCCCCGGCACGTACGTCTTCTACGACGCCACGCAGGTGGCCCTCGGCGCGGCGCGGTTGCAGGACTGCGCGCTTACCTGCATCGGGACGGTCGTCTCCAAGGAGCGGTTCGACGATGGGACGGAGCGCGTCATCACGGACGCGGGCAAGAAGGTCCTGACAGCAGACCGGCGCGCGGGATCGGAGACGTACGGGACGGTGCTCTACAGCCGCCGCAGGATGATTGCACACCCCCACGCGCGCGTCACGGCGCTTAGCGAGGAGCATGGCTGGGTGGACACCCCCGGCGGCTCCATCTACGACGTGGGCGACCCCGTCCTCCTCGTGCCGAACCACGCGTGCGTGGCCGTCGCCACGCGCCGCCAGCTGTACGTGATCGACGGCGACGAGGTCGGCGAGGTCTGGGAGACGGTCGCGCGGTAGGCGTCCCACGCCGAGACGCCGCGCGCTGGCGGACGGTCCGAGCGGCGCCGAATCGTTCCGCCAGCGCGGAGTGAACGCCCCTCCGTGAACGCGGCACGATGCTGACAGAGGGCAGGACACGGCTGCCCCTCTCCAGCGATGACTCCCGACTCCACCTCGCGCGACGACACGATCGTCCTCCTCGTCTCCCTCCTCGTCATGCTGGCGACGCTCGGGGCGCTCGTCGCGCGCTCCATCTGGGGACTGTAGCCCGGGCCCCCTTGCGGCCAGCCGTATCTTCTCCGGCGAGTAACACCCGCCCGAGACGGACATGGCAGGCCACAACAAATGGTCGAAGATCAAACGCAAGAAGGGCGTAGCGGACGCGCGGCGCTCGAAGGTCTGGGCCCGCATCACGCGCGACATCATGGTGGCCGCGCGGGACGGCGGCGGCGACCCGGACATGAACGCCAAGCTGGCGCTCTCCGTCGAGAAGGCGAAGGCGGAGAACATGCCCAAGGACAACATCGAGCGCGCCATCAAGCGCGGCACCGGTGAGATCGAGGGCGCGGACTACGAGGAACTCTCCTACGAGGGCTACGCCCCCAACGGCATCGCCGTGTTCGTGGAGACGCTGACGGACAACACGAACCGGACCGTCGCCGACCTCCGGAGCCTGTTCTCCAAGGCCGGCGGCAACCTCGGCACCAGCGGGTCGGTCGCCTTCCTGTTCGATCAGAAGGCCATCTTCGAGATCCCCGCAGCGCCGGAAGAGGGCGCCGCCGTCGCGGAAGACGAGCTCTTCCTCCTCGTAGCCGACGCCGGCGCGGAAGACCTCCGGCGCGAAGAGGACACGTTCATCGTGGAGGCACCCGTGGAAGCGTTCGGCGACGTGCAGGCCGCGCTGGCGGACGCCGGCATCGAGCCCTCAGAGGCCGGGCTCCAGCGCATCCCCACCACAACCACCGCCCTCCCCGCCGACGACGCCGCGAAGGTGCTCCGCCTCCTCGACCAACTCGACGACCACCAGGACGTTCAGGCCGTCTACTCCACCCTGGAGATGGACGATGAGACGCTGGCAACGCTCGAGGGATAGGCCACGAAGGGATACCCAGGGGATGCACTCCATCCCTCGCTCCCGCCTCCCCCCATCCCCATGATCGTCCTCGGCGTAGACCCCGGCACGCGGCGCACCGGCCTCGGCACCGTGGAGGTGGCGGGCCGGCGCGAGCGCGCGATCGACGCGCAGACGATCCACCTCGCGGGCGACCTGGACCACGCGCTCCGCCTCCAGAAGATCTACGAGGGCGTCCTCGCCGCCATCGACGCGCACACGCCGGACGAACTGGCGGTGGAACTCCCGTTCATGGGCAAGAACGCGCAGTCCAGCTCGCCGCCATGCACCGCGAGGTGCCCGTCGCGCAGTACGCGCCCGCCGAGGTCAAGAAGGCGCTCGTGGGCAACGGCCGCGCGAGCAAGGAGCAGGTGAGCTTCATGGTCCGCGCGAGGCTGAGCCTGACCGAGGCCCCGCAGGAAGACGCCGCCGACGCGCTGGCGGTCGCGCTGTGCCACGCCGCCCGCCGCCCGACGGCCCCGCCCCCTGCGGGCGGATCGTCCCCGCGGCCGCGCGCTACGGGCGCGGCGAAGTCATGGGCGGACTTCATCGCGCAGAACCCGGACCGGCTCCGATAAACCGACGCCGGCCGCCCCGAGTGGAGCGGCCGGCGAGAACGGAACGGAGCCGAGGTTAGAGCAGCTCGCCCGAGGCGGGGTCCGCGTCGAACGTCTGCCCGTCAATGGTGACCCGAGCGACGCGCTGCGCGCCAGCGTCGGTGAAGGTGATCGTGAACTCGCGCTCCACCTCGCGGGTGCGGGTCTCACCGCCCGGCGTGCTCGCGGTCACCGTCGCGGTGTACAGCCCGGTGATGGTGCCGGAAACGGCGCCCGCCCAGCGGTCGCGGCGGCCCCGCGGGCCGGTGACCTCGTCGAGGTCGAGCGAGAGGGCGTAGTCCACCTCGCGCTCGGCATCTCCGCGGCCATAGACGGCGTGGACGCCATCGCGCTCGTAGGTACCGTCCACGCTCGCGAGGTCGTCAGAGACGGCGCGGATCGTGAGGTCCGAGGTGAGCGACTCCAACTCGGAGGAGAAGCGGGGCGTGAGGTGCGTGCCCGTCCCAGAGATCACGTCGTGCTCGATGGTGGTGGCACCGAACGGCGTCTCCTGCGGCGTGCCCTCGGCATCGAGGAAGCGCCACGTCGTCTCGCGGGCGAAGGAGTGGTAGAAGAGGCCGTCCGGGTTGCCCCGCTCGCACGAGATGGAGACGAGCCAGGTGCCAGCGTCCGTGTAGACGCGGTCGCCTTGGCAGCCAGGGCGGTTCGGGACGCCATCGCCGGAGACGGCGGCATCCGTCGTGAGCGCGGCGGCCATGGAGGCGGCGTCATCGAGCGCGCCGCCAGCGTCCAGCGCGACGGATTCCGCGATGGCGGCGGCGGCGTCTTCGACGTCTTCCGACGCGAGCGCGTCCAGGTCGGTGGCGGCATCGCAACCGGTGAGGAGAAGCGCCAGCGCGGCGGCGGCGGTAAGGAAACGGGAGGTCATGGCAGAAGGGGGTGTGGGCCGGAGGCAGTGTATCCGACGCCCCTGGGGCTATCTGTCACGGACCTGTCGCGAATCGCCACCGAGGCGATTGCCGTTCGGCATCGGGCGGCGAAACACCCGCGCGAGGCGTCACGCGCGCGAGCGCTGGCGGTGCGCCTCGGCGGCATCGGGCACGGCGTCCGGCAGCGCGTCGAGGTCGAGGAGCGGGCGCTCGGCGTCCGTCGCGGTCACGATGGCCTCCAGGTTCTCGATCCGCTTTCGGAGCTTCTCGCGGTCGCGGAGCGCGTCCTCCAGCTCGGTCCCGAGCGAGGCGAGGTCCACGCGGAGCTCGTGCAGCTCGGACTCGTCCGGTGGGCCGCCACCGAGGTTCTTGGAGATCTGGATTCCCGCCCACGCCAGGATGGCGACGATCGGGATGAGGAAGGGCATGAAGGGAAGCAACTCCATCTCGGTGCGGTGGAACCGCCGCAACGTACGGCGCTCCGCCCGCCCCCTGGCGCCTCGTTGGAGGCGCACCTGCAGAGCCTCGCCGACAGGCACCGCCAGCCGCTCGCGACCGACTCTTTCAGTCCACCCAGACCGCCTTCTCATTGACGAACGAGCGGAGGCCGGGCCGCGCCAGCTCCCGCCCCACGCCCGACTGGCGGATGCCGCCGAAGGGCAACGCGGGGTGGCTCTTGGTCATCTCGTTGACGAACGCCGCGCCCGAGCGCATCCCGCGGGCGAACCGCTCGCCGCGCGCCCGGTCCGCGGTAAACACGGAGCCGCCCAGCCCGAACGGCGTCGCGTTGGCCAGCCGCAGGGCGTCCGCCTCGTCCTCCGCGACCGTCACGGACGCGACCGGCCCGAACAGCTCTTCGCGGAACGGCAGCATGTGCTCCGTCACGCCCGTCACGACGGTCGGCGGGTAGAACCAGCCGGGGCGGTCCGGGACCTCGCCGCCGGTGCGGATCGTCGCGCCCTCTGCCGCGAGGCGCTGGACCTGCTCGTGGAGGCCGTCGCGGAGGTCCTCGCGCGCGAGCGGGCCGAGGTCGGTGGCATCGTCGGTCGGGTCGCCGAGGCGGAGCGCGGCCATCGCGCCCACGAACCGCTCCGTGAACGCCTCGGCGATCTCCGGAAGGAGGATGAACCGTTTGGCCGCGATGCAGCTCTGGCCGTTGTTCTGCGTCCGCGCCACCACGGCCGTCCGGACCGCCGCGTCCAGGTCCGCGTCCTCCATCACGACGAACGCGTCCGAGCCGCCGAGCTCCAGCACGCACGGTTTGAGCGCCTCGCCGGCCTGCTTCCCCACTGCGCGTCCCGCGCCCACGCTGCCCGTCAGCGAGACGCCCGCGATCCGGTCGTCGTGGATGATGCTCTCTACTTGCGAGACCTCCACGACGAGGTGCTGGAAGACGCCCAGCTCGAACCCGGCCTCGCGGAAGAGGTCCGCCATCGCGTCTCCGCAGCCGAGCACGTTCTCGGCGTGCTTGAGCACGGCCACGTTGCCCGCGAGGATGGCGGGAACGGCGTAGCGGAAAGCCTGCCAGTAGGGGAAATTCCACGGCATGATGCCCAGAATCGCCCCGAGCGGCTCGAACGCGACGAACGAGCGCGAGGCCTCGGTCTCGGCGGGCTCGTCCGCCAGCCAGGCGGGGCCGTGCTCGGCGTAGAACCGGCAGAGCCACGCGCACTTCTCCGCCTCGGCGCGGGCCTGCGCGAGCGGCTTGCCCATCTCGCGCGTCATGAGCGCGGCGTGCGCGTCCGCGGCGCTTTCCAGCGCGTCCGCCAGCCGGACGAGGGCGGCAGCGCGGCTCTCCACGCTCTGCTGGCGGTGCCGCTCGAAGGCATCGGCGGCGGTCTGGAGCGCGCGGTCGATGCCGGCGGCGGAGGCGGCCTCGTAGATCGCGAGGGTCTCGCCGGTGGCGGGGTTCTGCGTCGTGAACGTGGGCATGGACGGTGTGGAGAGGCGGGGGAATCGGACCCGCGGCGGGACGCGGGGATCCGGCTGCGCTTGCCCTCGCGCCATTGCGTGGGGACATTGCGGCCCCTGGCGCCCCGTGCCTATTCCGCGTTCGCGACTCCCCGTGTCCGATCTTTCCCACCGAGGCTCTCGCCTCTTCCGCTCGTGGACGGGCGCCGCCCGTAGCGCGGTCGCCGGTGCGCTCCGCGCGCCCGTCCGCCCCCTCCGCAAAGGGCTGGACCGGTTCCGTGAGCGGAGCGGCAGCACCACCGCGGAGGCGTCCTCCGGCGGCGTCCTGCGCGTGGACATCGAACGGCTGGTCGGGATGCCGGTCGGGGACCTGGAGCTCTACGAGCACGCGCTCCGCCACCGCTCCATCTTCCGCGGCCAGCCCACGGATGGCACGGAGAGCAACGAGCGGCTGGAGTTCCTGGGAGACGCCGTGCTGGGGGCGGCAGTGGCGGAGCGGCTCTACCGCCGCTTCCCCGACCGCGACGAGGGCTTCCTCACGCGGACGCGCGCCAACCTCGTCAACGGCAAGACGCTCGCGCGCTTCGCCGAGGCGCTCGGCCTGCACAATCTGGTGCTGCTCTCGGAGAACATGGAGGCCTCGGGCGGCCGCCAGACGCCCACCATCCTCGCGGACGCCTTCGAAGCGGTCGTCGGGGCGGTGTACCTGGACCAGGGGTTCGGCGAGGCGCGGGCGTTCGTCAACCGCGTGCTGGAGAAGTGCGTGGACCTGGACGCCGCAGCCGAGCAGCGGACCAACTTCAAAAGCCAGCTCCTGGAGTACGTGCAGGGCCGCGCGATGGGCCAGCCCACCTACGACGTCGTGGCGGAGGAAGGCCCGAGCCACGACCGCACGTTCACCGTGGAAGCGTACGTGAACGGCACGCCGTTCGGACGGGGCCGCGCGGGCTCCAAGAAGCAGGCGGAGCAGCGGGCCGCGCGCGAGGCGCTGGCGGCGCTCCGCACCCACGACAGCGGCGGCGACACCGCCCCCACGCCCGAGCCGACGCCTCCCGCTGCGGACAAGACCATCGGGCCGGCGTAGCCGCGGAACCGGGCGGGCTCAACTTTTCGGCGGCGTGCGGCGTACCCTCGGGCCATGCGCCGCCTCCTCGTGTTGCTCCCCCTCGTCTCGCTCATGGCCTGCGCCAGCGCCCCGCCAGCGGCGGACGGCGAGCCGCGCGAGCTCGTGGTGCTCGTGCACGGCATGGGGCGCAGCGAGTTCTCGATGGCGCTGCTGCAGTACCGGCTCCATCGCGCCGGGTACCGCACGCTGAACGTGGGCTACAGCAGCTTCGGGCCGGACATCGCGACCATCGCGGGGGACGTGCGCGCCGAGCTGGCGGAGGCCGTGGAGCGGCACGACCCGCCGTGCGTCCACTTCGTGACGCACAGCCTGGGCGGCATCGTGGTCCGCCAGCTCGTGGCCTCGGACCCGCCGGAGCGGATGGGCCGCGTGGTCATGCTCGCGCCCCCCAACCAGGGCTCCCACGAAGCCGACCGCCTCACGCGGTGGGTCGGCTGGCTGCTCCGCCCCATCTCCGAGCTTCGGACAGAGAACAGCACCGTCGCCGCGCTCGGGCCAATGGACGGCGTGGACGTGGCCGTCATCGCGGGCGACCGCGACGGGAAGGTGACCGTGGACGAGAGCCGGCTGGAGGGCGCCGATCACGTGGTCGTGGGCTCGCGGCACACGTTCATCATGAACAAGCCCTCCGTCGGCCGCCTCGTGGCCTGCTTCCTGACGACGGGCGAGATGCCCGCGTGCGAAACGGCCGAGGCCCAGCCATAGGACGGTGACCGCGGCGCCGCTAGCTTGACCGCATGTCCGCCCCCCTCCCCCTCGGCCTCGTGGGGCCGCACCGCGTTCCCGTGCCCGCCGGCGCCCGGCTGGCGGGCGTCGTCGGCGAGACGACGGAGGCGACGGCCGCGTGGGCGCGCGAGACCGGCGCGATGCCGTTCGCGAGCGTGAGCGATCTGGCGCGGGACGTCCGCGTGGTCGCAGTCGGCAGCGACGCATCCGTGCGGGCGCACGACGTCCGCGAGGCGCTCAACCAGGGCGCTCACGTCTTTGCCGCGTGGCCGCCAGCCGCGAGCGTGGCCGAGGCGGAGGCGCTGGCGGCGCGGGCCGAGGAGGCCGGTGCCGAGGTGGCCGTGGAGCGCCCGCTCCCCGTGGACGCCCTCGTGGCGGCGCGGCCGGCCGGGTGGGCTGCCCGCACCATCGCGCTGGACCTCGCGGGCGCAGACCCCACCGAGGGGCTGGACCTCCCGTGGCCCCGCCGGCTGGCGGGCGCACTGGATGTCGTGATGGCGCTCGCACGGACCGAGGCCGTCGCCCGTCTGGACGCCCAGGCCGACCGCGACGGGCCGCGCCTCCGCGCGGTTCTGGCGAGCCTCCGGTTCCGCTCCGGGGCCTACGCCCACATCGGCATCCGAGACGAGGCCGAAGGCTGGCCTCCGAGCGCCCGCCTCGCGGCGAGCGGCGGCGGCATCCGCCTCAGCGCGCGATCTCTCCGCGGCCCCGTCTGCATCGCGGGCGCGGACGACGTGCCGGCCCCCGAGGCGACCGGGCTGGCGGCGTTCGTCGCGACGGTCCTCGCGGGGCGCGTGCCCACGAGCGACCCCGGCGCCCTCGCGCTGCCCGACGCCGTCGCGCTGATGCGGCTGACGGAGCGCGTGCTGGAGGCGCTGCGGTAGCTGGGGACTGGGGACTGGGGCCTGGGGACTGGGGACTGGAAGCGACCCGTTCTCGCCGGGGCCGACCGCCAGCGGGCGGCGGCTCTGCACGGAAATCGAAGACGGGGGCCGGCTTCGCTCTCAACTTCCGCCTTCCGCCTTCCGCCTTCCGCCTTCCGCCTTCCGCCTTCCGCCTTCGCAGTGATCCGCCTCCCGTTCGAGTCCGTCCTCC
>LWDU01036067.1_pt1 | contig 11518 bp, 9 predicted proteins | sample 727161 | NCBI WGS metagenome assembly LWDU01 (sample SAMN04566230, study PRJNA314399) | hydrothermal vent metagenome | isolation source: deep sea hydrothermal plume seawater | place: Mexico: Gulf of California, Guaymas Basin | collected 2004-07-11 | reverse complement strand
TGTCATAAAAAGTATAGTAGCTGGCATGCCCACCGATGTACCCGTATTGGTCAGGCACATTTTCCCCAGCGAATGCAAAGGGGCTGATCAGCAGAGGCACCGCAGCGGTCATACGCAAAAAGGTTTTCATGGCAGATTCCTTTCCAGTTGTTCCCGAATTTCTTAGGGAATTTAAACACTGGAAAGGAAAACAAGCAGCCACAAAGAGGCGCCAGACCCCTGAATTTACCGAAATTTAACCCCTCTACTATCAACGGTTTACACTAAACTAGTACGAAAACATTACCTGGAACTTTCATCCCAATGCTTTGGTAGAAAAACTTTTTTTATACAATTATTTTTCAACCCACTGACCACCCGGCGTCTTCACGTACTGCCCGGCTTCGGTTTTATCAATCGCTTTTTGGCCCGCCAGCCTGGCCACCTGCTCCAGCGTGATGCCGTTTTGTTTGGCAATGCGTTCGTAAGCGGCCCGACGTTTCTGATTAATATCCGCCGCCAGTTCCACCGCCGCCGGTGTCGCTTTCACAACGCCAAGGTAACCATCCGTCTGCTCACCGACCAGACCCTGGCTTTTCGCTGCGTCCAGATCCAGCGCAAACGCGGCCATACTCAGCAGCAAGGCCACCATGGCCAATGCAGATTTCAACATTTTCATACCCACTCCTTAAAACAGGTCGCTGTCTTCACTGAACAACTGATCGATATCCTTTTCCACTTTCAAACGGATTTCATGATCAATTTTCACATTCAGGTTAATAGTGATGGGATCTTCCGGTGCTTTCAGGGCCACCGTGGGAGTACAAGCCGCCAACAGCCAGCCGGCCAGCAACACCGTGCCCAGCCCGAGTTTTTTCATCATCGATTCTCCGTGCGCAGTTGTTCAGTGATTTCATCGCCAATGCGCAAACTGCGCATCAACGCCAACACGTTTTCCCGGTGTGTGTAGTTAAACACTACCGGCAGACTTTTTCTTTGCGGGTTTATCCCTTTAATGGTGATCGCCGCATCCAGCCAACCCACTTTATCCATGGCCATGCGCGCCTGGAAGTCGCTGATCAACAGGGTGCTAAGACTGTCCAGCGCCAACTTCACCGCCTGATTGGAGTCGGCCATGGCCTGCACGCTGGACGAAGCAGGAATGATCAACGACAGAGGCTCTTCGTTGGCTAATCGCCCCTGTTCGATGACCAGAAAATCCGCTCCCAACTGCAAGGGGACATAGCCGCCGATTCGCCCGGACAGGGACACCGGTGGCGGGTTTTGCAATGCGGCCACTTCGGCGAGATCAATACGGCTGATCACCACCGGTTGCGGGCGGGCGGAGGGCCAGTCCAGTGCCGGGGATCGCAAATAACCGCCCAACAGATCGGCCCGGATATCAGTAAATTGCCATTGAGACAGGTCGCTATCCACGGTGAGAGCCAGATCGGTGATCGACGTGCCGATATCCAGGGTGTCCACCGTCACGGGGCCGGCGCTGCTAAGCTGCACTTGGCCGTGATCATATTCACCATGAAGCACCCCGGCAGCGCCACGGGCCGTCACGCTGCCCCAGTCCAGATCCGCACCGGTGAACGTGATATCCCCGGACGCTTTCAGCGTCTGCCGCCATTGCCAGCGGCCGCTGCCTTCCAGCTGACCTTGCCGTGGAGTAGCGGCCAGGCCCACCCCCATGGCAGGCACCAGCGCGCTGCGCATGGTCAAGGTGCCACTCGCACCACCATTATTCTCAAGCGCACCCTTGGCCCGCAATTCGCTTTGCCACTGCACCCGCTTGCCTTTCATCGTCGCCGTTCCTGATATCGGCGGCAGGCGCCAGCGGGCGGCCAGTAAGCCACCGCCATGAATCGCCACGGTGCCGGTGATGCCCTGTCCATTGATCTGCAACGGCCCCGTTGCACGCAGCGATACCGGCCGGATCAAGGCCTGCCCGATAAGCCCTTCGGAAATTGACGCCTGACTCCCTGCCGCCACGCTGACCGTGCCATCCGCCAACGACCAGGGGGCCTTTACCGTCACCTGCCCACCACGCTCAAACTGCGGCAAGGTGGTGTTGGCCTGGAGCGTACCGGCCCAGCCGGCCCCGGACTGGGCAAAAGCCAGGGTGCCGTCCAGCGGGTAACCGGACATGTTGCCGCTCACCTTGGCCTCGGCACCATACGGGGCCTGCTGCAAGGTATTCACCGGCATCAGAAAGCTCAGACGATCACTCCCTTGCCGCGCCGTGAGCTTGACGGGCTCACCCTCCAGCCCATTACTGCCGACAGCGCCCTGCCACTCTCCTTGCCATTGGTAGCCCTGCCACTGGCCCTGCAGCGACAGATCGCCGGCCCACTGCCAATCGAGCTGACTCGCGTCTTCAGCCCCTGCCCGTTGCCACTGAATCTGGCTGGAACCGGTTTTCACGTTCAAGCCGTCGTAACCCAACCGCAACGGCAGATCGGCCCGGCCGGAACGGGCCATGGGTATCTGCAGTGGCTCCTGCCACTGCGCGGTAAGATTTTGCGGCAAGGTCAGCGACGCCGGCTCAAGCACCAGCACGCGATCCTGCCAATGAAAGTCCAGCTGACCGCCCAGGCTGTCGCCCTGCAACAGCAACGTCCCCCGGCCCTGTTCAAGCCCCGCCGGGCTGGTTGCGTCGGGATCATTATGAGCCTGCAATATCACCGTGCCCGGCGGGCCTGCCAGTTGCAGCTTGCCCCTGGCGTTCGTCAGCGCGAGGCCGTTGCCCGCCACCTCAAGGGGCTCTGCGGCGGTCAGTTGCCAGTCATTGTTCAGCGCCAATGGCTGGGCCAGATCCGCCTGCAGCTGCCAGTCGGCTCCCTGAAAATGGGCTTGCGCGACCAGGTCCGCCCGTTGCGATTGCGTGACCGGTCCGGCCGAGCGCATCTCCAGCTGTATCTCCCCGTCTGGCTCTCCTTGCCAACGCCCTTCGCCATGCAGTTGCCAGTGGCCCTGCCAATCCGGCAACAGCGCGCTTAGCGCCCCTTCACTGTTGATTGTCCATTGCCCCTCGGCGCGTTGGTATTGCGCCTGGAGCGCCGCCTGCGGCGCAGACGCTTGCAGCTGCCAATGCTGCCCCTGCTGGTGGAGTTGCATCGTCATGACGGGAAGGGGGGTACCAATCAATCCAGACAGGTCCAGTTCGGCGACCTGCAAATCGAAGGACGGGGTCCAGGGAAGCCCGTCGGGGAAGCTCTCACTGGATGACTCCGGGGCGTTCCCGGCTCTGCAATCGTAGACGGCAAGTACCCGCTGCTTGATCTTGAGCGGCCAGACGCCCTCGAGCGTCAGGTCGGTGCCACGGGCGGCCACACAATCGTCGCGTATCAGGCGCCACTGCCCCAGTGTCAGGCCTTGCTGCCAACCCGGTTCACTGACGCGCACGCCTGCACCATAGGCCCAGCCTACCGCCACCAGAATCAGTAGCAGCACGCTGGCCAGCAGTAACAACAAGCCATATGCCCAGCGGCGAAGCATGCGCGAGGATAATCGAACCATAAACGTTAGAGGGTCGGCAGCGTCAATGGTTCGATAGTGAGACGTCAGGGCGGGTTTGGAAAGGCCGGGGTTCAGTCTGTGGCCGGTTCTGCCTGTGAGGCCATGACGTGTTGATGGAGCAGCAGGGCCATGGCCGCCACGCGGCTGACGGCATCCACCGACAGGGTGGCGCCGGTAATACCATCCACCTCACGGGACAGGCTCAGGTCATCCTGCAAGGTAATCCCGAAAAATTGCTGACGAAAAAACGCCTGGTGCACTTCCCCGCCCCGGGGTTCGCGGTATACCAACACGTTCAGGTGAGTAATGCCGGCCGGCCCCACCGCCACGGCCAGCGTCATTGGCATGTCCTTGCTTTTCTCGTCGATGATCCAGGTCGTCACGTTCCCCTGCTGCCAGTAACGCAAACGCAGGCCGCGATACCGGTGTCCCAGTGCCGTCTCTACCTAACAGAGACATCCCCGGCAATGGCTCGCCATAGACCTGGGACAAAAACGCATCCACCGTCATAAACTCGGTTTCATCATAGCCGCTGATCGCCAATGCCCGCGCACTCATGACAAGCCACAGCGCCGTCATCACCAGATTGATGCCGCGCCTCTTCAATTGACCAGCCGCTCCTTATCGAAGAAGGCTTCAATCAACCACTGGTTATAACCGCCCAGCCGTTCACCTTCCAGACGCGCCTGTGCCTCATGATAAATCGGGTGATGCTCCATGCTCTTCGGCATCAACACCTGGGCGGTCCAGGTGGCGCCACGAATCCAGCCATAGTTGAATTTCTGCCACCAGCCATACTTCATGTCGTACTGATCCCGAATACGCGGTGGCAATTCGGCGGCGGTGATGATTTTCTGCCCCCAGAGTGGCGCGATCATCCAGATGGACTTGGCGTCAAACAGGTCTTCCTTCAATTGCATGGCATTAGGCGTTACCGTCAGCTGCGGGCTTGCCCACATGGCACGGTTATAATCCATGAATGCATCCCAGTCTTTAGGCAGCGCGCTTTCCGGAATCCCGAACAACATGGCAAACAGTTTGGTTTCTTCGTAGAACTGGTTTTTCTCTTCCGGGGTCAGGTCATCTTCCAGCTTTTCGTACATGTGGACGATGGTTTCCCACAGTGTTGCATGCACCCAGATCATGGCGTTGATTTCGTTGGCCCGGTATTCGGAACCCCGGTGGAAAGCACCGGCCTCTTCGGTCATTTCACCGTCAATTTCCTCATGGATATCCCGCACCTGGTTCGCCGAGGCCATCGCCTGGGGCATGCTGCCAAACACCATGCTGGAGATATGATAGAAAGTACGACGAGCCCGCCCCATGGGGTCATTACGCACTTCCGAGTGCTGATCAATGCCCGCCGTTACCCAGGGGTGTGCTACCTGTAGCAACAATGCACGACCGGCGCCAAAGGCGGGTGGCGCGCTCAAACCATCCAGTTTCCACATCATGGAATCCGGGCCAAAAAGCCCCTCGCGGGGATTGGGCATTTTGTTGTTATGGACCTTGGCCAGCTGTTTACAGAAGTTGGCTTCATCAATCCACAGCGGCAACGGCGCGCTGCCATCTTCGGGCACCAACCGCTTCACCGCATCATCGCTGGCATAGTCATAAGCACCGTCAGGGTTGTCCGTTTTCTGATCATCGGCTATGCCCTGATCACAGGGGCTGGTGAGAAACCCGGTTTCCGCTCGCACCAGTTCCAGATCCAGAGACGCGCCCTCAGATTTCATTTCCATATCTGCAGGCAAGCGATAGCCCCCCTGCACGGACATGTAATCCTGGTAAGCAATCTTCCACCCGTTTTCTTCGATGGACTCCGGCAGGTATAGATTCTCCTGATAGATCACCGCATTGGCGGTGGCAGGCAGCCCCCGCACCCAATAGGACAGATCTCCCGCCTGGAGCTGGGCATGCAGGTGCTCAGCCACTTTCTTGGCGCTCGCCCCACCGATCACATCCAGCGTTTCCTCTTGCGGCGCATAGACATTGCCGCTGATCACCGCCTTGGGGGCACCCACTGGATCATCCATCAACACGGCCAGCTGGTAATTTTCTCCCAGCTGCTTGAAGTAAAAATAGCTTTTGCTTTTTATGCCATCCACACGCAGCACAAACTGACCTTCCACCATCCACTCATTCAGTGTTTCCGGAGAGGTAGGCACATAGCTCGACTCTTGTAGGGAAGAGCAGCCCTGCAGGCCAAGCAGCAGGACCAACAGCATTTTTTTACCCTGTTGAGGCAGCAAGGAGATCATCATCATTCACCTGATTGTTGTTGGTATTCGGGCTGCTTTTATGCGGTTTGTCGCAAGGCTTTCTTGTCGATCTTGCCCACGGAGGTAAGAGGAATGGCATCAATGAAGAAAACCTCTCTGGGTACCTTGTAAGGCGACATATTGGCTTTGCAGAACGTGGACAACTCTGCTTTAAGGTCTAACTCGGACGCCTGATTGTCCGGCATGCGCTGAATATACAGCTGCACCACATCGTTACCCGGCCGGTCATGATCCGGGCGGCCGACAACTGCGCACATGGCGACCCATGGCAGGCTCTGCACCTTGCTTTCCACTTCCACGGAAAACACCTTGTAGCCGCCGACAATCAGCATGTCCTTGCTGCGGTCACAGACGCGAATAAAACCGTCTTCATCCATGACGCCAATGTCACCGGTGTGCATCCACGTCTGACCATCCATCACCCGCAGTGCCTTTTCAGAGGCTTCCGGCATGGCCAGATAGCCCTGCATGATCTGTGGACCCGCTGCGATGATTTCTCCGGCTTCGCCCAGGGGCATCGGGATATTGCCGTTTTCAGCATCCACGATGCGCACATCCGTGCCCGGCAGCGGAATCCCCACGTGGGCTTCCTTGAAGTGTGATGCCGGATTCAGCGTGATCACCGGGCTGGTCTCCGTCATGCCGTACACTTCGCAAAACTTGCCGGCACCGACCACGCTTTCCAGTTTCTGTACTTCTTCCTTGGCAAACGGTGCGGCACCGGAAATGGCCATGCGCAAGCCGCTGAAATCCAGTGATTTGAAGGTGTCGTTAGCGCACAGCATTTGGTACAACGCCGGCACCGCCGCCAGCACCGTCGGTGTCCGCTTCTGCATTTCGCCAACAAAATGATCAATGTCCCGGGGATCCGGGATCAGCAGGAACGTGGACGCCCGCCCCGCCGATATGAAACAGCGGGAACGCCGAGGCGACGGTTTCTTCACCGGTGCGGTAGCCATAGAACACGTTGGCTTGCAGGTTATTCATGAACAGGTTGAACGAACTGAGCCGGGCCCCTTTCGGCATACCAGTGGTGCCACCGGTGTACTGCAGATACAGCACGTCATCCATCGCTACCTTCGTGTTGACCGGATCCGCACTGGACGGCAGGTGATCATGCAACGACATGACATTCACACCGTCCCGGGATTCCTCCACGCTTTCTCCCTGGCCAGTAACCAGATCCATGGGCCCGGACACGATTACCGTGCTCAGGCTCTCCACCTTGCCCAATACCGGTGGAATGGAGGTCTGCCAGAACGACATCAGTGTCATCAGGATTTTCACTCTGGCATCGCTGGCCTGGTGAATAATTTCCGGCGGAGTCATTAAAGGCGAGATGCTGGTACTGACCATGCCCAGACGCGCCGCCGCAATAAAGGCCACCACATATTGCGGGGTATTTGGCATCTGCAGGCCCAGAACGTCGCCCGCTTTGGCGCCCTGTGCCACAAACAACGCCACCATGCGATCAGCCATCTCATCCAGTTGCCGGTAGCTCATGGCATGCCCCAGAAACACCAGCGCTTCGCGATTCGGAAACTGCTCCGCATACCCTCGCACATAGTCCGACAGGGTTTTCTCGGGCAGCTCTGGCAGGGTGTGCCAGTCATAGCCCATCGATTCATAGGTAGACAACCAGGGGCGAGTATCCGACTTCATAAAAAGCACCTTCAGTTATTGCTGTTATAGGCTTCAGGGTGGCGCTGCGCATCCGTGTAGGCTTTGCGGGCCAGTGGAATCAATCGCCACTTTTTCGGTGTCAGGGCATGCATGGTGCGATAAGTGCCACACCACAGACGGAAAAGGCGCTCGTCATTAGTCGTCCAGGGAATATGGAAGGTTTCGCGGAACGCATCGGGCAGCGTTGCGCGCAAATTGAATCGCATAAAGCGCCCCATCACGGCGAGGATCATGCGCCAGGCGGTATCGGGTATCTTGCTGTTTGGGGGCTTGGGGATTTCCAGATAATGCTCGGGGCGCATGAGATCCTGCACCACCGCTCCCCACTCAAGCTTGTCGCGGATCATGCCGTGGAAGTAATCCCAGTATTCGCTCTCCGTGGCGGGCAGGTCCTTGTCACGGATGCCCATCAGTTTTCCCAGTTGCCGCCATTCGGCAAACATCGCATGGCGCTGCCGGGTGGTGGGCGACGTGCCGTAAAGCTCATGCATGCGAAGGGTGGCGTCGTAACCGGTGATGTGCACCCAGCTGTAGGCCTCCGGGTCCAGCGCAAAGTACTTTTTGCCGTGCTTGTCGACGCCCTTGATGGAGCGATGCAGGTCGTACAGTTTCACACCCATCTCGATCGCACGCTGGGGGCGCGCATACACGATGGGCCACAACAATTCCGTGGACCGTTTGGCGCGGCCCCAGGGGTCCGTTTTATAGACGGAGTGTTCCCCCACACCCGCATCAATAATCGGGTGCGCCACCTGCAACACAAAAGCCTGTGGCAGCATCAAATGAAAACGCCAGGAACCGAAATCCTGCCAGGTCAGGGAATCAGGCCCTAAAGGTTGAAGGTCCAGGCGTCGTTCTGTTTGTTCGGCGGTCTGTGTCATAAAGCATTCGATCACTGGCTATGAGACAAATTAAAAAATACGTCTCACTCAGACCGAAAAGCAACCCATGCATACAGCTTTCCGCATTATGTTTAGAACAAAAGGATCAATTACCCGTTACTTTGAGTCAGGAAGAATTGGGTTAGTAAGAGGGTCAGGAAAGCTATCAAGGAGCCAGAAGCGGGCGCAGGTAGTCTTCTGCTACCTGACGAACGCTGGCCGCATCGGCCGGGTTCAATATGCCATCAGGGGACAGCACCATGGATTGCATAAGCCGTAGCATCAGCTCAGCCATGGGCTCCATGGGCTGCTGCCGTATGGCGCCGTTGTCTTGCTCCACTTGCAACAGCCCGGCCAGATAGATGCGAAAGAATCCCATCATTTGCCACAGCCGTTGCGTCAGTAACGGCAAAATGGTTTCCGGTTCCGAGGTCAGCAACCGCTTCAGCAACGGGTGCCGATGGGCTCGGGTTACCGCCAGTACAAAGGACTCTAGAACGCGTTCAAGACCATCGTCCACTTTCTCCAGGTCGCTCTCTATCATCGCCAGTTGCTGCTGGCATTCGCGCAAAATCACCGCCTGAATCAACTGGTCCTTGTCCGCAAAGCGGCGATAGGCCGTCGCCCGACCAATGCCCGCCCGGGTCGCCACATCCTCCATGGTGGTACGCCGCAGGCCGAATTCCACAAACAGCGCCAACCCGGCATCGAGAATTTTCTCGTAGGTTTTGTCGCCCTGGGGAACCTGAATATTCTTGAGCAGTGCCTCCGATGCGATATGTTTACGCGACATTCCAACTCCCTGTGATTCAAACCGGATACACGAGCACCCCAAGCGAACGCCCTCATCAGGGGTATATACCTTATGGCTTCCCGGCCCGCAATCATCACACACAGCGGGGGCGGCCAGGCCCCCGCCCCGGCATCGATTCAGGCAGGCTTTACCATCCCCCTTAAATGCACATCGGCGTTACCAAACAGCCCATCCGCTGCGGTCAGACGCTTCACGAAATGGCCCACACCCAGTTCATCGGTCATGCCCATACCGCCATGGATCTGGATCGCTTCCTGACCAATCTTGCGCCCGGCGCGGCCCAACTGGGCCTTCATGGCATGCACGGCCTTATCCGCATCAGCGTGACCTTCCACGTATTTCAGTGTCGACGCCAGCAACAGGGAGCGGGTCTGCTCCATGGCGATGAACATATCCGTCATACGGAACTGCAATACCTGAAACTTACTGATCGGCACGCCGAACTGTTTGCGGGTCTTGGTGTATTCCACCGTATCATCAAGTAATACCGACATGCTGCCCACGCTCTCCGCCGACAAGGCCAGCAAGCCTTCCTGCAGAACCGCCTTGGCCACGTGGTAGCCCTTGTTCAATTCACCAATGCATGCGTCTTGAGACACGCTCACGTCAGCGAAGCGGATTTCCGCACCCTGACGACCATCCACCATGCGATGCGGCGCACGCTCAATCCCTTCGGCATTGGCATCCACCAGGAACAGGGACAAGCCCTCCTTGTCACCCGGCTGCCCCGCGGTGCGGACCAGTACCACCAACAAATCGGCCTGATCACCATTCATGACTGATGCCTTGGTGCCATTCAGCACTACATCATTGCCTTTCACTGCGCCCTGAAGGGTCGTGTTTTCCAGGCTAAAAACCCGTTCGTATTCTTCAGCGGCAAACGCCAACTGCAAACGGCCTTCGATCAAGGCGGGAATGGTTTTCGCTTGCGTCGCAGCATCCGCCCGGCGCAGAAACCCGCCGCCCAACACCACGGTTGCGATATACGGCGACATAATCAAACCTTCGCCCAAGGCTTCTAACAGCACCATGGTTTCCAACGGCCCCATGCCCATGCCGCCGTGTTCTTCCTCAAACGGCACCGCCAGCCAGCCCAGCTCTGCAAGCTGCTGCCAGGTGGCTTCATTCAGGGGCATCAGTTTTTTATTCTGCCGATGGCTTTCCACATTACTGTTGTCACGGACAAAACGTTTGGCACTGTCCGCCAACATCTGCTGCTCTTCACTCAATTGAAAATTCATGACGATCTCTCCTTTATTGGCGGACGTTTACAAACCCAGCACAGCTTTGGCGATAATGCCACGCTGGACTTCGTTGGAGCCGCCGTAAATGGAGCAGGCCCGAGAATTGAGATAATGAGGCATCGCCGTGAGCGCATATTCCGGCCCGATAATCGGCTGCTCGTCACCGGGCACCAGCGCCTGGGGCTGCCAGATCGTCGCCTGAGCCCCCAGAGTTTCAATTCGCAGCTCCGTGATGGCCTGCAGCAATTCCGTGCCCAGGATCTTGGTCATGGATGACAGTGCGCCAGGGTCCTTGCCAGCTGACAGTGCCGACTTGATACGCATTTCCGTAAATTCCAGAGCCAGCACATCCGCTTCCAGCTGAGCCAGCTTGTACTGCCACACCGGGTCATCCTGCAACGAACCGAATACTGTCTGTTGTCTGGAGGCCATCATCTTGATCTTCTCCAGCTGCACATGAAGGCTGGGAGCATACTCCTGACCTCCACGCTCGAACGTCAGCAGATATTTAGCCACAGTCCAGCCATCGTTTTCTTCACCGACCCGGTTCTTCTGCGGGACGCGGACATTGTCGAAGAATACCTGGCACTGCTCCGGGACTTCATCCAGCCCCACGATGGGCTCAATGGAAATGCCCGGCAGATCCATATCCAGCAACAGAAACGTGATGCCCTGTTGCGGTTTGCCGTCTTTGCGGGTGCGCACCAACGCGAACATCTTGTTGGCATGGTGCGCGTAGGTGGTCCAGATCTTGGTGCCATTGATGATGTAGTCATCACCGTCTTTCTCGGCAAAGGTTTTCAGTGATGCCAGATCGGAACCGGCTCCGGGCTCGGAGTACCCCTGACACCAGAAATGTTCGCCACTGAGGATCTTTGGCAGGTATTCCTTCTGCTGCTCTTCGGTGCCGCAGCCAATCAGGCAGGGCCCGCACATGTGCAGCCCCATGGGTACCAGCGGGGGCGTTTCCGCACGCACCAGCTCTTCGGCGAAAATGGCCCGCTGGGTCACACTCCAGCCAGTGCCTCCAAACTCTTTTGGCCAATGCGGTGCCGCCCAGCCCTTGTCATTCAGGATCGTCTGCCAGGCCATGGCCTCTTTCGCCGGTGA
>LWDU01036300.1_pt1 | contig 11521 bp, 6 predicted proteins | sample 727161 | NCBI WGS metagenome assembly LWDU01 (sample SAMN04566230, study PRJNA314399) | hydrothermal vent metagenome | isolation source: deep sea hydrothermal plume seawater | place: Mexico: Gulf of California, Guaymas Basin | collected 2004-07-11 | reverse complement strand
ACCGTCGCTGACCACGAGCCGCCAATTCTCACCGGTCCCGGCTTCGAAACAGGAGACCCCACGCCGGCATTGACATGGAGTCCCGTCGACGGTGCCACCCGATACGACCTGTGGCTGAACGATGTATCCCGAAACATCATTCAGTTGTTCAGGATGGATAATATCCCTGCTCCGGCACCGCTGTTTTCCTCGAACTTCCAGGGCGGTCCGTTCAACGTTGACGTTGACGGAGTGAACCAGACGCTGCCATTTGACCCGGCTTTGTGGGACCAGAGCACTGAACCGGTGGCGACTCAGGATGTCGCTGCAGATAATCTGGCGGCGAATGCTGCTGCCGGAATCGTCAGTGCTCATCTGGATGAAGCACCGGACGGCGTCGACCGACTGCAGTCGGTCAGTATGGACCTGTCCGCTGAATTAGGAGCGCAGCTGAGGTACACGTTCCAGCGAAATACTCCAACGACCCCGCTTGATCCCAGCGCACCCCTAATCCCAACGCTGCAATTGGTTCTTTCATTCCGTAACGCTGCGGGTGAGTGGGTGGAACTGGAGCGGCAGCTCCCCGACCAGGTGGCCCAGGATGGCTTTATCAGGTCCAGGATTCAACTGCCGATGGATGCTCTACACTCTGATTTCGCCTTCCGTTTTGAGACCGTCGGCGCCAGCGCGGAAGCAGAAGACGATTGGTTCATTGGCGAAGTCGAGGTGGCTGGTTATCCAAATGTCATTCCGGCACAGCAGATTGGAGTGGGACGTTACCGGTACTGGGTGCGAGCATACGACGACCTGGAACAGGCCGGATTCTGGAGTCAGGAGTTGTCGTTCCGTGTCCGGACATCGCCGGAGATCACGAATCCAGTCAATCAATCCGTGGCGGCCAGCAGTTCGTTTCCTGAGATTTCGTGGACCACAGTGGTCGACACCGATCATTACGAATTGTGGGTCAACAATGTCACGACCGGTGAGAACCAGGCGATTTACGAAACAAATCTTCAGACCACCAGTTTTGCTTCGGCAACGGCCAATCTGCCTGGCGGAACTTACAAGGCCTGGACACGAGCCATCGGGCCGGACGGATTTGCCGGACTCTGGAGCAGTCCCGTCACGTTTACCGTGTTGAGTGCCCCGCAGAATATCACTCCGTCAGGTGCGACATTTGACCGAACTCCGGAGATTCGCTGGGACCTCGTGGTTGGTGCGTCTCACTATTCTGTATGGCTGACCCTGCGAAATCCGGGTGAGGTCGCAGTTCCCGTCCTGATTGACCAGTTCGTTACGGGAACAACAAGAATTCCTGATACTGATCTCGCAAACGGCCAGTACGTCGTGTGGGTGCAGGCCATTTCCGAAGATGGCACGCAGTCTGCCTGGTCGTCTGGTTTTGAGTTTTCAATCGGAGGACGTCCGGAAATTCTGACGCCGACAGCCAGTGAAACGACTTCTTCGACACCGACGTTTCTGTGGACCGGCATCACCGGGGCAGAGAAATACGAATTCTGGATCAACCGAATTGACGTGCCTCAAAACAAAGTTGTCTACGACGCTAATGTGGCGGTCGCTTCATACACTGTTCAAACGCCACTTGCGGCCGGTACCTATCGTGTCTGGGTTCGTGCCATCAGCGAGATGGGAGAGACTTCATCCTGGAGCCGACCTGTCGACTTTACTGTGGCAGCACTCCCGTCAAACAGCAACACCCGCTCGACACAGCCGGACGATTTGTTGTTGCCGGGCAACGCCAGTGATCCTGTCGTGCAACTGACAGTTTTGCAACCCGTTTCCACAGTCGCACCGGTGGACAGCGACGTTGCACCGAAAGCGGCACTGAATCCGCAGATGGTGGTTACAGTCGTGACCGCGGAAGCGACTGCGGGTGCAGCAGTTGATGGCGACGAAGCTGTCGAAGACCTGGATTCCGTAATGTCCGATTGGGCAGCGGCGGACTGGTGGAACGGTACGACCGGCGAAGAAGAGAATTCGAAAGATTCCACTCCGGTGGTTGCTGCCCTGGGCCTTGGCATCCTTGCCACTCAACCAGTGTTGAAGGATTCCGTACGCAAAAAGCGAAATCGCGTCTGATGACTGCGTTTCACACTGACTTGTGGCCGCGAAGAGCGATTTTCGATGGAAGTTTCGTTACTCCCACGAGCCAGTATCGTCTACGACAATAAGTAAACTGCTCTAACGAAACGGGTCTGACAGTTTCATCTGCCGTGTATGCACGGCGGGACAAAAAACCGCGTGTGAATTCTTTTACGTGCCGGGTCGAGTCTGCTCGGACAGCAGGAACGCAATTTCCATCGCCTGTTCGTAGTTCAGACGTGGATCAACCTGGCTACGATAGTCTCGTGGGAGATCAGATTCCGTCAGATTCGCGGGGCCACCGACGCATTCAGTGACGTCTTCACCTGTGAGTTCCAGGTGAATACCGCTCAGTCGCGTCCCGCAGTCCCGGTGAATCCGAAATGCCGTGATGATTTCCGAAGTGATCTCGTCGAATGACCGCGTCTTGAAGCCGTTGCGAGTTGCCTGTGTGTTTCCGTGCATCGGATCACAGCTCCACAGCACGTTAAGATTTGCCCGCCTGACGGTGTCCGCCAGTAACGGCAGCTTACTGCTGATTTTCTCTGCTCCGAACCGGTGAATCAACGTCAGACGCCCCGGAGTATTTTCCGAATTCAGCACCTTGATCAGATCGACCAGTTCGTCGGGCGCCATTGTGTTACCGACCTTGACTCCGATCGGATTCCGAATACCGCGAAAGTACTCCACGTGGGCACCATCGATGGCCCGCGTGCGGTCACCGATCCAGGGCAGATGAGTACTCAGGTTGTAATGCCCCGACTGACGCTGATCCGTGCGTGTCAGCGCCTGCTCGTAAAGCAGGTGCAGAGCTTCGTGGGACGTAAAAAAATCGACGCGGCTCAGCTGTTCCAGTTCGCCGGATGTGACAACTTCCATGAAACGGATCGAATCACTCAGTGACTCCAGAATCTGTTGATAGCGTCGCGAACCTGGCGTGTTTCGTACGAATTCCAGATCCCAGTTCTCCGGATGATGCAAGTCTGCAAAGCCGCCTTCGCTGAGCGCGCGGATGTAATTGATCGTCAGCCCGGATCGTTCGTAAGCGCGAAGCAGCAGTTGCGGATTGGGTTCACGGTCATCTTTGGTGAAACCGCTGCGGTTGATAATGTCGCCACGGTAACTTGGCAGTTCCACCCCTTCCCGGGTTTCGGTGTTGGCCGACCGCGGCTTTGCGTACTGACCGGCAATACGTCCAATCCGGACAATCTTCTGTTTGGAACCACAAATCAGCACAAGGCTCATCTGAATCAGCACCTTCAGCTTTCTCAGAATCGCCAGTGCATTACAGTCGCCAAAACTCTCAGAGCAATCGCCGCCCTGCAGCACAAACGCGTTGCCGGTAGCGGCTTCCGCTAACTGTTTCTGCAGTCGATCAACTTCCCACGCTGTGACCAGCGGGGGCAGTTGAGCCAGGTTTTGCAGAACCTCGTCGACTTCCTGCGCGTTTTCATAAACCGGCTGCTGCATCGCCAGTTTCTGCTGCCATGAATTGGGTTGCCATGTATTCATGGGCGGGATTGTTTCGGCCCGATCGACGAAAGTCACCCGCAGACGCGGACTTATCGTAAATCAGCCGCGAATTCCTGGCTCAAACGCCAACTTACCCAGTTTGCCGCGTGTGAAATTCCGTTTTCACAGCTTGAGCACACGCGTCGTGATGCCTACAGTTCCGTAGATATCACACTGGCGGTACAGAACAACAAGCATGGATTGCTTCAGTACAGTGTTCGTCGCCAGTATTTGTTGGACCGTGATTCAAGGAGGATTCACGATGAACCATTTGCACCTGCGTCTGTACAATCCACCCTCGGAATCTGAACCGGAAGCCGGGTCGGAGTCGCCACTTAAGAAACGGGACATCCTCCCGTTTGCTTCCCGGAATCAGACGACGATTATCAGCGGTCGCCTGACTGCTCCCGTGGACCGAGCCCGGATCATACGAGAGAATTCTGAGTGTCCTGAGTGCTCAAAGACCAACATTGAGCCGCTGGAACTGCAGGACGCCGTCATCAGCCCCAAGAATCGATTACCAGTCCCTGGCACTGCAACCATTGTCGGGTTCCACTGTAATGACTGCTCCACCGAGTGGCCTGTGTACGAATTGAGGACGCGGCGAAATGGCTGACATTCAGCCAACAACTTGTGGAGCGAATGTCGCCTTGTCGTCAGTTATTGGGCACGACCGTTGCGTCGACGTTGGTCGGAGCAACGTATGAAAGTGACTCCGATTCGGCCTCAACAATCGCCTGATACTGTTGCAGCCGTTTTGTGTCGTCCAACAGTCGCAGGTTTTCTCGCAGAATGACATTCTCAGCGGTGCGAACGAACCGCTCGTACTTTACCTTTTGCTTCTCCGTGTTGGGTCGGACTAACGCATTTCCGACCTGTTCGCGATAACGTTTGTAGTCTCGATGGCCTTCAACCGCCGCGATGAATTCTTCACTGCGTGTTGTCACGAAATCAATGGCCACTGGGTTTAACACATTGGCCAGTTCAGGCCACCGTCTTTTCAAATCAGAAGTTATCTTCTGACGTAGCTGGCTGGAAGGATTCACCTGCCGTCGTTGAGAACCTCCGCGCTGACTGCGCGACCCACGACGCAACTGCAGCGCTTGTTCGCGAGCGTTTTCGATTCGGTTGCCACCGGTCAGTTTCAGCTGCCCGGACAGGCCCTCCAGAATGGCCCGTTCAGCCGGCGCGGCCAGTTGCAGAACGGTGTCCCACGTTGCGGCATCAGACAGGAGTTCAGGGTGGCGGTCGTTGGCAAACAGACTTTCGATCCCAAGAAACTCACCGGACGTCGTGATCGGCAGGTCGATCGTTTCTGCCGTCAGCACTGTGTATGCATGACCTTCGGCAAACGAGACTCCGCCGTCGCCGTCGTAGTCCGGTATGTCGATCGGCTTTCCGGTGCGCGTGTGTCCTGCGATCGCTTCCCAGAAATACGTGCTGTATTCGACGTAGGTGGATTCGTTAATTTCGGGGGTACACCCGGCAGCAGGTCGATCGTGGACCGTCGCGAAAAAGCCGCATCGCCGCTGCGTGGAGAATCCTTTGTCCGGATCACCTTCGTTGTAGATGAACCGAGCAAAGCCACCGGCGTGACACTGCACCATCACAGCGACGACGCGGACTCCCTGCGGCAGCTTATCCAGCAGGTCGACGACTTCACTGACCTTGATCTTTCTGTTGTTCCACAAAGAAATCGTCGTGTCGTGCGGCGAGTCGCGGTCATCGCTGCTATTGCCGTGTGCGGTTACGTACAGAACCAACCGGTCACCTCTGCGCATGGTCGAGCCAACATCAGCGAACCAACTGCGGATGTTGGCCGGACTCGTGTCGCCTCGCACCGCGGCCACTTCGTGATTTCGATACAGCAGCCCCAGATTGCGTTGAGAACCAAAAAACTCAGCCATCAGACGGTTGGCCTTCGGCACGGAATCTCGATCCATGACCTGCAGGTCGTGCCCTGCTGAAAGACCATCGGCAAAGTAGATGTCGTTGTGCAACAGGTCCTGTTTCTGCTCTCGCAGCAACCGCTGAAAGAACAGCACGTTTTTTTCGAGCGATGCCTGATTTCCCGTTGGTGAGGAGCCGCCACCAATGGTCAGAAAGAAATCCTTCGCATCGGCACGCGCCGAAATCAGCAACAAACACAAAGCAAACGACGCACCAGGACAGGCTTGTTTCTTCATGAGCTTCATTTCAATCTGCGGGGATAGCTGATCAACTTCGCCGGCGGATGCATCTGCCGACGGTGCTTTTCCATCGAACACTTCGGAGTTCGGCCGTCTTCTGCAGAAACACCCGAGAAGCCATGGTGATTCGGGCCAATCGTCTCTTCGACAGAGAATCCCAGCGATTGGTCGCTGAGTGCCGCATACGCGTCTGAAGGCGTGAGATTTCGTGGCACCACCGCTCTGTTCCGCGGACGGGCACAAAAGATTGGAGCAACATTCCGTCGTCAGGGATGATCTCGCTGGTCTCCGCGATCAGTACAACGCAGTCGTCGACAAAACCAGGATGCGCTCACCCAATTCTCTCATCTGATCGTCGGTCGTTATGCTGATGGTCGCCAGCACACGATGCTACGGGTGTTGAATATCAAACACCTTGTCAAAACGCCGGCTGGTAAGTTGCTCGCGGACTTGCGGCTTCATCCCGCATAAGACCAGACGAGTGTCAGCAGCTGCGGATTGCTGGTGGACAGACAGCAGCATCCCGATAGCCGCGTTGCCAAGGTACTCGACATGTGACAGATCGACGTAGGCTTCATCACAGTCCGGCCGCTGCAGCAGGCTCAGCAGGCTGGATTTTATCTGGGCGAGAACCTTAGTCTTGACGAGTCGGTCCTCGTTGGGCGTCACGATCCATCTGGTCTCCGATTCCGCGGATCGTTCCGTTTCAAGCGATGGCTCGGTGACAGTTTCTTCCGGCTCGGCAACGGCATCATCCGTTGAGTCGACGGCCTCCTCAATTTTCTCGGTCGGCTGGTTGCGTTGGATTGCGTAGATCAATGATTTCGCCAGCCAGGCGGCGTTGACTTCACTCTTAACCAGATAGTCCGCCGCTCCACGGTCCAGTGCGGAAAGCGACAGCTGTTCGTCATCAACGCTCGTGAAAATGACGATTGGAACGCTGTCCGCCGCTGCGTGCAATCGAGTGAAAGTCTCCAGCCCGGAACTGTCGGGAAGCGTCAGGTCGAGCAACACGGCATCGATGCCACCTTGAGACAGACGTTCCGTTCCAGCTGCCAGGCTGTCGAATGCCTCAAGCGAGAAATCACCGATTTTCCCTTCGGCAAGCATTCTGCGGGCCAACTCCACGAAGAGTGGGTTGTCCTCAATCAAGAGGATCTGAACCGGTTGTTGCATTTTTTTTTAATCTACAGTGTTTTACGCTGACTTGTGGCCGCGGAGGACGCGTAACGGCCCGAGAACCCGGCATGCCCACGAGCCAGAAAGTTCACAGGAAAAAGCAAACTGCACCAGCGGGTGGCCACTCAGGGGCGATTGTCTCTCATACCGCCGTTTTTTCCTATCCGGCGCCTCAATTCAGAACCCACTCTCTCCGACCATTTCCCTGTGACGAACTTCGATGCTCGTCGCTGCAGGTGCATTATACGTAGTCGGCTCTCGGGGCCTGCTCGATTCTGAATTAGTTTAGTATCAGGCACACCGGGATATCGCGTGAGGAACTGATCGGCGTACGCTTTTTATTTGCGAATCCCGGTTATGACACGATCAAGTGAATAAATTCTATCCGGCGGATAAAACCGGATGCGAACGCAAAACATCAATCAGGTTGGTTTGGAAGTCGCCATCACCGCCAGGGCGGACTGAAGCTGCGACACCTGTTCCCTGAGTTTGAGCATCGTCTCTGATGCGCCATCAACATCGCCCCGTTTTCCGGCCAGTTCGATTCGCCGCGCCACCTCCACAACGTGTCTCGCGCCAAAAATGTCGGCCGACCCTTTCAAGCTGTGTGCTGCTCGTTGAATGCGTTTGTTATCTCTATCCGTCAGTCCTTCCTGGATTTCCGTCATCATGATCGGACATTGATCGAGCAGGAGCTGCGCCATAGCTCTGATTCCTTCCTCACCTCCGGGTATTTGGCGCCGCGCCAATTCCAGATCGATCACATCTGCCGATGGCTGAATCTTCACCGAAGAAAGATTCTCAGCTGGCGCCCGTTCTGATGTCGAATGACTTTGCGGCTGAGTGAATCGCTCGATCGTCCGACGCAACTCATCGGGTAAAATGGGTTTGGCGATGTAACCGTCCATTCCAGCCGTCCGACATTGGTCGCGATCATCTGTCGTCGCGGACGCCGTCATCGCAATGATTGGAGTGCGGCGCCCTGTTTCTCGTTTTCGGATGACAGCAGTGGCTTCGAACCAATCCATTTCCGGCATTTGCAAGTCCATCAACACAATGTCAAATCGTTCTTTTTCCATGATGGTAACGGCCTCCAGTCCGTCACCGGCCATCACAATATTGTGTTTCTCCAGCAATCCGGCCAGCACCGTCCGGATCACAACGCTGTCCTCCACCAACAGGATGTCCAGCGGCGGGAACTCGCGTTCCCTGTCATCATGTTTCGCTGCACTTTGAACGTCGTCGATCATGGGCTGCCGTTTTTCTGCCTGGCTGTCTTAATTCAACTACGGATCGCACCGCATACGCTGTCACCGGTGGGCTGTACTGTGATCGTCGTCACGACAGCAGTTCTTCAATCACTCTTGCCGGGTACACGTCCGTCAAACGCTCATCGCGACCGTTATGGGGCCATGTCAGGCTTTCGTGGTCCATGCCAAGCAGGTGCAGGATGGTGGCGTGCAGATTGGCGGTCTGAGTTCTGTTTTCGACGGCTCTGTATCCGAAGTCGTCGGTGGCTCCATAGTGCTGACCGCCTTTGATGCCTCCGCCGGCCATCCACACGCTGAAGCCGTACGGATGGTGATCACGTCCAGAGGCCGCTTTGGCGTTGCGTTGTTCGGCCGCCGGAGTTCTTCCGAATTCACCGCCCCACAGCACAAGTGTCGAATCCAGCAACCCTTTTCTTTTCAGGTCGGTCATCAGAGCGCCGATGGGTTGATCCGTTCGCTGGCAGCATTTTTTTGTACCGTCGTTGTTATTGGTGTGCGTATCCCACGGCTGCCCGGCCATGAACAGCGACACGAACCGTACGCCTCGTTCGATCAGTCGGCGAGCCATCAGGCAGCGAGCGCCGTAGGACTCTGTTGTCGGATCATCCAGACCGTACATCTTCTGCGTCGCTTTGGTTTCCTGAGAGAGATCGAGCGCGTCTGTGGCGGCCAGCTGCATGCGGCCAGCCAGTTCGAACGTGTCGATGCGAGCTTCGAGTTCCAGCTCACCAGGGCGTTGTGCAAGGTGCTGTTCGTTGAGTTGTCGCAACAGCTGAGCACGTGCATCTTCGATGGCACGAGATCGCGGCTGTTTCGGCTTCAGATTCAGAACCGGACTGCCCTGTTCGCGAAATACGGTGCCCTGATAGTGCGGCGGAAGCCAGCCACTGGACCAGTTCCGCACGCCGTCGACAGATGCTCCGCCCGGATCCGGCAGCGCGACGAAGGCCGGCAGATTGCGGTTTTCTGTGCCAAGTCCGTAGGCCGTCCACGCGCCCAGCGTTGGCCGACCTTCCGTGGTCATTCCCGTCTGAGCCATCCAGATCGCCTGCTCGTGATTTCGATGTTCGCTGAACATCGAACGGATCACGGCGACGTCGTCCGCATGCTGTGAAACAAACGGTTGAATCTCGGAAAACTCCAGGCCACTTTCGCCGCAGCGACGAAACGAGAAAGGGGACCCCATTAGATTCCTGGTTCGATTTTCGTCGTCAGCAACTTCGTCGGGCGGAGCCGTACCGTCGAAACGATTGAGTAGTGGTTTCGGATCCAGCAGATCCACGTGGCTGGGGCCTCCGTGCATGTACAGCTGGATAACGGCATTGGCCCGCGGCTGGAAATGTGCGTCGGCCGCTGTTCGTGCCATGGCACCGCTGGCGGCTTTGCCCAGTAACGTCCCCAGCGCCAGTCCGCCAAAGCCGGAACCGAAGCGCTGCAGGGATTCTCGCCGTGAGAGGAATTGAAGTGGATTCATGTGTTAATCCAGATAAACAAATTCATTGCTGCTTAGCAACATGTGACACAGATCAACGTGAGCTTTTTTTTCCGCGGCTGCGAGTGTCTCCGGAGTCCGGCCATCAGCTTCTGCAATCTCACTATGGTATTGCGTCTTTTGGTCCTCGAAGAATCGCGAAAGAAGGTTAAGTTCGTCTTTCGTTGCCGGACGTGCGAATGCCGTGAGAACTGCTCGCCCGACAGGGTCGTCTGATTGTTCAGCAGTCACCCGCTCCGCAAATGCATGGGCAGCGCGAGTGACCGTGTCACCGTTGAGCAGAGTGAGCGCCTGTGTTGAAACCGTGGACTGACTTCGCTGAGTGCAGTTCACCGACATGGTTGGCTGGTCAAACACCTGCAACAACGTTTCGGGATTCAGTCGCTTAATCTTCACGTATACGGAACGCCGATTCTGATCAGCACCGGCCGGGACGATGACTTCTCCGTTTTTCTGCCGAGCGACGGCCTGCGAGACGCCAAACATCTTCGGATTGAGTGTGCCGGACACCGCCAGAAAAGCGTCTCTCACGGCTTCGGCTTCCAGTCGCCGCATTGTCTGTCGCCACAGCAGCCGATTTTCCGGATCAACTTCTTCGCATGCTGCCCGATGTTTGGCCGTGACGCGCGAACGTTGTCGCCAGGTATTCGATGTCAGAATCAGACGATGCATGTGCTTGACGCTCCAGCCGCTGCGAACAAATTCGGTCGCCAGCCAGTCCAGCAGTTCCGGATGCGAAGGTGGTGAACCGGAGACTCCGAAATCGTCAGGCGTATCGACGATACCCGTACCGAAATGGTGCATCCAGATGCGGTTGACCATCACTCGTGCCGTCAGTGGATGATCGGGCTGCGTCAGCCAGCGGGCAAACGCAAGTCGACGGCCGGTAGTCTTCGCTTCGGTTGACGGAGCTGTCCATTGGAAAGCTTGCGGCGTTGCCAGCGATAAAATCACACCTGGTTCCACCAGCGGCCCTGGCGTCAGCGAATCGCCGCGCAACAGCACAGGAGTCGTAACCTCACCCGGCAGGTCGTACAAGGCACGGACCTCGTCAAACAGCCAGCGTCGACCTTCTTCGACAGCGACTTTGGCCTTCAGATCCCCTGCGCCCGTTTCGTACTCTGAGTACTCAGCAAGCGCAGCGTCGAGTTCTTTGTCCTTAGGGCGCAGCGTCTTTTCGAACTTCTCTGCCAGATACATCTGAACCTTCGTGCGAGTTTCCGCTTTCACCGCAAACGCTGCTTTGACGTCCGCGCGAATTTGCTCCGGTAGCGTGTTCAGACGATCGTTAAACAGCCGGGCAGTGAAAGCCGTTTTCAACGCAGCAAGCTCAGATTTCAGTTTCTTCAGGTTGGCATCGACTTCGGCATTCTTTTTGGTCGCGGCCTCTTTTTCTTTCTTCGATGCGATCGGCAGCCGCCGGTTCATCTGCGGAACCCAGTCATCAGGCCGATACGCCCCCATGAAGACAGCCTGCATGCGATAGTAGTCAACCTGGGGTATCGGGTCGAACTTGTGGCTGTGACACCGAGCACACTGAACGGTCAGGCCCATCGTCGACGAACAGACAATCTGCAGCGTGTCGAACAGCGTCGGATAGAAGTACTGCGAGGCGGCATTCTTGATCGTTTTGAAATCCGGCCGACTCGGATCCGCCGCCGTTCGCAGAAAGCCAGTGGCCACGATGCCCTCCACGACATCCTCCGAAAGTTGATCGTCCGATTCAAAAGCTGTCCAGTAGTCCGTCAGTTCATCGCCGGCAATCTGTTCCTGCAGAAAACGGTCGTAAGCTTTGT
>LWDU01039499.1_pt1 | contig 11524 bp, 14 predicted proteins | sample 727161 | NCBI WGS metagenome assembly LWDU01 (sample SAMN04566230, study PRJNA314399) | hydrothermal vent metagenome | isolation source: deep sea hydrothermal plume seawater | place: Mexico: Gulf of California, Guaymas Basin | collected 2004-07-11 | reverse complement strand
AGAAGTCTACCGAGTAGATCGTTGTCCCGCGCCTGTCCCAGAAATCCAATCGACACCGGCAGCCCGACCCTTCGGCTCGAGGCTCCGTTCGGCAGCATTGCCTCGGCCGCATCGTGATCGCCGCCACGCGACATGGCGGAACGCTCCCGAGATTCGGGGGACGGAGACGCTCCCTACTGATCGCGAATCATCCGCCCCACCGCTCCACCGGCGCCCGGGAAGGTCTAAAGGCATGAAGAGACGAGGATCGCGCTTGGCCATAGCAGTGGCGCTCAGTTCGACCAGTATGCGAACTCGTCTTCAGGCCGCGCGATCGCCGCATGGACGTATGGCGCCCAGGCCGACCCGGGCTGACTGGCGTAGTGTGCCTCCAGCTCCGCGCGAAGATCGGCGACGAGCCTCGGATTCGCGGGCGCAATGTTCGATCTCTCATACGGGTCGACTGCGAGATCGAAGAGCCATTGATGGCTCGTGCCACCGGGCGGCTCGCTCAGGATGAGCTTGTGCGATCCACGGCGAACGCTTCGTGCGGCGCCGTTTCGCCAGAACAACACTCGATGCGGCGGGCCGGAAATCTCACCGCGCAGGTAGGGAAGCAGATCGACGCCGTCGATCGTGCGATCGCTCGGTAGTTCCGCACCCGCCGCCGCGGCGGCCGTGGCGAAGATGTCGAAGTGGTGCACGGGCTCCTCGTAGACCGTCCCGGCCGGGATCGCTCCGGGCCACCGAGCGAGGAAGGGAACGTGGATGCCCCCTTCGAAGTACGTGCCCTTCCAGCCGCGGTAAGGACGATTCACCGCAGGCAGGCCGATGTAGCCGGCTCCCCCGTTGTCCGAGGTGAAGATCACGAGGGTGTTCTCCTCGAGCCCGTTGCGGCGCAGCGCGTCCAGGACCTCTCCGACACCGCGATCCAGGGAACGCATCATCCCGCCGTAGACGCGCTCGCGATGGAGGTCGATGTGCGAGAGCGCGTCGTAGTCTTCCCGCTTGGCCTGCAACGGATTGTGCGGCGCGAAGTAGGCGAGGTAGAGGAAGAAGGGGCGATCCCGGTTGCGCTCGATGACGTGGACCGCCTCTGCGGAGTAGGCGTCGGTCATGTACGTCGCCAGCTCGAAGGCCTCCCCGCCGTTGAAGGACGAGGAGAACTGCGTGGCGCGCCACAAGAACCGATCGATCGGGTCGAAGTCCTGACGAGAATTGACGACGTTCGGATCGTCCGGCCGCGCGTACATGCCACCGTTCATGAGGAGGCTGTCGTCGAAGCCCTGCTCGAGCGGCATCATTCCTTCGCCGCGACCGAGGTGCCACTTGCCGATGTGGGCGGTGTAGTAGCCCCGGTCCTTGAGCAGCTCCGCGAGCGTGACCTCGGAAGGGGGCAGCCCCAGTGCGGCGACTTCCGCGTCGCTGTCGTCGCCCTCGTCGAGGATCGAGGGCGGGCCATCATCTCGGTTTGCATTCCGGATCATCGTGATGATGGGCATCATCCCAGGCGGAACGGGCGCGAACTCGAAGCCGAATCGCGTGCCGTAACGCCCGGAGATGAGCGCTGCGCGGGAGGGCGCGCAGGTGGCGCTGCCCGAGTAGCCTTGGGCCAGGTTGACGCCCTCGATCGCGAGCGAGTCGATGTTCGGCGTGAGAACGGTGCCATCGCCGACGCCGCCGTTCAGGCTGATGTCGTTCCATCCGAGGTCGTCGGTCACGATCAACACGACGTTCGGCGGGCCCTCGGATCGCGGCGGCAACGACGCGCGGGGCGGGGGCTGCGACCACTCGATCTCACCACTCGGAGCGACGGGGTTCGCCACGCTCACGAGGATCTCCATCGCGAAGAGCACGATCGGGACGCGGGCAAGCCATGCCACACACCCGACTCCTCCCAAGAGGATGGCGACCAACAGGGATCTCCGGGCAAGTCGACTCACTTTCGCTCCTCAATCTGGCCACGACCGTTACTTCGGGACTCGAGATAGATATAATACTGGCACATTAAATGTCAATAGATTCGAGCCGGGTTCGGAGAGAGGTGCAGTGAGTCTTGATCTCTGGCGGGGGGTCCCGAGATGACTCCTGCCCGCGTGTGGTTGATCCTGGCGACGATCTACGTCGCCTTCTTCTACTGGTACACCTCTTTTGGCGGACCTCTCACGCCCGACGAGATCGACTGGTACGTCGCGGAGGCCGAGCGCGTGGGGCAGTCGCGCGAAACCAGCGAGGATTTCCGGGGCTTCTTGGAGAACGACACCGGCGATGACTTCGTGATCCTGAACATCATCGACTCCCGCGAGCCACCGCTGGTCGTCGAGGGCTTTCCCCCTGCGGCGAACGCCCAGGAAATGGTCGATCGCTACATGGAGTTCATGTACCCCGAGCTCTTCGCACGAGCGTGTCATCCGGTGTTGATCGGATCCGCTGCGCACCGAGCGGTGGACTTGATGGGGCTCGACGTCGAGGACATCGAAGTCTGGGACCAGGGCGTGTTGATGCGGTACCGGAGCCGGCGCGACCTGGCGGACATCTTGTCGAACCCCGCGTTCGCCGGCCGCCACGAGTTCAAGGTCGCCGCGATCGAGAAGACGATCGCGTTTCCGCTCGACCCGTGGTTTCAGCTGGGTGACCCGCGGCTCGTTCTCGCGTTGCTGTTCCTGGTCGTCGGCTTCGCCTGGCAGGCCCTGCGGCGGGACTAGCAGACGCCCGTCGCCTCAGATCGCGGGCCCGGACGTCACTCTCCATATCGGCAGCACGTACCACATGAGCTACTTGGCGGTCGTCGAGATCCCTTGAGGGGGTCCGACCCTCCCCCGTAGCAGGCTTACCCGACCCCGCCCCCATACTGAAACCTCGGCGGTTCCCCGACCTGCTTGTAGAAGGCTCCGATCAGGTCTGTCTCCCGCTCCTTGAGCTGATGAGCCAGCGCATTCTCCATCGCACACCAGGACGCTGAGAGCGACTCCGCCCTGTACTTCTGCCCATGAGATCGAAGGCGTCCCCTCAGCCCGGTCGACTCGCCCAGGTAGACGACCTCGTCCCCCGTCACGGGCTCCCCTAGGGATTTAACATAACGCCCATACTCGGACGTTATGCCAAAAGCGAGCTTGTATGTCCTATCCCCACGTCCAATCGGTTAAGTTCGACTTCTTTATTCGTGGAACGGAGAAAGCATGAAACGAGCCTGGCGATCTGGATTGACCCTAGTGCTAACTGCACCGCTGTTAATCGCTTGTGGAGGAGGCGGCCTTACCGCTCTTTCCAATTCAGAGGGTGAAGATTCCACGCAAATATCGTCATATCCCGATGCTAGGGCTGAAGGTGCCGAACTCCTCTCGGCATTTTACGGCCTAGATGATGCGATCCCATTCCTCGCCAGCTATCGGATCTGTGGCAGCCTTGGGCACAGTGATGGCATGCCCGTCATTTTTTCCAAAGAGGTTGATATCGCGACCCTCCAAGCCGGTGACTTTTCTGTGATGCTCAACGACGGCAGCCAGGTGAAGCCAGGCTGTGTCACGCCTGCCCCGGCGGAAGATCTGGGTGAATTCCGAACCATGTTGATGGTCGGTGACTTCGGCTCAATCGACAATCAACCGACGAGTGTTGAGATCACCGGCAACATTGTCTCAATGGATCATGAGACCAACTTCTTAGGGGCCAAGGTTGATGTCACGCCGCTCGAAGACGGCCCAGCCCTTGTACACGCGGAAATTGTCCCAGAGGAAGATTGGGAGTTAGGTAAGGAATCTTCACGATTTCCCTTTGGCGGCGGAACCGGTTGCCCTGCATCCACGCAGCAAGTCGTTCGAGTCGTCTGGGCTGGCGGTGTGACCAAGCCGGGTGGAGACGAAGTGGACGATCTTGAGAGGAAGGCCTATCGAGTTATGGCTCTGGATAACGATACCCTCACCACTGTGACACCCTTCGCTCTCGGCGATCTCGGCGACGGAGACAACAACCACGAACTTTGCCTGGATGAAGTTTCCGAGGTTGTGCGCATTGAATTCCCCGCGGGCTTGATGACCGATCCTCGTGAAGACTTGAACATCGCCACGTCCATCACGCCTTCCAATTGAGTTCAGACAAGTGGCCATCAAAGCGGAAACAACTTTTTCTCTCGCCCGTCACGGGGCTCCCCTTGGGTATTTAACATAACGCCCATACTCGGACGTTGTGCCAGAAGGCAGCTTGAATGTCCTATCCTCTCGAGTCCCAAACCCTCGCCGCCCTTCGTGACACGCTTCTGCCCAGCCCGCTGTCGGGCGAACTCCGCATCCCCGACGCCCACTCCACCGCCGAGCGAGTACTGGCATGATTGAGACTTATTCTGATTACATCCGGAATTACATTCGACACACCGGCGGCCCGCACATTCCCGGTGAGCATCATTTTGTCGCCGTCTACCTCGTCCCACGTTTGCAGTCGCTTCCAGAGTTGGGCGTTCCCGACTTCGTTAATCCAGACGGCATGAAGGCAATTCCGGGCGACATCGTTTACTACGATCAAGGTACTGCTGTTGGCGAATGGAGAATGAGGCTTGGGATTGAGGTCAAGCTTGGTTCGTTGACGTTTAGCCGAACGGAATACAACGAATGGATGACTACAGACGCGATCCATAACCAGCGACCGCATCTGTTTATCGGCATTGGGGATAGGACATACAAGCTGGGTTCTGGCATAACGTCCGGGTATGGGCGTTATGTTAAATCCCGAGGGGATCCCGTGACGGGGCGTCCGGCCAGCAACAACCGAACTCTGCGATCGCCTCGGAATCGACGACTCGAGCCTCGTCCTCGATGTGGGCTGCGGCATTGGGGGCTCGCGATTCGTCGCTTCAACTTTCTTTTTGTCTCGCCGGCTCGCTCGAAATCGGCGCGACCCATCCGTAGCGGGCGAGCATTCGCCAGCCCACGAGGATCGCAATGCCGATCGGAATCTGCACGATCATGTAGACGAGGATCGGCACGATCGCGACGAATTCGACAACCTGCGTGAGCAACACGATGCCAAGCATCGTGTTCTTGACGGCGAGTTCCAGCGCGATCGTCGCCGAATCCCTCGCCGATATTCCGACGAGGCCCGGAACCAGAGTTCCGATCAGCACAGCGGACAACGTGTACCAGGCGACAGGTATGACGCTGCGCGCAAACTCGTCCGCGGGAGACTCTGGTTGATCCAAACTTCGCAGGCCGACGATGATTAGAATCGAAACGATGCTGACTCGTGAAATAGTGGGTTCCCAGCGACCCGCTCGAGGAAAGCGAGTCAAAAGGAGCATGCCAACTCCAACCGGAAAGACAGTCAACATCCCCAACTGGAAAGCGGTGTCGAGAATTGGCATCTCGACCGTCTGCCCCGCCCCCTCGCTCCCTGCGAGAGCGAATCGAACGAGTAACGGCAGCGTAAAGAGGGTGGCGAGCGTCGCGGTCGCGGTCAACGTAATCGAAAGCGCGGTATGCGCGCGCGCCACGTGGACAAACATGTTCGAAAAGAGCCCGCCGGGACAGCCGGCGAGAACGACAAGGCCTGCGGTCAGCAGCGGTGGAAGCGAGAAGGCTCTCGCTATGAAGATGCCGATCGACGGAAGAATGACGAGTTGAAGCAGAGTTCCAACGATCGCCGGGCGCGGCGCGCGCACGACTCGGCGAAAGTCATCGGCGCCGAGCGTGAGGCCCATCGCGAGCATCATCGCGAACATCGCGACGCCAGCCGCTAGTTCGCCCAACCCATTCTCCAAGTCGCGTGCTCCCGCTTTGCAAAACAACCACGCCCATCGAAAACTTGCCCATCATGCGGCGATCGGCTGAACCCCCAACTTTTCCCGGGCCACGTCGATCGGAAGTTCTACGAAGTCCCAGAAATTCCAGTTATCGCCGAGGTCGACACTCATCGCGGAACCGCGTTTGATCTCCCTGAGCCAATCGACGGCGAGCGTGCCCTGCGCGATTCGCCCCAGATCGACCGGCATCTCGAACGGCGTCAGATTGATACCAGCGGTATGGATGAGATTCGCGAAGAGCGTCGTGAAGAAGTCTTCATCACCTTTGCAGAACCCTGCTTGGAACCCTGCGTTCTTGATCTCGCCTTCGGGCGAAATGTCGTACCCGCTCAGTACGTGAGAAAAATCGTGATAGACCGCCCCGAGAGGGAAGCCGCCCTTTTCTCCGCTAAATCCGATCGCTGCATCGCGACAATGATCGTGGAACTCACGCCCGAGGGTCCCGAGTGGCAAATCGCCCAGCGCGCAAAAACGGCTCGCCAGATTCTCATCCGGGCCCAATAGACCGCGAAAACGGAGGAACGCCTTGATCACGGGGAACCCCCCGCCTAGCAATCTCTTGGAGTTGCGCAGATAAGTTCGAACATGCGCGCGGCGCGCAAACCCGACACGAAATCGGATCATTCGTTTTTTCGCAAGATTGGAGATCACCCCGACGGCCGGCTCATCGACTTTCAGCGACTTTGAAAAGGAGTCGATGAGTCTCGATTGCTCGAGGGTCGGCGGACCTTCGGCGATGGCCGTCAAGATCATGAAACGAATCAGCTGTCGCGCCTCGGACGGTTCACCACACGCCTGTGCCAATGCGCCCTCATCGATTGACTCAAGAGACTCGACATCGAAGTTCGTCTCGAAAAGGACTTGTTGAATCGCATCGAGCATTGCGCGTTGAGGCCGTGCGAAGCCATTCGACGCGGAGCACGCGACCATCATCAGCGCTCGCAATTGCGCATGGGCCGATTCCTGTCTCGGTTTCAAGAGGTCCACTTGCCGCCCCCAGTTCAGAAGTCTCAAAGTTCGTTCGTGGTCGACCCCGTCGGATTACGACCGCGTCCATTGAAGAGGATTGCACTAAATTTGTCAAGTGACTAGGTTCTGATGATCGATTGCGAGCGCCCGTCGGTGATGTCATGGGCGAGGATTCACCGGCGGCGCTGACTCGAAGCGACCTTCCGCCAATTACCCGCCCCGCCCGCACCGCAACGAGGCAAAAGGAGAGAGCCATGGCCCTCACTCAATACGTCGAGAATCCGAAATTCGAAGAGTACAGCGAGAGATTCAAGGAACACTTCTTGATGGAACGAAGGGGCGGAATTCTTCTACTGAAGATGCACACCGGAGGCGGAAATGTGAAATGGGGCTGGGAGCTTCACCGAGCGATCGGGCAAGCTTTTCGGACGATCGGCTCGGACCCAGAGAACGAAGTGATGATCTTGACGTCCGCTGGCGACTACTGGATCGCCGGCGCAGATAGCACCAGCTTCGAAGGAGAAGAAGAGGATCCCGCATTTTGTAGCTATGAGTACATGTACACCGACGGCCGGCGCATGGTGAATAGCCTAGTCAACGAAATCGAAATCCCGACGATCGGCGTCATTCCCGGGCCGGGATTTCATCTCGAATTGGCATTGATGTGTGATCTCACCATCTGCTCAGACACCGCGATTCTCGCCGACATGCATTTTGAACGCGAATGGGTGCCCGGCGATGGTATCCACAGCGCCTTTATCGAACTGCTCGGCGTGAAACGTGCCGCCTGGGTCCTATTGATGAACGAACAGATCGATGCGCAGAAGGCCCTTGAATATGCCCTGGTCAACGAAGTGGTCGCCAAAGACGAACTGATGGACCGCGCCTGGCAGATTGCCGAGCAGCTCGCTTCCAAGAAGAGAATCACTCGAAGAATGGCGACTCAGATCGTGCGCCGCCCGTGGAAGAAGCGGATCGCCGACGACCTCGACGCGGGTTGGACAGCGGAAATGTACGCCTACCTCGCCGATCAACCGCGACATCCGCGTGACACGAGCTGACGGGCGACCCGTCATCGCACAGCCGCCTATCCCCCATCCTTCATCGATCAGGATCGCGACATGACCCAGAAGCGTGCGAACGCAAAATCGCGAACGACCGAACGCACTCAGGCGCGGGGCGAATTGACGCGAGATCGTATTCTCGCTGCTGCGGTCGAAGCCTTCGCCGAGAAGGGCTACCAGGCCGCTAGCACGCGCGACGTCGCGCAGCGTGCGAAGATCGATCAGGGATTGCTGACTTATCACTTTCCGAACAAGGACGACCTCTGGAAATCGGCGGCCGAGAGGATATTTGGTGCCTTCGATCGCCGGATGGAAGAACTCCTCGTCGAGTTAGACCACGAAGACCCCAAGAAGCGTGCCCGGGAATTCGTGCGGGAATTCGTGCGGTTTTCAGCCGCCAACCCCGAATTCTTTCGTTTCATGGTCGACGAGGGGAATCTCGACGATGACCGCTCGAAGTGGCTCGTCGATACCTACTTGAAGAAGCGCTTCGAAACAATGAAGGAGCGCGGCATCGTTCGTGCCGCCGGCTACAAGGTCTCCCAGGCCCCTCATGTCTTCTACTCTTTGATGGGTGCGGTTCAGCTCATCTTTGCCGTTGCGCCCAATTGCAAACGTCTCACTGGACTCGACCCGGCGAAGCCGAAGGCGATCGAGGCCCATGCCGAATTCGTCGCCCACCTGATCGTGCCCTAGCAAGCGATCCAATCAAGACAGCCGGCTCTACCGAACTTCGCGCATGAATGTGGCGAGGGCATCGATGTGTTGCTGCGGCGTCGTGAAACCTGGGTCCTTCTCTCCGAACATCATCGAACTCGTTGACATTGTTCGCATCGAGATGCTGTCCGCCCCGAGCCCTTCCCAGGCCTTGATTTCGCGCTGCCAATGCTTGGGGCCGTCCCCAAAACCCGTGAAGACGTCGATGCCGAATCCCTCGCGCTTTCCGTTTGCCTCAAGATCGGCGATTAACTGCTGACAGAGGTCCTTGATCGGATCGCTCGCCGGGCTGAACAGGAAGCCGTCGCCGCAAGCCGCCGCGCGGCGGATAGCAGGCCGACTCCGGCCCCCGAACCAGATCGGTATCGAAGACACGGGTTGCGGAGAAATGCCCGCTCGGTCGATGCGATGAAAATCGCCACTGAAGTCGACTACCGGCTCAGTCCAGAGTTTGCGTAGGACCTCGACCTGTTCGTCGAGGACTCGTCCACGATCCTTGAACGACGCACTCAGACCATCGTACTCGACATAGTTGTTGCCCGTCCCAAGCCCGAGGCGCAACCGTCCATTCGAGAGCACTGAAAGCTCGGCCGCCTGCTTCGCGACCAGCACCGTCTGTCGCTGTGGAACGACCAGCACGCCCGTTACAAAATCGATCGTTGAAGTCAGTCCGGCTAGATAGGCGAATAGAGTGAAGGGCTCGTGAAATGGGTTGTGATTGTCGTAGGCGCTCATCATCGGCGGGTCGCGATCTTCGCGGACGCCGCCAAGGACGTGGTCGTAGGCAATGATGTGGGAGTAGCCGAGCTCCTCGGCGGCCTGTGCCCAGTCTCTGATGACGACCGGGTCGTTTCCGATCTCGCAGGTGGGAAAAATTGCGCCGAATTTCATCGGGACTCCTTTCGACTGATGCGGCCCCGGAGGGCTCTCCGCGCTACTTGGTTCGAGCAAGCTACGCCCACGTTCAGACTATATCAAGTGACTAGCCTCTCTTGTCCGCAAACCAGGTCGTTGGAAAACCCTCCACACCTGCCAGATCGACATACCCGCAATCAACCAACACCGGAAACGTGTACTCGTGTTCCCGTCACGGGAGCTCCCCACTACCCCCTATGGCTCGGCTCTATTCAGCAGCGATGTCCTGCGGCGCGCGCACCTTGAAATCGCCCCGCGACAGGGCTCCCCTAGGGATTTAACATAACGCCCCTACTCGGACGTTGTGCTGGAAGCCAGCTTGTATGTCCTATCCCCACCCGATCCGCCCCGCAATCCGTACTAGAATGACCGCGATGTCGGATCTCGAATCTTCCTCGAAGAGCGCTGCGGCACCCGATCGGGTTCGCATCTACGGCAACGACCATTCGCCGTGGGTGCAGGCCGTCCTCCTCGCCCTACACGACCAACGCATCGAACACACGATCGAACTCGCCCCGCCCCTCTCTCTCTTCCTGGAATCGGGCATCCTTATGCCCGCCGCGAGAATCGACGCCGCCCCCTGGCTACTCGACAGCGAGCGCATCCTCTGCGGACTCGGCTACTCACCGGTCTCCGAGGACGATCGAAGCGGGCTTCAACGCATCTTCGGAGGCGGCGCGCGGCGACGAGCCGACCACGTGCCGACCTTCTTCCAGCGCTTCGGTCGTGTGCGCGCCGGCGAGGGGTCGCTCCCGCGACGACTCTGGCAGCAGTTCTGGCGGTCGTTTTCGATGTTCTACTTCTTCGTCATCCTCAACGTGCTGGCGCGCCGGCTCGAACGCCCCGGTCCCGACAGGATCGCAGCGGACTTCCAGCGATTCCAGGACCGCCTCACACCCGACACAGAATTCATCGCGGGCACGAGCCCCGACACGGTCGATCTCCAGTTCTTCGGCATCGTGCAGATGTGCGCGAGCATCCCGGGACCGTCCTTCGAGGTCCTTCGAACCGACCCGAAACTCGACCGACTCCGTCGGTGGGTCTCGGCGATGCAGACGCGCTTCGCCGACTACGACCATCTCTACACCGCGGACGCCTTCGAACCTCGGCAGCCCGAGATCCGCCCCTCGCCCGCCAGCGAGCGCGTCGCGTACTGGTTCGGGCTCACGACGATGTTTCTCGCGTTCCCGGTGACCCTTCCGCTCGTCGTGTACTTCGCGAGTAGGATTCGTCGCAAGGGGCTCCTCTAGCGGGCGCTCCGCGCGTTCTCGACGCGCTCCAAGCTCTGGAGTGTGCCCGGGTTCTCGGGATCCAACTCGAGGGCGCGAATCAATGACGCCCGCGCCTCGTCATCCCGTCACGGGCTCCCCTGGGGATTTAACATAACGCCCATACTCGGACGTTGTGCCGGAACCCAGCTTGTATGTCCTATCCCCAGCGAGGGCCTGAACTCGAAGATCCAGTGGATCAAACGAAAGGCATGTGGCGACCGGAATCGGAAGCGATTCCACAACGCCATCTACTTCCACCTCGCAGACCTGGATCTCTACCCGAACTCTCTCAAATCAACCCACACGAATCCCTGAAGCACCGGAATTTCAATCTACTTTTTCGGTACAGCCTATTATAGTAGGCATTCTGACATGTAGGCCGTGACCCTGGTCGGCCTCTCCTGGGCGCAGGTGAGGAGGGCGCGCGTGCGAGGGGGAGGGCGCACAGCCGAAGGCCGGGCCCGTGAGCGCGAATCCGGATTCTCGGCGGGCATTCGTCTACGGCTGGGTCAGGGCTCGGCACTCGCCTTCCACGCTGTCGAACCAGGGATCGTCCGACCCTCCCGTGGCACATACCTCGCCCGCGTAGATCATCTGGTGGGGCTCGTTGCCCGCCCCGGCGCAGGTTCCGTTGGCGTCGCAGTCGGTTTCGACGAACAGGTCCTGCCCGTGCTCGGATTGGAGTAGCCAGGGGATTCGACCCCAATCCGAAATTCTCACTGATCCGAAACCGCGAGCGCAGAACTTGAACTCCCTATGCTCACGAATTCACCGAAACACTTTAGGAGGGCCCCATGCCGCTTCGAATTCTGACCCTCATC
>LWDU01038779.1_pt1 | contig 11524 bp, 8 predicted proteins | sample 727161 | NCBI WGS metagenome assembly LWDU01 (sample SAMN04566230, study PRJNA314399) | hydrothermal vent metagenome | isolation source: deep sea hydrothermal plume seawater | place: Mexico: Gulf of California, Guaymas Basin | collected 2004-07-11 | reverse complement strand
CTATGGCGGTTATGGGCGCGGAAAAGGCGGCTGGGTACGAGAGCGTGATACCTGGCGGCCCTACAACGACTACGACGTCCTGGTGGTGGGTGGAGACAAGCCTGCCCGTCGAGACCTTCAGAAGCTTCGCGCGGGCCTGGCGAGGGACCTCAAAATTCACCGGGTGGACATCACCTGGACCAACAGGCTGCGCCTGGCTTTGCTGCGGCCCTCCATCTTCAGCTACGATCTCAAGCACGCCAGCACTCTGCTGAGGGGCGACGACACGGTGCTCAGACGGGTCCGACCAGGGCCGGTCGGCACGTTACCTATGCGGGAAGCCTTTACGTTGTTCCGTACTCGGCTATGGACCTTTCTTGGCAGCACGATGCGGGAGGACTTCGGAAAGCCCCTTGCCGATGAAGCGGCGCGCTTCTTTCGCAACCAGATGGCGAAGGCCACCCTGGCCGCCGTCGACGTGTTGCTCCTGCGTCACGGCCTTTACCATCACAGCTACGTCGAGCGTGTGAAAAGGGTTGGTCGGCTACCCGAGACGAGCGGGGACGATGCGGAGTGGTTTTCCTGGGCCCTGAACGAGAAACTGCACCCCAATGGCTCGCCCCTCGATGGTCCGGCGATGCTGACTCATTACGATCGCACACACGATCTATTCACTCGGCACATGCTCACCGCCATTTCTTCCTTCCTCGGTCGGCCGTTGGCGTCGGTTCCCGAAGTCGCAGACTGCTTCGAGAGACATTGGCGCTTCCGTGTGCGCCGAGCCGCCAAGATACTAGCTAAGGGACGCACGGCGACTCGCCGGTCACGATCTCTCGACCTGGCCCAGATGTACCTTTTTGCAGCGTATTCTCCCGCCGGCATCGACGCCCAGCTTGCCCAGAAAGCCGCGGTGTTGCTCAATGGCATAGCCCTAGAGGTGAATGCCGATACCCATTGGCATCAACTGCGATGGGTCGCCGCACAGATGCGACTGGACCCATGACTCCCCTGGTACTCCTTCTACTGGATGCTTGTCGGTGGGACTACATCGACCCCGAAACGACGCCGTTCCTGTGGAAGCAAGCGGAGACCGGACGCCACTACCGTCGCGTGATCCCCAGCCCGGGATTTTGTGAAAGGACGGAGATGCTGACGGGTATGTCACCGGCGGAAAGCGGCTTCTTCACCGCGATCGGTCACAACCCCGAGCAGAGTCCCTACTCTGGACTGAAGCCACTGTTGAGCGTGTTACACGGGCTCGAAAAGCTGTCCACCTCGGCCCTATGGCGGAAGGTTCTGCGTCGTATCTTGCGCCAGTCCATGCGACGCAAGGGCCATGGTTTCGGTCCCTACTACATCCCCCTGCGTCTGCTGGACAAGTTCTGTCTGACGGAGGACTACTACGATCATCGTGATCCCCGTGCGTTTGCCGTTCCGTCGCTGCTTTCCCTCGTCGCCGAGGATGGCTTTCGCACCCACTACGACTCGTTCACCGCACTCGGCATGTTCAACACGAAGAGCGACGAGGAGCGGCTGGACCTGGCGGTGAAGGCGGCCGTCTGCCCGACAACCAAACTCTTCCTCGTCTACCACTCTGCTCCCGATGCCTTCGGCCACGAACTCGGACCGGATCATGCAGGCATGAAAACAGCACTCGCCCGAGTCGACGACCAGATACGCCGGTTCCATGAGGACTTTCTCGCTCGGCGTCCCGACGCCCGCTTCATGATCGTCGGGGACCACGGCATGAGCCAGGTTCACGAGCGGGTGGACGCGGGAGCCGAAGTCGTACGTATAGCGAACGAGTTGGGCCTTCGAGTGGGCAAGGATTTCTTCTTCTTTCTCGATTCCACGATGTTGCGGGTCTGGTTCGAGACGCCGGACGCCCGGTCGAAATTGGCGCCGGCAATCTTTGAGAGCCATGTACTGGCGTCACGGGGACGCGTACTCACATCCCAACTCGCCGAGTCGCTCCACGTGCCAGTGGCTGACCGGACGTACGGCGACCTCATCTGGTGGGCGGACAGAGGCGTTCTGGTGTGGCCGGATTTTTTTCACTCTCCGGACGCACACATCTCCGGTATGCACGGCTACGACCCTTCCCACGCCGACAGTCACGGCACCTGCATCGCGTTCGGTCCCGGAATCTCTGCGCGACAGGTCGAAACCCTGGAGTTGCGAGGAGTTTTCGAGGTCGCCCGGGAGTTGCTGATCGATGAATAGGTCGTCGATGGACGGGTCATCGATAGACAGGTCTAGAAAGATTCTCATCTCTGCGGTGGTTTGCGCGTTCAACGAAGAAGAGCATCTGTCATCCTGCCTGGATAGCCTTGCTGCTCAGAAGACCCGGCTTTCCTATGAGGTCATTGTCATCGATGACGGTTCCACCGACGGAACGCGGACGATCGCAATGGATTGGGCGCGACGAAATGGTGGGGTAGCCGTTCGCCATTTTCAGATTGTCCACGGCGGACTCTCGGTGGCGCGCAATACCGGAGTAGACAGATCACGCGGTGAGATCGTCGCCTTCGTCGACGCCGACGCGCGCGCAGAACCAACCTGGTTGGAGAACATTGCAGGACCCTTCTCGGATCCGGCGGTGGACGTAGTAGCGGGCCGGGTTTCCAATCTCGATGACGACCGGAGATTCGCTAGGTTCATCCACAAGGTCCACTTCGAAGCGGCAATGCGCGCCATGAAAGAATCGGGTCTTACCGGTGCAAACATGGCTTTTCGCAGGCACATATTCGAGGTCGAAGGAATCGGGTTTTTCGACTACTTCGACCGGCGTGGTGACGAGACGAGCCTGCGAGTGCGTTACTTCGGTCGGAATCCCTCGCGGAAATTGGTGAGTGCTCCGGATGCGGTCGTCCACAATCAGCACCCCGATCNNNNGCGCGCGGAGATTGTCGCGAAGCTCCTCGTGCGGAGTGGGGCTCTGGCCGCGTTGCCCATCGCGCTTCTCGCGGTCCAAGATCTGCCTCTGCTTGCTGTTCTGGCCCTCGCCTTCTGGGGAGGGCGCATGGCCTTCCGTGCCCGCTACATTCTCGAGAGCATGCGTGGCGGTGTAGAGAGTGAAGGACCGCTAGGCGCGATCGCGGCCCTGGGGGCCGTACTGACGGGCACGATGGCCAGAGATCTCGGCTACCTCCGTGCGGTGCCGTTGCTGCTTCTTGGGAAGAAAATCGATATGGGCCAGTCGGTCGGAAGCGTCGTCGCATCGTGGGACGACGGGATGCTCGGGGGTGGCGACTAAAGCGAGCGCAAAAGGGGCGCCAGAATAGTCGAACTCAATGGGTGCGTCCCATTGGCTCGAGACTGCAGAGTTGGGTCAGCGCCTTCCTTCAATCTGCACTGAAGGGCACGTTGGCCGTATTTGTAGGGAGGCCATTCCGTCTGTACCGAACGTCGAAAATCTGAGGGTGATTCGAATGTTCGGATCCAACCATTTTCTTGAATCTCTCGATTACAGCCGAGGACACGAAACGGAACAGGCCCGGGGGAGTTCCATACCATTCGCTACAATTCTCGCAAATGCTGGCATGGCGACCCTCGATTTCTGCTTTTCTTAGAGCCTGCATTTTCGCGTTGTTCCATATCTCTTCCAGAGTATTGTCCTTGATGTTTCCGATAATGATCTTGCCCTGCAAATCGTGACAGCACGGTACGATCCTGCCATCCCACAGAATTATCACTGCGCTCCAGAACCACCTACATGGGGGGCGTTCTGATCTTCTTCCGAAGTACCAGTCCTTTTTGAGGGCTTGGGTCTCATCGACCTGTCCCGCCCTGGTAGAGAACGACTTGACTGTAATCTGATCGACCGGGGTGTCTTTCCAGAACCCTACGAAGCTGTCTATGAGCGGCGTCGCTTCGGCTATCTTGATCACGTGCAGGTCCGTAAACGGCGTCACTGCACCCATCGATTCCTTGATGTCCAGGAACCTCAAGATGTTTTCTTTCACACGTTCGTACTTACTGTTTTCTCTGTATTTTTCGAAAATTTCTTTGGAGACGCCGTCAAATGCCAGGACGAGTGTGTCCAGCTTCGACTGGATCAAGATTCGTGACCGCTTCTCATCCAACAGGCTTGCATTGGTGGACAACCCGACGTTCAGTCCCGCATCCTTGCATAGCGAAATCATCTCGCCCAGTTGGGGGTGAAGCAAAGACTCGCCGTGAAAGTGAAGCTGAACCAGACTGTCTGAAAACCTCGTGGTCTTCAGTATGTGCCTCAGCAGATCCGCGTCCATGAAGCCGGATTTTCTGGTGAACGCAGGACAAAAGGTGCATCGAAAATTACATTTGTTGGTCAACTCGATGGCCGTAACGGTCGGATAGTTGGTGGCGATCGTATTCCTCCTCCAATAATCCTCCGTTTCTTTGATCCTCTCGAGTTTCTTCAGCACGCGCACGGGAGTCTCGATCGCTCTTGGTTAATTGGAGACAGCTACGCTCTTTTGAGCGCATTGAGGATGAGGTCAGAGAAACGCATCTAGTGGTCAAGCGTGTGGTGACGAGCACCTCAGACAGTCTGACTTTCGGGGGCGCACGATCGTGAGTACCGAACAGACGCAGGTGATCTTCGAGAACGTATACAGGGGCAGGCAGAGCGCGCTCCACCACCTAGCCTACATGCGCACCGCGAAGGTTCTGCTCGCGATGGACGCGCTGCTACGAGCCGGTGTGGAACTGCGCGCGAGCCGTGTGCTCGATTACGGTTTCGGAGCGGGCACCTTTTTCAGGCACTGCCCCAGAGAAGCGAGCCTGTTCGGGGTCGAGACCGACCGCCAGACCGTTCGTGAAGTCGAGGCCATGCTGCGGGACAGGGGCTTCGAGAAGATGGATCTCCAGCCGATCGACATTTCGGATTGGGAGAGACACCCCTTACTGCAGAAGCAGTACGATGTCATCCTTTGCAGCCATGTTCTCGAGCACATGGACTGGCCGGTAGACCTGCTGAGTGCGTTGGGCCGGTGCATGGCACCGGGCGGTAAACTCGTCTGCCTCGTTCCCATCAACGAGATCGTCATGAATCCTCACCATGTCCAGACGGTCGATCGTGCCGCCGTCGAGGGCTGGACGCGGGAGGCGGGCATGGCGTTCTATCCTTTTCAACCACTGTTCGCCCACGATTCGGGATGGCGCTACCGGGTCGCCAGAGGTGTCAGCCTTGGCCTCGGTCTTCTGTCGGCGGGTGTTGGCCGAGAGGTTTGGTTGCGTATGAGTTCCTTCCTGGGCCGAGCACTCGGCTTGAAGCCGTGTCAGGCTGTCTTCGTGTTGACCGATGCCTCGGTAAGCGATGACTCCGATCTCCGAAATGACCAAGAGCCACTGTCGTGACGAACCCGGACAGCAACGCACCCTCATCGCTCCGTCGCTCGGTCGTCCTTGGAGTGCGCGTCGTGTCTGAGCCATTCGAAAAGGTTCTCGCCTCCGTCGTCGGTGTGCTGGAATCTCCAGTCAGGGAGGCAGTGTACCTCTGCCCCACAGGTGTCCACGGTGTGATCGAGGCCCAGAAGGACCCCGATTTCCGTCGAATTCTCAACGGAGCCGTCTTCAATGTGGCAGATGGTATGCCTCTGGTGCGAGTCAGTCAGCTCCAGGGATACCCGAGGGCCGAACGTGCTTTCGGGCCGGACGTCATGTGGGCGCTTCTGGGTCGGTCAGTGGCTCTGGGGACGAGCCACTTCTTTTACGGCGGTAAGGAGGGGGTCGGGGAAACCCTGGCCGAGATCTCAAAAGAGGCCTTTCCAGGCTTGAGGGTCGCCGGGACCTATTGTCCTCCTTTTCGTCCGCTGAATCCCGATGAGGAGACGGAGATCGTCGAGCTCATCAACGGCAGTGGTGCGGACGTGGTCTGGGTGGGCCTCTCCACCCCGAAACAGGAACGGTGGGTCGCCGCGTTCCGGGAGCGTCTGGATGTCAAGTTGCTGTGCACTGTCGGTGCCGCCTTCGACTATCACACGGGCTCNACACGGGCTCGATCACTGTCGCCCCCAAGTGGGTCAAGGTCGTGTCCCTGGAATGGCTCTTCCGACTCTTCCAGGAGCCGCGTAGATTGTGGCGCCGCTATTTTGAGATCGTGCCCAAGTTCCTGTTTCTTATCCTCCTGCAGGCCACGGGCCTCCGTCGGTACCCTGTAGAGTAGGAAACCGGGCTTGTTGCCCGTTGTCGGCCTCATTGGCATCTTTCCAAGACATTTTTGTGCCCCCCCAAATAGTGTTCCCGCAATCTGGATCAAGATGACAAATTCAAAGCGAGTTCTGGTATGCGGAGCCGGTGGTTTCATAGGCTCCCATTTGGTCAACCGGTTGAAGTCCGAGGGGGCTTGGGTGCGTGGCGTGGATCTGGAGTATCCCGAGTTTAGCTCGACAAGTGCGGACGACTTCATCAAGGGTGATCTTCGTGACCCGATCATCTGTCGCGAGAGCGTGGACCAGCGCTTCGACGAGGTCTACCAACTGGCAGCCGACATGGGCGGTGCCGGCTTCGTGTTCACCGGCGAGAACGACGCCGACATCATGCACAACTCCGCGTTGATAAACCTGAACATCCTCGAGGCATGCCACCGGCGAAATGTGAAAAGGATCTTCTACTCGTCGTCCGCATGTATGTATCCGGAGCACAATCAGATGGATCCGGAGAACCCCAATTGCTCGGAGGCGTCCGCTTATCCTGCGGACCCGGACAGCGAGTATGGATGGGAGAAGCTGTTCAGCGAACGTCTCTTCTTGGCATTCGGGCGAAATTACGGGATGGAGGTGAGAGTCGCTCGCTTCCACAATATCTTCGGTCCCGAGGGAACCTGGGAGGGCGGGAGAGAGAAGGCTCCGGCCGCATTCTGCCGCAAGGTGGCCATGGCCGATGACGGAGGCGTGATCGAGATGTGGGGTGACGGTGAGCAGACTCGGTCCTTCCTGTATATCGACGAGTGTCTAGAGGGTGTCCTGAGACTGGTACGATCTGATTGGACCGGCCCGGTCAATATCGGGTCGGATGAGATGGTGTCGATCAACCGGCTTGCGATGATGACTGCCCAGGTCGCGGGAAAAGTGATCACCATCGAGCATATTCCCGGTCCGCTCGGCGTTAGGGGCCGCAATTCGGACAACAAGCTCATCCAGGAGCGGCTCAATTGGAGACCGGTGGCTCCGCTGATCGATGGCATCACCAAGACCTACGGATGGATCGAGAGTCAGGTCCTCAAGCAGCGCACTCCCGAATTGGCCGCGACGGCTGAAGCCGGAGCGTCGGTGCTCGGCTAGGTTGCACACCAAAGCCGAGTTTGCCTTTCCTTGCGGGTGGGGACGGACGACGATCCGGGCGCGACTGAATGAGTATGATCAGCATCTATGACATCTATCACGTCCTGTTCAAATTCTGGCGCCGTCGGCGGCTCGAGCTCTTCCTGGATCTCATACGTCCCTCCGGCTCAGAGACGATGTTGGATGTGGGAGGTTACCCCGGGTCCTGAATAGAGCGCCCTCAACCGGTGCAAAGGATCGATATCCTGAACATCCACGAGATCGACTTCGACTCGGATGAATACCCGGACCACGCTATCAGCACGCTCGTGGGCGATGGATGCGCACTGGAATTCGACGACGGTTCGTATGACATCGTGTTCTCCAATTCTGTCATCGAACACGTGGGATCATGGGAAAATCAGCAGGAGTTTGCCGCCGAGTTGTGACGAGTGGGAGGCGCTCTGTGGGTGCAGACTCCAGCCTACGAGTGTCCGATAGAGCCCCACTTTCTGGCTCCAGCGGTGCACTGGTTGCCCCGCTCCGTTCGCAGGTTCGTCGTGAGGTGGTTAACCCCCTGGGGATGGCTCCAGAGGCCCACCCGTGAAGAATTGGAACGGATGGTCTGCGAGATCCGCCTACTGACCCGTAGCGAGGTGCTGAGTCTCTTTCCGGACTGTGAAATTTTGACGGAGCGACTTCTCTGGGTGCTACCCAAATCCTATGTCGCGGTGAGACGCGCCCGAAGCTGATGCACGAGGACGATAATCGCTCCACGCGAGCTGTTCGCCGGGGCCATCCCATCAAAACCCATTCCGCTTTACACAAAACGACCCCGGGTCTAGCTTAGGCGCTCCCCCCCCGTTCAATCAAATCATCGGCACTCGAGGCATGGTGGACCAAGAGCTACCAGAGCAGGAAGATTTCGCGTCTCACCCCCATGTGGAAGGCGCGGAAAGGGCACCCGACCTCTCCGATCTGGACGACGAGGTCTCGCTCGTCCAGATAATGAGCGTCCTGTTGCGCCAACGAGTGATCATTCTCCGCGCTGTGGTTCTGTTTACTGGTATTGGCTTGGTATTGGCACTCACGACGTCCTCCCTCTATACCTCGTCAGCCTCGTTCCTGCCGGAGAGTTCGGGAGGCGCCCCTTCGGGCGCGGTGGCGCTTGCTCAGCAGTTCGGGTTTTCGGTAGGGGGCGGGGGGGAGCGCTCTCCTCAGTTCTACGCCGACCTCGTGACCTCGGACGAAATTCTCCGACAGGTTGTAACGCGTAGCTTTCCCCGGACTCCTACTGAGGAGGGCTCCGACGAGGTCGACCTCTTTACCCATTACGAGGTTGTTGGGGCGACGGAGGAAGAGCGAATCGAGCGAGCCATTTATGCCCTGAGTCGTGATCTGTCCGTGACGACTGACCGTGACACGGGGATCGTAAGGTTTTCCATTACGACGTCCGATCCCGTGCTCTCCAGGGGAATGGCGGCGCTCGTTCTCGAACTGGTAAACGACTTCGATCTCACGACTCGTCGGTCCCAGGCGAGTGCAGAGCGACTGTTTTCTGGGGAGCGGCTGACCCAATTGACCGGTGAGCTTCGAGAGGCCGAGGACAGCCTCATGAACTTCTCCCTGGAGAACCGACTTTTCGGTAATTCACCGCCGCTCCAGCTAGAGTTCGAGCGACTTCAGCGTGCGGTAGGGAGGCGGGAGGCACTCGTGACCTCGCTTGCGCAGGCACACGAGAGTGCGCGCATCGAAGAGGTTCGCAATACACCGGTGATCACTTTGATCGAGTCTCCTCGGGTGCCGGCGCTTCGAGATCCGAGGGGACGTGTCAGGACCGTCGCGGTGGGCCTCGTTACAGGGACGATCCTCGGCGCGTTTCTGGCGTTCGTCCGGAACTACCGTGAGGAAGATCATATGAAGGAAGATCCGCGATTGGCCGGGTTGTCTGCCTTATGGAGCGAAGCGGTGAATGATGTGACCCGGCTCTTTCACCGATCGTCGAGGTGATCGGCCGGATGAAGAGTCGGATGAGGCGATTGGCCCTGAGCGTCCCTTTCCTCATGGCGCTCCATGCTCTGGTGAGCCTTTCACCCCACCCGGCTCGCGCCCAAACGCGCGCGCAACAAGAAATCCAACGCCTCACGGGTCAGCGGGCCTCCCAGGAGGAAATCCTCAGCCAGCTTGCCGCGTCCGGGCTCTCCCGGGCCGAAGTGAGGGCGCAGCTGACTTCCATGGGCATCGATCCGTCTATCGCCGATGCGTACTTCGATCGACTGGACGGTTCCGCCGTCGGTCCCCTCGATCAGAGCGCGGACTTCCTCCAAGCGCTTGCCCAGATGGGTGTCCTCAACCAAGTCGGCGGCTTTGAGCTCGGTGACACCACCGACTTGGCAAGGGACAGCCTGGCCCGTGCGCTAGGGGCCATACCGGATTCCGTCCTTACGGTTTTTGGACGAAGTGTCTTCGGTGGTACCAGGACCGAATTCGACCCTGTGGTGACCGGACCAGTGGATCCGGATTATGCGCTGGGCGCGGGAGACCAGCTTCAGCTCATCCTGACGGGCGACGTCGAACTGGCGGTACCGCTAGTTGTCACGCGAGAGGGCTTTATAGTGATTCCCCAGGTCGGGCAGATTTTCGTGAACGGTCTGACCCTCGGGGACTTGACCGATGCGCTCTACGCAAGACTCGGCGCTGCGTATTCAGGCGTCCGTAGGGGTGCTGATGCGACGACAACTTTCCACGTTGCCCTCGGCCGCCTCAGAAGCAACCTGGTGTACATCGTCGGCGATGTCTCGCTGCCCGGGGGTTATCAGATCAGCTCCGTGGCGACGGTATTCAACGCGCTCTATCAAGCGGGCGGTCCGGGGGAGCAAGGATCGATGCGGTCCATTGAGGTCCGGCGTGGCAGTCAGCTCGTGGCCGACGTGGATCTCTACGACTACCTCATTCGGAGCGACGCCTCGGACGACATCCGGCTCCAGCAAGGCGACCGGATTCTTGTGCCCATTGTCGGACCCCAAGTCTCGATCGAGGGGATGGTGCGTAGACCCGCCATCTATGAGCTGAGGCCCGGAGAGCAACTGCGGGATTTAATCGCCTTCGCCGCAGGACCGCGGCCGGAAGCTTATATGCGGCGTATCCAGATCGATCGTATTCTGCCGCCCGCGGAACGGACACCGGGCCTTGAGCGGGTGATCGTCGATGTCGATCTGGAGACGTTGGCGGACAACGAGGACTTTGCGCTCCTGGATGGGGACCGAGTCACGGTCTTGGGCATCGGAGAGCGGCGAAGCAACCAAGTGGTCGTGGAAGGGCATGTCGAGAGGCCTGGGCTATTCGAGTTGGTTCCGAACATGACACTCAGCGACGTCATCACTCGGGCAGGGGGGCTCCGACTCGACGCTTTTGATGTCGTGGCGCACCTGATTCGGGTTGTGCCGTCCGACAGCACTACCGTGCTCGAGAGGGTCTCGTTGGACGTGGGTGGGCAGCCGGTGCCTGATGTGTTGCTCCGCGACCTGGACCGTGTGGTCATCTACGGGCGGTCCGCTTTGAGGACCGCCGCGTTCGTTTCTATCAGCGGTGAGGTCAAGGATCCCGGTCCGTTTCCACTTGATGTCGGGATGACTGCCGAGGATCTCTTGCTCGCAGCTGGTGGGTTCACGGATGCGGCGGATCCGCTCACGGCCCAACTCGTCCGCCGAGAAGGTCTTATCACGCTCGGGGACACGGTGGCGATCAGCCGCGACATCGTTTTCGATCTCTCTCTTCCGTCGGCTTTCGACCGGTTCGCCGGGGTGGTCCCGGAGCCGAGGTCCGGATTCGAGCTGGCGAGGGACATCGAGCTCTGGGAGGGCGATCGTATCTTCGTGCGACGGTTGCAGGGGTTTCGGGACGAAGGCGACGTGGTCATTTCGGGCGAAGTGTTGTATCCCGGACCCTATGCTCTCGAGCGACGTGGTGAGACCGTATCGAGCCTCCTCTCCCGGTCAGGAGGCCTGACCGCTGAGGCCTACGTAGAGGGCGCGCGCATGACCCGTGGCGGACTGCCTTTGGGTTTGGACCTCGTACGGGTTTTGGAAGAATCACAGGGGGGTACAGACCTCATTTTGCAGCCCGGGGACTCACTCGAGATTCCACAGTACGATGGAACGGTGCAAATCGTTGGGGCGGTGGGGTTCCAGTCTCGGACGCGGTGGCGGCCGAATTGGAACCTGGGCAACTACCTTGAGCAGGCAGGCGGGACCGTCGAGAATGCGGATCGGAACGCAACGGTGGTGACCTACGCCAAC
>LWDU01032283.1_pt1 | contig 11524 bp, 6 predicted proteins | sample 727161 | NCBI WGS metagenome assembly LWDU01 (sample SAMN04566230, study PRJNA314399) | hydrothermal vent metagenome | isolation source: deep sea hydrothermal plume seawater | place: Mexico: Gulf of California, Guaymas Basin | collected 2004-07-11 | reverse complement strand
ACCGGAGCATCATCAATCCAACGCCGAGACTTTTTATTTGCGGGGAGCGTAAGTGCAACCTCTAGGTTGTCGATACCCCCGTCTCCTCTTTTGCGCCCAAGAATCATAGCCAATGCTTTTACTCTAGGGTCGTTTGAATCAGATTCTTCCAGTTCACTCAAAACACTCATTGCGCTATGCCACAGTCCGGCGTCTAACAAACAAAGTGCAGCAGCGATTCTTGGCTTTACCATCAATGGTTCTTCTCTAACTAGTCGTAAAGCTATTTCCAATGCTTCATCGTGTAAATTTTGTGCCCGCAATAATCCGACATGAGAAACTCTTGCATTTGTGGTTAATTTATCTTTATGCAAGCCTGAATCTTTGGGTTGAGGTGACCAATCTCTCAGCATCTTCATCAAATCATTAAGATGGTCGATACATGAATTATTCTCCCAATCCCACAAATCATCTTCTGATACACTTCCGTGCCAAGGGTCAAACCATTCACATACAAAAGCCATCAATTCGGGTTCATCATATCCCTCGGGTTGTTGTAAATTATGTAAAGATTCACGGGCTGCATCTAGTCTTCGACACGCGATATGTCCAGCAGCAATTAACAAGCGGGCTTCATCATCGTCTCCACCTGCCTGAGCGAGAACTTTTTTGGCTTCTTCAATGGCGGTTGGCCACAGCCCACGTAAAGCCATCTCAATCATTTTCGCCCTGGATTTTGCTAGACGTACAACCGCTTCGTCCTCATTGATGGTGCGGCTTTGGAACCTGATTAAGGCATCAAGGTCATCTCTTGTAGCAGCATCTTCGATCAAACCCATCATCCAATTGCCACCGCCGGCCATAATCGCACCTTCACGTCTTTCATCGGGGTTTAAATCGAATTTCATTTTTCGTAATTGATTAAATCTAGCAACCGATAATACCCAAGTCAATAAGAAAATAGCTTGACCTACGGCAATGAATATCCATGTCACTAATAGGCGATTAGTTTCATCAAAACCCTTCGATTCAAACCAATCGGTAAATGGCATTATCGAACCAAATTCCTTGTAGCAAACCAAGATCAATAATAGGGCAGTATAACCACTAAATCCTGCAAAGGCAAAGTAAAGAACCCTTGCTTGGGCTTTCTCCTCGGCTCTAATCTCTCGAGGTGTTGCGAGAATCACACCACCTAAACCACCAAAGGCTTGTCCACCTAAGAACAGGTTACGAGTCAATTCGAAAATGAATGCTAAACCGACAATTGCAATGTTTATCGAGAGGTAAGCCGCTAAAACCTCAGGTAGACTTTTGAGTGCTTCCCATTGTGCTAAAAGGGGATTATCGCGGATGAAAAGATAGACTTGATGACCTAAAATTCCACCATAATTGAGAATTTCGTGAGCATTATCCGGTTTATTGAGCATGACGTGGACAACGGTTACAATACCATTGATTGCTGTAAACGGCATCGTGATCAAGAATACAATTAGAATGAATGAGAATGATCGACCCACAAAGCCCAATTTATCCGGGTCGATCGGGTTCGGCCGCCCCAACCATGAACGAAATTTTGAAATCATTAGCATATTCCATGATGCGCCCATGATCCGCCCGTATGCCAGGATTGTCGGGCCCATGAAAACCAATAAAGCAACCGCAAGCGCTAGAGGTTTTTGGCTTTCATCTATTCTAGGCACCAAGAATACATACGATGCCAATGAGCCAAAAACAAGGGCTGCCATCGTACCTGCTCTTCGGAACAAGACGCGCATAAATTTCGGCTTACCACTAGAGACATTGCTACCGAACAATTGCCCATTCAAAGACTCCCATGGCGAAATTAAAATTGGTACTAAAACCAAAACACCCATCAATATTACATTGGGTAAATAGAAGACATTTGGATTGAAAATAAGCTCGCTAATCAATAACAAAACTCCGGTCATCGCCATCATGTATAAGGCGACACCAAAGCCCACAGTCCTCAATTTTAGTAACGCTAGAGCATCCTTCCTTCCTTTGGTGAGACGATGGACTTCATAGAGACCATCATCGACTTCAAAACCAACTTGCAAGCTAGATAATTGTGATGGTATCATCCATTTCCACAGTATTAATGCGGTCAGCGATGCGATACCAAATGGGATGATATGCTCTAATGCTAAAACCGAAGGGTTTTCGATTCGGCCTGCAGAAACGGTAGGAAGTAAAACCAAACATGCAAAGCATGCGAGAATCGACTTCCTCATGAATAGGGGGTATATCTTGTCCTTCTTCACTCCTTCGCCGACCGATGTCGCTCTAGAAAAGAGTCTATTCTGTCAAAAGCAGTGCTCAACGTCGCCTCGTCAGCGAGATAAACCAATCTAAAATGACCTGCACCTTTTTGGCTTGAAAAGCCACTACCATGGACTACCAAAACATGCTCCTCCGCCAATAATTTAAGTACGAAATCCTTGTCATCTAAACTCCATTTTTTATCGGTTAATCGTACGAACATGTAGAATGCACCACCGGGCGCTTCAACCTCTAGTCCGTCGATTTTGGCAATTCGATCTAGGCATAATTGCCGCCTTGATTGAACCTTTGATTTATGAGATATCATCCATCCTCGATCCGATTCTAAGCCGGCTAAATATCCCATCTGTGCCGGTGTTGATGCGCAGAGGCGAGAGCGCAATAGTCGTTCAAGGCCATCTCTTAAATCCGTCATGACATTGGTTGGGTCATGCAAAGCCATATAGCCGATTCTCCAGCCTGGTGCGTAGTATACTTTGGATACACCATTCAAGGAAATTACTGGAACCGAAGATGATAGAGATGAAACCGATTTTTGTTTTCCACTAAAGTCGAGACCATCATAAATTTCGTCAGCGATTATCACGCATTTTGGCCAATTTTTTGCTATGGCTAATAATTTGTTTATTTCATCCTCACCTGCAACATTCCCGGTAGGATTATTTGGATTGATTATTACCAACAGACGCACATCATCATCCATTTTAGAATTGATGTCTTCAAAATCCATCGACCAAACATCATCAGGTTTTAGTGCATATTCGATGGTTTGAGCACCGTACATTTGCGGGTAGGCCATATAGGGTGGATAATGGGGGCCTGGAGCCAAAACCTTTGTCCCCTCTTCCAATATTGCTGCAAATATAATCTGTAATGCCTCAGTAACTCCATGACAAACATATACATCGTTTTCAGAGCAATTCCAACCCTTTGCTGACTCATCTTTTGCGATTGCTTTCCTCAATTGAGGAATGCCATACGAAGGAGAATAACCACTTTCACCTCGGGACAAACTTTCTTTGTAAGCCTCAACCATATGGTGCGGTGTTGCAAGACCTGGATAGGCGATGGGATCGCCGATATTTAATTTGATAATTTCATGGCCTTGAGCTTCAAGGGCCATTGCGGGAACGACGACATCACGAATTGCATATTCGATTGCTGAAGCGCGTTTGCTGACTGGGATCATCTAAATCCCACCCATCTTACAAATTTCATCGAAATGGGGTTTACTGACCGGTTGAACACTCAACCTTTGGCCTCTGGCTAAGAGTGGCATACCTTCCAAAGCAGGATTTTGTTTTAATTCCGATAGACTTACCACCGTCATCACTCGAATTGGCTCGATATCAATCATCGACCAGCGAGGATTCTCTGGTGAGGATTTTTCATCAAAATATTTGCTTTTCGGGTCCCAGGAAGTATGGTCTGGATAACCCTCCTTGCAAACCCGAGCAAGGCCTGCTATGTGGGGAGGCTTGGTATTTGAATGATAAAACAAAACAAGGTCATCGAGTTTCATTTTATCTCTCATGAAATTTCGAGCTTGATAATTTCTAACACCGTCCCAATGGGTTGAACCATCGGATTGAAGCTGACTAAACGGATAAACGTCAGGTTCGGATTTGACCAACCAATAATTCGTCAATTCATCACCACGCATCCCCACGGTCTGGTATCAAGGTTGCCTCGACTACGTCAATTTCACCTCTGGATGCAATTTTTCCTAATCCTAGTTTTCGGGCCATTGCGGATGCTCCACCGGTTGAACCAACGCCCATCTCTTCCAGTAGAACGAAAATTGCAGGTAATAACATAAGTGCACTCGCCGCGGCTATCCAAAGTAAAATAATGATGACTGTGATAAAGGGTTTAATTTCAGGAATCGGAATCTGATAGGCAGTAACAAGTCCAAGAGTCGTCACCGTCGCAGCCTCAAATAACGACATGCCGGTACTCACAGTAGCGGTTCGAATCGCTTCTAAACCGCCGCCTAATTCGCGAATGCGATTCGCGATATGGATAGAGAAATCCACACCAACACCAACCAAAATCGAACCGATCATTACAGTTACCAAGGATAAGGGAACATCCATTTGCCACATAACCAACCATTGCAAGGAGACGGTTGCAATCACTGGGGCGGTTGTACAAATAGAGAAACGTATGTCTTTGAAAACTATCGCTAAAGTCATCAGGGTCAACACTATTGCGAATCCGAGAGAGGACCATTGTGAATCGACGATTAATTGGTTTACCGCGATCGCAATTGCTGCAACACCAGTCAACTCTTCAGAGCTGATGTCACCTTTGTAAGACATATGGGTATAATCGTTTACCGCATCGACAGCGATTTGGGTTTCTGCGACCGCAACGAATGGCATGTCAACATATATCAGTGAACGAGAATAGTCTTCTGAAATGAATAGACCACGGGTTTCATCGGTGAGGCTCGAGTAGAATACATTGAGTAAGAATCTCTGAACCTGAGGGTTGTCGGTTCCATATTTTTCAGGCTCTGTCAATAATTCCCAGAACGTAAGGTCCTCTTCATAGGTACGATTGACGAACGGCTCTAAAAAATCGCGGAGTGGTTCAGGGACCAACGGATTATCGACGATAACATAGGCGGCTTCACCGCTAATATTGAGTCCAAAACCGACTGATTTCATCAGAAAAACAATGCTAACTGCTGTGGTTTGGTCAACGGAATTAAGGTTGGCTTCCAAAGCGGAGATCCCCATCAATTTCTCTGCTGGTTCACTCTCCGAAGGGTCGTCTTGAGCCGCATCACCCGAAATATTTCCATGAACTAAAATCATGCCGACTTGGCCGGCATTGAAATCATTAGAATAACGCTTCATCGCAATTACAGAAGAGTCATCCTCGGGTGCCATTCCTAGCAAGTCAATGTTTTCTTCGACATTTGCCTGCCCCCAATATCCAGATATGAAGATCAACACCATGAAGAAAGCGATTACCGCTTTCGACCAGCGTATTGGAATTTCTACCGCTTTTTCAAAAATTGGTAATGGCGGATGTTTCGGCTTACGTAAATCCAATAATAAGGTTAAATTCGGCACCATTGCCATAGTTAGAATATACACAATAATTATACCGCCAGAAAGGGCGATCCCAACTGTTTCAATCGGTTTCATCGGGGTAAATGTAAGTGAAATAAATCCAATGACCGTCGTCACAGCTGACAGGAATACAGCCTTGCCGGTCGAGGCCATCGATTGACGAATTTTTTCATCTTTCGTACCTGTTTCTTCAGCATAACGATTTGTAATATGCAATCCATAAGAGACTCCCAGGGCCAATAATATCGGCCCAACAATAATCACTGTCATCGTAACTTCATAATCGGCCCAACCCAATAAACCAAGTGTCCAAAACACCGAACATAAGGTCGGTAAACCCGCAATTATTACGACTTTTAATCCTTGGATTGGTCTCCAAGATCCTGTTTGTAGAACATCGGAATGGAAGATGAATAATCCACCTGCTACCAATACGATTGCTAGTGGGAAAATTTGCCAGAATAATTTGAAAGAAAATTCAGTTACTGCATTGGTGATTGGAACCGGTCCTGTCAAGGTCATCGTGATGCCTAGATCATCCCAATTGCACATTGGAGAGCCATCTACATTGTAATCACAAGGCCTCTCTTCGGAAGCGATATCATTCAACATCCCTTGAGTATCTTCGATAATTACTTTTGCTGGCCTAGATTCAGATACACCGATAATGATAACTGCTCGGTCTAGTAATGTATCCTCTTGTTTATAACAACCATTTTCATTGGTATCTTTATTATTTTTCTCCCCGGTACACGGGTTTGTATTTCGAGCTAATTTATCCAATCCCGGTGAAGCACTACCATCATCTTCGTACATCTCGGCGACGATGGTATTGATTGTGGTTTGTGATGGAATAGCATAACCACCGAGAAATTCATCAGTATTGGTTAATAGATTATTGAGTTCCTTGCCCCAATCTTCTGTAATACAGTCTTCATCCCCTGCTGGGCAAGGGGATTTTGCCAATTCGGTAACAACCGCTTCTCGAACCCGAGGTGCGCTTGAATTTACTTCTTTGATTACAGTCGAAAGCGAGAGCACGTAAATCACATCGTCACTCGGGTCTGATAGTTGAGGATTAATCCTATTTTCAACATAGGCCAATTCCTGCAATATCCTTTGATCAGTTATATTTTTATCCGTTGATTCAACGTAGATAATCATCACGTTTGTAGTCCAATCCTCTTCAACTGTTTCAATCGTAGCCTTGACTGGAGATCCCTCTGGAAGGTAGACTTCAAGGTCTCCATTAACATTGAGTGAAGGTTCATCACCAGGTTTGAGGCTGGTGCCATCGACGAAACCGGAATGATATGCAAAGAATGTTGACGCGAGTAAGAATATTAAAATCACGAATACCGGGAATTTGGTTATTACACCGGTCGCACCATATTTTTCCCATTCTCTCTGAAAGGTCTTAGGTGCATCTAGCATTGCGTCCAAGGTTTTTCGAGCATCAAACTCCTTGATGCGACTACTAAGTGCATCTTGCCCAAAACCGAGAATGCCTCCTATTTTATCTTGAAGAGACTCCGGTTTGGAATCGTCTGACTGCGAATTATCGGCTGCCATTGGCCCGTCCCCAAATAGGCTGGGGAACACAACCATTTGAAAGCATGTCCATTACTAGGTTCGGAGAAAGCGGTTTCCAATCACTTCAAAACCACTACGGCCTAGCCCGGTTTGGACCTGTGGCATTTACGCACATAGGGCCGGTGAGACAAATGCCTGCTCCACGCCTTTCAGACAAACGATGGTCAATCGATCTTGAGAAAAAAATTCAAGAAGAACATTACGGTGACCAGGCTGCATATCAAGATAGATATGGTTTTAATCCAAACTCCGGCAAAGAGATCTTTGTAATCGATACACCGCCACCCTATCCTAGTGGCACCTGGCATATTGGCGCTGTTGCACAATATTCGATGATAGATGTCATCGCACGCTCGCAAAGACTACTCGGAAAAGAAGTAAAATTCCCTTGGGGTGTAGACCGCAACGGCATAAATGTCGAATTTACAGTTGAACGGAACACCGGCCGTAAGATGAAAACATATGATCGAGCGGAATTTCTAAAAATGTGTGAGAAAACAATTGAAGAGTTCACTCAATCAATGCGTAATACCGCCAAAAGAGTTGGCTTGTCAATGGATTTCGCCAACGAATATCTTACTGACTCACCCGCTTATCGAATGATTACTCAATCAATCTTTATTGAATTATTTAAAAAAGGAGCAATCGTAGAAGATTTAAGACCAAATCTCTATGATCCAATCGAAGGTACAACCATTGCTGATGCAGAGGTGGAAAGGCAACAACGTAGAACCAAATTGGTTGATGTTAAATGGCATACTGAAGATGGTGAAGAAGTTATTATATCCACAACTAGACCAGAATTGATCTGTGCTTGTGGTATTGTAGTAGTTCATCCAGATGATGAACGATATTCCCATCTGGTCGGAAAGAGAATCAATCTGCCTTATCCGACTAATGGTAGAGAATCCTTTGTTGAAATCTCGACTCACCCATCTGTAAAACGCGATTTTGGTTCTGGTGTTTTGATGGTCTGTTCTTTTGGCGACCAAAACGACGTTGCTGTTTTCCGAGAACTAGGATTAACTCCGTTCCAAGCCATTGATTTAGATGGTTGTATGACCGAGTTAGCAGGTCAATTCGCTGGAATGAAAGTCAAAGATGCCAAAGAAGCTGTTATCGAACATCTCGAAGCGTCTGGGAAAATTCATCAAATAATCGACAAAGAACAAGAGGTCCCGGTTTCAGAGCGTGGAAAGAATCCTGTCGAAATTATCCTTTTGAAGGAGTGGTATGTTCGTCAAACCCATATGCAAGGCCGAATGGAAGAATTGATTGAGGAAATCGAATTCCACCCGCCTCGCAATAAGCAATTTCTTTTGGATTGGATGGATAATATTAGCATCGATTGGCCGATTAGCCGACGCCGTTGGTATCATACTGAAATCCCAATTTGGTATAGTGAAGATCGAACCAAAATTATCGTGCCACCAACTGGAGTCTATGTTCAACCATGGTTTGAGTCACCCCCTGAAGGGAGTGAAGTAATCGATAGAGAAAGCAAAGAAGTTCTCGGGAATTTTATTGATTTAGAAAATTCTCTGGGAGTGATTACCGGCGAGGAGAAAGTATTCGATACTTGGATGGATTCCAGCAATTCAAATTTATTTGTTTCAGGATACCTAAACGACATGAAAACTTTTGAAAAAGCATTCCCTACCGCATTGCGCCCGCAAGGAAAAGAAATCGTACGAACTTGGCTATACTATACATTACTAAAGAGCGCACTGCTATTGGACAAGCCAGGATTCAAACATGTTTGGATCGATGGTTTGGGCATGGACCCGTGGGGTAGAAAAATGAGCAAGTCGCTTGGAAACGGTATCGATGCCGATAGCGTGCTAGAATGTGGCGCTGGTGGCAGAACCGGCTCATGGCAGGTCAGAGGTCCAGAGAAATCGATCAAATTGCGAGCTAATAAAATCGGTAGTGAGTGTTTCCGTTTGTGGAAGGCTTGTGATGCCCAAGTCGGCGATGATTTTCATATTAATCCTGAGGAAATCGAGGCGAAGTACTTCGGTGTTCTAACCAAATTGTTCAATGTAGCACGTTTTGCAAGTCAATTCGATACACCTAGTGACTTGGATACCATGCCTTCAGATTTACCAGTTGAGGATAGGTGGATTCTTGCAGAATTCGCTCATACTATGGAAATTGTAGAGAATGCGTGGAGTGATTTAGACATCTACACTGCAACACAATCTCTCAAGACATTCGGTACTGGAATCCTGCCATCACATTGGCTTGAGATGGCTAAATCTAGACTTTATGACGATGATGAAAAGGCAGCATGGACTGTTCATAGAATCGTGCGTGACTTAATGGCAGGGCTATCTCCAGTTTGTCCTTTCTTCACACATCATATTTCTTCTACTCTCTATGATGAAAGTTCTGTTGATGTAAGGCAATTCCCTGCACGAACTGCCGCAGATGAGTCTTTGCGCAGTCTATCTATGGTAATTGAAAATTTCAATAGTGAAACTTGGAAAACCAAAAAGGATCAAGGAATCTCCCTAAATGCTCCAATTGCTGGAATTGAAGTACCAAGTGAACTTACTGAATTTACCAGCATTCTATCACAAATGCACAAACTCGAGTGAAAATATCTCCCTTTGTCCCAATGGGAGGTTTCAATTATCGCATAGGTATAGCAAAGACCATGGGGAGCAACACTTCACTTAGTTCGACTATACCTTCGTATTACTTGACTGTACTAGTGGCATTCCTTATGACTGCGGTAATTGCTACACCATTTACCAGTTCAGATTTATCAGCAAGTAGAAGTGAAGACACTTCTGGACGTTCAGATTATTGGCAAACCGGTTCTGTTTCACTTATTAATGATGAAGCGGGAGATTTTAGTTCGATTGCAGTTAGTGACAGTGGAGTAATGCACATTGCTCACGTTGACCCAATCAATGGTGAATTACTTTATTCTACAAATACTACCAATACAACTTGGTCTTCAGAAAACTTTACTTTTGGAACAGCGCCGAATGCGTCATTACAAACCAATGTATCGGGGCCAACTTCTATCGCAATAGATTCCCAAGGCGATGTACACATCGCTTACCGAGCAAAGAATTCTCAAAATAGTTCAATATATGATTTATTTCTCATAAAACAGATTCTACCAGCCGGAAGTTGGGCGAAAATAACGGTCTCCAGTGGTAGAGACATGGGGCATCATCTCTCACTTACAATCGATGAAGATGACGTTGCTCATATAGCCTATAGAGACAACACAAATGGTCAATTGAGATATGCATTCAATGAGGGGGCGGCAAACTGTTGGTATTGTTGGAATGATACTGCAGTCACAGACACAAGTGGTACTGTGATTTCGGGAGGGTTTTTCACTTCCATTGCAACCGATTCTAATAATAATACATTTATCGCCCATTGTAATTCATCCTCCAGTACTGCAAGTTTGCAATTGTTCCAACAGACTAATGGCACATCAGAAACCTGGACAGCAGTTTATCCTGATGGCCAAGGTAAGGGATGTAAGCAAACATCCATGGACATTTTCACCCCGGACCCAGCGGTTGGTGGAAGTGATGAAATTCATATATCCTATGCTAGAGATGAAAATTCGGATAATCAATCTGAATTACGTTACACCACAAATAAAAGCGGTAGCTGGAATGGAGAAAATGTTGTTGGTGGTGGCTTAGGTTCAACAACATTGCCGTTGATTCCTTAGGCAATCCCCATATTGCTTATACCGCACAAATAGCGAAATATGCTTTGAAAGACGACGACAGTGGGGCATGGAGTACTGAAATAATTGGACAAGGTTATCAGGCCGAATGGATTTCAATTGCCTTAAATTCGAACGATCTACCGTATGTTTCATACTATAATCCAGGTACTAGTGATTTGTACTACGGGACATTTGTATATGACGGTGAAACCAATCCCGTAGAGATCACTAGATATATTGTATGGCAGTTGGCTTGCTCAAAACTTAACTTCGGGTACCACTTACAAAGTCGTTCACCAATTGTTACTGGATGGGGCATTGGTAGATAATGGTTCAAATATATGGACTCAACCAACAACGGTTACTTCCATGTATTACAGTAACTATACAGGGTGGGCCAATCTTATAGAAGGAGAATGGTATTGTGTTAAGATTTACTTGTATGATGCATCTGGTAACCAACTAGCTATGGATGAAACATGTCATACAATACCGTATTCAGAATCAATAACTAGTCAACTGAATTTTGACGAGGGAGCTGAGCGGTTATGGGCTAACTATTCTGCTGCTGGATTGACAAATGGAAGCCAATATACCGTCTATTTTATTTTAACGAACTCAGAAAATATGACTATCTCAAGTGGTAATCAAACAATTAACCCAGCCGGTTTGACCTGGATGGGGAATTTTGGAAGTTGGCCTTTAAATTTATCATGGATGGATATGGGATCAACATATTGTATGCGATACGAAGTTGGCCATCCTGGACAAAGTAATAACATTTCTTTTGATGAGTCCTGTGTAACAATACCATTCTCCTTCTATAAGATTGGCCCACCCTGTATAGTTACTGTAATAC
>LWDU01040549.1_pt1 | contig 11528 bp, 6 predicted proteins | sample 727161 | NCBI WGS metagenome assembly LWDU01 (sample SAMN04566230, study PRJNA314399) | hydrothermal vent metagenome | isolation source: deep sea hydrothermal plume seawater | place: Mexico: Gulf of California, Guaymas Basin | collected 2004-07-11 | reverse complement strand
AAGTTACCGTCCATAGCACAACAAAGTACGCCGTCAGCGCCAGATGGCGTCGTATTCGTACCAAGATGCATCCCCCTGACTCTTGTAATCGGGGCCGATCCAGCTCAAAACAGCCGGACTGTCCGGTGAGAAACAGATTGTAACTAACTTGCAGGGATCGGCGTCAACCTAGGGAAGCTCAATGTCTTTGACTTCATAGTCAATCGTCTGTCGAATCATTGTTGCCGGTGTTTCATAAATGAATTTATGTCCTTTTAATCCACCATCCACGGCAAACAGATAAGAAACACCGACTTCGTTCTTTGACTGTCCAGTTGACTCGTAACCAGCGTTAGGAATTTTCTCACCGTCCGGGCCGATTAAGTAGGCTGGGTTTGCAAATACCCACGTGCGGTGGGACTCGAATGCGTTGGAGGATTCGTCAAATCGCAATCTCATCCGTACCTGGAAGACCTCACCGCTCTTCCGCACTTGATCCAATATGACCGTTGCTCCGGCCCGTTTCAATTCAACGCCACGAGCCGTTTCCAGGTCACCGCTGAATTCAAACTTCTCCGTGAGTCCGGGCACCAAGATGTCAAGTTTTCCTTTGAGGGTCGAGATGGTTTTTGCATGGTCTTCAGGGAGGTTTAGCGGCAGTTCAATCTCGACAGCTGACATTCCCGGTTGGATGCCCAAATCGCGTCGCCCGCCCATTGCCGTTTCAATCACTGTGCCATTTTGATCCTGAGCTTCTATTGACTGCATGTCGTGCAACATAGAAATGGGAGACAACCGCGGTTCCCAGGAAATCTCGAGTGTTACTCGCATCACATCGGATTGCGGATTTCGCAGGTCCCTTGAGGAAAACACACGTATCGGCTCGATCCGAAACACGCCCTTGTACTGAGCCTGTCCGAAGCGAATTCGGGCGCCAGGCGGACGCGCGGTCAGTACCAATCGGTTCGGTTGACCACCGAGGGCGACGATATCAAGTCCGGCTTGATCGAGAATCACATCGGTCGCTTGCCAAAAGGGTGTGTCCACCAACTCGACGGTGACTTCGGTATCCCCACCGCGAGGCAAGGCAAAACGATTTCCTGTTTGCTTCTCAATTGCGCTCAAGACTTTTTGCAGTTCAAAAACCCCTGTCAAAGTCACTGTCTTGGATACGGTAATCGACGTGGCGACTTGCTTCTCAAGAACCTGTCGAATTCGAGCCAATCGTTGTCCTACTTCGGCTGGAATACGATCGTCCGGTGTCGGTAGTTTTGATAAGACGTCAGGCCCCAGCGCAATCAGCGCCTTCTCGGCCGCATCGCGTTCCAGCAAAGTGTCAGCGTCCAATTGTTGTATCAAGTCCGCGACGTTGAGCTTCTCAGGCTGGGATACGACCTCGGCCTGAGATACGAGCGTCACGATACACAGAAATGCGGCAGTCATTTGCAATATCTCTTCTGATTCGATGGAAACCGTTCATTTATTCTAGATTCTAGCCGCCGCGTAGGAAGTCGGCCAATCGATTTAGAGTCGACAATCTACAGCTTGCCACGCTGCCGCCGAAATTGGCAGTATATCCGAAAGGCCAATCTACCTACCGGCCTAATCGTCGCACTCGTTCCATCCCGTCAGTCCAGCGGCGTATCAGCTCGCGATCAACTGGTAAAAACAGTGTGGCGGCCTTTCATGATGACGTAAACTTCCGATGGTCTGATCTCTGAATCCTCAGCCTTCCATGCAAAAATCGATGTTCCATACTACCACTGCAACCGTCGCAACTCCCGTTTGCCTACTTTTGTTGCTCTTTCACGGCCAGGCAGCGGCCGAACCGTGGACGTTGGAACTGGAATTGCGAGGCGAGCAACTCCATGGGCTGCCTCTGCGGTGGTCAGATACTCAAGTTGTCTTGCTGGGACGCGACGGTAAAGTCTGGAGATTCGCACGAGACGAAGCGACCAATTACCGAAAAGTCCGTGGTAAGTTCCAAGGGTACTCTTACACCGAAATGCGTGGAACGCTCTTGCGAGAATTCAATCGTGGATTTGAATTGAGTACAACCTCACACTACTTCGTGGTGCATCCCCCACATCAATCCAAACGTTGGACCAAGCGATTCGAAGCGTTGTACCGATCCTTCCTGCAGTACTTTGCGGTCCGAGGCATCAAGGTACACGATCCAATTGTCCCGCTTGTCGCCGTCGTATTTCCGAATAAGGCTATGTACCTGGACTATGCAGCAAGGACCGAGAAGGGAATCAGCGCTCAAACTCTAGGCTATTATTCGATTACGTCTAATCGCATCATCATGTATGACATTTTTGATGAGCAGGGGAGTGAATTCCGCTGGCAAACGAACGCCGCCACGATTGTGCACGAAGCCGTACATCAAGTTGCCTTCAATACGGGCGTTCACGATCGCGCCAGCATCCCGCCTCGGTGGGTCGCGGAAGGACTGGGAACGATGTTCGAGTCCAAGGGGGTGTGGGACAGCAGCTCCTTTCCACGCCAAAAAGACCGATTACACAGCGGATACTTGAGGAGATTCAAGCAAGCCCGTGCCAATCGACCCGACGGATTGATGGCTGAAATCATCGCCAGCGACCGAATCTTCGGTCAGCGGACCAATATCGCTTACGCCGAGGCCTGGGCAATGACGTTCTTCCTGGTGGAAACGCAGCCAAAACAGTACGCAGAATATCTGCAAAGAACGACTTCTCGCCGTCGCTCTCTAAAGCCCTCGGCCAAGGAACGGCTCAAGGAGTTTACCGACGTATTTGGTCCAGATCTCAGGCTGTTGGAATCGCACTACAAGAGCTACATCGACCGGCTACACAATCTTGCCAAAAAATAGCATCGCATTGCAGCGAAGGCATCGTTTCGTCAAAATGAGAGATGAGGAAAAAAGGCGGGACGCCACTGACCGGACGTAGGAACGACAAGCCCCCACCGGGCGGTCGGATTCGAATGGGTCAGCGTGACGTGTCGCACGGTTCATTGTTGCAAGGTTACTTCGTGCGTTAGAGGACTGGAACAAGGCAGTTTCCGAATGACCACCAAATTTCACATTATTGCCGCACAACGACAAGGCATGCTGCAAACCGATCGCATACTACGTCGGTGCATTTTCTTCCTTGTTTTGGCTTGCTTTTCGAGTTCGTTGCTTGCCGATGAGGTCAGTGTGCCTTCGTCGAAGGCTATTCAGGCGTGGATTTCTGAATTGGATCACGATGAATACGACGTCCGCGTTGCAGCAACGGAAAAGTTGGTCCAGCATCCGGAACAGGCGATCATCGCATTGAAGAGCCGGATCACTGGAGGCACACTTGAATTTACCATTCGCGCCATTCAGGTGCTGACACGAATCGCCGTTTCGGACACTGCGGCCAACGAGCAAGCGCAGCTTGCCATACTCAACATCTCCGAATTAAGGCCGACACTTGCGTCGCGCTATGCGCGTTCTTCACTCAATCAAATCAGTGTGGCCGCGCGGAAAAGGAGCATTCAAAACTTGCGAGACAAGGGAGCTATCCCGATCTACCTCGAAGAGGATGTTCCCGACAGTGGGTTGCAAGGATTCATGTTTGGAGATGAGTGGAATGGGCAAGAACAGGACTTTCGTCTACTGCAGTTCATTACAGGAATCCAAGTCCTGGAATTGGTGGGAGCAAAAGTTGAGAGTAGTTGGTTTAACTACTTCGCTCGGATCCCCACACTCACAATGCTACGCGTCAGGGACGCGAGTCTGAATCGTCAGGCCATCGAGAAGTTGAACGAACTCGAGTCGTTGCGCAATCTCGAATTGAAATTCGTCCGCATCAACGACGCCTCCGTTCCAAGCCTCGTCAAGCTCCAACAACTACGTACGTTGACATTGATTGGAACGGATGTGACCAGTGACGGAGAAGCCGTGTTACAGACGAATATGACGGGAACCCAAATCGACCGCCGGGTCGGTGGGTTCCTTGGTGTTTTAGGGCAGGCACACCCGATTGGATGCCTCGTAGAGGTCCGCGAAAAATCTGCGGCAGAAGAAGCAGGCATCAAGACCGGAGACGTAATCGTCGAACTTAACGGCACACGAATCGCCAATTTTGAAGCGCTGCGCGATGAAATCAAGGTCCATCCTCCGGGCGCCGCAGTTAAGGTGCGTGTTTTGCGAGCCGAAACGTTTCAGGCATACCACGTGTATCAAAAGGGAGACGTCGGTGGCGCCAAGTTCGAAAAACACGAACTGGGCCTAAAAATCGTAACCTTGGCCGGAGCGAATAGTTTTCTCGTCCGTCGGAATTTTCGTGAAGGAGACGTGATCGTACAGTATCACACTTTCCTGCAGCCGACAGAAATTCAATTCAATGCAATCGTCAAACAGGCCGAGATGCGGTGGGTCAAGAATAGCCTGAGGACTCAAATGTCGCTCGTCGCGGTACGCCATCCCGAATTTCTCGAATTCGACGTGATATTGCGCAAGTTTCCCTAGCAATGCCCAGAACCGTTGGCGTGAATTGAAGCCGCTCAATACCGGCGGCTTGGCCGATCCTCGCGTGGGCGGGCTTCGTTAACGGTCAGTCGCCGACCGTCGACTTCGGAGCCATTTAACGCTTCAATGGCGCTGCCAGCCTCGCCGTCATTGTCCATTTCGACAAAACCAAACCCCTTGGACCGAGAAGTATCCCGTTCCATGACGACTCGCGCGGAAGTCACGTTTCCATGCTCTTGAAACAGCTCGCGAAGGTCCTCATCGTGAATTGAGTACGGCAAATTACCCACATAGATGTTCATGCAAAAATTCCCATATGTCTTGACACACATCACCGCGGCACAAGACCACATACAGTGGCTGCAACTACGACGAACCAACAAAAACGGGTTTCTTAATGCGATGAAATTCGACTCTGCAGCTTTGGCAGGAACCCGCAAGGATGCGAGTCTCAACAGCCCTCATGAAAACTAAGGGCCAGGAATGCAACGCGACGTTCACCTCGTCCGTTGATTATCCAGGATTTATTTCGCCATGCAAGCAAATGTCCTGGGCAATCTCGTTGAAAACACCGACTCTTTCCCGGTCGGCTTTCCGCAGGCCAGATTCAAACGAATCGTCTGTTGCGGAGCCAGTTGAACCGGCCGTGGACTGATGTCATTCATGGCCAACTGGTCATCTATTTGGCCAAAGCCAGCAGGTGTTCGTGCACGCAAAGAGGAAGCACATCGACGTTGTATCCTCCTTCCAACAAGCTGACGACCCGACCGTGAGCGGTCTCCTTGGCGACGTCGATAACGGCTTCGGTTAACCACTGAAAGTCCTCGGTTTCCAGGCCCAATGAACCGATTGGGTCCAACCGATGCGCATCAAATCCCGCGCTGAGCAACACTAAGTCGGGGCGAACTTTCTTGGCAAACTTATTCAACTCCTGGACAAAGCGCGTCTTCAATTCCCTCCTTGAAATACCGAAGGTCAGCGGCAGATTCACGGTCCAACCGAGCCCTTTCCCTGCACCCGTTTCGTTTCGGTCACCTGAGCCCGGGTAGAAAGGAAATCGGTGAGACGAGAAGAAACCGACACGATCGCTCGTCCAAAAACCTTCCTGGGTACCATTTCCATGGTGCACATCCCAATCGACAATGAGCACCCGGTCGACCTTCAGATTCTGCACAGCAAACTGGCCGGCGATAGCAATATTGTTAAAAAGACAGAACCCCATTGCCTGATCGTGAACCGCATGATGTCCGGGCGGACGCACGGCGCAAAAAGCCCGCTTTGCCTCGCCGGCAACAACACGGCGCACCGCGTCAATCGCCGCTCCAGCGGCTAGTGTCGCCACGTGGTATGACTCGGCAGAAACCTGTGTGTCGCCCTCGATGCGACCTCCACCTTTTTCAGCCAGCTTTCGCACAACAGGGACATACGACGGGTCGTGGATCAAACAAATCTCCTCCGGTGTGGCCTCTTTCCAGCTGGGCCGGATCGTGCGATCGAACCATTTGTTCTTGAATACTGGGTGAATTCGACGTAGCCGCTCGGCATTTTCCGGGTGGGATCCCGTATCGTGATTTAGAAAACGGCGGTCGGTGTATAACAGGACACGATGACTCGGTTCAGCCATTTCCAATCTCCCTAACGAGTGTTGTTCCCGTCTATCCTACCCGGCCGCACGATGTTGGACAGCTACAGGTCGAGACGACTACAATCAAGCCCTCACCTGCACGTGCTCGCGCTGCCCACAGACCCAACGCCCTGTCGACGGAGACCACCATGTTGCGACCAGCCCTTTTCGCGCTCACGTTGACCGTTTCCTGCACTCCTTGTTTTGCCCAAGATTCGAAGCCCATTCGTGTGGGAATCATTGGTCTGGACACGTCACATGCGATAGCGTTCACAAAAATATTGAATGACGGAAACGCTCCGCCAGAGTTATCGGGGTGTCGCGTTGTGGCAGCATTTCCCAAGGGAAGCCCGGACATCGAGAGTAGCGTAAGTCGAGTTCCCGCGTACACCAAAGAAATCCAGACGTACGGGGTAAAGATCGTCGATTCGATTGACTCGTTGTTGCAGATCGTTGACGTCGTGCTGTTGGAGACCAACGATGGCCGCCCGCATCTGGCTCAACTCCGTCCCGTGTTGAAAGCAAAGAAACCAGTGTTCATCGACAAGCCGGTCGCTGGCAGTCTCAAGGATGCCATCGCCATCTATCGAGAAGCAAAAATGGCGGGGGTGCCGATTTTCTCATCCTCATCGCTCCGTTACGGAAAGAATTCGCAGGCGGTGCGAGCCGGTTCCCTCGGTCGCATATCGTCGGCTCAGACACATAGTCCGGCCAGCCTTGAAAAAACTCATCCGGACTTGTTTTGGTATGGCATCCACGGCGTCGAGTCCTTGTTCACCGTGATGGGAACGGGATGTCAATCCGTCAAACGAACAATGGAAGATGGCAAGATTGTCGTTTCCGGAAAATGGTCTGGTGGACGGGTCGGCGTCTTTCGTGAAGGAAAAGGATATGGCGGTTCGGCTCGTGGCGACCAGGGCGAAGGTCCAGTTGGTTCGTACGATACCTACCGGCCTCTGTTGGTCGAAATTGTCAAGTTCTTCCGCACAAAAAAGCCACCCGTACAAGCCGCGGAAACGCTCGAGATCTACGCGTTCATGGAGGCGGCTGACGAGAGCAAGCGACAAGGCGGCGGCGAAGTAACGTTGGATAGCGTCATGCAGAAAGCTGGCGGGTTTGAACCATTGTTCAACTCGAAGGACCTTACCGGCTGGAAGGGCCTGGTTGGAAACCCCAAGTCCCGCGCGACGATGACAGCAGAGCAATTATCGGCGGCGGAGGAGAAAGCCGATCAGTCGATGAGGGCCCATTGGAGTGTTGTGGAGGGAGTGCTGACGTTTGACGGGAAAGGGCAGAGCATCTGTACGGCGAAGGATTATGGCGACTTCGAGCTGTACCTTGATTGGAAAATTCTCCAAGGTGGTGACAGCGGAATATACCTCCGTGGCTCACCTCAGATCCAAATCTGGGACACGGCGTTCGAGAAGTACTTTCCACTTGGAGCTGAAAAAGGGTCGGGAGCTCCGTGGAACAATCAGAAGCACCCTCGATTCCCATCCGTTAATGCGGACAACCCAGTCGGAGAGTGGAATACGTTCTTTATACGCATGATTGGCGAGCGGATCACGATCAAGCTCAATGGAACTCGTATTGTCGACAACGCCGTGTTGGAAAACTACTGGGAACGAAACCTGCCCATTTATCGTCGCGGCCAAATCGAATTACAAAATCACGGAAACAGCTTGTTCTTTCGAAATCTCTACATTCGTGAGGTTCCCGCGGTCGAAGCCAACGCAACACTTGCCGGTCAGAACGCGGACAAATTTGAGAGCATTTTCAACGGTCGGGATTTCACTGGCTGGGCTGGGGACGTCGATGCGTATCAGGTCGTCGAGGGTACGATCACCTGCAAGGAAGGAGAGGGCGGAAATCTGTTTACTAAAGCTGAATATGCCGATTTCATCGCACGTCTGGAATTCCAACTACCTCCTGGTGGCAACAACGGTATCGTTGTCCGCTATTCGGGCAGTGGTCGCCCGCACCTGGAGGGGATTGAATTGCAGGTCTTGGACTCTGAACACTCAAAATACGCGAATCTAGACCCGCGACAATACCATGGTTCGATCTACGGACTTGTTCCAGCTCATCGTGGGTACTTGCGGCCGACCGGCCAGTGGAATTTTCAACAAGTCACCGTGCGGGGCTCGAAAATTAAGGTCGAGCTCAATGGAACGACGATTGTCGACGCCGACGTGGCGCTCGTTAAAGAGGGCAAAGACGGACCGGTGCCGGAAAACGCCAGTCGCAAAACGGGACACTTCGGGTTCGCCGGCCACAACGATCCCGTTGCCTTTCGAAACGTGTCCATTCGCGAGCTGCCCGGCACACCGGCGACGCCACTGAGCCGCACATCGGCCATCCGACCTTCCAACGGTCCAATCAAGCTATTCAACGGAAAGAACCTCGACGGTTTCTACACATGGCTAGAGAAGGGCAACTACACCGACCCGAAAAAGGTCTTTACCGTCCAAGATGGTGTGATCCGCGTCTCTGGTCACCAACAACGCGTACCGAGATTATCACCTGATCATTGAATTCAAATGGGGAGAAAAGACTTGGGGCGGTCGCGTTGACCGAGCTCGTGACTCGGGTTTATTAGTCCATTGCTGGGGTCCCGATGGCGGATACAGCAACAAGTGGATGGCCTCGATCGAAGCGCAAATCATCGAAGGCGGTGTCGGTGACATCTTGATCTTGGCCGGCACGGACTCCACCACGGGCCAGGCCTTTCCGACCGCTTTGACCGCCGAGACAACTTTAGACCGGGACGGTGAAAAGGTCTGGAAGAGAGGCGGTGACAAGATCACCATCAACCGAGGCCGAATCAACTGGTTCGGCCGCGACGTCGATTGGGCCGACCGAATAAATTTCCGTGGACGCGATGACGTGGAGAGTCCGAACGGGGAGTGGACCAAAATGGAAGTCATCGCCGACGGAGGACGACTACAGTACAAAGTGAACGGCATCGTCGTTAACGAGGCGAGTCAAGCTTACCCCGACGCCGGCAAGATCATGCTACAAACAGAAGAGGCAGAGATCTTTGTACGACGACTTGAATTGTGGCCTATCGGCCAAGCCCCGAAAGAGTAGATTCGAACAGCGGCCCTCCTCTGCCAGGCATGCGAATTTGAGCCGAAGGCGCTAGCCTCGGATTCTGCCAAGATCACGCGAAGCTAACGACATGACCCGACGCTAGCGCCTGCGGCTCAAAACCACTGGCAGAGCCCGTGCCACACATTCGCGGGGCGATGCGCCGCGTCAATCGACCAAGACCCAATGCGGTGTGGACCAAGCTAGATGTCCATGAGCGGCCATCAAGTTGCCGGGTAGCACGGCCGCTGCGTTCTCCTGCGAGATTCGCCAGTAGTACCAGTGGACTCCCGGTGACAATCCGGTGTCGCGATATTCAATGTTAAGGTCCTTCTCGCCATTACCTTGAAACGTACGAATCTGTTCGCCATTTCGAATGAGAACGGCAGAAACAAGCGGTCGCGTTCCGATCACTTTCAGTTTCAAGGTTACAGCGCCGTCAGCCACCGCAACGTCGCGGCCCATTATTGTGCCATTAGCCCTCGCGTCAACGAAAATTCGCGATCCGTTTGTTGCATAACACCGTCGTTTCCGCAGCGCATCGAGGATCGAGTCGGCTGTCAGTTCCTCCGCAAAGATACCGGTCAGTGCTCCACTCAGACCAGGTGCGCGGCGATGTGAGTCGCCGTTTGCGACAAATCCTAAGCGAACGCCTCGGTCGAGTGGTTCATGAAAGAGCTTTGGTACGCGGTTGATGTAGTTTCGCCACCCAGAGGTCAACTCCATGCCGACCTCTACTTTGTGTCCCGAGGCAAGAAACGCGTCGTGTTGCGTGAACGTAATGCCACCCGCCTTTTCCACCACTTGGTTCAACTCTGCGATGTCGTTCGCCACCTCAGGAAAGCGAACCAACGGACCACCAGACGGCGGGAAAATCACACTACGGTGATTGGGATACGAGCGATTCCGATATGGCGCTGTCCAGTTTCCCCGATCGGAGAGTTTCGCCGTCACGATTCCGGGAATCCGCGAGGTCCATTCGTAGCCGGGCAACGACAGGAATTTGCCCGGCTCGGCATAGGCAGCGGCAAAAAAGTTGCCCAATGCGTACTCGTATTCGGTCAATGGAACGTCGTACAGAAAATCGTTGTTGGTGAACGTTACGACGTCCAGACGAGCGCGGTCACGAGCGTAATGTGTCAACTCGTAGTGTTCGCCTTCGGCGTCACTCGTTAGGCCACTATGGCAGTGCATATCCGCCCAATAGAGTTGATACTTTTCGTCGTCAACTTCAATTTCCCGACGTTCGGTGAGTTCATTTTCGATCGGCAGCTCGATTGGCCGCCATCCAGTCCACTCATCCTGTTTAAACGGTTGGGTGTTTGCCAAGTCGGCGACCACGCGGTGATAGATCCGACGGTTGTTACGCGGAAGTTGAGAAGCCAGCATGACGAATCGCCCACGATCCGCGCGATTGGGATGAGAAAGGTGATAGTCGACGTATCCGTTGTGAAGGACAACTGCTTCACTCCAGACTCCATCCTTCATTGGCCGGCCGAGTAGATCACCGACAACGTCGGTGGTCCGTCCACGGTGATCGGATTTCCGCTCCCAGAGCAGCCAGAGGTCCTTTCCGTCTTCGAGGAGCATCGGCGCCGCTCGCCGACCAAGGTATCCGCCCGTGGCAACGGCTCTCGGTTCGATTTTTGCAACGAGCCCTTGCGTCAGTTCGGCCGCGGCGGAATTTCCAAATCGGTCCTTGACCATCGTCCATTGAGCATCCCGACGAATTGCTGCTCTCAGCGTGTGCCATTGGCTGATCACACCAGCCCCGCCGATAACGTCTTCTTTCTGTAGCCATGCGACGTATAACCCCTGCCGCGTTGCCAGTGCGGTCGGCGTCAGACAGTGCTGGCCCAATGGCGAGACCTGTTCTACAACGCCTAACTCGGGAAGTGTTCGACGACCCTTGATGTTGTATCGGGCCCCATCGTAACTGTCCCAAAAGCTCCACACCTCTCCCGTTCCGTCGACAGCCAAAGCTGTCCGAAATGCATCTGAACCCGTGGGTGAAATTGCAACCGGTGTCCTCCAAGTGCCGCCGTCCAAGAGGCGACTTCGAATCCGAAAACGACCATCGATCTGCTCACTCCATGCTGCGGCCATCCCGGTCGGCGAAACACGAACCACCGAGGGAAAAATCGCGTCATGTCGAGCATCCGAAATGGTAACCGTCTGTCCCCAGAGCCCCTTGTGCCTCCGTCTCGCCAAGACTTGCCACCGTCCGTCCAGTTTGGAGGACCAGACGACCCACACAGATCCATCGTCCATCAAGACGACGGCGGGCGGGCCATGAATTGACCGCTGTTGGGAAACCGTATGGATTGGTCCCAAGCGACCATCCGTTTCGACCCGTTG
>LWDU01034439.1_pt1 | contig 11528 bp, 11 predicted proteins | sample 727161 | NCBI WGS metagenome assembly LWDU01 (sample SAMN04566230, study PRJNA314399) | hydrothermal vent metagenome | isolation source: deep sea hydrothermal plume seawater | place: Mexico: Gulf of California, Guaymas Basin | collected 2004-07-11 | reverse complement strand
GACCATAATGATATAACTAGTAATCATGAAGTTAAACAAGAAAAAATTAATCTTCAAATATCTAAAGATGAAGTTAAAAAAATTACGATTGGTATTCCAAAAGAATATTTTTCAAAAGATTTAGATAAGAATATTTCTGATGTTATTTTTCAAGCGGTTGAGATTTTTAAGAAGTTAGGTTTTAAATTTCAAGAGATTAGTTTGCCACAACATAATCTTACAATACCAGCTTACTATATTATTGCTTCTGCAGAAGCATCATCAAATCTTTCTAGGTATGATGGAATAAAATTTGGACATAGATGCAATAACCCAAAAAATCTTGAAGATTTATATTTACGAACACGAAAAGAAGGTTTTGGTAGGGAGGTAAAAAAGAGAATAATGATTGGCGCTTATGCTTTATCTGCAGGGTATTATGATGAATATTATATGAGGGCTTTAAAAATACGTAGATTAATAAGAGATAATTTTATATCAGCTTTTGATAAGATTGATTATATATTTGCTCCTACTTCACCATCAACTGCATTTAATATTGGTGAAAAAACATCTAACGCTCTGGAAATGTATTTATCAGACATATATACAACACCAGTGAATCTGGCAGGGTTGCCAGCAGCATCAATACCGGTAGGTTTTAATGATTCACTTCCAGTTGGAATGCAAATAATTGGTAACTATTTTTCTGAAGAAAAAATCTTACAAATTGCTAATATATTTCAAAAGGAAACAGATTGGCATCTAAAAATACCCAAGGAATTTGATAATGAGTAGCTGGGAGACTGTTATAGGATTAGAAATTCATTGTCAGCTTCTAACAAAAAGCAAAATTTTTTCATCATCTTCAACAGCTTATGGGAAAGAACCGAATGAGCAGGCCTCATATGTTGATTTAGGAATGCCTGGAACTCTTCCTGTATTAAACCAAGGTGTTATTAAAAAAGCAGTTCAATTCGGATTGGCTATAAATTCAAAAATTTCAAAAAAATCAATATTCGCAAGAAAAAACTATTTCTATCCTGATTTACCTAAAAATTATCAAATCAGTCAGTTAGATCACCCTATTGTTCAAGGGGGTTATATTGAAATATCAGGCAGTGAAAACAGTATTAAAAAAATTAATATAACACGAGCGCACTTAGAAGAAGATGCCGGAAAATCTATCCATAGCAGTGAAAATAATTGTACATTTATTGATTTAAATAGAGCAGGAACGCCATTATTAGAAATTGTTTCAGAGCCAGAAATAAGCAATGCTAAAGAAGCAGTTTTATATATGAAGAAAATTCATAATATTGTAACTTATTTAAAAATATCTGACGGTAATATGCAAGAAGGTTCATTCAGATGTGATGCAAATGTTTCAGTAAGAAAAATGGGAGAAAAAAAATTAGGCACTAGGACAGAATTGAAAAATATAAATTCTTTTAAATTTGTCGAAAAAGCAATTAATTATGAGATTGAAAGGCAAATAAACTTATTAGAAGAAGGCAAAAAAATTATTCAAGAAACAAGATTATATGATGAAACAAAAGGTGTAACAAAGTCAATGAGGTCAAAAGAAGAAGCTAATGACTATAGATATTTTCCAGACCCTGATTTGTTGCCAATAGAAATAGACGAAAACTATATAATAGATATTAAAAAAATGATGCCTGATCTACCTGATAAAAAAGAGAAAGAATATAAGACTAATTATGAGTTTAATAATGAGCAAATAAATATTCTCTTAAGTGATATTGAAATTACTAAATTTATCGATCAAGTTTTAAAAATTTCAAAAGTAAATGCTAAAAAAATTGTAAACTATTTTATATCTTCAATATATATAAAAATTAATAAAGAAAATTTATGTTTTTCACAAAATATGATTTCTGCAGAAGATTTCTGCACTGTAATTGAATCTATAGAAAATAAAATCGTATCTAAAAATTATTTAAAAAATATTATCGATGATATTTGGAGCAACAAAAATTCTGTTAAAGATGTGATCGTGAATTTATCAAGTAATCATGAAATTGACGATGAAAAAATTAACACATTAATTAAAATTACTATACAAGAAAATAAGAAACAAGTACAAGAATACAAAAGCGGTAAAACAAAAATAATAGGTTTTTTTGTAGGTAAAATACTTAAGAAAGTTGATGGCGTAGATCCTAGTGAAATTAAAAATAAAATAATTAAAATTTTAGATTCAATTTAAAAATACAGAAACTCTATTAAAACCTAAGCTGTCTTTTTCTGTTTTAATTAAATTAAGATTATATTTTTTTGCATATTCTTTTAGGAATAATGTTTGGTTATGAGAGTGTTCCATAATTATAAAGGAATTTTTATTTAAATAATTTATACTTAATTTAATAATTTTGTATATATCATCTAGGCCATTGTTATTTGAATATAGGCTACTATTTGGGTCTAATAATTCTGTATAATATTTAGAATTTTTTTTTGCAAGATAAGGTGGATTAGTTATTATAAAATCATATTTTATTTTATCTATATTTTCGAACCAATTTGATTTTTTAAATTCAATAATATTTTCAACATTATTTATCTTTGCATTTTGTTTTGCAATTTTTATAGCAGTTGAGTTTATATCTGTAGCTGTAATTTTTACATTTTTAAAATTCTTTGCAATGGAAATACTAATTGCGCCTGTTCCAGTTCCTAGCTCAAGTATTTTATTTTCTTTTTTTATAATATTTTTTAGAGCTATAGGGAATATCTCTATGTCTTCTCTCGGGCAGAAAACATTATTTGAGGTTTTTATTTTAAATTTTTCAAATTCAATAATGTTAGATTTCATTGTTTGCTAATAAGTCTGCTTGGTATTCGCTAATAAGAGGTGTTGTTATTACTAATAAGTTTCCGTCTAAAAAATCTTCTAGGTTATATATTGTTAAATTTATTCTGTGATCAGTAACTCTTCCTTGTGGAAAATTATATGTTCTTATTCTATCTGACCGATCCCCCGTACCAACAAGTTTTTTTCTCATTTGAGATTGTTCATCCATTTGTTTAGACCTTTCTGTGTCTAAGAGTTTTGCTTGGAGTAATGACATAGCTTTTGCTTTATTTTTATGTTGAGATCTTCCATCTTGGCATTCAACCGCAACACCTGTTGGCAAATGAGTAATTCTAATTGCAGAATCAGTCTTATTTACATGTTGCCCACCAGCTCCAGAAGCTCTAAAAGTATCAATCCTTAATTCATCAGGACTGATTTTAAAGTCTTCTATCTCTTCAACTTCTGGCATTACGGCAACTGTAGCTGCAGAAGTATGTACTCTGCCCTGAGATTCTGTTTCCGGAACTCTTTGAACTCTATGTGCACCTGACTCAAATTTTAATTTTGAAAATGCTCTATCACCTGAAATTTTTATGATAACAAGTTTGTAACCACCTTTATCACCTTCATTTTCAGACAATAATTCAACCTCCCAATTTTGACGCTCAGCAAAACGGCAATACATTTTGTATAAATTACCTGCAAAAATTGCTGCCTCCAAACCTCCTGTCCCGGCTCTCATTTCTAAAAAAACATTGCTTTTATCATTTGGGTCTTCTGGTAATAAAGAAATCTCTAGATTTTTTTCTAACTGCAATATTTCTTCTTTTATTTCCTTAATTTCTTCATCGGCAAGCTTTTTTAGATCACCTATTTCTGTTTTTGAAATTTCTTCAGATTCTTTTAATGTTTCTTCATTAGCTAGATATTTTTTGTAGTCTTTAATGATAAGTTCTAGCCGCGCATACTCTACAGATAAATTCTTATACTTATCCATATCGTTTATGATGTTTTGATCTGATAACGAATTCTCTATATCTTGATGCTTACTATATATCTCATCAAGTTTTTTTCTTAACGAGTCTTTCATTTTTTTTTATTAATTAAAAAAATGTCGCATACTAAATTTATTAATTTTCTATCGTTTGTTTGGCCAGCTTTATTAAGTGCAAGTGTGGGTTTATGAGATAGTTTTGATGTTAAATTTGTACTAAGTTGTTCTATTATGTCTTTTGGCTCTTTGCCGCTATTTAATTGGTTTAATGATTTATCTAAACAATTTTTTCTAATTGATTCGCAATCTTCTCTATATATTTTTATGACTGAAAAAGCTGATTGTGCTTTTCTCCAATTCATATACTTTTCGACTCTTGTTTCAATAATATGTTGAGCATCGAAAGCTGCTTTTTTTCTTGTTTTATAGTTTTGGTTAACCAGATCTTGAATATTGTCTAATGTATATAAAAAAATATCCGGTAATTCTTTAACTTCTGCTTCTATATTTCTTGGAACCCCTAAATCAACAATGTATATTGGTCTATGTTTTCTATGTTTTAATGAAGTTTCTATTATTCCTTTTCCAATTAAAGGTATATTACTTGATGCAGCACTTATAATAATGTCAGAATTTTTTATATGTTCTGGCAAGTCTTTTAAAGAAATTGATGTGCCTGACACATCTTTAGCAATTAGTTCGGCATTTTCTATAGTTCTATTTGCTATATATATATTTTTAATATTTTTTTTTCTCAAATTTTTAGCAGCAATATATATAGTTTCTCCAGCACCTATCAATAATGCGTTTTTTTCAGATAAATCGTCGTAAAATTGATCAGTTAATGAGACTGCAACATTTGCTATAGATAAAGAGTTAGCTCCAATTTGAGTATCAGTTCTAACTTCTTTGGCTGTAGATAATGCATATTGAAATAATCTGTTTAAATTTTTCCCTATTGTTCCAGCATCGTGGGCATCTTGAAAAGCACTCTTAAATTGACCTAGAATTTGAGGCTCTCCAATCACCATAGAGTCTAATCCTGAAGCAACATTAAGAGCATGTCTTACAACTGAGCTATCCGAATAACTATATATATTATCTTCAAAATCTTTTAGAAATAAACCCTTTTGTTTTAACAACCATTCAGAAATATTATTTACGTAAGATAAGTCTTCCATCTCACAATAGATTTCCGTTCGATTGCAAGTTGAAAGTAAAAACACTTCATCAATAAGAGGCATACTATAAAGTTTTTTAAGTATCTTATGAGATTCGTTTTTAGCGATAGAAAGCTTTTCTCTAATTTCCAGAGATGCCGTTTTATGATTCATTCCGATCGCTACTAAACTCATGTTATCACCAATTAAATCTTTTCATTTTTGTGGATTGATTATCTTTCAAAGTATATTATATCTAATTATGAGATCACTTATAAGACTATATAATAAATATATTACTAAAATAGGAGTATATTTTAAACAACTCATCATTATAAATATTTTGTTTATAAGCTTTGTCTATCCATTAAGTAATACTAAAAGCGATATTTATGAAAATTATTTTTATAAAATTAAACAAGATGACTCTGACGTATATAGTCAAATAATGCCAAAGGCACTAGAAGCTGAAATACTAGTTGAAAATCAAGAGTATTCTAAAGCCGCTGAAATTTATTATGAAATATGTTTAATCTCAGATGATGTTGAGCTTGCAAAAAGAGCAACGCAAGTCTCAGGTTATGCTCGCAATTATGATTTGATGTTAAAAAGCTCAGAAAGATGGTTAGTATTAACTGAAAATAAGATAAGCGCTATGCATGTTAGAATATCAATATTTATAGCTTTAAAACAATCAGATTTAGCCGCAAAGGAAACTCTGTCAATAATTAAACTGTCTAAAGATAAAGATAAATTTGCATTAGTTTATGACACATTAAAAGTATTTGATGATAAAACAATAAAAAAAATATTTGATCAGGTATATAAGGAATATAAAAATGAATATTTGGCAAATTTTTATTACGTTCAGATACTATTGAATAACGAAGCATATGAAGAAGCAATTACAATAATACAAAATTCTTATAAATTTAAAGAGTTTAGTAAAAAAGAAAGTAGATGGGGTATATTTCTTGCAGATGCATATTATGAAATAGGTGAAACAGACTTATCAATAAAAGTACTAAAAGATTATCTTCATTACTCGCCAAAAGATATATATTTAAATCAATACTATGCACGCGTATTAACATTACAGGAGAGATACAAAGAAGCATTAAATCATTACAGATTTATGTCGGCTAATAAATTAATTGATTTTAGTGATATAGACGTTGCAAAAAAAATGGCAATACTAAATATTGAAGCAAAAAATTATATTGATGCAATTACTTTTATAAATTCTATTAAAGATAAAAATATAAATGGTTATAATTATCTTAATGGAGTTATTAATATAAAAAAAGAAAATTATAAGAAGGCTGAGTCCTACCTTTTAAAAATAGAGCAAGCCGACAATAATTATATTAATTCAATAAAAGAAATATCAAAAATAAAAATTATAAATAAGGAAATAAGTTTATTAAAAAGTTTTTTTGCAGAACAATATAAAAGGGCTGAAGATAATAAAGATTTAGATATGAGATTAATTTTGTTGGAAACAGAAATATTTTTTAGTGAGAAATATTATAAATATGCTATGAAAAGAATAAATTATGGTTTAGAAAAATATGAGAATAATGGTGCTTTTTTATACACAAGAGCTTTAGTTGCAGAGCAAATAGATCGTTTAGATATTTTAGAAAATGATTTAAAGAAAGTTATATCAATGGACCCAAATAATGCACAAGCACTTAATGCTTTGGGATATACATGGGCAAATAAAAATATAAAACTAAAAGAGGCGAGCAAATTTATTGATGAAGCATTATTATTAAAACCTAATGATGCTTCAATATTAGATAGCAAAGGATGGGTTTTATACAAAATGGGTAAGTATCATGAATCTGAAAGTTATCTTAAAAAAGCATTAAAAATAAATAAAGATACAGAGATAGTTAGTCATTATGTACAATTATTAATAAAATTAAAAAAAATAAAGGAAGCAGAGAAAATATATCAAAAATATTTAAAAATTACACCTGAAGATGAAAAATTAAATGAGCTAAAAAATTTATTTCAATGAAAAACACAATAATAATATTATCTTTTTCTATTTTACTTTTATGTGGTTGTTCAAATAATAAGTATTATGAAATCAAAAGATCAGATAGCAAACAAGAGGTGACTTTAAAAAATTTTTTAGTTAATGGCATTATTAAGTTTTACGCGGATGATAAAAAAATTTCTTCTAGAATTAATTTTATAAAAAATGACAAAGTAAATATAATTGAATTTTTAGATTTATTCAATAATACAGTGGTATCGTTCCAAATAATTTCTGGAAATATTGAAATCAAAGAATGGAAAAAAAATGTAGATTTTAAAGCATTAGAAGAAGTTATTAATAAACCAATTTTTAAGAATATTATTTTAAATTTATCAAATATATTAACTAATAATATAAATAATAAAACTAGCTTTACTAAGTATAAAAATAATATGTACAAAAATATAGAAACTTCAACATATAAGGTTCATTATAAAAGATATAAAATTTATAGTGGAAAAATTGTTCCTGTTGACATGGATATAAGTTTTTCTAACATAAAATTTAACTTTAAAGTGAATAATTGGGAATTTAATTGAATGAGTGTTTTAAAATCCCCTGCAAAAATTAATTTATTTTTAAATATTATTGATAAGAGGGTAGATAATTTTCATAATATTGAAACCTATTTTCAACTAGTAAGTTTATACGATTATATATCCTTAGATATTATTGGCGGAACTAAAATTGAAATAAAATCAAATCAAAAATCTTTGGCTAATCATAATAATATATGTGTTAAGGCTGCTGAATTACTTAGAAAAGATGTGGGTATTAAATTAAATGCTTCGATATGTCTTATTAAAAATATACCAATAGGTGGAGGCCTTGGAGGCGGTAGCTCAAATGCTGCTACTGTTCTCTTAGGTTTAAATGATTTATGGAAATGTAATTTATCAAAAAAACGTCTTTTAAATTTAGGGGAGAAATTGGGATCAGATGTTCCATTATTTATAAATGGTTATTCTGCTTTCGGAGAAGGAACTGGTATATCTCTTACTAAAATCAAATACTTTTCAAAAAAACAATATATTTTAATCATTAATCCAGGAATTCACGTCTCTTCTAAAATTATGTATTCAAAATATATAATTAATGATTGTATTAAGCGTGTAAATTTAGATAATATGCTTCACCACATTGGTTTTAATAGTTTTGAGGATTTATTGTGTAACGAGTACCCTGAAATTAAAGAACTTCTAGATATATTAAGAGAACAAGGCATCGGCGCAGTATCTGGTTCTGGAAGTTGTATATTTTCTGTTTTTGAGGATGAAAATCAGGCAAAATATGTAAGTGAGCTTGTGCCAAAAAAATACCAGACTTATATTGTGCATAGCTTAGATAGAATATAACTTATATAAAATGTTAATATTGGGCCGTCGCCAAGAGGTTAAGGCATCGGGTTTTGATCCCGACATCGTAGGTTCGATTCCTACCGGCCCAGCCATTTTATATTTTTACTTCTTTTTTGACCATTTTGTATTATCATTACGAATAATTAATATTAAATATTTTTAATTTCTTAAGGCGCGTCATGTCAGATTTCGAAAGTTTAAAGATCTTTACAGGTAATTCTAATAAAGAGTTAACCAAAAAGATTGCAAAAAAAATAGGTATTCCACTCGGAAAAGCATTAGTAGGAAGATTTAGTGACGGTGAAGTTCAAATAGAGCTTCATGAAGACGTTCGAGGAAAAGATGTTTTTGTAATTCAATCAACATGTCATCCTACAGATGAGAATCTCATGGAATTACTTATTTTAGTTGATGCATTAAAACGATCTTCTGCAGCAAGAGTTACGACTGTTGTTCCTTATTTTGGCTATTCTCGACAAGATAGAAGAGTTCGTTCAATGAGGGTTCCAATATCTGCAAAAGTTGTAGCAAATTTAATTAGCACGGTTGGAACAGACAGAGTTTTAACAGTAGATCTTCATTCTGACCAAGAACAAGGTTTTTTTGATATTCCGGTTGATAATATTTATGCTTCGCCAATTTTAATATCTGATATGTGGAAAAAGAAATATCCAAATATTGTTATTGTATCTCCCGACACAGGAGGTGTGGTTAGAGCAAGAGCAGTTGCAAAACAATTAGGAATTGATGGGTTAGCAATTGTTGACAAAAGAAGAGAAAAAGCAAACGAATCTGAGGTTATGAATATTATTGGAGATGTGAGCTCAAAAACTTGTTTAATAATTGATGATATGGTTGATACTGCAGGAACACTTGCGAAAGCATCTGTTGCTTTAAAAGAACAAGGAGCAATTGCCGTTATGGCATATGCAACTCATCCGGTATTATCTGGTACAGCAATTAATAATATAGAGGAGTCTGAAATAGATGAGTTAGTTGTTACTGATACTATTCAGCTGTCAGCTGAAGCGCAAAAATCAAAAAAAATTAGACAATTATCTGTTTCAAATTTATTAGCTGAATCAATTATAAGGGTGCATACTGAAGAGTCATTAAGTTCTTTATTTACAGAATAAAAAAATCTTGTTCTTATAGCGAAATTAATTGATAATACGCGCTCTTAAAATATATAGAAAATAATATGGAATTTATAATAACCGCAGAAAAACGTGATAGAAAAGGTACATCTTCTTCTAGAAATATTCGAAGAGAAGGATTGGTGCCTGGAATAATATACGGCGCAAACACCAAAGAAGAAATCATTTCTCTTAAAAAACATGAAGTTGCTAAAAATCTAGAAAATGAAGGTTTTTATAGTCAAGTATTAGATATAGTTATTGATGGTGCAAAACAACAAGTAATTCTAAGGGATATACAAAGACATCCTAGTAAAAAAGAAATACTTCATATGGATTTTCAAAGAATTAAGGCTGACCAAAAAATTAATGTGGTTATCCCAATAAATTTTGTTAATGAAGATATTGCTCCTGGAGTAAAAGTTGATGGTGGAATTATAAGTCATTTAATAACAGAATTAGAAATACTTTGTTTGCCTGCTGATATTCCAGAAAATATAACTGTTGATCTGGTAAATTTAGAATTAGATCATCCAATTCATTTAACAGAATTAGAGATTCCAAAAGGTGTTGAACTTACATTGCTCGCACACGAAGATGATACAGATATGGCTGTTGTCGTTATTCATCAAGCAAAAGTAGTTGAAGAAGAGGAAGATCTTACTGAAGCACCTGAAGCATCTGAAGTTCCATCAGACCAAAAAGATGAAAATCAAGATGAAGAATCTGATGAGAGTAAGGATGGTAAAGACAGTAAAGACAGTAAATATAGTAAAGATGGTAAAGACAGTAAATATAGTAAAGATGGTAAAGACAGTAAAGATGGTAAAGATAGTAAAGATGGTAAAGACAGTAAAGATGGTAAAGACAGTAAAGAAACTAAAGAATAAAATCTATTCATAGCCCTATGTCAAATAATGATAAAGGAAGTTTGCCAAAAATAAAACTAGTTGTTGGTTTAGGGAATCCACAAAAGAATCTACTTAATACTAGACATAATGCTGGGTACTGGTATTTAGAAAAGTTTTTAGAAAAGTTTAATGTAAAATTAAATGAAGAAAAAAAACTTAATAGTTTTTTATCAAAAATTGAACATAATAAAAATCAAATATTTTTACTTAAACCTACTTTTTTTATTAATGATAGCGGAAAATCAATTTCTAGTTTCTTAAAGTATTATAAAATTGAATCTGAAAGTATTTTAATTATCCATGATGATATTGATCTTGAGGCAGGCGATATAAGATTAAAATTTGGAGGTGGACATGGTGGACATAACGGTCTTAGAGATATTATAAATCACATAGGTAAAGATTATTGGAGACTTAGAATTGGAATTGGGCATCCCGGAGAAAAATCTTTAGTTCATAATTATGTATTAAATAACCCTTCGAAAGAAGATGATATGAAAATAAATACGTCTATAAATAATTCTTTCGAATCAATTAATATTTTATTAGATGGTGAATACGAAAAATTCACTAAAATATTACATACGAGGTAAAACATGGGTTTTAAATGTGGCATAGTTGGTTTGCCAAATGTTGGGAAATCAACCTTATTTAATGCACTAACAAAAAACAAAGTAGCTGCTGAAAATTATCCTTTTTGCACAATTGATCCAAATATTGGAATAGTTGAAGTTAACGACAAAAGGTTAAATCAATTATCAGACATCGATAATCCAAAAAAATTATTCCCGCAGTAATTGAATTTGTTGATATAGCTGGGTTAGTTGCGGGAGCATCTGAGGGAGAAGGATTAGGCAATAAATTCTTAGCTAATGTTAGAGAAACAGATGCAATTGCACATGTCGTAAGGTGTTTTGAAGATAAAAATATTACACATGTTTCAGGAAAAATAGACCCTATATCTGATATAGAAACAATTAATACTGAATTAATGCTATCAGATTTAACAATTGTAGAAAAAAGTTTAGCAAGATTAAAAAAATTATCAAAAACTGGAAATAAAGAAATTCTTTCAGAATTAAAAATACTAGAAGAGATTGAAGAAGAATTAAACAAAGGTAA
>LWDU01034536.1_pt1 | contig 11530 bp, 10 predicted proteins | sample 727161 | NCBI WGS metagenome assembly LWDU01 (sample SAMN04566230, study PRJNA314399) | hydrothermal vent metagenome | isolation source: deep sea hydrothermal plume seawater | place: Mexico: Gulf of California, Guaymas Basin | collected 2004-07-11 | reverse complement strand
CAAATGAGAGGCAAAAATTAGAGTTAGAAGGGTTTGGTTTCCAAAGAGTGATTATTGGCGGACTTCCTTTTGCCTATAGTTTTAATGCGTTATCTAAAAATAATATTAATATTGCCGATATTCCAGTCATTGACAAGGAAAGAGATACGTTGGTGTTGTTACCAAAATGTGGTTATGATGGTGGATATTCTTGTGATTCTTTTAATTCCGTCCTATCATATGTTAATAGTTCAGTTGAATTACGTGATCGTTCTATATTATGTGTTTTTGGAGGAGATCTTAATATTGATGAAGTAAGAGACACTCTAAAGAAACATAAAATACCTTTTATAACTGGATCTAATCCATATTCTAGGGTGGATTTAATCCGTATAAATAAGATCTTTAGCAAATTTAAATTTGCAGTTACAAATACTATTGGCTCCCATATACCTTATCTGGCAGCTTGTGGTGTCAAGATAAAACTTATTGAGCCGTTCAATGAAAGAAGTGTCGATTCCTTTTTACTCTCAAAGACTATAAGGAGTTTTGGTTCCGATTATATAAATTATCTTGAAACTGTAAATAGTAAAGACTATTTTTTAGATAGGTATGGTGATATATTGAGTTTTGATAATTTTTCTAATGATTTAACTGACTGGGGTCTGAGAGAAATAGGTTATCACCAGATGCTTGATAAAAGTGCAATTGTATCTGCTTTTGGATGGAATATGTCAGGCCGAGTAAGGGCATATACTGAAACTGTTAAGTTTAGAATGGGAATGTTATTTTAATTATTTTTTTGATTGGATTAATCAGCAGAAATAGTATTTATATGCAATAATTCTATTTCATATATTTATAACTAAGGCACATATGAAGGCAGTTATATTAGCGGGTGGGTTAGGTACTCGGATTTCCGAGGAGACTGATAACATCCCAAAACCTATGATTCAAATTGGACATAAACCAATTCTTTGGCATATCATGAAAATGTATTCATTACATGGTATTAATGATTTCATTATTTGTTGTGGATATAGGGGTTATGTAATAAAAGAATATTTTGCTAATTATTTTCTTCATATGTCAGATATTACTTTTTGTATGAAAAAAAATGAGATGAAAGTACATCAAGAAAGAGCGGAGCCGTGGACCATCACATTAGTAGATACTGGTGATAATACTATGACAGGTGGCAGAATAAAGAGAATACAAGAATATGTAAAAGAGGATGATGCCTTTTGTCTTACTTATGGAGATGGAGTTAGTGATGTAGACATTAGTAAACTAATTAACTTTCATAAACAACAGAAAACCCTTGCAACATTGACTGCAGTCTATCCACCAGGTCGTTTTGGCGCATTAGATTTGTCCAATAACAAGGTGCAAACCTTTAAAGAAAAACCCAAGGGCGACGGCACTAGGGTTAACGGTGGTTTTTTTGTGCTTTCGCCAAAAGTAATAGATTTAATTGAAGATGACGCCACAGTGTGGGAGCAGCACCCTATGGAGACTCTAGCATTGCAGGGACAAATGTCCGCTTTTGAGCATAATGGTTTTTGGCAACCAATGGACACTTTACGTGATAAGAATTATCTTGAAGAATTATGGTCATCTCAAGCTGCTCCATGGAAAACTTGGTAGTTAAAAATGATTGATCAAGAGTTTTGGCAGGGGAAACGTGTTTTCTTAACAGGACATACTGGCTTTAAAGGTAGTTGGCTTGCATTGTGGCTGTCTTCACTGGGTGCCCAAGTCAAAGGCTATGCCCTTAATCCACCTACGTCACCGTCGTTATTTAATGAGTTAAAAGTAGATAGAGTGATTGATTCACAAATTGGGGATATTAGAGATCAAGAAACACTCCATGTAAGTATGACATTATTTAATCCTGATATTTTGATACACATGGCTGCACAACCTTTGGTCAGATATTCCTATGATGCGCCAATTGAAACTTATGAGGTTAATGTAATTGGCACTGCCAAAGTGCTAGAAGTGGCACGAAGCTGTACTAATTTGAAAGCTATTTTGAATATTACAACGGATAAGTGTTATGAGAATGATGAACGCCCCCAAGGCTATAAAGAAGAAGATTCTATGGGAGGATATGACCCCTATAGTAGCAGTAAGGGCTGTGCAGAATTGGTTGCATCAGCTTATAGACGCTCTTTTTTACACGATCAGGGTGTGGGCCTTGCCTCAGTTAGAGCAGGTAATGTGATTGGTGGGGGTGATTGGGCTGATGACAGGTTGATTCCAGACATTTTAAGATCTTTTGAAAAGAACGAGCCTGTTTTAATTCGAAACCCCAAAGCTACACGACCTTGGCAACATGTTCTGGTGCCGTTATCAGGCTACCTTGTTTTGACGCAAAAACTTTTTAACAATCAAGAAAAATATGCTGAAGGTTGGAATTTTGGACCTAATGAGCAAGACGCAAAGCCAGTAGACTGGATTTTGGATAAAATGATATCAAAATGGCCTAATTCTAGCTGGGAAATTGATAAAAGTGCCAGCCCACATGAGGCAGATTTTTTGAAGTTAGATATTTCAAAGGCCGGATCTAAACTTGGTTGGAAGCCAATATGGGAATTAAGCCATACAATAGATAAAATTATTGACTGGCATAAAGCTTGGCTTAATAAAGAAGATATGCAAGCTGCATGCTTGGCAGAAATTGAAGAATATACGAAAGACATGAACAATGAAAACTGCTGAAGAATTAAGATTAGAAATCTCAGAGCTTGTTCAAGAGTTTGCAGATTTAAAATATACAAAAAAAACATTTAAACCAGGTAGAAGTATTGTGCCACCATCGGGCAAGGTGATAGGTGTAACTGAACTGCAATATATGGTGGATGCCTCATTAGACGGTTGGCTAACTACTGGACGTTTTAATCGTAAATTTGAAAAAGAATTGTCTAAATTTATCGGAGCCAAGTATCTAATTACAGTTAATTCAGGCTCATCTGCCAATCTGGTTGCATTTGCCACTCTAACATCTCCAAAATTAGGCGATAGAGCTATTAAAAAAGGCGATGAAGTGATTGGGGTTGCTGCAGGTTTTCCTACGACGGTTAATCCAATTGTGCAGTTTGGTGCTATTCCAGTATTTGTTGATGTTGATTTGGAAACACACAACGTTAATGCTGATCTAATTGAAGCGGCAATAACACCAAAAACCAAAGCCATCATGTTGGCACATACTTTGGGTAATCCATACAACTTAGAAAAAGTTAAAGCACTATGCGATAAACACAAACTTTGGTTAGTTGAAGATTGTTGTGATGCTTTGGGTGCAAAGTACAATAGCCAACATGTTGGTACATTTGGTGATATTGCTACTTGTAGTTTTTACCCGGCTCACCATATTACTATGGGTGAAGGTGGTGCTGTATTTACCAATAGTTCTGAATTGATAACAATTGCTGAGTCGTTTAGAGACTGGGGTAGAGATTGTTACTGCGATCCAGGCTGCGACAATACTTGCGAAAAACGATTTGAACAGCAATTAGGTAGCTTGCCAAAAGGATACGATCACAAATATACCTATTCACACCTTGGCTACAATCTCAAGATTAGTGATATGCAAGCCGCTTGTGGATTGGCTCAGCTTGAGCGTTTGCCAGAGTTTATCAAAAAGCGCAACGAAAATTTTGCCTATCTTAAAAACAAATTGGGCGGTTTAACTGAGTTTATTGACTTGCCAAAAGCCACTAAAAATTCAGAACCTTCATGGTTTGGATTTCCTATCACTTTAAAAGAAAATATTGATAGAGTTAAATTCACTCAATATTTAGACAGTCATAAAATCGGCACACGGTTGCTATTTGCAGGTAATTTAACTAAACAGCCATATTTTCAAGATATCAAATATAGAATTGTAGGTGGTTTAACTAATACTGATATTACAATGAACAAAACCTTGTGGCTAGGTATTTACCCAGGACTTGGAATGGAGCAACTAGATTACATAGCTGAAAAATTAGAAGAATTTTTTGGAGTTGGGTTCTAAAGCTATGAATACACAAGATTTAGCCAGAAGTATTCGAATAGATGCGATTAATATGGTTAACAATGGCGGTAGCTCCCATATAGGGTCTATACTTTCTATTGTTGATGTTTTAGCTGTTCTATACGGAAAAATCATGAATTATGACGTTAAGAACCCAAAATTAGAGCTACGTGATAGGTTTATTCTAAGTAAAGGACATGCCGGGGCAGGAGTTTATGCTGTTTTAGCCGAAGTTGGTTTTTTTGATAAATCTGAGTTATTAAATCACTGTCAAAATGGATCAAAATTTAGTGGGCATGTGTCACATAAGGGTGTGCCTGGTGTGGAATTTTCAACGGGAGCGTTAGGGCATGGTCTTTCTGTGGCATCAGGCATGGCATTAAGAGCCAAATTAGATAATCTGGATTACAGAGTATTTGTTATGTTGGGTGATGGTGAATTGGATGAAGGATCAAATTGGGAGGCACTTATGTTTTCAGCACATACAAAATTAAATAATTTATGCATGATAGTAGACAGAAATAACTTACAAAGCGTAGATACAACGGAGAATACTCTTGCTTTAGAGCCTTTATCGGAAAAGATTAGGTCATTTGGATGGCATGTTCAAGAATTGGATGGACATAATCATATTGCCATTGAAGAGGCGCTTAATAATTGTGTTGACATGCCTTTATGCATCATAGCCAATACAATCAAAGGCAAGGGTGTTTCATATATGGAAAACAGTGTCGAATGGCACTACAAGACACCAAAAGATGGTCAATTTAAACAGGCAATTAGTGAATTAGAGGCGTCATAGGGTGAGAGATTCAATGATTCAAGCCCTTTTTGGGTTAGCGAATAAAAATAAAAATATTGTGCTGATTACTGGAGATTTAGCCTTTGGTCTTTTTGAAGATTTTGCTGAACAGTTTCCTAATCAATTTATCAATATAGGGATTGCCGAGCAAAACATGATTGGCGTAGCCTCAGGGTTGGCTCTAGAAGGGAAGGTGGTTTTTGTATATTCCATAGGAAATTTTCCAACTCTACGATGTTTAGAGCAAATAAGAAATGATGCTTGTTACCATGATTTAAATATAAACATAATTTGTATGGGTGCAGGGTTCAGTTATGGTGCTCTAGGAATGTCACACCACGCGACGGAAGATATTGCAATTATGAGGGCACTTCCAGGAACAACAGTGATTTCTCCTGCAACCGAAGATGAAGCGTATTTTGCTACCATTGATTTAGCAACTCATAAAGGTGTTGGTTATTTACGTCTAGATAAAAGTAAAACACAAGATAAAAAACGACTGAGAGACAAGTTTGAGATAGGAAAGGGTAATATTCTGAAGGAAGGGGATGATTATACGATTATTTCTTGTGGCGGTATAACAGAAGAAGCTCTAATTGCTGCATACGCTTTGGATAAAAAAGGAATTGATTGCAAGGTTGTGAGTATGCATACCATAAAGCCACTTGATCAGCTGCTGATTAAAGAATGCGTTGAAAATTCAAAAGGTATTATTACGTTAGAAGAAGGTAACATTACTGGAGGTATGGGCTCTGCAGTTCTAGAATCGTGTTTAAAATCTGGTAGTTTCCCGTTAAAAATGGAGATGCTGGGAATTAAGGATGAGTATGTTTCAATGGTTGGATCTCAAGAGTATTTGCGAGACTCTGTAGGAATCTCTAAAAATTTTATAATAGATTTGATCTTAGAGTGGCATAAATCAGCAAGTAGCGATGGATAACTAGATGAAAATAGCAATTCTGGGTGCAACTAGTCAAATAGCAAAGGACTTAATTCTATCCTTTTCTATGCATAAAGAATATGAATTCTCACTGTTTGCTCGTAATATAGAGTTGTTGAAAAAATGGACAGAAACCACCGGTCTAAATGAAAATTACCAAACATGTGAATACTCTAGTTTTAGTAGCGCTCAGAACTATGATGTCATTATTAATTTTGTAGGTATAGGTGACCCAGTAAAAGCTCAAAATATGGGGAGTGATATCTTTAAGATAACACAGCAATATGATGAAATGGTGCTCGAGTATCTTAAACACAATAAAGAGACAAAATATATCTTCTTAAGTAGTGGCGCAGTATATGGCGGTGATTATGAAAATCCAGTCAATAAAAACACTCTAGCAACGGTTGATATTAACAATCTAAAATCGACGGATTGGTATGCAATCGCAAAATTATATGCAGAGGCAAGGCACAGGTCTTTATTAGACTTGTCAATTGTTGATGTTAGGGTATTTAATTATTTTAGCCATACACAAGATATGAATGCTAGATTTTTAATTACGGACTTAATTCGTGCATTAAAAAGTAAAGAAGTATTCAGAACATCGTCGGAAAACATTGTTAGGGATTTTATTACACCGCCCGACTTTTATGCCTTAATTCAAGCAGTTATTGATTTTAAATTAACAAATTTAGTATTGGATTGTTATACAAAGCTTCCAGTCAAAAAATTTGATTTATTGAGTGAAGTTGAGAGTAGGTTTGGGTTGAAGTATAGTATTGAGTCGTCAATCAATATTATTAATGCTACAGGATCTAAAATGAATTATTATTCAGTAAACAGGGCAGCAGAAAAGGTAGGTTATAAGCCAAAAAATACTTCACTGGAAGGAATTATTCAAGAAATTAATCTCTTATAATTGGATTTTTGGTATAGAGCAGACATTTAATCTTATTAGCAATGAATAAAGAAAATATAAAGCCCTTAGTGTCAATCATCATACCATGCTATAACTATGGTCAGTATATTGAAAAATGTATACAGAGTGTTTTAAATCAAACATATAAAAGTATTGAAGTTATCGTGGTAGACAACGGATCCACAGATGATAGTTTAGAAAAAATTAGAACCTTTTCACATGATTCAAGAGTAGCAATTATTGAACTCAAGAAAAATATTCCCCCTGGTAGTGGAACAAACTCAGCTTTTAGAATTGCATTTAATAAATCTAATGGTAACTATATTGGAATACTATATGCCGATGATTGGTATCTTCCAGATAAAATTGAGAAACAAGTGACATTGTTTGATAAGTTGGATAGTTCTGTAGGGGTTGTTTATTGTCATGGTTATCGCTATTCTGAGAAATACAAAACTAAAGTTGAATGGAAGTATCAATCTGTTCGTGGGTATGTTTTTAAAGATTACTTATTAAGGGGGGATGTTGTCATACCTATTTCCCCTCTTGTTAAAAGATATTGTTATGATATTATCGGTCTTGAAAATATTTGGACAGGGTCAGAGTATGATTTTCTTGTTATGAGTCAGTATGTTGACTTTGATTATGTCAATGAAAATTTAGTCGTTATGAGAGACCATGAAAAGAATGACGCCAAGAATGTTTTTTCTGTGTATCAGAGATTAGTGTCATATCATTCAGCAGTTCTATTTTCAGATAACGTTAGATCGAGAGTGGGTACTATTGCGAACAAAAGGATGGCAATGGACTATTTTTCATTTGGGTTGAAATTTATTACTATGATGGAAATGAAAAAAGGAAGGTTGAGTCTGCTAAACTCGATAAGATTTGATCCCACGTATATATTTCGTCCGGCTTTGTTGGCAGGTTTATTTTTATCCTTCCTCCCTTTGTCATTCTCTAATTTTTTATTAATTAAGTCTGGGAAGATATCGCTGTAGTTTCTATAGAGTTTTACAGTAATAAGGAGTTTTAATTTATGGATATTGTTGTTGTACTACCAGACTTGACCGGTGGCGGTGCGGAACGACTTCATCTTGACCTTGCAAATGACTGGGTAAGGCGTGGACACAATGTAGATTTTTTTTTAATGCGCAAACAAGGGGAATTATTATCCATATTTCCTTCTGAAGTAGGTATTGTAGATCTCAATACTAGTAAACTATCAAGGATGGTAATTCCCCTTTCTAAGCATATAAAAAATAAAAATCCAGATATTATCTTGTCGGCTATGTGGCCTTTAACCTCTATTACAGTGCTATCTTGGATTCTTTCAGGAAGGAAAGGAAAGTTGTTTCTTAGTGATCACATAGTTTTAAGTATCGAAAGTGAAAAAAACATCAATGTTCCTTTGTATTTATTAAGAATCATTATACGAAGTACATATCGCTATGCAAATGGAATAATAGCAGTATCTAAAGGGGTTAAAAAGGATTTATGTAGAATTAGCTCGCTAGCCAAAGAAAAGGTGGATGTAATCTACAACCCTGTCTCAGGGAAAAATTTGCTGAATTACGATACAGCACTCTTTAGAAAGCGGTTATGGGGCACAACTTCTGACTACAATATTCTCTCGGTTGGGTCATTAAAAGAGCAGAAGGATCATGAGAGCCTTATTAAAGCCTTTAGTTTATTTCCTAAAGACATAAACGCAAAATTAATTATTTTAGGAGATGGGCCGCTTAGGCTTCACCTTAAAGACCTTATTATTAGACTTAAGTTACAGGATAAGGTCTGCCTCCATGGGTTTGTAGAGGACCCTTATCCATGGTATGTTAGTGCCGATTTGTTTGTTCTGTCCTCGCAATGGGAGGGGTTTGGAAACGTGATTGTTGAGGCATTGGAATGTGGAGTACCGATAGTGAGTACTGATTGTTTAAGTGGTCCGAGTGAAATACTTTTGTTCCAATGGGTAGTCCGAAGTTACTATCTGAGGCTATGGCAGGGAGTTTATTACAACCGCATAATCGTACTAAACTAATGAAAAGAGCACAGGATTTTTCTGTCTCCCGAATTTCTGACCAGTACTTAAATTTCTTTTCTCGATTAGAAAGATAGTATGGATATAGATAAAGTACGTCACTGTCCAATTTGTAATTCTAAGTCGGCAACAAAAGCATCGCCATATATTACACAATTTAGTAATCATAAATTTAAGTATTTAAAATGTTGTTCTTGCTCAACTGTCTTTGTAGATCCGATTCCTGATAGGCATACATTTGTGCAAATGTATGCAAAGAGTACTTATCATGATTGTGGTTATGAAGGTGAAATAGGTAGAACTTATCAAGAGTCAGTACAATTGTTGCAGTCGTATGCAAATACAGGTGCAACTGTATTGGATTATGGATGTGGACTAGGTACCTTTTTGAAAGAGTTAGATTCCAACGGCTTTATTCCATTTGGTGTTGAGTTTGATGTCGCTGCCGCAAATTTTGCCAGTAAGAACGCCTCCTGTGATGTGTGGACTATAAATCATTTTTTAGAATTTTTGCCCAAAAAAAGTTTTGATGTAATTCACTTAGGTGATGTACTGGAACACCTTCCTGAACCAGCAGATATTATGGATGAAATATTGACAAATCTTAAGAATCACGGCATCTTATTTGTTGAGGGGCCATTAGAAATTAATCCTAGCCCGGTGTATTGGTCGACGCAAGCTTTTGGGTGGATAAAGCACATTATACGACCTAATTTTATTGCTAATGATCCACCGCATCATCTTTTTCGGACTGGGGCAGAACAACAGCTTAAATTTTTTTTAAGTCAGATCAATACACCTCTTCATCTAAAGTATTGGCGTGTTTATGAGACTGGATGGCCTTATATAGAAGGTAGTTTGATCAAGCGAGTTATTGCAAAATCCGCACTATTCCTTGGTGGTAAGCGTTTTTTTAGCATCATATTTGGCAATAGGTTTCAAGCTATATTTATCAAGAAATGAATGTCATCTGTATTAAGATTAAACTTGTAAGAGGGAGTAAGCGTTGAGTATATATTGGGCAATGTTGCTAATACCTGCATTATTTGCATTACATCCAGCCAGAGTAGATATTAGTGTACGAACATTACTATTTTTGCTAATTGGGATATTTTTTATCCTGTTAATAGGATTGAGGCATGAGGTTGGAGGGGATTGGGATCGTTATATAAGTATTTATGCATATCATAAGGGAATAGACTTAGATTTTTCAAAGTTTACAAGTGGTGATTATGCGTACGAAACTATTAGTTGGTTTTCATTGAACTATTTGGATGGCGTTTATTCCACTAACCTAATATGCGCAATAATTTTTATGATTGGCTTGATTAGGTTTTGCAGGACATTGCCATTGCCATGGATAGCATTGTTTGTATCGGTCCAATTTTTAATTATTGTAGTTTCTATGGGCTACACTAGGCAAAGTGCGGCTATGGGATTATTATTATGGGCATTAGTTGACTTGAGAAGAGGAAAAACAATGCTCTTTTATATGTACATAATACTGGGGGCACTTTTTCATAAAACACTTTTGATTATGTTGCCGTTCGGCTACTTGTATGGTGTAAATAGGTTTGACATCCTTGGCTTTATTGCATTTTCTTCTTCATTATTAATTGCTGCATATGTATTATTAATGGAGAGCATACAGAATATGTATTATTACTACATAGAAATAGAGTTTCATCATTCGGGCGGTGCGCTAATTCGGGTATTTATGAGCTTTGTGGCTGCAATGATTTTTTTTATATTTAGAGATAAATTTAAAAAAAAGTTTCATGATGAAAAACTATGGTTTATGTTTAGTCTTATGAGTATTGTCTTACTTCCAGCCTCATATTTTTATTCTACATTTTCAGATCGAGTTGCTATTTATTTCTTGCCCTTGCAGCTGGTCATTTTATCAAGAATTCCTGTGTTAATTGAATCTACATATAATCGCACTATTTTTGTTACAAGCACAATAATTGTGTACACTTCAGCAATGTTTGTGTGGTTGACTTTTGGCAACCACTCTAATAAATGGTTGCCATATCAAAATATATTATTTTGAAATAGCAAGTAGTTAATATTATTAATTCTATTTACCGAGTAATAGCATCACTTCTATGGTTCTTTTAATCATAAATCACGATTGAATAAAATATTGTACATCTCACTTACTGGTATAAGCGAACCTTTAGGTCGTTCACAAGTACTAGAATATTTGACCACCCTATCTAGAGAGAATAGAATACATATTATTTCTTTTGAAAGGATCCAAGATTTAGAATGTATTGATGAGGTTAAATGTATTACAGAGCGTAATAATATCGAGTGGAAGTATTTTTTTTATTCTAACAAGTATGGCATTTTTTCATCAATTAAGCAGATATTCTTAGCCATAATTGCCGGATCAAAGTTAATAAGAAAATATAATATTGAACTTGTTCATGCTCGAAGCATGATACCAGCTGTTATGGGCTTAGTATTAAAAAAAGCACATAATATAAAGCTTCTGTTTGATATTAGAGGATTTGCAGTAGATGAAAAACTTGATAGCGGGCTCCTAAAGCAAAGCGACTTTCTATATAAAATTCTAAAAAAAATAGATAACTACCTTTATCATTCATCTGACCACATAGTAACACTCACATATAAGGCAAAAAAGATATTAGTCGATAAAAAAATAAATTTTGAACGAGTTACTGTTATACCTACCTGTGTTAATGGAAGTGTTTTTAAGGTTATTGAGAAAGTTGAAAAAGATAAATTTAAGCGTTCTCTTGGATATAGCTACAAGGATAAAGTGATAATTCATACCGGAACAGTTAGCGGTTGGTATG
>LWDU01038010.1_pt2 | contig 11531 bp, 12 predicted proteins | sample 727161 | NCBI WGS metagenome assembly LWDU01 (sample SAMN04566230, study PRJNA314399) | hydrothermal vent metagenome | isolation source: deep sea hydrothermal plume seawater | place: Mexico: Gulf of California, Guaymas Basin | collected 2004-07-11 | reverse complement strand
AGGGTCATGGTGAAGGATGTCGAAATCGGCATGGGTTACTCCGCGGTTCGGGTGGGGGCGGTCTCAGGATGCTGCGCCAAGCGCCACACGCGCTGGCGGGTGAAGGGCTGGTGGAAGGGTCGCTTTCCGAGCGCCCGGGCGATGGCGTTGCCGATCGCGGGGGCGACGGGGTTGTACGGCGACTCGCTCATGGACTTTGCGCCGAACGGGCCGACCGTGTCTGAGGTGTCGGCGAGGTAGACCTCGGTCTCGGGAACGTCGGCGAACTGCGGCACGCGATACACGCGGAACACGGGGTTCTGCACTGCACCGTTTTCGACGAGAACCTCTTCATAGAGCGCGCTACCGACGGCTTGCGCGACGCCGCCCTCGATCTGTCCGCGCAGCTGCGCGGGGTTCATCACCGTTCCGGCATCCGCTGACTGCACCGACTGCAGAATCCGCACGACCCCGGTCTCGGGCTCCACGGCAACGCGCACCGCGTGCACGTTGAACGCCACCGACCGCAGCGCGCCATCCTCGCCACCGGTCGCGAACAGGCCGTTCTCGTCGCGCTCCTCGGGCGAAGCTGCAGCGACCAGCTCCGCGAACGGCACAACACCCGCGGGAGTCGCGACGCCGGCATCCGTCAACAGCGCGGCATCTGCATCGGTGCCGGTCTGCGCGGCGGCGAGCTCGAGCATCCGTGTCCGCAGCGCCTGGCACGCGGCGGCAAGCGCCTTGCCCGCGACGGTGATTCCGGTCGAGGCGAACGCTCCCGTGTCGTGAGCAACGGCGTCGGTGTCGGCGGTCCACAGGTGCAGCCGGCTAAACGGTGCCTCCAGCACGGATGCCGCGATCTGGCGCAACACGGTGGTCGTGCCGTTGCCGAACTCGGCCGTGCCGGCGCGCACCACGAAGGTGCCGTCGGGGCGCAGCGCCACCTTCGAGCGGGAGAAATGCCCGCGCGGAGCGATCGTGGCGATCATCGCCACCGCCATGCCCTCGCCGACCAGCCACCCCTCCGGGGCCGACACATCGTTGCCGCGGCGCAGCGCATCCTGCGCGAGATCGAGGCACTGGTCGAGGCCGTAGCTGCCGATGATGAGGTCGTCTTCGTAGGGATCCTTGTCCGGATGCAGCGCGTCGCCGGGTCGGATCATGTTGCGCCGACGCAGCTCGAACGGATCCATCTCGAGCCGCTCGGCGAGCATGTCCATGGCGGATTCCACGCCGAGCATGACCTGCCCGAGCCCATACCCGCGGAACGCCCCGGAGGGCACGTTGTTCGTGTAAACGGCCTCGGCGTCGATGCGGCGCACCGGCGTCCGGTACACGGTCGTCGACTCGGCAACGCCGTGGAACATCACGCCGATCGCGTGATTGCCGTACGCGCCGGTGTCGCTGAGGACGTCGAGCTGCATCGCGGTGAGGGTGCCGTCGGCATCCGCCCCGAGGGTCACCGCGACCCGCATCGGATGCCGCAGCGACGCCCGCGTGAACTGCTCGGTGCGACTGAATTCGTAGGTCACGGGGCGTCCGGTGCGCAGCACCGCGAGGGCGACGAGGTCTTCGGTGAAGATCTCTTGCTTGCCGCCGAAGCCGCCGCCGACCCGGGCTGCGAAGACGCGGACGTTCTCGCGGGGCAGGTCGAACACGTGCGCGAGCTCGTCGCGGGTGAGGAACGGGACCTGCGTGCTCGAACGGATGACGAGCCTGCCGTCCTCGTCGAGCCAGCCGACCGCGCCATGTGTCTCGAGCTGCGCGTGCGTCACCCGCGAGGTCTGCCACGTACCGCTGACGGTGACAGCGCTCGCCGAGAGCGTCGCGTCGATGTCGCCGCCGTGACCATCGTGGAGCTGCGCAACCACGTTGCGGGAGGCATCCGCGACCCGATCTTCGGGAGTGCGGCCGGGATGCAGCACCGGTGCCCCGGGAGTGCGGGCCTCCTCCGGATCGAAAACAGCGGGCAGGATGTCGTACTCGACCTGCACGAGGCGGGCTGCCGCGTCAGCTGCGGCGGCGGTCTCGGCGACGACAGCGGCGACGCGCTGGCCGATGAAGCGGACGGTGTCATCGAGCACGCGCGTGTCGTCGGGGTCGTCGGTGCGGTGTTCGTGGCGGCCCGTGGAGAAGCGGGTGGCCGGGGCATCCTCGTGCGTGAGCACGGCGACAACCCCCGGGACGGCGCGGGCGGCATCCGTGTCGATCGAGATGATGCGGGCATGCGCGTGCGGCGAGCCGACAACGCGCAGCACCAGGGATCCGGTGACAGGTTCATCGAGCGTGTACGGCTCGAGACCCTGCACCACCCGGCGCGCGGCTTCGGGAATCACCGAGGCCCCAATGCCGCCGGACGCGACCGGGGCCGGGCCGGTTTCGCGCACCGGCCCCATCACTGCCGCGGTGATCGCTTCGCGAATCGGGCGGTAGCCGGTGCATCGGCACAGGCTCCCCTTCATGCGGCGGTCGAGCTCGGGCAGGTCGGCTTCGGTGAGGGTGGATGCCGTGACCGCCATCCCCGGCGTGCAGAACCCGCACTGGAAACCGAAGTGTTCGACGAGCTGCTCCTGCACCGGATGCAGGTCATCGCCCGGTGCGAGGCCGCCAGCTGTCGTGACGACAGCGCCATCCACGCGTTGGGCCGGCACGATGCACGAATGGACGGGGGCGCCGTCCACGATCACGGCGCACGCGCCGCAGTCGCCGGCGTCGCACCCCTTCTTGACCTCGGTGTGTCCATGCTCGCGAAGGAATGTGCGCAGGCACTGGCCCGGAGCGGGGTCGCCCTCGAGTTCTGTGCCGTCGACGGTGAGCCTCATGCCACATCCTCCGTCATGAGGTCAGCGACGACGCGCTCGGCGAGCACGGCGGTGACCGCGCGCCGCCAGTCGGCCTCGCCCAGAGCGTCGGTGAAGAAGTCCGTCGGGCTCGTGACATCCGCCCGCAGCTGGGCCGCATCGGGAACCCCGGGGTACCGGAAAACGTGGGGCGCGAGAGTGGATGCCGTCACCGCGATGACCGTCGACCCGTCGTCCCCGCGGCGGCCACTCACGACGATGCCCGATCGACCGAGCTCGGCGAGGGCCATCTTGTGCAGGCTCACGCGGGACCGCATCGCCGAAGTGGGAACCTCGAGTGCGCGAAGCACTTCCCCGGGCTGCAGTGTGTTCTTCGCCTGACCGGTGATGAACTCCGCGACCGTCTGTCGACGTTCGCCGCCGTCCGGGGTCCAGATCACCGCTTCCCCGTCGAGGGCTGCGAGAAGCGACACCATCGCCGCTGCCGTGAACGACTGGCAGACGTTTCCGCCGACCGTCGCGGTGTTCCATACCTTGAACGACATAAGCAGCGCGTGCGCGGCATCCGGGATTGCTCCCGTGGCGTGCCAACCGGCCGGAACCGGGGTATCGAGTTCGCCGCGCGACCACGCTACGAATCGCGCGATCGTGCAGGTCGCGGCGACACGGAGCCCCGCGTCAGTGACCTCGATCTCGGGCCAGCCCATGCGCGTGATGTCGACGAAGCCGGTCACCTCGGACTGCGGTTCGCTCATCAGCCACGTGCCGCCGGCGAGGATTTTCTCTCCGGGCGCGAGAGCGAGGTCGCCGCGGCTGCTCGCGAAGCGATAGGACGTGACGGTGGTGATGTCCATGCGCCCTTCCTCCGGCATCCGATGTTGACTCAGCGAACACTCCGAGTGAATCAGCCGAGGATTTCGCGAGTGTTTCGCCGCGGCACGTGTCAGGCTAAGCGAGTCGAGAGGAACCCGGATGCTCATCACCGGAATGGTCTTCGCCGCACTGGCCGCCTTGCTGCACGTCTACATCTTCTGGCTCGAGTCGCTCGCCTGGGGCGGAGCCCGCAGCCGCGCGACGTTTGGGGTGCGCAACGATGCCGAGGTCGAAATCACCCGCGCCTTCGCGTTTAACCAGGGCTTCTACAACCTGTTCCTGGCGATCGCCGCGATCCTCGGGATCGTCGTCGCAGCGATCGGCTCCGTGGCGGTCGGCGTGACCCTCATGCTGGTGGGAACCGGCTCAATGCTGGCCGCAGCCCTCGTGCTGTTCATCACCTCGCCCGACAAGCGACGAGCCGCCGTGACGCAGGGCCTGTTCCCGCTGCTCGCGGTCGTGAGCCTTGTCATCGCCCTGCTGAACGGCTGACTGCGGGACTAAAACGCGATCCCGCTGACGTTGTGGATCGGGTGCGCTCGTCCCGGGTGATCCTCGAAGAGCGCCGCACTCGACATCCGTACAAAGGAGAATCATGCGCGCACTCGTGCAGCACCAGTTCGGTGACCCGGCAGAGGTCCTCGCCGTCGAGGAGGTCGAGCTCCCCGAGCCCGGACCCGGCCAGGTCCGGCTGAAGGTCGTCCTCAGCCCCATCCACAACCACGACCTCTGGACAGTGCGCGGTGACTACGGCTACAAGCCCGAGCTTCCCGCCCGCGCCGGCACCGAGGCGCTGAGCGTCGTCGACGCGCTCGGCGAGGGAGTCACCGGCGTCGAGGTCGGTCAGCGCGTCGTGACGGCATCCGTCTTCGGGGTCTGGTCCGAGTACGTCATTGCTCCTGCCGCAGCCCTCATCCCGGTGCCGGATGCCGTCGCCGACGAGGCAGCCGCCCAGATCATCTCCATGCCGCTGAGCGCTGCGAGCCTGCTCGAATACCTCGACGTCAGCGAGGGCGACTGGATCGTGCAGAACGCAGCGAACGGCGCCGTCGGGCGCCTGGTCGCGCAGTTCGCCGCCTCCCGCGGAGTCCGCGTGCTCGGCCTCGTTCGCCGCGGCGCCGGCGTCGACGAACTCGCCGCTGTCGGCATCCATGATGTCGTCGGGACGGATGCCGAGAACTGGCGCGACCGCGTCGCGGAGATCACCGGTGGCGCATCCATCCGTGCCGGTGTCGACTCCGTCGGCGGTGCCGCAGCCGGAGACGTCACCTCGCTGCTCGGGGAGAACGGCACCCTCGTGGTCTTCGGCGCGATGGCATCCCCCACCATGGAGATCCCGTCGGGTGACGTGATCTTCCGTCAGCTCACGGTCCGCGGATTCTGGGGCAGCAAGGTCAGCGCCGCCATGGACCCGGCCCACCGCGTCGAGCTGATCCGCGAGATCATAACCCTCGTCGCGCAGGGAAAGCTCGATCTGCCCGTCTCGCAGATCTTCCCGCTCGAGCAGATCGCCGACGCGTCGCGCCTGAACTTCGAGCCAGGCCGCGTCGGCAAGGTCATGCTGCGCCCGTAAGGCCCGTTCCCGGGACCGCCGTCAGAGTTCGAGCTCGACGGCGGTCTCGAGGGCTGCCTCGATCGAGCGCATCCAGCCCGCCTGCAGGTCGGCCTTCGTTCCCGAATAGAGCGATGCGCCGTCGACGAGGTTGCTCGAGCAGGCGCACACCATGCCGGCACGCAGGCCGCGCAGACGGGCGACGATGTAGAGGGCGGATGCCTCCATCTCCACGTTCAGGATGCCCATGGTGTTCAGCTGCGCGATCCACTCGGGCGTCTCGGCATAGAACGCGTCATCGCTCACGCTGATGCCGCGGAACGAGTTCGTTCCCGCAGCCCCCGCGATGCGCTCCGCGTGACGGGCCAGCGCGGTGGTCAGCTCCAGGTCGGGCACCGCGGGGAAGCCCTTGGGAAGGTAGGCATCCGTCGTGCCGTCGTTGCGGAAGCTGCCTTCGCTCACGAGCAGGTCTCCCGGCGCGATGCCCGGCTGCAGACCCGCCGAGCTGCCGACACGGATGAAGGATGTGACGCCCACGCGGGCGAGCTCTTCGACCGCGATCGCGGTGGAGGGGCATCCCATGCCCGTTGAAGTCGCCGTGATGTGACGGCCCTTGTACCAGCCGGTCATCGTGCGGTGCTCGCGGTTGTGCGCGACCTCTTTCACGTCCGTGAGGAACTCGGCAACGAGCGGCACCCGGAACGGATCCCCGGGCAGAAGCGCGACGCTCGAGACCTCTCCTGGCGCGATGCCGATGTGATACTGGCGGGCGTCGAGCCCTGCAGCTGACTTGTCGACGACAGACATGAATACCTCCTGGGGTTCTGAGACGATCGGGTCGTCGCAGTCCCCGCCCTGGCGCCGGCGCCATGGTTGATAGCTAACACCGTGCTGTTTCGCGACTGTTTCCCGGGGGCCGTCGGATCCCGGTACGCTCACCGGCGTGACGGCGTGCGGAATCATGTTGGCAGCCGGGGCGGGAAGTCGCTACGGGCAGCCGAAGATCTTCGCGCGCGACGCGGGTGGTGTGCTGTGGCTCGAGCGTGTGGTCGCCGCCGTTCGTGCCGGGGGTTGTTCCGAGGTACTCGTGGTGATCGGAGCCGAGGCCGAGCGTGCTCGCGAGGTCGTTTCCGCTCTCGATTCGGTGAGCCCGGTGGTTGCCGGCGATTGGGCCGATGGGCTGTCGGCGTCAGTTCGCGCAGGGCTCGCGGCTGCCGCGAACACGGATGCCGACTCCGCCGTCATCGCTCCCGTCGACGTTCCCGGGATGCCGGCATCGGTTGTCGCGCGGGTGCTTGAGGCCGGCGCCGGGCCGGCATCCCTGGCTCGGGCGAGCTTCGACGGTCGGCCCGGGCATCCGGCGGTCATCGGCCGCGATCACTGGGAGCTGGTGGCGGCATCCGTTCGCGGCGACTCGGGCGCGAACCGCTACCTCGCCACCCACGCCGCGCTCACGGTCGAGTGCGCCGACCTGTGGGATGGCGCCGACACCGACACCCGGTAGTGGCGCGGGGCGTCAGGTGCGCAGCACGACGTTGATCGGCTCTTCGCCGCGCTGCATCCGCTCGGCCTGCTGCCGAACGAGAGCCGCGATCCGGGGCCGCATCGCGGTTGACGCCCCGCCGACGTGGGGAGTGAGCAGCAGTCCGGGTGCCGACCACAGCGGGTGGCCCTCCGGCACGGGCTCGGGCTCGACGACATCGAGTGCCGCCCGGATCCGGCCGCCGCGCAGATGGCGCAGCAGGGCATCGGTGTCGACGAGGCTTCCGCGACCGACATTGACCAGCAGTGCGTCATCCGGGAGCGCCGAAAGGAAGGCGTCGTCGACGAGCTTCGCCGTGCCGTCCCCGCCCGGCAGAGCGAGGATGACGATCTCCGTCTGGGGGAGCAGCACTGGCAACTCCTCGAGTGCGTGGACGACCGTGCCGTCCTCTGTCCGCGCGTGCGTCGCGACAGCTTCGACGTGAGCCTCGAACCCGCGCAACCGCGCCGCGATCGCCGTGCCGACGCCGCCGAACCCCACGATGAGCACCCGGCGGTCGGCGAGGCTCGACGGGAAGGCATCGCCCTCGCGCGGGCCAGCCCAGCGTCCGGCATCCTGAGCCGCGACGAAGCGCGGGATCTGCCGCTGCGACGCGAGGGTCAGCGCGACGGCAAGCTCGGCCGTCGACCCCTCGTGCACGGACGCGGCGTTTGCGAACACGATCCCGGGAGGCAGGTGCTTCGCCGCTGCCTCGTACCCGATCGACTGACTCTGCACGAGCCGGACCTCGACACCCTCGAGCCGCGCGAGCACCCGGGGGCTGCGCATGTACGGCGGAACTACGATGTCGAACGCCGCCCGCGGCGCCGCATCGCCCATGTCCCACCGCACGACCTCGATGCCGGGAAGGCCGCTGAGGTCTTTCTCGAGCTTGTCGTCGGGGAGGGAGATCACCAGGGTGGGTGCGTCGGAAGTCACCCCTTCACGCTACCTATCGCCGCGGTACGGATGCCGATACGCTCGCGTCAGCATGCGGCATCCGTTCTCGTGCACGGCGAAGGAGCAGGGATGGAACTGGCGATCAACTACTGGGCAGTCATCCTGGCGACCCTGTCGACGATGGTGGTCGGGTCGATCTGGTACACGCCGAAGGTCTTCGGCACGCGGTGGGCGAAGCTCGCGAACGTCGACATGAATCGCCCCGGATCCAGCGCGACGCTCGCGATCATCGTGACCGTCATCGTGAGCTTCGTGTCGGCCTGGGTGCTCGCTGCCGCGACTGTCGTGGTGTGGCACGCCTTCGGCGGCAGCTTCCTGCTGACCGCGGTCGGGACCGGCGCCGTGCTGTGGGCAGGCTTCACCGCCGCGCGCTTCATCACGCACGATGCCTTCGAGGGGCGCCCCACCTCGCTGACGGTGCTCAACATCGCGCACGAGCTGGTCACGGTTCTCGTGATGGCGCTCATCATCGGCGTCTGGCCGCCCGCGGGAACCGTCTGAGGTGCCAGCGATGTGAGTACCCTCCTTCAGTCGCGCCGAGATGTGAGTTGCGCGGGTGCGAACCCGCAGGATGACGCGACTGAACTAGTGGGGCGCGCGGTCCAGCACGATTCAGGCGCGCAGTCCGGCGCGATTCGGTAGCGCCGATGTGTGGGTCCTACGGTGCTCGACCCGCAGCATGACGCGACTGAACGATGGACCTCCAGTTTCGGTCGCGTCGTTGTGCGAGTTGCCCGGTGTGGGAGCCGCAGGAAGGCGCGACTGAAGCTCCGACGGACCGAGCTCAGGCCGCGGCGTTGACGACTGCCGAGATCGCCGAGGTGAAGAACGTGAGGCCGTCGGTGCCCGAACGCATCGCCGCGCGGGTGTCGGGGCCGAAGCCGGGCTCGACGGCGTGTTCAGGATGCGGCATCAGGCCCACCACGTTGCCGCGCTCGTTCGTGAGCCCGGCGATATCGTCGAGAGAGCCGTTCGGGTTGATTCCGAGGTAGCGGAACGCGACCAGGCCTTCGCCCTCGATGCGTTCGAGGGTTTCGGTCGAGCAAATGTAGCCGCCGTCAGCGTTCTTGAGCGGGATGACGATCTCTTGGCCTGCCTCGAAGCCGCTCGTCCACGCCGTGTCGGCGTTCTCAACGCGCAGCCGCTGGTCGCGACGGATGAACTGCTGGTGCGCGTTGCGGATGAGGCCACCGGGCAGCAGGTGAGCCTCCACGAGCATCTGGAAGCCGTTGCAGATGCCGAGGATCGGCATCCCCTTCGCCGCGGCATCCGCGACTTCGCGCATGATCGGCGCGTGGGCGGCGATAGCGCCGGCACGCAGATAGTCGCCGTAGCTGAAGCCGCCGGGAAGCACGAGAGCGTCGACGCCACCGAGGTCGTGGTCGCCGTGCCACAACGCAACGGGCTCGCCGCCGGCGACACGGATGGCGCGCTGGGCGTCGCGATCGTCGAGCGAACCGGGGAACGTGATGACCCCGATGCGGACGGTCACTCGATGACCTCGATCCCGACGACATCCTCGATCACGGAGTTGGAGAGGATCTCGTCGGCGATTCGCTGAGCGGACTCGAGGAGAGCGTCGTCGACCTCGCCCTCGACCGTCAACTCGAAGCGCTTGCCGATGCGCACACCGGCGAAGCCGTCGATTCCGAGCCGGTTCAGGGCGCCGGCGACGGCCTTCCCCTGGGGGTCGAGCAGCTCGGCCTTGGGCATGACGTCGACGACGATGGTCGGCATGGGGCGCTCCGGATGTCGAGGGAGGGGGCGCTCTCAGTCTACCGAGGCGCCTGGATGGCGCGCTGACGCGCCGTGATCAAACCGTCACCCGATCATTTGGGAGCGCTCCCTTGACGTCGTGGGAGCGCTCCCGTACCGTGTTCCGCAGTCGTGGGAGCGTTCCCACGGCGGCCAGGGTTCCGCCCTCCCTCGGTACCCAGGCACAAGCCAACGGGTGCCCGTCCGGCATCCATCACACAAAGGAGTGACTGTGTCATCACGTGCCTTCCGTCGCAGCGCGATCGTCGCCGCAGCATTCGGCGCCTCCGCGCTCGTCCTCGCCGGCTGCTCGGGCAGCGGCGGGGGATCGGAACCCGTCAACCCCGACGAGCCGATCACCCTCACCATCTCGACCTTCAACGACTTCGGGTACACCGATGCGCTGCTTCAGCAGTACATGGATGAGAACCCGAACGTCACGATCGTCCACAACATCGCCGCCACGTCGAACGACGCACGCGCGAACTACTTCCAGAAGCTGGGCAAGACGGGTCTTGCCGACATCGAGGCCATCGAGGTTGACTGGCTGCCCGAGGTCATGCAGTACGCCGACCTCCTCGCGCCGGTGCCGGCCGACCTCGCGAGCCGCTGGCTCGACTGGAAGGTCGAGGCTGCGACCGACCCCGATGGCAACCTCATCGGCTACGGCACCGACATCGGTCCCGAGGCTGTCTGCTACCGCACCGACCTGCTCGAGGCCGCCGGTATGCCCACCGACCCGGATGCCGTCGCTGAGCTCCTCACGGGCGACTGGGACACCTACTTCACGGTCGGTCAGCAGTACGTCGACGCAACCGGCAAGGCCTGGTTCGACTCGGCCGGCGCCACCTACCAGGGCATGATCAACCAGGTCGAGGCCACCTACGAAGACCCCGCCACCGGCGAGATCATCGCGACCACCAACCCCGAGGTCCAGGACATCTACAACGCCGTCCTCGACGCCAGCTCGACGCAGTCCGCTCACCTGCAGCAGTGGGGCGACGACTGGTTCGCAGGGCTCGCCAACGGTGACTACGCCACGATGCTCTGCCCCGGCTGGATGCTCGGTGTCATTTCTGGCAACGCGCCCGACGTCACCACGTGGAACATCGCGAACGTGTTCCCCGGCGGCGGTGGCAACTGGGGTGGCTCGTACCTGACCGTTCCTGCCAACGGCGCGAACGTCGCCGCTGCCCAGCAGCTGGCCGACTGGCTGACCGCTCCGGAGCAGCAGATCACCGCCTTCGAGGACGCCGGAACGTTCCCGAGCCAGGTGGACGCGCTGGCTGACCCGATCCTGCTGGACTCCACCAACGAGTACTTCAACAACGCGCCCGTCGGTTCGATCTTCACCGATCGCGCCAACGCCGTTGACGTCGTGCCGTTCAAGGGCCAGTACTACTTCCAGATCAACGACGCCATGCAGCAGGCGCTGACCCGTGTCGAAGACGGCACGCAGAACCCGCAGCAGTCGTGGGACCAGTGGGTGTCTGAAGTCGACCTGATCGGCTGATAAACCTCCCCTCGATCTCAGGAAGCTCTCGTGACCAGCACACTCGCTCGCCCGGCATCTGACGCCCCGGCGAAGAACCCCGACCGGCCCCCGCGCCGCATCGGTTTCGGGCACCGCCTCAGCCGGTGGGACCTGAAGCTCTCGCCCTACCTCTACATCTCGCCGTTCTTCATCCTCTTCTTCGTGGTCGGACTCTTCCCGATCGCCTACACGGCAGTGATCTCGTTCATGGACTGGGATCTGGTCCGCAACTCCGGCGAGTTCATCGGCTTCGAGCAGTACACGTGGGTTCTCTCGAACCCCAAGTTCTGGATTGCTCTGCGCAACACCTTCAGCATCTTCTTGCTCTCGAGCGTGCCGCAGCTGATCATCGCGATCTTCATCGCGGCGATGCTCGACCAGAACATCCGCGCCAAGACGTTCTGGCGCATGGGCGTTCTCGTCCCCTACGTCATGGCCCCGGTCGCGGTGGCCCTCATCTTCAGCAACATGTTCGCCGACCAGTACGGCCTGGTGAACAACTTCCTCGCCTCGATCGGTATCCCGGCGGTGCCGTGGCACTCGGATGCCTTCGCC
>LWDU01038514.1_pt1 | contig 11532 bp, 9 predicted proteins | sample 727161 | NCBI WGS metagenome assembly LWDU01 (sample SAMN04566230, study PRJNA314399) | hydrothermal vent metagenome | isolation source: deep sea hydrothermal plume seawater | place: Mexico: Gulf of California, Guaymas Basin | collected 2004-07-11 | reverse complement strand
GAGTGGTTAAACTGGGGGCCGGTCTTTGAGCACGTGAAGTCAGAAGTGATCACCAGTATTCGAAGCAAAGTGTTGGTGGCACTATTGGTGGCACTACTCAGAAAACACAGTTTTCCAATTGGTCTTTTAACACCGCCTTCCCACTGGGGGTGTGGAGGGTACTAGATTATGGTTAATTAACCGGCCCATATTCCACCCTGAAATCATAAACCCAAAATCCTTCCCCCTTCTTAGGTTTTCCCCTATCTTCCGCGCCTATGAATCACGCGGAGATTGAGGCCGATAATTCGGCAGTGTTGGAGGCGGGGGCGTTTGTGCAGCCGTTGATGGAGGAAATGGGCAAGGTCATCGTGGGCCAGAAATATCTGCTGGAGCGGCTGGTGATTAGTCTGCTGGCCGATGGCCACGTGCTGCTGGAGGGGGTGCCGGGAATTGCCAAGACGCTCGCGATCAAGACGTTGTCGGACACGTTGAATGTGGATTTTTCGCGTATTCAGTTTACGCCGGATATGTTGCCGGCGGATGTGACGGGGACGCAGATTTATAATCCGCAGACGGGCGAGTTCACCACGCGGAAGGGGCCGGTGTTTGCGAATCTGCTGTTGGCCGATGAGATCAATCGCGCGCCGGCCAAGGTGCAGAGTGCGTTGCTGGAGGCGATGCAGGAGAAGCAGGTGACGATCGGCGATGTAACGTATCCGCTGCCGCAACCGTTTCTGGTGATGGCGACGGAGAATCCGATTGAGCAAGAGGGGACGTATCAATTGCCGGAGGCGCAGGTGGATCGGTTTATGCTGAAGGTGGTGATGGATTATCCGACGCAAAAGGAGGAGCGCCGAATTCTGGAGGACTGGGCGAAGACGGAGGGCACGCCCACCGCGCAACAGGTGGTGACGGTGGAGCAGATCATGGCGGCGCGCAAGGTGGTGGATACGATTTATGTGGATGATAAGGTGAAAGAGTACATCGTGAACCTCGTGTGCGCGACGCGTAATCCGGGGATTTTCAATGTGCCGGCGGAGGGGCTCATCCAGCTGGGCGCCTCACCGCGCGCGACGATTTACCTGACGCTGGCTTCCAAGGCGCACGCGTTCCTGCAGGGGCGGGGCTACGTGACGCCGCAGGACGTGAAGGCGATCGCACCGGACGTGATGCGGCATCGCATCCAAGAGCGGAGGCGGAAGATAAAACAAGCGACCACGTGCTGGCGCTGTTCCTGGATCACATGCCGGTGCCGTAGAAGGAGTTAGGAGATAGAATTGATTTGTCCATCAACCTTTCAAAAGTTCGCCAGATTGAAATCCGCACTAAGCGGCTGGTGAGCGATGTAATGGTCGGTCAGTACCGGAGTATATTTCGCGGGCAGGGAATGGATTTTGATGAGGTGCGCGAGTATCAGCCGGGCGATGAGGTGCGCAATATCGATTGGAACGTCACCGCGCGATTGAACCAGCCGTTTGTGAAACAGTTCGTGGAGGAACGCGAGCTGACGGTGATGTTGCTGGTGGATATCAGCGCGTCGGGGCGGTTCGGCAGTGGCGAGCAAACCAAACAGGAACTCGCCGCCGAAGTGGCCGCCGCGCTGGCGTTCGCCGCCCAAGGCAACAACGATAAAGTCGGCCTCACGCTCTTCACCGATCGCGTGGAGAAATACGTGCGCCCCGGAAAAGGCAAACGCCACGTGCTGCGCCTGGTGCACGATATTTTACATCACACCCCCGCCCATCGCACCGGCGACCTGCGCCACGCACTGCAGCATTTGCAAAAAACTTTTCGGCGGCGCGCGGTGATGGTTGTGATTTCCGATTTCCTCGACCCCCTCCCCCACTCCGCCCTGCACCGCGCCCAACGCCGGCACGACGTGGTGGCCATCCAAATCAACGATCCGCACGAAGACGCCCTGCCTCCGCTCGGCCGTTTGGTGCTCGAAGACGCCGAGACCGGCGAAGTCGGTGAACTCCACCTCCGCACCGAAGCCGACCGCGCCGCCTTCGCCGCCCACCGCGCCACTGCCCAAGCCGAACTCGTCAAAGAATTCGGCGGCCTCAACATCGACCACATCCGCCTAGTAACCGGCCAACCCTACGCCCCCGCGCTATCACACTTTTTCCGCACACGATTGGATCGCCGGTAGGGCCACCGGCCCGGGCTACATTCCAACTTCTAACTTCTGTCCCGCTCTTTCTTGAGTTACCTTTCCTGCGGGAGCAGAATGAACGACACGAATCTCACTGACATTCTGGAAATCAAGCCGCCGCTGGTTTTGGAAACTGGCGAGGGGTCGGGCTGGGCGCTTTGGGTTTTGTTGATGGTATTGGTGGCGGGGGCGGTTTTGTTGTTTTGGGCGTTGCGCGAGCCGAAGCGCGCGCCGGTGTTGCCCATGCCGGATGCCGAAGCGCTGCGGAAACTCCGCGAGGTTTGGGGGTTGCTGCCTTCGCCGGTGCTCTTCGCGCGGGCGGTGGCGGATATTTTGCGGATATACCTCGGCGAACGTTTTGAATTCCACGCGCCGGAACGTACGACGGAAGAATTTTTGGATGAACTCCATCGCGCCCCACAAATGACGCCACCCCAAAAAGATTTGCTCGGACAATTTCTTGAGTTTTGTGATCTCTCAAAATTCGCGCGGCACGAGCCAAGCGAGGAAGACTGTCGCCGACTGCACGCGATGGCGGTTCAGTTGGTAAAAGAAACCGCGCCGCCGCTGCCGGGCGCACTACCCCCGCGCGTTTCGCCACCGCAATTAACGCAATGAACAATTTCACTTTCGCGGATCCGGCTTGGCTGGGATTGCTGCTGCTCCTCCCGCTCGCGGGATGGTTGCAGGGAGCATCCGGTGCGCCACCGGCGGTGGTGTATTCGTCGCTCAAACTGGTGCAACGTTTCTCGCGCATCGCGCCGCATCGCGCGGGGCGGTTTGTGGCGGCGCTCCGCTGGCTGGCGCTCATCGCGTGCATCCTCGGCATCGCCCGCCCGCAATGGGGCGAGGGCCGCGAACGCATTCGGGCGAGCGGGATTGATATTATGCTCACGCTGGATTTGTCCGACAGCATGGAAGCAAAAGATTTTCGCAACGAAGGCCGCAATGTCACGCGGCTGGATATTTCCAAACAAGTGCTCAAGGAATTTGTCGAAGGTCGCCCCAGCGATCGGATTGGGTTGATTGTGTTTTCCGGCCTCGCGTTCATTGCCAGTCCGCCGACCTTGAACCACGATTATTTGATTGAGAACATTGACCGGTTTGACAACGACACCGCTTCGCCGCAGAGGGACGACGAAGGTACGGCGATTGGTTCGGGCATCACGGCGGCGGTCAATCGGCTGCGCGCCATCAAGGATTCCAAAAGTAAAATAATCATTTTGATGACCGATGGCGAAAACAACACGGGCAAGGTGGAGCCCGAAGAAGCCGCCGAGGCCGCGGCGGTGATGGGCGTCAAGATTTACACCATCGGCATTGGCAAGGAAGGCACGGAGCTGGTGTTGCGCGATCAGTTTGGTTTGCCGCGCCATCATCAGTTGGTGGGCATCAACAAGGATCGCCTGCGCGACATCGCGGAGCGCACGGGCGGCAAGTTTTTTTACGCCGAAAGCACCGAGGCCCTGCGCGCGGTGTATCACGAAATTGATCAACTGGAAAAAACCGATCGCGAGGAGCAACGGTTTCTGCGCTACCACGATTTGTTCGGCTGGTTCGTGGGCACGGGACTAGCGTTGCTGATTTTGGAGCTGGTGCTCAGCCAAACGTGGCTGCGTAAATTACCATGAACACAATGACTTGGACAGATCCCGATCGATTGTGGCTGCTCATTCTGTTGCCACCGTTGCTGGGGGGGTTCGCCTTCGCGTGGGCGCGGCGGCGGCGTTTGTTGGGGCTGTTCGTAAGCCCGCATCGGGTGGAAGAACTGGCGGGCAGTCTGTCCGCGAAAGGCCAATGGCTGCGCGCGGCGGGATTGCTCGCGGCGATGGGTTGCCTCATCGCCGCGCTGGCGGGGCCGCGTTGGGGGTTTCGCGAATTTGAAAGCCGCGCCACGAGTCTCGACGTGGTGATCGCCATCGATACTTCGCGCAGCATGTTGGCCAGCGATCTCGCGCCCTCGCGAATGGTGCGCGCCAAACTCGCCGCCATCGATTTGCTGAAGCTCGGCGAGGGCGATCGCTTTGCGCTTGTGCCCTTCGCCGGCGTGGCATTTTTGCAATGCCCGTTAACCATCGACCACGAGGCACTGCGGCAACACGTGGATTTGGTGCAAGTGGACGTCATCCCCCACGGCGGCACGAGCCTTGCCGCAGCCATCAACACGGCGCTGGAAATGTTTGGCGAAGAGGAAATGGATCGCCACAAAGTGCTGGTGATTTTTTCCGATGGCGAAGAGCACGAACCCGATGCGGTGGCGGCGGCGAAGTTGGCGGGCGCACAGGGAATGAAAATTTTCACCGTGGGAATGGGCACGCCGGAAGGCGAGTTGGTCCCGGTGCTCACTTGCTCGAGCTGTGATGCGCTCAACGTGCCGGGCCGCAGCCGCTGCCGCGAGTGCGAAGCGTACCTGACCGATTGGACCACCACGCGCGAGTATTTGAAGGACGACGGGCGGCTCGTGCGCAGCAAGCTGAATGAGCCGATGTTGCAGGAATTGGCCACGGAAACCGGCGGGTTTTATCTGCGCCACACCGGCACGGGCTCGATGGATTGGCTTTACAAAAACGGGCTCGCGCCGCTGCCCAAATCAGAGCACAATCCCACCACGGTGCGACGCCAAAAAGAACAGTTCCAATGGTTCCTCGGCGCGGGCGTGCTGCTGTTGTTGGGGGAATTGCTGTGGCCGAAAGGTCGCCGCCCCGCTTCCAAGACCAAAACAGCCAACGCGGCCACGGCGGTGATGCTGGCGCTTTGCCTGTTGCCGCTCAATGCGTTGGCGGCGGAGAAACCGACCCTGAAAAAAGCGCGCGGTGAATACGCCGATGGCAATTTCGTGGAGGCGCAAACCGAATATGAGAATTTGCTAACGCTCCGCCCAGGCGATCCGCCGTTGCTTTTCAACGCGGGCGCGGCGGCGTTTCAAGCGGAGAAATATGGCGACGCCGAGCGGCATTTTCAATCCGCCCTGCGCACGCCGGATTTGTATTTGCAACAACGCGTTTTTTATAATCTCGGCAACACGCATTTTCGGCTCGGTGAATTGCAGGCAAAACCGAAGGAGAAAATTCAAGTGTGGGAAGATTCCGCGCGTCATTACGAAGCCGCCGTGGGCTTGAACGCGCGGGACAAAGCCGCGCGCCGCAACCTCGCGTTTGTGCGGCGAATGATTACTGAAGAAAAACAGCGGATGGAACAACTCACCGACGAGCTGCCACTCGACGGCATCAATCGCTTTAAACAAAAAGATGAAATCGCGCTGCGGGTTTATCCGCCCGACAAAGAGGCGATTCCGGAAGACGCGTACTGGCGGATGTTCGCGCTGGATGATTATCAAAATGGCGTGGCAACGGTGTCCGATTCGTTGCGGAAACTTTCCACCCGCCGCACCGGTCCGTGGGAGAGCGCCCACGGTGGACGCGCACCGGCGGGGCCGATTTTATCCGGCGAATGGCGCTTCAAGTTTGAGCCGTTGTTTAGCGAATTCCTGCCAATTCCCGGGCCATTTGCCACGGGCGAGGCCAAGGTAAAACAATGGCGCTATAATAGAGAGGCGCTTCACGGACGCCTGCCGGAGGTGCCCAGTGCGGCGGTGGAATATCGCGTGACCGATCCGGCGGATTGCATCGTGCTCGCGCCCGGCCCTGCGGATGCGGCGCTCACAAATTCCGCTGCAAAACCGGCCAGCGAATATCCCTTCACAACCCAGCAGTTGCGCCTCAAAAATTCCGAGCGCCGCCAACTCCATCAAGCTGTTGAGCGACTGGCCAATAATGAACCGATTGACTTTGAAACCTTCAATGAACGCGTGATTGAATTCCTCCACAAAAATCACAAGTACACCCGCGAGACGCGCATCCCGGAGGAAGTGGATGAGGACCCGGTGGTGCGCTGGCTGTTCAGCCGCGAGGATGGGCATTGCGAATATTTTGCGTACAGCCACGTGTTGCTGGCGCGCGCGGCGGGTTATCCGGCCCGAATCGCGTGCGGCTTCCACGGCGGCAAGTGGGATGAAAAAGAAAAATGTTGGGTGAGCAAACAAAGCGAGGCGCACGCGTGGGCGGAGATTTTTGATGGCACAAATTGGATTCGCTTGGACCCCACACCGCCCGAGGAAGGCCAAGCCGAGGGTGAAGGCGGCGAAGGCGAACCGCCGGAAAATCCCGAAGGCGGCGGCGAAGGCGAGCCCAACGAAAACTCTGGCGAGGGAGAACCGCAGGAAGAACCCGGCGAAGGCGGTAAACCCCAAGAACAAAAAGAAAGCGAAGTGCCTTTTGAAATTCAGGAGACGCTGCGCCAAATCAAGGAAATGCTCGAGGCGATGAAGGGCGATGAAAAACCCCTGGGCGCGGGTGAACTAGGCCGATTGCCCCGGCCTCCCCGGCGCATTCGCAAGAACTGGTAATGCGCGGCTTGATTTTCATTTTATTTTTTCTGGGCGCGGCCACGTATGGGGCGGGGCTGACGGCCACGCTCAAGCCCGGCGTTATCAAACAGGGCAACAGCGCGGAGCTCACAGTGCGGTGCGAGGGTTACGAGCTGGCCACGGTGGACCCGGAGCGCACGCCGGCGGGAATGGGCTTTTCCTTTCGCGGACGCGCGGTGCGGCGCACCACGGTGGGCGGCGTGGACACGGTGTCCGTCACCTTCACGTATTTGGTCACCCCCGCCAAAGCCGGGCGGCATGTGGTGCCCGCGTTCACGGCCACGCTGCCCAATGGCGACCTGCTCCGCAGCGAGCCGTTGGCGCTCACGGTAGTTGACCGCGACGGCGGAACTGTCATCGGCCAGAAACGCACCGGCTTCATCAAGATGCAGATTGGCCCATCAAAAATTTTTCTTGGGGAAGCCTTTCCGGTGACGATGGAGTTGTATGTGGAACGGTTGTTGCCGAGCGATTTGCCCGTGCCGCAGCTCACCACGCCGGGGTTTCGCTTCACGCGCAAGCGACCGGAATTTTTCCACACCCAACGGCTGGAAAACGGAACGCGCTACAACGTGTTTGTTTTTAATACCGGCGCGGTGGCCACCAAGGTGGGCAAACGCAACATCGTGTTTGAAACGGATGTGACCGTGCGCGACTCGGATGATTTTTTTGGCAAACGCAAACAAATCCACGTGGCAAGCGATCCGGTTGCGATGGAGGTGGTGCCGCTGCCCGCCGAGGGCCGGCCCGCCAATTTTTCGGGCGCGGTGGGCGCCAACCTCCAGTTCAAGGCCAAGGCCAGCCTCGCCGCAGTGAAGACCGGCGACCCGCTGAATCTCTCCATTGAAATCTCCGGACGCGCCTCGCTGGATCAAGCCGCCGTGCCCGGCCCCGATGAGTGGGAGGGATTCAAACTCTACCCCGCCACCAGCAATACAAAATATTTGGACACCCGCCATTTGCACGCCTTCAAATCCTTCGAGCGCATCATCGTCCCGCTGCGGCCGGACATCACCGAGGTGCCGAAAATTGAATTCGTGTATTTCGATACTGGAACAAAAAAATACGTCACCCGCACTGCCGGGCCATTTCCATTGCGCGTCACTGGCCCCGCAATCCAAATCGGCGCGGGTGATCCACCCACCCTGCCCAACACCCAAGCCGACCCCAACCTCAATGCCGGCAAAATGGAATCGCTCCGCCGCGCGCCCGGCGTTTTGGCGCTGGCCCCCGCGCCTTTGCTGACGCGCCCATGGTTCCTTGCCGCGCAAGCCGCGCCTCTGTTGGCGTGGCTGTTCTTGATGGGCTGGCGGCGGCGGCAAATTTATTTGGAAAACCACCCCGATGTGGCCCGGCGCATTCGCGTGAAAAAACTCACACGCGAAACACTGCGCGCCCTTCGCAATGCGGAGACCCAAGCCGACCCGGAAGCCTTCCACGCCGGGGTTCAACTTATTTTGCGCGAGCATCTCGGGATGGCGATGGATCTTCCGGCGGAAGGGATTGGCCGGGAAATTCTTGAGGACGAGGCACTGCCGCTTTCCGGTGAAAACCGCGCGGCACTGGAGCGGCTGCACGAGCGCAACCAACTCGCCCGCTTCGCCCACGCGCAAGAGCCGGTGAACGCGCCGCTTGCCCTGAAAGATTTGGACCGTGTGACCGCCGCCCTCCAATGAAATCTTTGCTACTCATCCCAATGCTTGCCGGCGCGCTCCACGCGGCGGATGATTTTTCAAAAGGCAATGATGCGTTTGAGTCGGGGGATTTTCCAGCGGCCATTACCAATTATCAGGCGCAGTTGGAAACCGGCCTCACCTCGCCCGCGTTGCATTTCAATTTGGCCCACGCCTCGTATGAAGCGGGGCAACTGGGCCGTTCAATTTTTCATTATCGCCGCGCGCTGGCGCTGGCCCCGCGCGATGGTGGCGCGCAGCACAACCTCGGCCGCGTGCGCGATGAAGTCCACAACGGCACGCCGCCCAAGGCCGGTTTCTGGCGACGGCTCACCGGCTATTTTACCATCAACGAATGGACGGTCGCGGCGGCGGCATTACTCACGGCGTGGTGGCTGTGGCTGGCCGCCATCAATTGGCGACCGCAATGGCGCAAGCGCGGCGCGGTGGTGCGGCCCATTGTGGGCACGGTGGCGTTGGTATTGGCGGCGCTGGCGATCGTGAGTTGGCGGCTGGAAACCGATCGGCCGTGGGCGGTGGTGGTGCAAAAAGAAGTGTCCGTGCGCTACGGCCCCGTGGCGGCTTCGCCGGAACATTTCAAATGGTTCGACGGCGCGGAACTGCGCGTGCGCGACACTCACACCGCCAATGGCGCGGAATGGATTTTGGCACGGGATCCCACCGGGCGGCAAGGGTGGCTGCCGGTTAGCGCGGTGCTCCGTCCGGGCGGCTGATTTATGACACATTTTCGTTGACCCCCACGCGGCGGGGTCTAGCATTTGGGCACGCCATGAAACGCACCACGCAATTCCTCTTTTTGGCCTCGGCAATCTTGACGGGTACGCTCTTTGCCGATGGCATCATCCTTTCCCAAGCCAAAGGACGCATTGATGTAAAAATAGATGGGGTGCTTTTCACGAGCTACCATTATGAAGGCGTGCCGAAACCGGCGCTGTATCCGCTGCGTTGGATCGATGGTTTGACGGGGCTGACGCGGCGGTATCCGATGGAGCCGGCGGCGACCGGTGAATCGAACGATCACAAACATCATCGCAGTTTGTTTTGGGGCCATCGCTATGTGCGCGGCGGCAAGGCAAATGGCACGCACGATTTTTGGGGAGAAACCCCGCGCAGCGGCAAACAGGTGGCAGTGAAAGTGCGCTTTGATAAAAGTGGCGTCATTCACGCCCAACACAAATGGGTGAGCAACGCGGGGGAAACCATCGCGACCGACAGCCGCGAAATTCGTTTTGAATCCGGCAAAGATTTTCGCATCATTGATTACAAAATCACAATCCACGCTTCGCACGGAAAGATTGTTTTGATGGATGACAAGGACGCGGGAATGGGAATCCGCGTGCCGGACAGCATGTGCGTGACGCCGCACGGCACGGCCAAGCTAAAGGCCGAAGGTTATATGCTCAACAGCGAGGGCGTCACTGGCGCGGCGCTGTGGGGCAAGCGCGCGAAGTGGGTGGATTATTCCGGACGCGTGGAAGGCAAACTGCTCGGCGTGGCCATCTTTGATCATCCCGAAAACCCGCGCCATCCCACCCATTGGCACGCGCGATCGTATGGGCTGTGCACCGCGAACATTTTTGGCAAACACCATTTCGAGCGGTTGAAGGACAAGAACGCGGGCAATGTGTCATTGAATAAAGGCGAATCGCTCAGCTTCAAATACCGATTCCACTGGCACGCGGGCAAAGGCGAGGCCAAAAAAATTGAGGCGCGCTACCGCGAATGGGTTGCGCCCAAGGGCAGATAACCGTAATCTCAACTCACACACATTATGAATAAACAAACACGTCGATCATTCCTCAAGACCTCCCTCTACACCGGCGCCACGGTGGCTTGGACCGCCAAGAGCTGGGCCCAAGTAAAAGGAGCCAACGAAACATTGCAGTGCGGCACCGTGGGTTTCCGCGGGCGGGGCGGCAGCCACATCAGCTACATTGGCAAAAACAAAGGGGCGAAGCTCATCGCGCTCTGCGATGTGGATAGCAAAGTGCTCAACGCCGGCACCACCAAACACGGCGTCACCGGCTACACGGACATTCGGCAGATGTTGGAAAACAAAGACCTCGATGTGGTCACCATCGCCACGCCCAACCATTGGCACAGCCTCGCCGCCATCTGGGCCATCCAGGCTGGCAAGGATGTTTACGTGGAAAAACCCGTGAGCCATAACGTGTGGGAAGGCCGACAGTTGGTAAACGCCGCGCGCAAGTACAAAAAAATTGTGCAAACCGGCACGCAAGCGCGCAGCAGCAAGTGCATTCAAGACGCCGTGAAATGGGTGCAAGCGGGCAACCTCGGCAAAATCAAAGTGTCACGCGGGTTGTGTTATAAAAGCCGGCCGAGCATTGGCGACATCGCCGACACCAAACCCGTGGCAGAGGAGATTGATTACAACCTGTGGCTCGGGCCCGCGCCCAAGAAACCGCTCACGCGCGGGCGGCTGCATTACGACTGGCATTGGATGTGGGATTACGGCAATGGCGATCTCGGCAACCAGGGCATTCACCAAATGGACATCGCGCGGTGGTTCCTCGGCGAGATGGAGCTTTCGCCGCGCATCTGGAGCGTGGGCGGCCGGCTTGGTTATAAGGATGACGGCGAGACGGCAAACACGCAGGTGATTTATCACGATTACGAAACCGCGCCGCTGATTTTTGAAGTGCGCGGGTTGGGCGACAAAAAAGGCTCCGGCAAGCGCCCCACCTATCGCGGCGGCAGTGTGGCCGTGTATGTGGAATGCGAAAAAGGCTGGGTGGCCATTCGCAATTACGGCTCCGTTCAGGTGTACGATAACGACGACAAAAAGATCAAGGAATTCAAGGGCGGCGGCGACCACTTTGGGAACTTCATTGACGCCGTGCGCAGTCGCAACCCGAAAGACCTCAACGCTGAGATTTTGGAAGGTCATCTCTCCAGCGCGTTATGCCACACCGGCAACATCAGCCATAGGTTGGGTGACGATGCCAACCTGGAAGACATCCGCAACTTTGGGAAAAAAGATTTCGGCGGCACCGAAGCCGTGGATCGAATGATCGATCACTTGGCAGTCAAAAACGAAGTGGACTTGAAAGCCACCCCGCTCACCCTCGGCCCGGCGCTGAAGATGAACAGCAAAGCCGAAACCTTCCCGGGAAACGCGGCCGCCAGCAAAATGCTCACACGCGAGTATCGCAAGCCCTTCGTGGTGCCGGAAATCAAGATCTGATACCGCGGTTTTTTAGACACGGATTACACGGGTTTTCACGGATGACTTAATCTGTGTTAATCCGTGGAAT
>LWDU01036897.1_pt1 | contig 11534 bp, 9 predicted proteins | sample 727161 | NCBI WGS metagenome assembly LWDU01 (sample SAMN04566230, study PRJNA314399) | hydrothermal vent metagenome | isolation source: deep sea hydrothermal plume seawater | place: Mexico: Gulf of California, Guaymas Basin | collected 2004-07-11 | reverse complement strand
AACTCGCCATGGCTATCCTCTGGGATTTCCACTTCTTCATCCACCAATGCCAAGCGCCGTCCATCGGTGGCTACCATAAGAAATTTATTTTCCTTCAGACTGAAGTAAATACCGTTCAATACGTATCTACTCTCGTCATTGGATACGGCATAAGAGGTTTTCTTCAGCATCGATCTTACTTTTTCCTGAGGAAGAGCGACTTTTTTCTGTTCTGTGAACGTAGGAATGGGAGGAAATTCCTCCGCAGCCAAACCGTGGATTTTGAAAAAGGAGGCCCCGGACTGGATGATACAAAAGTTCTTGGAATCTGTTTTCAGATCGATGTCAAGCGAAGCCAGTTCCCGAACGATTCCTGAGAACTTCTTGGCGGGTAAGGTGATTGATCCAGGTTCCTCAATCTCTGCATCGACACTGCAGGATATTGTGACGTCAAGGTCAGTTGCAGTCAGAGTCAGTCTTTTGTCCAATCCTTCCAGCAGCACATTTGAGAGCACCGGTAAAGTGCTTCGGCTACTGACGATATTTAATATCGTCTGCAAGCCGTGACTCAGTTGTTCTTTGGCAATCGATAATTTCATTTAATCACTAATAAAGAAGAGAATTCTCTCTAAAAACTAATCATATTATAGCTGGTGAACAAAAGAAACATTATTTGTATATTGTTTATTATAAGATATTTATATCAATAATAACGGTCTTGATATCATGGGAACAGATTTAATAAAGCAATGACAAAGGCTCTTTATTAACAATTGTCCTCAGCTATTCACAAGTTTTAAGGACTTTATTGTACTATCCCTTCCTCAGCGCCTTCGGGATTTTTTTGACACCTTTCGATTCACAAGGTTCATCATTTTCTGCATCCTTCCCATTTTTTTCATCATCTGCTGCATCTGATTGAATCGTTTTAGAACACCATTCACATCCGAGACCTTAACGCCGCTGCCCTTGGCGATTCGCTTTCTCCTGTTTGCCTTTATGATCTGAGCGTTACGTCGTTCCAGTGGTGTCATAGAGCAGATGATGGCCTCCATGCGATTAAATTCCTTCTCACTTTTCTGAAAATCCACTTTCTGGGTCATTTCAGAGCCACCCGGCAGCAGACCCACCACGCTTTCCAAGGGTCCCAATTTTTTCATTTGGCGAAGTTGGCTAAGAAAATCCTCAAGAGTGAAGCGGCCACGGCGAATTTTCTCCTCGAGTTTCTTGGCATCTTCGAGATCCACCGCTTCGGCTGCTTTTTCGACAAGACTGACAACATCTCCCATGCCAAGGATTCTGGAAGCCATTCTTTCCGGGTGGAAGGGTTCGAAATCTTCAGGGTTTTCACCGACTCCCATGAATTTGATGGGTTTACGGGTTACCGACTTGAAACTTAATGCCGCTCCACCCCGCGCATCTCCATCCAGCTTTGTAAGAATGGCTCCGGTGATTCCCAATGCAGTATCAAATTCATTGGCCACATTGACCGCTTCCTGCCCCGTGGCGGCATCCAGAACCAGAAGTGTTTCCTGTGGTTTAAGGAATTTTCTAAGCCGGACCAGTTCACTCACCATCTCCTCATCAATCTGCAGGCGTCCTGCCGTATCGAAAATAAGGACATTTCGATCAGTGTCCTTGGCGAACTGCATCGCTTTTTTGGCGATATTCAGGACGTTTTTCTGCTCTCGATCCAGATAGATAGGAAAACCTAACTGTTTACTCAGTGTTTCCAATTGCTGGATCGCCGCAGGTCGATATATATCGCAGGCCACCAACAGTGGTTTTTTTCCATCCTTTTCCAGAAGTCGGGCCAGTTTAGCGCTGGAAGTGGTCTTTCCTGCCCCGTGAAGACCGATCATAAGAATACTGCTGGGATAATGATCCAACTCCAGAGAGGCATTCTTGGATCCAAGAAGTTCGACCAGCTCGTCATGAATAATCTTAATGAGATGCTGTCCTGGGTGAATACTTTGAATCACTTCCATGCCCAGAGATTTTTCCTTAACTTCTTCTATGAAATTCTTGGCAACCTTGAAGTTGACGTCGGCCTCCAACAGGGCCAGGCGAACCTCTCTCAAGGAATCCGAAATATTGGATTCAGTTATTTTTCCGAGCCCTCTCAGGTTTTTAGAAACCTTTTGGAGCTTCGAACTTAATAGATCGAACATGTCTTCACCTTAGTGTCGCTGGTCCCCGTTGGCAATTGGGTTTTCGGTATGCTTTACTCTCTCCCGCTTTAGCCTAAGAGAGGATTAAAGAGAGGGCTTACAGTGCAATGGAAAAGCACTTTGAGACACGAGTTGACAAAGTATTGGATTATTGGCAATTTCCTCGTCCACCCGCTGAGATTGCGGACGAGAATTACTGGGGGTAGGATACCCAAGCGGTCAACGGGGGCAGACTGTAAATCTGCTGGCTTAGCCTTCACAGGTTCGAATCCTGTTCCTACCACCATCTTCAGCCCCCTGTGCTGTTACAGGCGTTGTTGGGTCGAATCGAGTCGGGGTGGGGATATGGTTTTCCGAAGAGAATGAATATTCAGAACTGGAAAAGACGGAATCCCCAAAAACTTCATGGATGGTTGAGGCTTGCTGTGAGAGCGGAATACCAATCCAAAAAGATGGCCAAAATCTTTGGAATTACCACCCGTCAGCTGGAGAGGCATTTTAAGGAAGATATTGCAGCTCACCACAGGATTGGCTGAATGAGCAGCGAATTATCAAGGCGCGGTATTATACTGATCGGCATCAAGTTTTCGGAAAATCCCAGGGGCTGAAATTGTCGGACGTGATGGGCTGGAATATAAGTCCCGGCGATTTCCTNNNCGGCCACCTTCAGGTAACATGTTCTGCCCGGCATCAAGTTTGTGAAGAATTCCGAGGTTTAAATCCGAAAACTTGATGCGTAAGAGTATATTTGAGAGAAACCGCCACCATTCAGGAGGTTGCCCCCCGACTGGGCTATAAACGTATTTCCCACTTCAGCAGAGAATTCAAGAGGTATTATGGCATCGCTCCTTCCTCTATGAATAAACGGTGATCTTTCTTGGTTTAAAAACAATTGCAGGCATCAATGTGGTGTTCCGGCAGGCGTTTTTTTGATTTCGGAGGTCTCAATCTGTGGCCCTCTGTGAATAACTTTTCAGCGATTGAATTGGTATTTGCCGCTTACTTGGATTACGCTGTGCACTCCCACCCCTCAGGGTTGATGAAAGCTATTAATATAACTTATAGCCTGCTTGTAGTCTGCGCTTCCCTGACTTCTGTATCAGGACAAGTCGTATTTAATTTTACTTATGACGACGTCAACACCGGATTCAAAGACCCGACTTTTGGAACCACCCGGCAGAGTACCGTGACCGCGGTCGGAAGCTATCTGAGTTCGGTCTTTACCAGTCTCAGCGCCGTCACGGTTGATTTTAATTGGGAGGCTTCCCAAAGCGGCGGAACCGGATCGCTCGCGTCAGCGGGAACGAGTTACCTTACCAACCAGAAGATCAGCAACGGGTTTCTGTTTAAACATATCACTACCGGGATCGATCCCTCAGGCGGTAGTTCGGATGGCTCTGGCACGGTTAATTTTGGATTCAACTGGAATTCTGATACGGGGACTCCGGAAGCGGGTGAGTTTGATCTTTTCACAGTAGTCCTCCATGAGTTGGGACATGCCCTCGGTTTTGCATCCCTCATTAACGAAAACACCACTTCCGGTATTCCCGGCACCTACTCGGGCTTTGATAACTTTCTATCCGGCCCCAGTGTGGGGGATCTGGTCAGTGGTGCTGGAGCCTTTACTGGGCAAGCAACCGATCTAACCAGTGGATCCGTAAAATTCCTTGGAACCGGTGCGGCTTCCAATGTATCCATCTTTTCTCCCGATCCATTTGAATCCGGATCCAGTCTGAGCCATACCGATAACATTGAGGGTTTTGTCATGAATCCATCCATCAGTGCCGGAGCCATGATACGACAATTCAATTCCACAGAACTGGCCATTTTCAATGACCTTGGATTTACGGTCGTCCCCGGAACCCTCTGAATATGCGATAATAACGGCAGGGGCCCTGCTTTTGTTTGGGGTTTTGCGGCGGCATAAAGGTGCCCGTCGCGTGTTGAACCGCAACGAACCGATAATGAAATGAGCGACTACGAAATCCAAACGAAAAAAAAGGGAGGCATCGGAAGGTTTTTCGCCATCGGATGCCTTGCTATTTTTTTACTGGGAATCGGAGGATCGGTAGCGGGCTACTTCTGGGTCAAGAAAGCGCTGACTGGATTCATGGAGGAATATACTGATACCCAACCACGGAAGCTTCCTGAATTGACATTGTCCCAACAGGAAGCCGACGCTATTGCCGAAAGACTCGATTCTTTCAAGGCCGAAATCGAACAAGGAAAAGCGGTTGATCCTTTAATTCTGACCGGGGATGATATCAATGGATTGATCCGGACCCATCCCGATTGGAAAGAGCTCAGCGGTAAGGTTTATGTCACCATTGAGGATGACCAGGTCAAAGGAGAGGTGAGCATTCCATTATCAGGGTTGGGATTCATTCAGGAAGGACGTTTCCTGAATGGTTCGGCCGTTTTTAAAGTGGATTTGGCAGCCGGGAGGTTGATGGTTTTCGCAGAGGCCGTAGAGGTTAAGGGAAAGCCCCTGCCGGAAAAATTCATGGTGAAAATGGGTTCGGAGAATCTTGCCGCCGATGTAAATTCCAAACCCGAGCTGAATGCCATTCTCCAAAACCTTGAATCGGTTTCCGTCGAAGGCGGAAACCTGATCTTCATGCCGAAAATTCACCAAGATGAATGAACCTTAAACCTTGGTTCATATCATTCACGCCGCTTTGGATCGCCCTGCTCTTTGCTCATTGGAGCCATTGCTCCCCATCAGCAATCCCAAGGGCGAAGTTATTTTTGAGTAGGTCCTTCGATGTTCTTCCCTACCTTTGCCCGGGTAGGGAGTGTTTTTCACTGGAATCCTTTTTGCAAGTCATTGACTTGCAATTGAAGAGAAGTCTCAGAGCTCATCAGCCATGATGCTGAGTGGTCCATTTGTCTTGTTTTTATTTACTGTCTTCAGTAATCTCAGAAATGGCCAACCCTGATCACATTCGGATGCTTAACCAACCTGTCGCTGCCTAGAATAATTGGCGGAAAAAGGCTCCCGATATAGCTCCGAGTCTCAGTTCGGCAGATTTAAGGGGAAAGGATCTTCAAGAAGCAGATCTTCGTGGAGTTGTGCTGACCCACGCGTTGCTTCTTAATGCGAATATGCAGGGAAGTTATCTTCAGAAAGCATTTCTCCAGGGAGCTAATCTCTACGGAGAGCCATTTTGACCAAGGCGATGCTTCAGGAAGCGGTTTTAAGGAATGCGGACCTCCAGGATGCCTTTCTGCTGAAGGCCCAGTTGAATGATGCCGAACTGCATGGAGCGGATCTGCGCGGTGCGGTTCTGCAAGGTGCCAATTTGCAAGGTGCAGGAAGCAATTTTAATTGGAACCAATCTCCGTGGAGCAGACCTTCAAAATGCGAATCTTCGTGGAGCAGACCTCACGAATGCTGATTTGTCGGGTGCCGAATTGTTCGGAGCCTGCCTGGAGGGGGCAATTCTGGTGAATGCCAACCTTGAAGGAGCAAGCGGACAGCCTGAGAAATTGAACGCCGTTTCAATCTGAAGCGAATTCAATCACGACTTTCAATGCCTGCTGTTCCCCCTTGGCAAGTCGGGTCATAACCGCAGGGGTCTCTTCCAGGGTACAGCGGCCCTCAATGAAGGTTGTCAGTTCATCCTTTAATTCGGGCACCATCGTCAGGCCTTTTTCAAAGGCTCGTCGGTCGAAACCATATGTTCCGATCAGGGCTATTTCATTGCTGACGACGGTTTGAAGGGGAAGATCGACGGACTTTGCCAAGTTGCCGATCAGAAGGATCGAGCCCTTTTCATCAACGAGTGCAGTGCATTGGTCAAAGGATCCACGACTGCCGACCGCATCGATCACCAGATCCGGTTTTCCCTCCAATGCAGCCGTTACCTTGGCGGCAACTTCCTCAGGGGTGTCCTCTTTTTTGACCACCACCGGCTTACCACCAAAAGACGCCGCACGTTGCGTTGATTCCCTTTGCCTTGGCAACGAGCAGTGCGCAAAGTCCAATAGTACCCGATCCGAGAATCGCCAGCTTTTTTGACTGGATATTCTTTTCCTCAAGGCGATGGAAGCCATGGGTGACCACAGCAACTGGTTCAGCAAGAAGCCCGACTTCAGGAGGGATGTCATCCGGAACCGGTAAAGCGTTAGAAGCGGGCACTGATAAATATTCTGCCATGGCTCCGCGTCTGCCCAAGTTGACCCCGATGACTTTCTTGTTCAGAAAACTCGGATCCCCTTCTTCAGAGGTCGGAGCCACATCGGCAAGGACATTGAATACCGTAACCCGGCTGCCGATCGGAGGCTCCGTTACCTCTGACCCCAGTTCGACAACCTTTCCAACGACCTCATGACCCATGACCATTCCGGGAGCCCGGCGACCGCTCTCTCCCGTAAAGCCATGCACATCACTCCCACAGATGCCGACGGCTTCCATTTTCAAGAGGACATCCCCCGAGCCCAGCTGCGGTTTGCAAATTTCTTCCAGCGTCATGTCCCACGGTCCATTATATATAAGTGCCTTCATATTAAAACTTGGAGCATGTTGCAATTGAGTCAACTTTTCAACCCCAATCGAATCTCGAATATTACTTTAAGTAAGTATCCGGGGATTGGAACCATGCCGGCCGTTCCGAAGGTGGATCGTCAGGATGACGTGTGATCCCTTCTCTAATCAGCTCACCATCCATTGAATCCAGTTGCATGATGCAGTCGTAAAATACGTTGGCGGTTTTCGACAGATCCACGGCGCGTACCATATCGATTCGGTCCATGGGATCGAAAAGGTAAAGCGGGCCACTGATATGACATACCGAAGGGATTCCAGCGGTAAAGAAAGCCGCATTATCACAAGGCGGTTCCGGTCCGAATAGAAACGCATTGACGGCGATCGATCGATCCAGCGCGTTTTCCCGGACGGCCGCTTCGACGATTTTGATCAAGGCGGGACATTGATCCATGAACAAAGCCCGAACTTCCGGGAGCCCGGTTTTGCGGTAGCCTCCGATTCCATCGCTTTCAGCTTCCTCTGCAATGTGCTCAATTCCCAGGCAGGCGACTGTTGACCGAAGCAAATCGTCTTTGTGATCACTGACAAAAGTCTGGGTACCGATGCCACCGTGAAAGTGTCCTGCAGTTGCCAGGAAAACCAGATTCCTCTCCAGTGGTTCCGGACGATTCCGGAAAGCTTCCGCCAGAGCGAGTACGACCGATAATCCGGAAGCATCTTCCACTGCGGAAGCGAACGGAGCATCATGATGACAAGTAATGACGATGGATTCCTTCCCTTTGCCAGGCAATTTACCAATCAGGTTGTGCGAATCGGTTTGTTTTCCGACACCATTGCTAACAAATTGAAACGCTTTCGTGGACTCTCTTGCCACCCATACGGCAGGCAGGCTCTTCAATGCTCCATCATAGGGAACATAGAATTCACAACCGTCGATCGGGTTGTCTTTCAGGATTCCGATGAAACCTGCCGCCCCGCTTTTGATGGCTTCATAGTATACCGGAAAATTTTTAATGAGCCAATTGGCAGCGTGAAGGGGACCCTCAGGAATCGTATGCTCTGAATCAACAACAAAATAGGAATTGGTTTTCAACAAACCGGCGTTCAGTTCGCCAAACTCCATTTCTGCCACGACAATTTTTCCTTGAATTGTTTTATTCTTAAAATCCTCCGGGGATCCCGAGCCGACAAAAACCGATTCAGCAAGAAGCCCTGTTTCCGAAGTCCATTGCGTATAAGGCACGGCGAAGCAGGGTACGTTGACAAAATCAGGACCGGAGCCGGATTCAATGGACCCAGAAATTTACCTGGACCGGCTCTCTGTGGATATGCTCCAAGAAGATACATTCGAATCGATCCAGTAGATACTCTTGTGTTGCCTGATCCCCCGGATAGCCGGGACGACGAATCCCGCAAGCCACAATTCGCCGGATGTCTTCCAGCATGGAATCTTTGTCGAAAACCGGATCGAGCAGTGCCATGGATTGTTAAGAGTTGTTCAGATACCAGCCGGATTACTTCAAATGATAATCTGCAAAGTCCATGAATCGTTGCCAGTCATAAAGCTCAACTGAATGACCTCCTTCCCGGATATGATACCCGATATCACTCTCGATAATAGCTTTTCCAACTTGCGGCGAATCCTCGGATGTCAGACCTTTTTTGCCGAGAAGCCGATAGACTTCACTGGCATGGTATGCGGAGAGGTACTCTCCACGGCCATCCGCCCAAGTGTCTTCTACTCCACTGGCGACGTAAACCGGACGGGGAGCCATCAGTGCCAACATCATGTGTTGATCCACCGGAAGATCATCTTCCTGATTGACAAATTTCCAAGCGTTCCGGCTCAGCCAGTAGGGAAACCTTGTGACCATTTTCTGTAGCGTTTCCCCGGATTTCCTGCGCCACAAAGCGGCCCCTGCGCATCCCGACTGTGCTGAGATTGCCAAGGCAAATCGCTCATCCTGAGCCGCCGTCCACAAGGTTGCCTTGCCCATTTTCGAATGGCCCATGATCGCCACTCGTTTCGCGTCCACCGCATCGTCGGTTTCCAGGTAATCCAGTGCCCGCATGGCGCCCCATGATACTATGGTTAGCGTGCCCCATTCATGTGCTTTGGGGAAGCTCTGTCCCTTCGTGTAAAAAAGTGGAGCAATACCCCGACCGAACGACACTTCATTATGTCCGACAAGATCCTGCTGATAAACCGCGATAAAGGCGTAGCCCCGTGCAAAGAACTCACCCAAAGGCCAACCGTTGCGGATGAAGCCTGCTCGGGTAGGATGGACGTCGAAATCTCTGGACTTGGTATTGTTGAAACTGTGTTTCATGAAAGCGGGTACCGGTTTAGTCGCACCATTGGGGACAAACACAAGAATCGTCATTTCCGCTTTTCCCTTGTCATTCTCAAATCGGATCTTCACATCCTTTCTCGTTGCTTTTCCATTCATGAAATCCGGGTCCGTTTTCAAGATTTCATATTCGGTCCGGATCGGACTTTCAGGCGTGGGTACACGCCCATAGACGATATTGCTGAACAGGGAAAGGATTTGTGGACGGCGCACATTTCTCCATTCATCGGGAGTGGAAACAGTTTTGCCTTCGGCTGTTATCAGCAATGGGGGCAAATCGTAATGAGGAAGCTTCGCTTCATCATAAAGAACATCTCCGTCATATTCCTTCCTTTCCCGTCCGTTCAAGAGGGTTGGAATACAAACTAGAAGAACCAAAACAATGCATAGTCTTTTCATAAATCGCCTCCATCTAAGACCGATCCCTGCAAAGCGGCAATCCTATAATGCTACCCTATTCTTTCCGTAACGATTCAGGACATTGTCCAATGCGGCTATAATTACGCGATATTGGTTTTGCGTTTTCAGGTAAGCTTTTCCTGGTTTTCCGAAATCCATGATAATGTAATTATTGCCGATTTTTTCGGTAGTCACGTAATTGTCGCATCATTCAAGAGAACCCGTTCTCGATACGAAGTCCTGGAATTCGCGAAAAGTGTTTGGTATTGCAGGACGCCACAATCAGATTGTGCTGCAGGGCGGTCGCCCCGATGAAGACGTCCTCGGTTCCGATCGGTTGGCCGTTCTCCTTCAGTTAATCAATTGGTCAATGATGTTGGCCGCCGCCGCAGTGATCTGCATTTCGCTGAACCCGAGGTTTCGAAGACTCTGGGAAATCTGAAGACTCTGGGTTAGTGAGATTATCGCCGATACTATTCAGGATGTAAGTTTACTTCCTTGTTCGAGCTGATCCTTGATCTTGTTACCTTTTAGTGAGTCGCCTCTAATGAATGGCCCCTGACAATCGCCTATCCCCAACTATCTGGGACCGACTATGTTCCATCCAACTCCTGGATTGGCAGGTTGAATGATTCGGGCCTCCATCAGTTCCAGTCCGTCCATCAACCAGATGGCCAGATTTCCGTTTTCCTTACTTCGGAAGATCAGATCGATGCTCAGGTTCCGGTCATAATCTCCGGTGGCCACAATTTCCCATTTGCTGCGATCGAAGCTGCGTGGTTTCAGTGAGCGGACTAAGAAAGTTCCGTTTTTCCGGTTCAGACCCATGGTCATCATTTCCCCTTGCTCAAACACCATTAGGAGTTCCGGGTGGTGATCCCGGTCGAAATCCGCGATGGCCGCCAAGTGGCCACTGGTTCCCTGAAAACGGTGTTGGGGAAACAATTCGATGGTATGTAGGTGTGTTCTCCCTTGACGATCCTGGTTCAGGAAACCAAGTGCGAATGTCCCATCGGGGTGGAGCATGACCAATTCTCCCTTTTCGTCCCCATCGAAATCCGCAGCTCCCATCAGGGACCATTGGGTCTGGGCAGCTCCACGGAAATTAATGAGCCTGGCCTCTTCTACATTCGGACTGAATGAGGATTCAGTGGCCAATGACGGGTTCTGCATATACCAGACGCCAAAGGCTCCCGAAATATGCCGCAGTAGAATATCCGTAGTTTCATCCCCATTCAAGTTGCCCGTTGCCGCGATGGACCAATCCTCGCCTATGAGCCCCGGCTCGATGAACTCAGCCTTGACCACTTGCTCGGCATCCAGTGTCCAGGTGGCGACAAAGCCTTCCTCATGCTCGAAGAGAAGGTCCGATAATCCATTTTGATCGAAATCCGATGAAGCGGTGATCTGACTTTGGGTCTTCACCTTCAGTTTCACATCGGCGACTTTCTCGATTAGGTTCATGCCCGAATTCAGTGTCATGCGGACCGAATAGACACCCGTCAGGTTTTGCAGTATACCGGAGAAATGTAATTGACGTTCCTTAGTTTCGGGCAGTTCACGGTCATTCAACAACCATTGATAAGTCACCGGTCCCTCGAGTTGAACCGTAGGTTCCAAAGTGAAATTTTGGAACTGTTCGACGGTAAGGATCGACAGTGTCGAAAGGGTCATCGTCTTGGAATCGGATTCCTGTGAGGCCGCCTGCAAGTTTCCATAGATAGCTCCACTTATTAGGAAAACCAACAAGGGGTGATACCGGAGAAATAAGCAGGTTACGTTCCAAGCATCTTCGTTGCAGGTTTCCCTCGCTAAATTGTTAAAGAATCTGAAACCTTTCCTGCTTAATCGGTCGGCAGCAATCGATCGTTCTCAACGTACGAATCCACAAGACTCTCAAACGTCGCCATATCGGTTCAAACCATACACCGTCATATCGGCAAAAGCCGAATGAGACGAAAAATCAATCCGGTGATAATTATTCCCCAACAAAGCGACCTCTTGGCGTAGTTTTTTCCTGACTTCCAAGAATCCATGTTAAAGCAAAGTAGGTCCAATTCGGTTGATAGTCACAAAGTTTTTTTCCGCAGGAATTTTAATACCGTCATCCCTGAAGCTGGCCGCGCCGAGGCCGGAATATGGAAG
>LWDU01032129.1_pt1 | contig 11536 bp, 10 predicted proteins | sample 727161 | NCBI WGS metagenome assembly LWDU01 (sample SAMN04566230, study PRJNA314399) | hydrothermal vent metagenome | isolation source: deep sea hydrothermal plume seawater | place: Mexico: Gulf of California, Guaymas Basin | collected 2004-07-11 | reverse complement strand
GCACTAAGTTCAACAGTTTCATCCTCTGATGCCTGTACTATCTCTACACCGGTAGTCATCGTAATTATTGATGCTTCAACATCAGGCAGTGCATTGATTGAATCAAGATTACACCCCTTACTCTGCATTAGTTGGATGGCAGCGACTGCTAGAGTAGTATGGTCAGAATCAGCCCCAAAAACACAATCACCATCCAATATCCAAGGAGATTGTATTACACAAGAATCATTTCCAAAGCAGGCGAGATAACCTTTCCAAACGATAGTTTCCTGCTCGATTACCTCATCCATCATCTATCCCTCCCGAATATGTGAACAGCGCATGTAGCACCAGAGCCACCAACGTTGTGAGTCATTCCCACTTCCGCATCTCGAATTTGTCTCGGTGACTCAACAGTGCCTTTCAGTTGCTTGAAAACTTCAACTGCCTGTCCAGTACCAGTAGCACCGAGAGGATGTCCTTTTGATTTCAATCCGCCACTCGGGTTAATGGCGACATCACCTTCATTTCTCCTGCCTCTTCCCTCTCTAGCAAATATTCCACCTTCGCCTCGGTTGGCGAAACCTAAGTCCTCGGTTGCCATTAGTTCTGCGATAGTAAAACAATCGTGAACTTCTGCCAAATCGATATCATTTACGGATAATCCTGAACTCTTATATGCTTGAGCAACCGCTTTTTGAGTTGCACTCATTTGAGTAATAGAATGTCTATCATGTAGAGCGAGATGGTCTGAGCCTGCACCACTCCCCTTCAACCATATTGGGTCATCGGTAAATTCTCTAACAACATGGTCGGCTGCTAAGATTACGCATGAAGCGCCATCCGATGTCGGACAACAATCGTATAGAGTCAATGGATCTGCAACCATAAAGCCACCCGCAGCCTTTTCAAATGACACTTCTTTTCTAATGTGTGCTACCTCGTTTTCAAAACCGTGCATGTGATTTTTGACACTGATATTAACAAGGTCGTCGTGGTTTGAATTATACTCATGAAAATGACGTCTTGCCATTAGAGCGTAAGTACCAGGGAAAGTTAGACCTGCTAATCGTTCCCATTCTGTATCACCTGAAACTCCAAGCCAGTAGCGCTTTCGCTCGGCGCTGAGGTCATTCATCTTTTCAATACCTCCAGCGACTACGATATCTGCTTCTCCACTTTTTATCGCCATCATTGCATCTCTAAGTGCAAAACCAGATGATGCACAGGCATTTTCTACCCTTCTAACTGAACAGCCCTTCATTCCAGAGTGTTCGGTGAGGATTGCAGCAGTATTTCCTAACTGTGCTCCGCCAAATGCAACACTTCCAATAAATGCTTCATCAACCAATTTTGCTTCAAAATTATTGTCAACAGAGTTGAATGCATTTGTTGCTGCCTCTGCCCACATTGCTTTGAGACCGAGTGGATGATTTCCATACTTGGTTTGGCCCGCACCGATAACAGCGACATCAACCATGACACGCCGATGGGTATTAGGCACTTGATAGCAACGGTTGAAGGACTACATATTTGCATTTATGGCGAGATTTACTACCATCTTGTTCAATAATTATGGGTTCTATTAGCCATAGACTCTATGAAGGGGTTTCTTACGCCCTCGTATTATGCTGCGACAATGCAGAAAGCACGGACACTTCAGTGGCGCCAATTGCCCTGTGTGTAATGAAGAAGGAAAATTCATCATGAGCGACCGCGAATCGAACTCCCTTGGCCGAATGCTGGCTTTGGTTCTTCGTCACGCTCCTGAAAAATTTAATGTTGAAATGGATATTAATGGATGGGTAAACTCACGTGAGTTATCAGAATCCATCGCAAAGCAGCGACGCAACTTCCACTGGTTGCGTGCATGGCACTTTGAAGCAATTGCAAATGCTGATGTAAAAGGACGCTACCAAGTCGAAGGAGAGATGATGAGAGCAACTTATGGGCACTCTGTTGAACTGGAACTGGACCTACCAACCGATAACATCCCAGAATCTCTTTACTATCCAAGTGAAGAAGAGCAAATCTCTACCTTGATGGAGTTTGGAATTCTTGCAGGTGATAGAAACCATGTACACTTGTCAAAAACTATTGTCAACGCATTAGAGGCGGGGCATGTACGTATTAGCAGACCATCAATTGTAGAAATTGATACAGTTCGTGCAATTGCAGATGGGCATATTATCTATCGCGCAGGAACAACAGTCTATCTAGTCGATGAAATCCCTGGTGAATATCTTTACCAAGTTGAATCAGATGACCCAAGTATCGAAGAAACCTTCGCACAATGGGGACGTGAGGAAGCTGAAGCCGAAGTTGCTGAAGCCGCCGCTGCTGCTGAAGCCGCTTCTGAAGAAGAGTGAGTCTGTATAGTACAAATCTACAATCGTTCAGCGATTGTAGTGTTCTACTAATGAGAAATTGAGGTTGATGAGTGCAAGCCTTGATACAAAGTCAAGGGTGTGGAGTAGTTATGGCAGGGTTCGAAGGCATGCGCAAGGGGCGCAAAGAGGCTGCAGATAATCTAGGATTTTCGGAAGAAGGAGATTGTCCTCGTTGCGGAGGTAATTCTCAAGAATCTACCATGAATGGTGTTCTTCAGTGTTCATCGTGTAATCATGAATGGGCAGATCCAAACCATGTTGAAACAAGGGCGCCACCGCCACCACCAGACCATAGAAGAGATGCAGAATTAATTGATGAATTCAAACGTGATATGGAAAGTGGAAAATTAGCAGGGTTACTAGGAGTAGATAGTGAACTTACAAAGGAGCAGGAATCATCACTTGGTAGATTAGAGGATAAGTGGATGAGCGGAATGCAAGGGCACTTCAATGCTGCAGTAGAGGAAAGAAAACCGTTAATGATTAATTTTGATGATGACGACAACATTATTTCCACCGAAGTTGCAGCAATAACTATTGTTTCCAATGGATTTGATGGGGGCGAGGAAATTCGCCTTGAATATCCGGGCAAAGGAACTGAGTTCTATTCTTACAATGAACGTTCTCCAACAGGATGGAAGCGTGGGCGTAGTGCTGAAGATACTGCCCGTTCAATAACCAATGTAATCAATCGCTCAAGTAAATTGGTTTATGCCAATTTAGAGGGAAATAGAATATCATTTGAACTTAGAGAAAGTGATTTGAAAGCAGAATCATTAGTGCTATTCGTCGATGACCCAGGTGGTACCGATATTGTTGCAGAGAAGAAGGGTGTCATTCTTGATGCAAGGAATGTGAAAGACTTCAACGACTACAGGACAATAGTATCCTTGGTATTGGAAGACGGAATAATTTCTCCAAGTGAAGATCAATTATTGTGGGCAATGCGCCAGCAATTAGGAATTGATGATGCCTACCATGTCCAGATAGTGATGGAGTTATTCGGAGAAAATGCACTGAAGGAATGCACCGAATGTGGTAAGATGGCAGAATTATACCCCGAATACGCTTCTTGGTTCTGTCATCAATGTGAAAACTGGTGTTGAGCACAACATTAAAGCCTCAACCCCTCAATCTATAGATTGACAATATTATTTGTTATTAGTTTTACATAGTGAAAATTGACTTCATAATCAATCAATTTGGAGGCATTCTTCATAAGGTGGTTCGCAATGCCAAGTAACAGGCGAGTATAATGGCTGATGAAGTATTGTATATTGGAATTGATTTGGGAACCTTTAGAAGCGTAATGGTTTCTTCAGATAGTCACGAGGAAGAAGAACTCACAGTCATCGGGACTCCAAAGGATGCAATCGCAAAGAATTTCCTAAAGCGCGATGTATTATTCGGTGAAGAAGCATTGAAAAATCGTCTTGCACTAAACTTATACCGTCCATTGGAAAAGGGTGTCATCAAGGATACATCTGAAGACCGAAAGCACATCGCGGATTTCATCACTCACTTAATCGGTCTTGCAGACCCAGAAGAATACGATAGAGTAGTTGCAGTAATCGGTGCGCCTGCTGAAGCAAGCTATGTAGATAAGACTGCAATTTTTGACGCAGCAGCAGGTTCAGTTAACGCTGCAATGATCATTTCAGAACCGTTCGCAGTGGCATATGCACTGGACATGATTGAGCACACACTTGTCATCGATATCGGTGCAGGTACTGCTGATTTATGCCGTGTCTACGGAACAATTCCTGGTCCTGGAGACCAAATGCATACTGGACATGGCGGGGATTACGTTGATGCTCAACTAATCAAAAACATTCAAGCCAAGTACAATGGTGCTCAAATCACCAAAGATATGGCTCGACGCTGGAAGGAACAGTTCTCATTCGTTAGTACTGCAACACCTAAGGACCCAGTAATGGTTGACTTTTCTATTGAAGGAAAGGCAATGACTTTGGATATTACTGACTGCATGCAAACTGCTTGTGAATCGATTGTAGATCCAATTGTTGAGAATGTAAAAGCACTAATCGCAGATTCTAACCCAGAATTCCATGACCAATTCCGCGCTAATATGGTTTTGGCTGGCGGCGGTTCAGGAATCAAGGGATTGGGTGCAATGATAGAGCGCAGACTTTCTGATATGGGCGATGTCAATGTTCACGTAGTAGATGACCCAGTTCTCTTAGGAGCAATGGGTGGACTTCGTTTATCCATGGAAGTTCCTGAAGATATGTGGAAGAATCTAACTCTAGCCTCTCGTTGAGTAAGAATAATTCTTTTTGAAATTACTTCTTCTCTCCACATGATGGGCAGAAATTTAAGTCCGAATCCATCAGTGAACCACATTTTCCACAAGAGGAAGAACTTGACATTACCGCTTCAGCCATTGTAGTTCTCGGTGGAGTAGGATCACCTTCTTGAGGGTCAATTAATCGCAGAGGGTCAATCCCATGTTCCTTCAATTCAAAGTAGCGATTTTTAAAAATAATAGTCTCTTGTAATGTTGCCTCAATTTGCCATAACCGCTTTTCACGGTCCTTATCGTCTGAAATTGTTTCTGCATCTTCAAGCACAGATTGCAAGTGCCTCATAAATTCATCAACGCTCGGTCCATCGCTCATGTAGTGGTCTGTTTAGGCCTTCCACATCAAACCTTTGCAATCAATCAATAATATTGCTAGAGAATTGAGAACATCGCTGAGGATTGCCCAAACTTCACTAATTAGAGGAATATATTCTTCTGAAGGATTGCGCTATACTCATCATGTGGTGGCCTGTGGGCGTATTAATGCGTGGCAAGGTCGTAGTCAAATGGGGCGGTGGGCTCATCACTGAAAAGAATCAGTTATGCACGGTAAATAGAGATGTAATCCACGACTTAGTCGAGACAATTAGCATCTGCCATGAACATGATTTAGATGTGATATTAGTTCATGGCGCTGGCTCATTTGGTCATCTTAGGGCTAAGCAATGGAGGCTAAATGAAGGCAAAATAGACCCTTCAAATTTCACTCCTGATGAATCCTGTTCAACACAGGAACAGGCGATTGAGTTAGTACGCAAGGATATGCTTACTTTAAACTCAATCATTATGGAAGAGTTGACAAATGCGGATATTAGCGCTGCGGTTCTTCCTCCACATATTTGGGCCAATGGCACAGGGGATAATTTTGAAGGGGACCTAACTTTCTTTGCGAATGCGCCTGAAGGAATAGTCATGGTAACCTATGGAGATGTTGTCAGTTGTGATGAACCAATGGGCTTTGGAATATTATCGGGAGACGATCTTGTAACCAGATTGGCAATTGAAGTTCCAAATGTGAAGCGATTGGTATTTGCAATTGGTGGAGTAGATGGATTATTGCGTTGCCCACCTCAAAGGGCGACAGATGACGATTTGATAGAAATTTGGAGTCCTAATATAAAATTCGAGGGAGAGCATCAGCAAGACATAGATGTCACTGGTGGAATTGGCCTAAAAGCAGCAAGAGGGGCGAAGGTAGCCGACAATGGAATTGAGGTCATGATGGTAAGTGGTCAACATCCTCAGCGTGTGGCCGATGCTTGCATCGGTGTTGAAACAAGAGGTACAAAAGTGGTCTCAAATCAGTAAATAGAGGATTTTACTATATTCTCGGCAATATTTAAACAAATAATTATTTTTGTTGCCGCAATATTGTGAGAGAACCCTTCATGTAGAGATTGCTTCTCGCAGGTTTGAGGGATGTTATGACAAGCTACGACTTATCCGATGTCCCAACTATCGAACTTGATGAAACCGAGCATGATACTCTTCGTGAATCAGGTGCGGATAAAACACAATCTGATTTGATGTCTGAGGCTGTTATTTGTGTTGATGAAATGGACAGTGTAGTCGGTTGTGCCTCAAAAATAGCAACTCATCATGGTGCTGGACAATTACATAGAGCATTTAGTGTCTTATTATTCAATTCGGATGGGAAATTACTACTACAGCGTCGGGCTGATGACAAAGTCACATTCCCTAGTGTATGGGCAAACACCTGTTGTTCTCACCCACTTCATTGTGATTCTGAATTAGAAGAAAACAATGCACTTGGAGTAAAGAGGGCAGCAATACGCAAACTTGAGCAGGAACTTGGAATTTCACCATCAAGCATTTCACTTGACGATTTCCATTTCATTACCAAAATGAGATATTCTGCACGTATGAATGCAGATTGGATTGAAAGAGAGATAGACCACATTCTAGTAATAAGGGCAGATGTTGAACTCAATCCGAATCCAAATGAAGTTTCAGAAATTGCTTGGGTTGACCAGCAAGAACTTGAGCAATGGCTAATCGACGAAGAAAGCACAAATGGAATCATCGCTCCTTGGTTCCGTTGTATTGCTGCTCGAATAATGTCCGATGACTGGTGGAGCGCTGCTGGAAATAGCGATGCATGTCAATCTCTTGCTGATGGAGTCATTCACGACATGGGTGACATTAGTCATATGCTTCCAGGTGCTGAGGGATGTGATTTATTTACAGCAATCGCTGAAGTAAAACCATTTGTTGAGGCTCGAATAGAACGTGCATTAACCCATACAAGTTCAGAGCGACTTTCTGGTGCAATGATGCATTTGATCAGCGGTGGAGGAAAGCGCATGAGAGCAACATTGCCTTGGCTCGTTGCAAAAACAGTTGGCGATACACATTCAGGTCTGCTCGATGTAGGGGCGGCAATTGAAACAATTCACAATTTCACTCTAATTCATGATGATATCATGGATGATGACGATATTAGAAGAGGGTTGCCTGCTGTTCATATTGAATATGATTTGGCCACCGCAATAAACGCTGGTGATGCAATGCTTGCAATCGCATTTGAGGCAATGGTTGTGGCGGATGGAATTGATTGTAATGACTTACCGTTTTTGGTCAAGAGAATTGGAAGAATGGTTAGAAGAGTTTCAGAAGGTCAACAATTGGATATTGAGTTTGAAAAACGAGATAACGAAGTGACCGAGGAAGAATACATTGAGATGATCGAGGGAAAGACTGCAGTAATGTTCTTGACATGTGGAGAAGTTGGTGCATATTTATCTGGTGCAGATGAAGAAACAGTACAATGTATGCACGATTGGGGATTGGCTCTTGGTCTTTGTTTCCAGTTGATGGATGACTTATTAGATATACAATCTTCAACAGAGCAATTAGGAAAGCCTGCTGGTTCTGATATCGCTCAAGGAAAGAGAACGCTAATGGTAATCCATGCTCTAAAGCAAGATGATAGCCCTACAAAACAAGTACTGCTCAGTGTATTAGGAAAAGAGGATGCAAGTGCAGAAGAAGTAAGCGCTGGAATAGATGCATTGCAACAACTTGGCTCTATTGAATATGGAAGAGCAAGGGCTGAGGAATATCATGCCCAAGCACATCAACTTCTTGACAGAATTCCACCTACTCCAGCACTAATGGCCCTGAGAGAATTAACCGACCTACAATTGAAGCGACTCAATTGAAATTTACATTCTCACCGACATAAACTTGTCCTTCAGTGATTACTTTGGCATACCAACGGGTCAATTTTTGCTCAATCTTTGCAGATATTTTCGTAAATTGTCCATCGGTAAATGAGTCGCGTATTGTTTTGCAAGGAGGGGCATCGGAAGTCACTTCAAGAACTAATTGCTCAAAAAATAATTGGCTACCGACTTTGAGATTATTCCAATCAACTTCGCGAAGAAGAATATTTTCTCCCACTGAACCAGGAAAAATAGGATGCCCTTCTGCCTGTAGTGTGGTAATCACTTCTTCACTAAACAAACATACCGCTCTTTGCGTTCCACCATGATGTTTTTTATCGCGTTGGAAATCACCAATACAACCATCAACAGTAATGTCCAATCGCTGAACCTGTGGTTTAGGAGCGCCTCCTTTTGGAGATGCAAAAAGGCCCGCAATTGAGCCTTTCATAATGTTCACTCTGAGTAGTAGCCAATGGAGTTAGGCTCTGGCTTCAGACCCTTACGAGTACGGATTTCTCCTACAACCTTCTCGAATAACTGCGGTGGAAGAGTTTGGAATCCTAAGTTCTCAGTATTCCATATAGCACGTCCTTGAGATGCTGCACGAATATCGTTTGAGAAACCGAAAGTTTCTGCAATCGGAAGTACAGCAATTACAGTAGTCACTTCGCCATCGCTCGGCATGTCTTCGATTATTCCTCTGCGGCTAGTAACTTCACGAGTTACTTGACCTAACCAATCATTTGGAACAGATACGAAAGCCTTCTGCATTGGTTCCAGAATTACTGTGCGTGCACGAAGCATTGCACCCTTTATTCCGTTACGGACAGCAGGAATTGTTTGAGCAGGTCCACGGTGAATAGCATCCTCGTGCAACTTAGCATCAGTTAGGCGTACGAACATTCCTTGAACCGGTTCATCAGCAATAGGTCCCTTGTTACAAACTTCCTTAAAAGCTTCAATAATCAATTCACGAGTTTCGTGAAGTCCTTGAATACCCTTGGTATCGTTTACTAGAACATTTGTTCCATGGATTGCGTAAATCTTTCTCATCAAGTCCTTGTCCATTCCTAATTCGCCGAACTTTCTTCCAATTTCCTTAGCATCATTTGGACGAACAGGTCCGACTACTTCTTCACTAAGTGCTTCAATTTCAAAGAAGAAGCGGTTGTGACGGTTAGGTGACTTTCCTTCAAATGCATGTCCTCTGCTACTACCTTCGATACCTTCTCGGTAAACAACAATAGGTGGGCTAACATTTACCTTGATATTTTGTTCCTCTTCAATACGGTAAACTGTAATCTCCAAATGCAATTCACCCATTCCAGCCAGTAAAGCCTCACCGGTTTCTTGGTTGGTAGTGATTTGTAGTGAAGCATCAGCCTTTGCTAGGGAACGTAGAGAATCGATGAACTTTGGAAGGTCCTTCATAGACCTTGGTTCTACTGCAACAGTAACTACAGGGTCTGAATAGTGACGAATAGGTTCGAATGGAGTGAAGTCCTTATCGCGAGAAAGTGTTACACCAGCAGCAGCGGAACGAATACCGGTTAGAGCTGCCATATTTCCTGCAACTATCTTAGGTACAGTAATTCTGTCGGCACCTACCATCATTGAAACTTGTTGAATACGCTCTGCCTTTGCAGAACCAATTGCGTACACAGATTCACCTTGGCTGATAGTGCCTGAGTAAACTCTTCCGACAGCGACTTCTCCTGCGTGAGGGTCCATCCAAATCTTGGTTATCATCATTGCAAGTTCAGCATCAGGGTCACAATTGACCATCGCTTGTCCAATCTCGGAGTTGATATCCCCATTCCATATATTAGGAATACGGTATGGTTGAGCCTCTCCAGGCCCAGGTAACTTTGAAACTGCCATGTCAAGAAGAACTTCGTGAACAGGTGCCTTTTCAGCAAGTTCCTTTTGGTTATCATCATTACAGTATGCGAAAATATCAGTGAATGAGATTCCAGACTTTGCCATATATGGTACAGTAATTCCCCAGTTGTGATATGCTGAACNNNNTGAATTCTTCAGGTGCGAATTGTCTAATTAACTGGTTAACCTTCTTGATAGTCTCAGTGAAACGAGCCATCATATCTTCAGGAGTTACTTGCAACTCGTTGATCAATCTGTCAACTTTATTGATAAATAGAACAGGCTTTACCTTTTCTTTCAATGCTTGACGAACAACGGTCTCAGTCTGTGGCATCGGTCCTTCAACAGCACAAGCAAGAATGAAACAGCCGTCAACAGCACGCATTGCACGAGTGACGTCACCACCGAAGTCAACGTGACCAGGTGTATCGATTAGATTGATTAGATATGGAACGCCTTCAACATCGTGAACCATTGATGCATTTGCCGCGTTAATTGTAATTCCACGAGCTGATTCTTGCTCATCGAAATCCAATACACGTGCTGAACCAGCAAGTTCACTGGACATCATCCCAGCCCCAGCGATTAGATTGTCGGAAAGAGTTGTCTTTCCGTGGTCAATGTGCGCTGCAATACATAAATTGCGAATTTGAGGCAAGATGTACATAACTTCTGTTGCCTTCTTGATATTGTCTTCCTTTCGTCCCATATAACCACCAGTCCGTTGGACTTGGCCACCTGCAAGGGGTTTATCAAACCGACTCATTAAATATGCACAAAAAACATGAGCAGAGGCACTATTTTTGTATTCAAGCACTAATTGGCTTGGCGTTGTTAATGTCTGCAAAAATTGCAGAAATTTCTTCTTGACCAGCAGCAATATTTCGCTTTAGTTGAATTATCTTGGCAGATAACTCTTCTGAACTTGTTGCTGAACCCGCCTTTTTCTCATTTGTTGCTTTGTGTAGATTGTACATAGCAGAGCGCAGATCATCTCTAGTGCTCTTCATCTTGCCCACATAAAGTTCAGAATCGATTGAACGGTCATTCAATTTCCTAGTACTTTTGATTATTTTCATATCCAGTATTGCAATGTCTATAGAATGTTGAGGCGTTTTCTTCAACTTGGTTGCAAGGCCAACGCTTGAAAATATTTTGATGAGCCACTTTGTAGGGTCAAAGTGATACCACCTAATTCCATTGCGATAATCTGCTTGGAAAATATGGTGGAAATTATGGTATCCTTCTCCAAATGTTAGGAATGCCACCCACCAAGAGTCGCGGCTTGTATTGGTGTCATCATATGGCTGGGTGCCAAATATATGTGCGATAGAGTTGACACAGAATGTACCGTGGTGTACTGCTACGGTACGTATTACCCCTCCCCAAATGAATCCACTAAGGGCATATGGGATTCCACCTACTAAATATCCGATTGCCATAGGAAATAACCACCCAGATACAACACCAATTTTGAAAATATTTCTGTGTTGCCAAGCGATAATTTTGTTTGCTTGAAGGTCCTTTACATTTGAGAAATCATTTGCATGTCTGTCTTCAACTATCATTATCCATACTATATGTGAATACCAGAAACCTCTCTTAGCATTATAGGGGTCATTATCGGTATCTACCATTTTGTGGTGGTTGCGGTGGTCACTGCACCATTCGATAACAGAATTTTGAAAAGCACCAGCAGCAAATACCGTGTAAAATAATACGGCAAGCCAATGTCCTTCATATGCTCTATGGGCAAAAAGTCGGTGATATCCTGC
>LWDU01000716.1_pt1 | contig 11543 bp, 21 predicted proteins | sample 727161 | NCBI WGS metagenome assembly LWDU01 (sample SAMN04566230, study PRJNA314399) | hydrothermal vent metagenome | isolation source: deep sea hydrothermal plume seawater | place: Mexico: Gulf of California, Guaymas Basin | collected 2004-07-11 | reverse complement strand
TTTCCTCTTTCTCAATTGAATCTTTTGTTAAACGATTTTCAATTTGAGCGGCCATCATATCTGCTTGATGTAAAACATATTGTATAACTGAACGAAGTTGAAACTCTGTTTTATAAGCTACATAATAACTTTTATTTGCTTCTTCATACATTCCGTCTGTTAATCTAATACCAATAAATTCTTTTTGACTAATTGGGACATTATAATGTTGTAATAGAAAGAACGCTCTATCTGTTACTGACATATATTCACACTTTGGATTATGTGTAAAAATTTCTCCCATATTCTTTCTTCTCCACTCGTTATCTTGTGGAATATAATAATCATTTTCTAAATCACCAACTTTACCTAAGTCGTGATGAATTGCTGAAAAGACTAATTCCTCATCTGTAAAGTCTATTTTACCACCATTTTGTTCCCATAATTCTTTTATCTTTAATGATAAATCTACTACTCTTAAAATATGGTCTACATAACCACCATATATTGCGTTATGATAATGTTCTTTAGCACTTGCTGGAGCCATCATAAATCTGTCCTTCATATCATCGTGCATTTTTATCACTTTATCTTTTCTATCTCCAGTTACATATAACTGAATTGTATTAATTAATGTATCATAATTTTTTTGTATTTGTTCTGCTGTTAATTCTCTCATCTTACCACCATTCATTTTCTTTGTCATTAAAAGTCGGGTCTTTTAATGAATGTTCTAATTTTTTACCCGTTTCTGTTACTCCACCTACTTCATCAACAAGTTTCTGTATTTCATCTCGTTTTTCATCAGGAATCCATAACTTTGTAAATTCTTTTGTTGGACTATCTAATACCCCTTTACTCAAACACCATAATCTAATTTTCTCCCAAGAGTTACTTAGGAATAAATTTGGGTGACTATTGTGAAGTAAATTTTTCTTATATCCATTTCCTTGTAGAATATGATATAACCACTCAATACCAGATTTAGTATTCTTAACTTGTTTCTTTTTACTATCTAATGCGTTTATTAAATCACTAACCAAGTTTTGTTCAAATTGTTTGTCGTGTTCTGGTAAAGTCCAATCAAGTGTTTGTCCAACTGACATATTATCTAACATTTCTTTAAACGACTTTTTGTCTGTAAAATATAAAGGATAATCTTTACCTAACACATATTCGTGAGTTGTGTGTTTATAAGTTAAACTTGGTCTACCAACTTTAATAGTGTCTTGAACTGATAAATTCCAAGTCATATAATCATCTACGAAACATAAACTTGCGAAACACTTATCTAATAAATAACGATAGTTCCCACCACTTGGCAGATTTTTAACCATCATCCAATCTGGTGCTGGTTTTCCTGCTTTTGGTTTTTTAGCATCGTCATCAGTTATCCAAACTAACCACTCATCTCTATCTAATTTTTCTGTATATTTAATCAATCTTTTTATACCTGTTGAACTATTCCATCTGTGGTTAAACACTAAAATCTTTTTATCGGGTAATGGAAATGGTTCTGGTTCAGGTAAATTTCCAACTCCAAGTGGAAAATAATTTATTTTCTCTTTCATTACTTTTTCATCAACACCTTTTGTTGTGTGGTCATTTTTATCCCAATTAGATTTCATATAATCTAAACTAACAGGGCAATGGAAATATGAACGATAAGATAAATCAATGGCTTCTAATTGTCTGAAAAATCCAACAGGATAGCCCCCAGTTGGTCTACTCTTTGTGCAATCAACCCAATGGAAAAAGTTAAACGAATCCACCGTCATACCATATCTACCAGTTAATAACGCGTTATAAACATTGTATAATAATTCTGGTTGATGATTGAATACAAAGTCAAAATCTTTTGCTCTCCAATCTGTATGTTTTACTAAATGTCTTCCGTGAAAGAATCCACGATTGAATAATACCGATTGGGCATATGGAAATGGAACTAATGTTACATTATCCCCCAAGTCAGGAATTGTGTGATTTTCTGGAACTAATACAGTGTGATGGCATAGTGGTAACCATTTAATAGTTTTTGCCATTACCTTATAGTTTGAGTCTGCGTGATGAACAAATTTACTACCCTTCCACCTAACTGGTGACATTATGTGTAGTATTCGTCTGCCATACAATTTATGATTATAACCTGTTTTCATATAAATTTTTATTTTTTAATTATTTTCCTACTAATAAATATCATTTAATTTCTCTAAAATACAATATATCTTTGTCAATGTCAAGAGCTTAATTATTTATAAATGTAAAATCCGTTTCTATGCTTGTTTTTAATATTTTAGCGTTATCAAACTTATAAGGTTCAGTTCCGGGACTTTCTAAAATATCAATACGATTTACAAATCGTCTATTCATTGTATCCTTAACTTGATATACCCCGTCTTTTCCACTTGTTCCTCTAAGTAAAATAAAATCTCCGTAGTCTAACCAACCACCGTGTTTCTTTAATAAATTTCTACTAACTGCTACAAATTTATAATCTGAAGCACTATGGACTCTAATTCTTGTTCCGTCAGCTAAAACATCTGGTGTTGAATCTGTTTGTTCTGTTGTCGGGTGATACATAGTTACAGTAACATCTAATCCTTCCAACTTAAATTCATCTACAACTTCTTCTAATTTTTTTATTTTATTCTCATAAGAAATAATCCTATTAGAATATAATGAATCATAATAGTCAAATACTTCCATCAGAACATAACCATTAAATACAACTAATGTTGTTAATCCAATCATAATCTTTTTATACATAATATTCTCCTGTCTATACTAAACTAATTATTAGTATATATCATTTTCATCATCATTATCAAAGTCCAACATCTCTACATATTCGTCTTCACCTTTAATAACTTTAATAGCATCTTCTACCATTGACCAATCTTCTCTTTCAATCGCTTCAATCAATAGTTCTAAAACTCTGTGTTTATCCATTTATTTTCCAACCTTTTGTTAAATAAGGAATACCCTTTTTGTATTTTAATTCAAGGGTTTCATTTCCTTTTGATATTGTTATTATTTCATTTCTACCATATTTCTTTTCAGTTCGTCTATATTGTTCTGGTGTGTATTCTCTATCAAATATAGTCAAACCATTTAAATGGTCTATCTCGTGTTGAACACAAACTGATTCCAATATAAGTAAATCATTAGAAGTATAACTATTTGTTTTAAAGTCATACTTCTTTTCTTTACTTGGGCCAAAATACATTCTATCATCAACATTGTCTGCTTCAACCCAAATCTTTTCATATCTGTTTGTTTTTACCATTTTATCTGGAATAGACAAACAACCTTCTCTATAAAGCATCTCTTTTTCTTTTTTTACTATTTTAGGATTAAGTAAGAAAAAAGGATTTGTTACATTAACAACACAAACCGACTTGTTTTCACCAATCTGATTTGCTGATAAACCCAATCCACCCTCTTGATTAAGAGTTTTAAATAACTCAACCGCAATTGGTTGTGCTTTCTTTAATGTTGTTTTCTTTGTGGGTGTTGTCAATATATCGTTAGGATACATTACAATTTTATTTGTGTTCATAATAACCTTTATTTATTTTTTTTAATAAGTTTTTTAGCTTTTTCTATCTGTGTTTTATCTAATACGATATCCCAGGCGATTTGGTCTCCGTCTTTGTAATAAATACCTGGTTTGTTTTTACTAAGTTTATCATTACTGATTTTCAAACCTTTTCTAAGTATTTTCCAAAGTTCCCAATCGGAAACCCAAAGTTTCCATAAACCCTCTCCTTGGCTCCATATTTTTATTTTTTTTGTGTTCATAACTCTCTCTATTCCTTTTTCATAAGTATTAAGAATATCATTAATATAACACTTTATTTCCTATTTGTCAAGTGCTTTTTTTAATAAGTTTTTGCAATACTGATAGCTTATCATAACTTTTTCCTCTAATATCATACCAAAAAAGTATGATAACGCTGGAAATACCACTATAAATGGTATCCACCAAAAGAAATATGCTAAATAATACATAACATATGATGCCGCTACTGCTGGAATAAATCCTATACTTATTAATCTTATATCATCTAATATGTGTTTATATTTTCCCATACTAACCTCTTTCTATTATTTTTTTAATATCTAACAAAGAATCAATTCTGTATTTAGATTCAACATCTTGATTATAACTTCTGTTGAATATAATAAAATTATCTTTGTCCTCTCTATTCTCTACCCAATGCTTATGATTAACTGGTGAATCATCAATTAGATAATCAATATCGTGTATCCATTTATGTTTTCCTTTTGCGAATATAACTTCACTTGGACATAAATTATATTTACCTAACCACGATAAAGTGTAATGTCTATTTACCGGTATCTGTGAAGTAACAATAATTAATTCGTGTCCTTCTTGTTCTGCCCATTTTTCAAGCATCCAAAAGGTTGGAACTGTTTCACTAAATGGAAGTGAATCTTGAAAACATTGTTTAGAAAATTTGTCTTTATAAATTTCTCTTATCTCATCATATGTTAAACCTGTAATATCATTTTCAAATTTCCAAGTTGAAATCATTTCTGGTATTTGAGCGTTTGGATATTCTTGTCCAACAACCTTTTTAAAAGCACTTACAAAATCTCTCAATACCCCGTCTACATCAATTCCTATTCTCATTACACTTCCCCTATTTCGTTTGATATTTGTGATACAAATTTAAGGCCCTCTAATGAAAATAGATATTCATAAAGATATTTATAATCAGATGTAATCCATTTTAAATTCATTTTATATTCAAACTTTAACATTATATTATTAAAGTTATTTTGATTTATTTTATCATCACAATAATATTCTAATGCTATTTTTAACGGGTGGTTATTTTTATAATCTATCACTATCTCTCCCCATATAAATCGTATGTTTCTATAACTGGTTCAACTTTCACTCCGTCATCAATATAAATAACACCTTTTTTAGCATCAATATGAAAATCTGATACCTTGTGTTCTAAATAAATTGAATTTAATGCTTCTGTTAAAGATGTGTATAATACATCTGAACCTACTATTTTCCACCTATCTCCTGGTGGGACTCTTGTTGCTACTTGTTGTTCTGCCATAATCTTACTCCATTAAGTTTGTTACTTGAATTAATATAATTGCTATTGCTAATAAAATACATATAAATGTTTTAAGTGTTGGTATCTCGTCTAGCATCAACCAAGACATTATACCGAACATCAATGTTCCAACTCCAAATCCTATCATTCTCATATTCCAAGTGAAACCGAAATACTCATAACATAGTTTGGTGGCTATAAAGAAACCATATCCAACTGGAATACCAAATATTGACATAAAATATGCATTATTCCAAAAAGGACTTTCTGTCCACTTGAATTGAGCGTTTAATTGAAACCACGCTAATAGGTTACTTCCTAATAAAATTAATATTGCTAAAGATAATTTGTTCATTTATTTTTTTTCCCGATAGTTACCTTTGGTAATTACAAAAAGGAAGAATGATATACCCGTCACCCACCAATTTTTTTAACCACATAATTTACCATTTCTAACGCTATATTTTTATTTGTATACTTTTCCATACCTTCAAACCCTGGAGCTGAATTAACTTCACAAATCACATAATTTCCACTATTGAAAAGTAAGTCAACACCTGCTACATCTAAATTTAGTAATCTCGCACACTCTCCACCAATCCACTCAATATTTTCATCTATCTGATATGGTATAGCCTCACCACCTCTTGTGATGTTTGCTCTAAAATCTCCGTCAATGGATTGTCGCATCATACAACCGACAACTTTACCATTAACAACAAGCACTCTCAAATCTTTACCATAAGAGTCTTGTATAAATTCTTGTAATATAATATTGTAACTTGGTTTGGTTAATTCTGCCATCTTCATCAATTGTTTAAATTGTTTTCTGTCTTCAACCAAGAATACCCCCGCTCCATATGAACCACTTAATGTTTTTACTATCATTGGATAACTTAAATTCTTTTCTACTAATGTTAAATTAATAGGATGTTTCACTAACATAGTCTTTGGAACTGGTAAAGATGATTCTCCTAAGATTTGTTGTGAATATAATTTGTCTTTAACTGCGTCAATACTCTCACTACCATTAATCATAGTAACACCTAATCGTTCCATATGTCTGATAATAGCTTTAATAAAGTATGTTGTTCCACTTCCTGTTCGTGGTAACACAAAATCTGGTAGTTGTCTTGGAACTCCACTAACGATAATAGATTTTCTATCATCTCTATCCACAAAGATATCTACATCTTTTGGATTAACTACTCTGATATCTACATTTTGTTTTTCAAATTCTTCTACAAGGCGTTCTACTTCAAAGTTCTCACCTAATTCTTGTTTATGAATTATCCAACCACTTAAATTCGCCATAATTTATCCTCTTCTGATTTATCAGGGTTTATATCTTCTGGTGTTAGACTATTAACATATTCTAATAGTTTTACATAATCAGTATCAGTAACTGCTTGTGCTACCACTCTAAGATACTTATCTGTTGCCTCTTTACCACCACTCTGATACTCGTGAAGAATCTTTCTCTTAAACCACTCTACATTTACCCAACTTAAACTCATTTATTTTCTGTATCCCATATCTCTCCGAAGTGTCCTATTGGCCTTCTTATTTCATCTTCTGTATCATATTTTCTTGTAACATAATACATTAGAATAGAGCCTGGTTCTAACGCTTTATATCCGTGATAAATTCCTGGTGTTATTTCTAACACTCTTGGATTTTTATCTGATAGATATTCAAACTCACAACCATTTTCTACTGTAGCTAATCCTACCTTAAACGAACCTTTTATACAAACCCAATAATCTGTTTGTAGGTTATGTTTATGCCAGGCTACAATATGACTTGTATTATTTACATACGAAACATTTACCTGTCCTGGTAGGAACTCAAAGACATCTAACAGCCTTTGTGCTCTGTCATCTTCATTATAAAACATATTACTCCTCTATATTTAACTATTAACTAATCTACTGCTATAACATTCTTAGCAACAACGCCTTTTGCACCTTCTCCGATTTCAAATGTAACTTCTTGACCTTCTGTTAAAGTCTTGAAGTCATCACCTTGAATTTCGGAAAAATGCACAAAGTAGTCTTTATCGTCTGATTCATTGGATACGAAACCGTAACCTTTTTTGCTATCAAACCATTTTACTTTACCTTGATTCATCTGTATTTCCTTATTTATGTTTAACTAAACTTTAGAATATTCTTATTTTCTAAAGTATTTTCAATTAAAGATATCTGTGTTTCAAACAACTTATTTAGTTCTTTAACTGACAATTCTTTTAATGAATCACTATACACTTTTTCGTCTATTGTGATTTTCATTTCAGGTAATTTACCTGCGTTTATTACTTTTACCATTTTATTCCTTCAATTCTTGATTGAGCTATATCAAAATATTCTTGATTTAATTCCATTCCGATAAACTTACGATTAGTATTAATACAAGCTATTCCTGTTGTTCCACTTCCCATACAATTATCCAACACAACATCATTTTCATTCGAATATGTTCTAATTAAATATTCCATTAATTCTATTGGTTTTTGTGTCGGGTGGTATTTATTAGCTTTAATACCAAATGTTAATATCTCAACAGGATAGTTTGTAAATTTTTGTTGATATTTCTTTTCACTCAATAAAGCATTATTTTTTCCCAAATGTTTTTCTTGTCTCAAAAAGTTTCCAAGTCTGTCTGGGTGATTTCTCTTATTAACTTTTTTTGGAATTAGTCCTTGTGGATTATATGTCATACTCTTATTAGCTTTAAATGACGCGGCTGAAGCTCCTAATGGTGAAAATACTAAAATATCTTCAGTTTGTTTCATAGGTCTATGGTTTGCGTGTAGATAACCTGTAGTTTTTTTCTTTTTCCATATCCACTCATACTTAAACCAACCTATGTTCGACATTACCAACTGAGATGTAAATGGTTGGTCTGCTGTCAATACGACTACTCCGTGTTCTTTATTTAAAATTCTTTTATATTGTTTCCACAACTTATCTAATGGAATAACACAATCCCATTCATATACTCTATTTTTTTCTTGACCCATTATACCACTTCTATCGGTTGTTCCGTATGGTAAATCACACAATATTAAATCTATGAAATCATCTTGAATTGTTTTCATTTCTTCAAGACAATCTCCTTGAATTAATTTACATCTACTTTTTAACATTATATTGTTCCAATAATATATTCGTCATTTGTTTCTTCGTTAATCCACTTGTTTTTGCAATATACATAAAAGTTTTCATTATATTTTCTGCTGTATCACCAAGCACTCCAATACTTCTATTACAACCATCACATATCCAACCTCTAAATTCATTTGTTTCGTGACAATGGTCAAACACTATTTTTTTGGGATATCTTGTTTTTCCACAACAATCACAAGGATATCCGTCAATAGTTTTTCTAAATTCTTCTTGATAACCATAATCAGGTCTTAAATCCTTTATTTTTTTTCCCATTTTTTCTTCATACAATTTAACAGCTTTTCTTTTACCTTGATTAGCTCCTCTTTGACATTTCCTACACTCTGGTCTTCGATATTTATTTCCACCAGTATTAGTGCTTTGGTTTCGTGCAAATTCCTTTAAGGGTAATACCTTATCACACTTACTACATATTTTTTGTTTAGTTCTATCGATTGTCATAACTTATTTTTTTTATTACTACTAATATACAACATTTTTTGTCGTTTGTCAAGAGCTTTTTTCAAGATAATGCTACTTCCTCTCTTTTTCTGATAGAATAAGTGATAATATACTTCTTATCTTTACCTTCATCCCATTCCTCATAATCTACTGGATAATTTCCTTTTTTAGTAAATATCTCGTGTACGGTATTCACTTGTTTCTCTGTATAACAAATTACTTGTAATCTGCCATTAGGTGCTGTTCCAACATATATAGGTTTAGTCATTATCGTAATATGAGTCGGGTTTTGGATTACTCCACTCATCATCTCCATATTCATTAATTTCAGTTTTTCTTTCAAATCTTTTTTTTGGTATTGGCCCTAAGTTATCATAATCAATTGGTGTTTCAGCTAACTTATCTTTCAAATAAAGGATACTTTCAATTTTTACTGTAAATTCATCTGTTGATTCTAAATGTGGTGATTTACTAAAATCTGGATAGCCCTCGTGGATATCATATTTTAATATTTTATATGTTTCTTTATATCCATTTTTATCTGAAGGTTCTCCTACTTGAAATACCCAACAATTATCTGTTTCATTCATTACTTTCGCTAATGGATAATCATTACCACCTTCCATCGTTCTATCACCGATAAAGAAATATTTATTGTTTGGTTGTTCTTTCATTATATGATATAGTATCTGTGATTTATCATTACCTTTAGGTGCAATATCAATACTAATCTGACCACCAATAACTGCTGATAAGTCGGTTCTCCAATAATTAATCTCTTGTGCTATCTGTTCTCGTTCTTTAGATTCTAAATCATATTCAAAGTAATCTTGTCGTTGTTCATCAGAACAATCTCTACCAACAATACTGAAGTTTATCATACTACCTCTATTATCAATGTGATTACCCGCTCGTGTTCCGTATGGTGATTTCAATAGTTTCTCCTCTAAAAACTCAATCAGTTCTGTAGGTGGTTTAAATTCATTAGAATAAACTTGTTTTCCCATCCACTCTGTATAATACTCATTACCACCACAAGTAAATAATCCCTCAGCTCTTTCAAGTATTTCTTGTGGAACTTGTTCTTTCATCTTTTTTAAATCGCTACCACTAACTAAATAGAATTTATTTTTACTTGACCAGTTTTTAAACCAATCTGCAAACTCATCTACCATCATTTTTCTTGATGGTGTAAGTGTTCCGTCGACATCAAATATGTAAATATTTTTCAAACTAATTCAACCAACCCTGTCAATTCAGATGATGAACGAATCTTTTCTCCCAATCCATCTACCATTTTTATTCCTAACTTAGAACAAGTTTTAGTTTCTGGTATTTCACCAATGTTTCTATCTCCACCATTACAAAATGTTATTTCTGTAAATGGTTTAAATTGTGCTATCATTTCGAGTGATTTACAAACTGAATTATCCTCATCAGTTGATAATAAAACTTCATCTACCATTTCTAATGCGAATACTATTTCCATTCTATCTCGTTCTTGCATAAATTCATCTGCTTTCTTTAAGTGACATTGTTTAGAATTATTTACAATTACTACCAATACATCACCTAACTTTTTAGCCATTCTAAAATATTCTAAATGACCAATATGTAGTGGGTCAAAATACCCACTTACTATTATTATTTTTTCTTTTTTCATCTTTGTTCCTTATTTATTAAAGTTATAAATCCTATTATTACTACTATATAATATAATGTTGTCATCCTACTTCTATATATTGATTAGTTACTATATTGTGTTCCTGTTTTAAATAATCTATTGCCCATTGTTTAAGGTCTTTTACTCTTACTCCAAACGGGTGAGAACCAGTCCAGAGTTCTAAGTTCTCAATTCTGTTGTCAGTTTTATTTCCATTCATATGATGAACTTGTTCGTCTTTTTTCAAAGGCCTACCTAAGTGTTGTTCCATAACATATCTTTGTTCTTTCATATAACCATTACTCATAGCACCAGGACTATCTGGAGCCCACACTAAATTGTATTTATACTTTTCACCACTAAGAACTTTTTCTCTTGTTCTCCAATGACAACTTTTACCAGAATCTTTTAGTGGTGAACAATTTTGTCTTTTACCAGTTACTAATTGAGACTTAGTCACAAAGACTTCTGTTCCACATTCACATCTACATAAGAAATGTATTCCTCTATTACTACCAGTATATTCTTCTTTTTCTGCAAATCTAAGAATAGTTAGTTTCTGAAACTTCTGTCCAATCAAGTGTTTTACTTTTTCTCTCCACTTCAAACTATTGGTTCTGTTAGCTATACTACTTCCTATCGTTTTTACTTTCATAATATTTCTCCATACGGATAGTTCTTAGTCGTTCCTTATTCTTTTCATAATGTTTCTTCTTGGCGATAAGGTTCGCTTTTCTTTTGTCTTCTATTGTTAAATGTATTTTCTTTCTACCCATACTAATAAATATCAATTACTACAAAAATATTACCACAATTTATGGTTTTATTATTAAAATCTCGTGCGATTCTTTTGTATTACCGATTCCCATTTCCCTTCTGTGTTTTCCTATTCTCGTTTCACCGTTTCCCATACTATAACTCCATTTCGGGAACACTTGGTGAAAATCTTTATACCAGTTTCTAATCTTTTTGCAGTTATTATACGAAAGAACAAATGAACCTTCGTGGTTATGCAATAAATCTCTTAATTTTTGATGGTCAAATCCAGTATGATGAATTGGAATGTTCCGCATAGGATAAATACCATAGCTAAGTTTATTGTCTGTATCCTTGTAATCTGTTTCTAAATAATAAGGTGGGTCTAAATATAATAAATCTTTTTTGTAGTTA